>CENT01076857.1_pt1 | contig 60886 bp, 53 predicted proteins | sample 530141 | NCBI WGS metagenome assembly CENT01 (sample SAMEA2591074, study PRJEB7988) | marine metagenome | isolation source: saline water (ENVO:00002010), including | reverse complement strand
TAAGTGTGTGGCAGCCGTAATCCTGCTCCAGTCTTTTGAAATATTCGAGTTCATCTGACTGTTCGAAAGGAGCAGCTACCGTCACTTCTATGCCATTTTTGCGCAAAAAGTTTATCTGATGGAAAGAGCGTAGTTTCTCTCCTTTATTTGGCGGAAAAGGTATCCGCTGGGCAAGGTACAAACAGTGCAAGAGTGATCTCGTTTAGTTGTTATAGGCATATGTTTTGATTAGTGTATTATGCTTTCTGATGAATAAAAAGCCATAAGGGCATGTGAATCAGATTTCTGCCACAGACTGTATCTGAACGATTGCTGATTACGTCCCAAGCGGTTTATAAATGCCTTTGCAAAGCAAATGCTTATTTACACTTTCCCGAGCCAACGCTATTCTGCAGAGAGTTGGTATTTCAATCATTTTTCGGAGTAATCATTGAAGACGCTGGTACTAACTCAGAACTTCCCGCCTGCATCCGGAGGCAGCGGTCGCTGGTTCTGGGAACTCTATTCACGTTTAGGCAACGATTACATTGTTGCTGCCGATAAGATGGCCGATTCCGAGGTATTTGATTCCAACGCGCCAATGGCTATTCATCGTCTGCCGCTCTACAGTCCCCAATGGGGTGTAGCTAATCTGCAGGGTTTAAACTATTACTGGCAGTCGTTCAAAGCGCTCAGGCGGTTAGTGAAAGAGCAGGACATCAGCTACATCCATTGTGGCCGAGTGCTGCCTGAGGGATTGATGGCATGGATGCTGAAGAAAACACTGGGCACACCTTACCTGTGCTACGTGCACGGTGAAGATCTGGAAGCCAGTGCTTTGTCCCGCGAATTAAATAGTCTGACCAAACTGGTGATGCGCAGTGCCGATAAGATAATCTGCAACAGTCACAATAGCGCCAATATCGTTAGTCGCGTGGATGATAGTGTTAACCATAAAGTGACAGTAATGCATCCGGGCGCTGATACCAACAAGTTTTATCCGGTAGAAAATAAAGATGAGGATTTTCTCTCTGCCATGGGGTGGGATGGAAAAAGTGTCATTCTGACGGTTGGTCGATTGCAGGCTCGTAAAGGGCAGGACAAAATGATTGAAGCCATGCCTGAGATTTTAAAGCGCTGTCCACAGGCTCACTATGTGATCATTGGACATGGCGAGAGCCGTACTGATCTGGAGCACTTGATTGAGTCGCTGGCGTTACAGGATCACGTTCAAATGCTAACGGATTGTGACGATGAAACCATGATCAAATGCTATCAGCAATGCGATGTGTTTATTCTGCCCAACCGAACAGAAGGACAGGACATCGAAGGTTTTGGTATGGTACTGGTGGAAGCGCAGGCCTGTGCAAAACCTGTTATTGCCGGTGACTCAGGTGGCACTAAAGAAACATTGCTTGCCGGTGAAACCGGTGAAATTGTGGATGCCACCAAGGTAAGTGCCCTGGTCGACGTTATCACTTCATTTATAGAAGACCCGGCTCGCTGTGAAGCCTATGGGAAAGCAGGTCGAAAACATTCGGTTGAGGCCTTTGACTGGGACAATGCGGCAATAAACGCCCGCTCGGTGTTTGCTAAAGGCTAAGACCGGGCGAGTTGACGATACAGTGTCATCATCTGCCTGGCAGACTCTTCCCAGCCAAATGAATGACAGTGAGTGAGTCCCTTTTCTATTAGCTCTTCTTTTAGCTGTGGGTCATTTATCAGTTTGAGAATCGCCTCACTAAATGCGCCTTGAATTGTTATATCCACTTTTATTCCAGCGTCACCTGCCGCCTCGGGCAGCGAGCTGTTGTTGCCAGTGATAACCGGCACACCATAGGACATTGCTTCAAGGATAACCAGGCCAAAGCCTTCATAAAGGCTCGGGTACAGGAAGGCGTCGGCATGTTTGTATAAAGTGTGACGCTCTTCATCAGAGATAAAGCCAGTCAGTAAGACTTTTTCGCCCAACCCATATTCAGCAATTTTTTGCTCAACGGTACGTTGCGATTCGCCAGGAGCGCCGGCGATAATAAGTGTGTGCGGTATCTTCGAACTGATTTTGGCAAATTCATCAACCAGATATTCAACGTTTTTGCGTGGTTGCACGGTCCCGATAAACAGTAAATAGGGGGACATGGAAGCGATGGGTTGGTTTATGATATTGGTGGATTCAGTCGCCTCTCCTGGATTCGGTTCATATCCCTGATAGATTACCGAAGTTTTTTCTGCTGCTGCGCCTTCCCTGATAATGTCATTAGCAGTAGATTGAGAGACCGCGACTATATGCGTAGCGCTTGCCATATTCTCAAGAGTAGTTCGTTTGAGCATTCTGTCGAGACCATCGCCATGCACCTTCATGTAAAAGTAGGCAATATCATGAATGGTTAAAACCGATGGTATTTTACTTTTAACCGGAACATTATGATTAGGGCCGTGGAATATATCTAATCTGTCTAGTTTCATTACCAGCGGCAGATAATATTTCCACCAGACACTGGGGTGTTCGCTAAGTAGATTTACCGGTGTCCAGAGCGGGCGGTGTTTGACCTGTTTATTATCGGTTAGCCAGTCAAGCTTTTGCTCTCCGGGCTGATGTTGGTAATAAAGGTAAAAGGTGACATCAGAATGGTGCTGACTGACCAGCGTTTCGACTAATTTTTTTACATATCTGGATATTCCGGTATGGAATTGTGCTTTGACTACTTCAACGAAAATGCCGACCCGCATTGAGAATATCCCTTTAGTTTACTAGTTCTGGCTTGATACCATCATCGACCTATTGTTGCAGACAATAAAAAATTAAGCATCGGTTTTTTAGCGTAAATCTTTCAACGTTGTTGCAATAAAGTTGCATATCATTCGATTTATCAGGCAGTCCAGTTGTTTTACCTGCTTTTGAGATTGATTTCATTGGCTCTGTAATATGTTAGTGATATAAAGGATGTTTAACTATCTTATCCCGTTCTGCAGGAAATCGATTTGAATCCCGCAAATTTTCGTAATACCTGGGTGGTTTTTTGTCTTTACTCACAGGAAAGAGTGACGCGAAACTACCATAAGCTGGAAGCTCTACTGGAAATACTACTGAGAAATGGTGTAGAGGGCATTGTTTTAGTTGATAATTCATCGGGGATGCTTAAAGCAGAAATCAATCAGTTCACTAGTTTATCTTCGAAAGTACAGCAACTACGTGGCTCTAATAAATACGGAGAGTTTTCTGCGTGGGTGGAAGGAATGGAGTACATTGTTGCTGAGCACGGTGCTAAGTCATTCGTATTGTTTAATGACACCGTTTTTAGTCATTTTAAGTTGTTTTATTGGAAAATCATCAATTTCCTGAGTCAGATTGAGCGTTATTCTAAGCTGGAAAAGCCTGTTCAATTAGGTGAAACTGTTAAACTTCCGTACCAGTCTGTGGTGATGGGGATCTCTCATAAACATTTTGTCAGATCTGCCTTATTTTATTTAAATGAGTCTGCCAGTAGTTTATTTATTGCCGGATGTCACAGAGTGTTTCAACAGGCAGAACGTGCTTTTTGTGAAACCAATAGTTTTGAAATGTTAAAGCATTTTTTTAATGAATCCGGTGCGTATCATGTTGGTCGATGGCTATTTTCCGGGGGGTGGTATGGCTCCAAACCATATGATCAATTTGCGCCAAGATTACTGGAGCTCAAAGTAACCGCGATAGCCTGCGAGCATTTAAGTTCCGCAACCTGTATTCATCATGGCGGGAAGGCGGCGGACTCCAACTTGCAGCGTAACTTTAATTTACCTGAGCAAATACGCTTATTCAAATCGCAATTGTTTGGTCACCCGCTGTTTTCTTTAAAAATGCTTCGCAAATTAAGAGGGAAATAGCCGATGGTTAAAATGATGCAACTTAAAAAGTTCAGCATATATTTTCATGATTCGTTTTGCGTTGTCTTTAATTAAGGTTTAAGTATGTTTGTATTTGTTTGTCCAATTCGTCATCCGGCTTCGTCGAATGATTATGCCAGCGTGCTGACGTTTTTAAATAACACTATTGAGTCTTTAAATGCTCAACATACAAACCGACCTTACAAAATCGTTGTTGTCTGCAATGAGGTACCGCCAGTGCCAGAAACCTTTAACAATACTGAGTTTGTGGCAGTCGATTTTCCACCTCCTGACACGAATAAGGGCACTCAGGTACCTTTAGATTTAGTAAAAGATGATAAGGGATGTAAAATTTCGATTGGATTGCTTTATGCAAAACGTTTTTCGCCCGATTATGTCTATGTAATAGACGGTGATGATTGGTTTAATATTGATACTATTGAACACGTGTATAAGTCTTCAGCCAGTGATTTGTTCTATGCAAATTCAGGGTATGTAGTTAATTTGGCAGAGAAGACTTTTTTGAAAAAGTTTGGCCTTTGTCGCTATTGCGGTTCGGTTTACATCTATAGTTTTGCGGTGCTCATGAAACTTTCCGGCTTATCTCAACTGGAGTATAGGCAGGGATTGAATAAGGAGAGAATCTATGAAGCCGTCGACCCCTTCTTTCTAAAGCAGATACTTGGCAATCATCGTCATCAACTTCACACCTTTCGCTCTAAAGGTCTGCAGGTGCGGGAGCTGTTAGTACCTGCCGTGGCGTGGATTCTGAATACCGGCGAAAATCACTCCGCGCAAAATCCGGGTAAATACGGACTGCCATTATCAAAAAGTTTTCTTACACAATTTGGCATTAGCTCAATTGAGGCTAGCGAAAAGCCGATAGGGCTAAATAAGAGGGTGAAAGCCTTACTCGAGAGCTTACAGTCTTATATTGGCTGGCGAGCGACCGATAAAAAGCAAACCATGATTTAGTGGTTTTTGGCGGCTCAACAGGGCGCTTTTCGAGTTAGCGAAGTACAGCTGTTACAGGTTGCCGTACTTCCAGCTATCAGGGACTTTGGTTCCAATTTGCTTTTCAAGTTTGGCTATGTCTTCAGCAAAGTACGGGTAGTATTTGGCATTTTCGTTAGCCGAGGGCTGGTTTTTAGTGACCAGTCGATGCTTGTAGGCTTTAAACCAAGCGGTTTTTTTAATGTTCAGGATAGACCTTCCCCAGGCACGTTTATGCAGGTAATTTTGAATTAGAGTCAGCCTTCTGGCGACTTTTTTGCTGCCAAAGCCAACTGAAGATGCATTAAAGTTTCGAGTAGCACTTTGTGGAGCAAATGATGGATCCACGCCAATGAAATCGAAAACTTCCTGAATGAGCTTTAAAGGTTCGGTCTTAATACGATCGAAGAAAACGACTTTGATGTTGTCAGGGTTAAACTGACTATATAAGTATTCTACCTGCTCACCATACAAACTCTTGGTAAAAATAACGGATTGACTGGTGAACACGTCATCAAACGAGGTGATATCGGTGACATCACGTTCTTTATACAAAGAATAAGAGCTCCTCGTGCGCTCAACAGGGTTACGCAAAATTATTATTAATTTTGCATCCGGACAAACTTTGGATATGCCGTCGATGGCTTGCCGGGAGGATAAATAATCGGGGGTTATTTCACCACAAACCTTTGATTTGTCAGTGAATTTAATAAGGTATTTGTCAAGCTCACTTAATGGCCGCTTATTAAAAAACTGCATTTCCTTTTGGGGCATAAATATTTCAGGGTGTTCGAGAAAGCACTCGAACATCCAACTGGTACCCGAACGTTGCGCACCAATACCAATAAAGTGAGGGGGAGATGTAATCATTTTTATTAACTCAAATTATGAGCGGGTAGTGTAACACTCTATTATTAAACGTAAAGACTGTGATTTTCACATATAAATATAGGGAATAATACGTACAGGTAGGGCGTGAGATTTAAAATTCGCGTTCTGACCTAATAATTCGTTGCTACTTGACTCTGTCTGAGGTTGAATATGTAAATGGGATTTAAACGGGACTTGCCGTATCCTGTTTGGCAATATATTTAATGGACTACTGAGAGTTACTAAGCTTTACTGCAGAGTGAACATAGAGCCCTCACCGTTTTTCAGGTTGTGGTATGGTAAAAATTGCGCTTTATTTAGCATTGATTGTCAGTTTCTTTATGATATTCAATGCCCCTTGGGTTGCGGCGCTGGTCTATTCCATCGTTTCCGTGATGCAGCCCCAGTACATATGGTTTTGGGCTTTTGAAGATTTTTCTGCTTTTAAGGTGTCTGCTGGAATAACTATCATTGCGTGGGCATGGCATGTTTTAAACGGGAATATTCGCTGGGATGTCTACCAGTCAGGCCAATTTAAAGGTGTTGTTGCACTCACGATAATATTTCATCTCTCCAATATGTTGACGCCTTATGAAAGTTACTTTTCATTAGTAAGCGGCGACTTGGTGGTGGACATATTTACAACCATAGCCATCATGTACTTTTTTGTATTGCCGCTGATCAATCAGGAAAACACAATCAAGTTTTTCGGCTTCATGTTTATTTTCATTACCGTTTATTATGCCTATTGGGCAAACGATCACTATCTAAGTGGCAATTGGTCACAATTTGAGGGAGGGCGCTTACTAGGGCCTCGGCGCAGTCCCTATAAAGATGGCAACGTAACGTCTATCGTATTAACCAGCGGTCTGGCTTTTGTCATGTTTGGGATCCGTTATTTCAAACAAAAGTGGCTCAAGTACGCCTTGATCATGACGTTGCCTTTTATCTGGCATGCTTTGATTCTTTTTGCTTCTCGTGGTGCATTATTAAGCGCTGCCTCTGTGACGCTGTTTTTCGCTTTGGTAGTAAAGTCCAAATCACTTAATCTCGTTATGGCAATTGGCTTTGTTGCGATGCTGGTTTATCAGGGGGGTATGCTTGTGCAGCGCACCTCGAGTACCGTTAGCCAGGCCCAGTCTACGAGTAGTGATGATGAGCCGCTGAATCCTCGCCTGGTTTCCTGGTCTGTTGGCATAGGTATAGCCTTCGAATATCCTCTGCTCGGAGCGGGGCCACAGAGATTTCAATATGCATCACAGCAACTTTATCCGGGTAAATCGCCTCATGTAGCGCACAATACGCTAATTAACTTTTCCGCAAATACGGGACTAATTGCCGGTTTGATTTATCTTTCTTTCTTTTGGGTTTCATATAAGCAATACAAGTTTGTCAAACGATTTGCCGAAGATAACTCTACGTTCGACTACATAAATTTATCTTGTATGGGAGGCTTAGTTGGCTTCTTTGTCGGGGCGTTTTTCCTTGATTTAATTATCTTTGAACCGTTTTATTTTTTATTAATTCTAATCACGGCTAACTATTACATGGTTAAGAATGCGGTAGAGAATAACACCGGTATTGAGGGGATCCGTATGGCAGACCTCAGTGAAGATGATGCCAGTAACACTCAGAAGGTCACGGCATGAATGGACTTAAATACAATATAGTCATGTTCGCTTATAACGAGCAGGATAATATTGAAACTTCTATAACAAGTGTCTTTAATAGTACCGATGAATATTTGCATCGCTTTTATGTTATCGCCAATGGTTGCACTGACAACACTGTAAGTGTGGCTAACGCGGTAAAGCAAAAACTCAATTTTAATGAGCTAACAGTCCATGAAATTGAGCTCGGCGATAAATGTAATGCGTGGAATACCTACGTACATGAACTGGCAGATGAAGTTGCAGTGCATTTCTTCGTAGATGCTGATGTACGTTTCTCATCAGACTGTTTTCCCAAAATGGCGGAAAAACTTCATGCCTCGCCGGAGCAAACCGTTATTATCGCGGGAATGCCCCTTAGTGGCAGAAATCTGGACTTTTATCGCAGCCTGGTAATTGAACGCGCTTGTTTCTTTGGTAATCTTTATGGCATGAAGTGGTCTTACATAAAGCGGATTCGGGAAAAACCGTTTTACCTGCCGATTGGATTGAATTGGATTGATTCGTTTTTGACAAAAGCTGCGAATACCAATTTGGCTTTCGGTAAGAAAAACTTACCTAACAGAACGACTTGGTTAGAGGGAGTAGGATATGACTTTGAAAAGTTGTCGGTGTTTAAGCTCAGCGACATCCGCCTGTATAAAAACCGAATAGCCCGGTATGAGCTAGGTAAGATTCAGGAAGTGTTTCTTGACCAACTGCCTTGCGAACAATGGCCACGGGATATGACCCCTATTAATGAACAAATTGAAGCTGATTTCGACCAGTTGGCAAAGCACCTGGGGCCGATTAAAAAGCGGATGGTGAGAAAGCGCCTGACACGCTTATTGAATAAAAAACGAAATTCAGCCTAACCTTCTGATTCCTAGCTTTCTTTTTAGTTTAATTGAGTTCCTAGTTCGAGTTATTACCCTATGCTAACTGCCCGCTCCGGAATTATAGCCAGCGCATTGTCTGTCCTGACACAGGTGACGCGGCGCATGGTTGGTGTTGTAAGCCTGATTATTCTGGCTCGGATCCTGACTCCCGAAGACTATGGTCTTGTTGCTATTGCACTGTTGTTCCTTAATTTTATAGATGTTATTTCAAGTACTGGCGGAGACAGTTACCTGTTAAGCCGGGAAGAATTGAGTGACGATTTGGTTTATACCAATTGGACACTTAACTTCATATTGAAAGGTAGTCTGGCTGTATTACTTGCACTCTCCAGTTATCCCATTGCCCAATATTATGACGATCCTCGCTTGATGCCGGTTATTCTGGTGCTTAGTTTACAGTCATTTATCGCCCAGTTGGGCAGCCCGGGACTGATTTATAAAATTAAAAAGCAAGAGCTGGGGGCTATCACTAAATGGCAAATCATATCCCGGTTTGTAACAACTGGGATTACAATTGGCATTGCGGTTATCTATGAAACCTATTGGGCGCTGGTACTGGGCCAGTTCATGGTAACGGTCAGTCAACTTTTATCAGGCTATGTCATCGCGCCAAAGATGCCAAGATTCTCGTTAAAAAATATTCGTCCACAGTGGGAGTTTTCAAAATGGGTGTTGCCTCAGTCGATACTTAATTTTTTCAGAAGTCAACTGGACGCAATGTTTGTTACAGTCACCTTTGACAAGGCCATCGTTGGTGGATATAACTCAATGCGTTACTACGCTAACATTCCTACCACGATGTTTATCAATCCGGCCAGTGGTCCGTTGCTGACTCAGTTCTCTCAATTCAAGAACAATCCCAATTATTTTGAAAAGCAGTTACAGGTTGTACTGTTTTTCATGTCGATGATCACCGCGCCCATCATTTATCTAATGAACGCCCATGCCGCTTATGTCGTGGAATTAATTCTGGGGCAAAAGTGGGTTGAGTATTCGGACTTGCTGGCAATATTTGCTTTCTTTACCATTGTGATGACGCTTAACAATATCCTCAGCCAAATCGTGATGTTAAAGGATCGTACGAGGTTATTGTTTGGTTATTCCATATATTCCACAATCGCCCAGGCGATAATGTTTGCAACAGTTGATTTCACCAGCGTTAACCAGTTGGCGGAATATAAGGTGGCGCTTGATGTCTTTTCTGTGGTGTTATTCTTCACCATCGTAATATGGGCTTTTGTTGGCAAGCATGCGTACTTTGCGCTGGTAGCTCCGTTAGTGCCGTCTGTTCTGACAATATCACTTAGCGGACATCTGGCATTTTTGGTAATACCTACCGTTGATTCATTCTGGACGCTGGCCGGGCATTCATTAATCACGGCCGCTTTATTCGGTATGATGCAGCTTATGTTGATTTTAGTGCTACAAAGCAGGGTCTATTGTTTTGCCTACACAGTTAAATTAATGATGCCTGCCTGGCAAAAATGCCGGCGTATGGTGGGTAGTGCGTAAAAGAGCGAGTTTGGTAATATCAGTATTCAGGCTTAAAAAACTGGTCCAGAGAATAGAATGACAACGACAAATAAACTAACGAGATGGCTTGCAGCGGTTTTGGGGTTGTTTGGCCTGGCCTTGCTAGCTCTGAATCTCTATGGTTTTACCCAGGATTTAAGGCCTGATGGGCTGACACCTGAAGTCCTTAGGTTTGGTGAACAGGATCTTAGCCTTACACCGCCTGAGTTAGAGCAGGCAATCTTTCGTTTGCCAGGTGAAACGGATAAACAATATGCCAAGCGCCTGACCCTCGACCTAGCCGGCGGTATAGCCCATGTGGAGTGGGAGGCTTTTGATCCCGATTTGTTTCACCAGCGCGTGCCCGTATGGGAAAACTATATCCTCCATCTGATGGGCGTTGTGACCAGCATTCCGGAGTATCAGCGCTACCATTACGCAAACCCTTATCGCAGTATTGAACGTGGTATTGGTATTTGTGGTGACGCTTCTATGACGCTGTCAGGCTTGCTTGATGAACAGGGCATTGCCAACAAGATTATTACTGTGCCTGGCCATGTAATGGTAGAAGCCTATTTTGATGGTGAGCCACTCCTACTGGATGCTGACTTTGGCGTTGTGCTGGAGCAGGGCATCATGTTTTATGAGCAAAACCCACAGGCGCTGATTAGCGCTTACCAACAGCAATTAGGACGAGTGAATGATGGTGAGCTTATGATTGCCGGTAACCTGATTAAAGACGGGTTCAAATACTGGAACGGCACGTCGCACTTTATTACCAAAAAATATTACTTTGAGAAGGTTGCTTATGTGGTCAAGTGGGCTTTCCCTGTTACTCTGCTGCTCATCGCAATGGTAATGTGGCGTAAAACCGGACGACGGTGAGCCGGTTTTAACCAAGGTTTACTGCCAGTGGATCATCACCGGGTTGGTAAAGAACTGATAGTGATGCTGCTCAGGTTGAATGCTGCGTCCAAACCAACGCACCGCCGTAATGTTAGCATTGGCAGGCAGGCGTATCTCAAAGCTATGTTCCCGGCGCTGTGAATCAGGGAAAAATACTTCTGTTTGCACGCCATTCTCAGTCACTATCACTGCCGTAACCTCGTCCAGTGACGTTTTAAAGCCCTGCCAGTCTTTCTCATTCAGCGTCACGCTAAGTTTGGCGGTGAGTGGTAAACGAGGACTGTCGATCACGTTTCCAGCCTGAGCGAGTGTCTGCCCGTTGTCATTTTGTACCTGCGCACTCAATGAGGCGACAAATTTACCATGCTGGGCCCAGTAAATACCGCTGGCGAATCCGTTAAGTAGATCGTTGGTGCGGCGACTGCTGGCGTAGACGTGCGTGGTCGAAAACTCGCATGGCCAGTAGTCCATACGGGTATTATGGAAATCGGATGGTGCGCGAGCGGCAAAGGTTTGTAAGCCGGCCTGCAGCAGGGTGTCCCAATCATTGCCTGGAATAGCCACGGCAGGATCCCAGCCATGGCGGGTTTTAAACCGATTATTATAGGACCCGTTATCTTCACCACGCTTTTTCTGATGGCCCGGCGCACCGGAAAAGCCGATAACGTAAGGAGTCTGTGATCGCCATTTCTGCATGTCATGAGCATTTTCGCCGGGTTCTAAATCTTTGCGGCTGGGATGGTTATACATAACAACCGGCGGCGTCTCGCTGCTTTTAAACTGGCTATTCAACCATTCCAATGCCTGACTTTCATCAATAGTAGTGGATTTAGTTTTGCCATAATGATCATAACGGTCTCTGAACAGGCTGATAAGCCGGTCATGGTTCACCGATTCAGGAAACAGTAAGGTCATATGCTCGCGGCCGGCAAACGGTGGAATATTCCACTCCAGACCGGCAATCAGGGTTAAATCACTGAACTGAGACGAAGCATTGGCGAAATCCTGCCAGTATTCTGCAGAAAATACCCCTTTCAGGTTATGATCGCCGTGGTCGGTAATAGCAACGGCGTCACAGCCAAATTTACTGGCATTTTCTGCCAACTGCGTAATGCTGAAACGACCATCTGAAAACCTGGTATGGGTGTGCGTATCTACCTGAAACCAGTTACCGCTTTGGGTAATCTGACCGGCTTTAACAGGTCTGTCATAGGTGGCAGTCGTAATCGCTTGTTGGCGTTGCGACGTATCATTGGCGTAAACGGGCAAAGCCTGAATGCGGTTATCTATCCGCGCTTCCATTTCCTGATATCTTGGATCTGATTCACTGCCAAATACACTGGCAAAGGTTTCTTCACTCAGTCCCTCTGGCAGGTCGTGGAGTAACGGGATAAACTGACTTTCACTGTCGATACCGGCTAAAACTTCCTGCACACGGCGAGCGTTGGAGTCACTGGAGATGGCGAAATCGGCCAGTTCAACACCAGCTTTATCCGCAGTAAGATCCCGGAAACTGTATCCTGAGCCGCCTTTGGCAGAGTCCATCACTTCTTTGAGTTTGCCTATGTTAATACTCATTTGCTTTTCGCTGGCCAGCCGCAATGCTACTGAGTAAAAAAAGTGCAGCCGAAGGTCCATCCTACCTCGCAGGACATATTTTTTCGGCTGCATTAATGAGTAATCCACAGGCATAGCAACAATTCGCGCAAAGTCCGGAGCGCCAAAAGACATCGCCAGTGCCCACAAGGCCGCGAAGTTCTCGTCGGTGGGATCTTCAGATGCCGAACGGGTTTTTGCCAGCAAGAAGGTTTTTCCGATCATCTCTGCTGTCGTTGCAGTGCGCTCTGAATGTGATTGAATGTAGTCCAGATAAGTTTGAATGGTCTCGGTTTCTACGCCATTGATCTGCCGTAAATCCTGAACCATCTTAAAGGTGTCAGTGAGTCGTTGCTCAACCGCTGCTTTAAGGTTACCGGGCTTTTTGAAACGTACCACGACCTGGTTATTTTCCAGCTGCGTATTGGATAAAATATTATTCAGGGTGGTCAGTGCTTCTTCACCGAAAAGCAGTCGGGCGAGGCCCTTCGCGAAGTATTCAATAAGTTTACCGGGAACCGGGAGGCTGCCCAGCTTACACTGCGAAAATGTCATAGTGCCATTGAAATCAGGCATCAGCCAGCAACTGAAGTTAACATACACCACACCAGGGATAGTGGTCAGGGAAGAGGCGATAAGAATGCCATAGCTGCTGCTGTTTAAACGTAACTGCACCGCCGGCACGGTATAACTGACCGCATTTGATATGGCTTCAAGGTGGTCGGCTGTTACCGAAATACTGACGTCTTCCCGGGATGACATTAACGGCTTTAAAATCTTTGCGGCACCTGAGCGCGCCTGTGCAGCCTGGCTTGGCGTCAGGTTACTAGTGGGGATAACCAATGGCGAAAACGAAAAAATTAACGCTAGCAGGATAAGAATTACACTGTATTTGATGATCCGCCCTTTGCGCCAGAAGCGCTTCTTACTTGGCTTGTTTGCCGATGTGGGAGATTGGTTTGGCATAATAATGACCGTTTTACTGTTCGTCGTTTACGAGGCTAGCCGTTGGTAGATGCTGTTAAACGCATCACACATAGACGTTACGCTAAAGCGTGTGGCAAACCGGCTTTTTGCCGCGCTGGCAAATTTATCATACAGCGCTCTATCACTGACAATTTGTTGAATCGCGAGGGCAAAGGCCGTCTGATCGTCATTGCCCACCACCAGGCCGTTTTCATTGTGGGCAATTACTTCTTTATTACCCCCGGCGTCAGTGACGACGCAGGGTTTGCCGATAGACATTGCTTCCAGCAGCGTCATGGAAGTTCCCTCGCTGAAGGAAGACAGAAGAAAAATGTCCATAAGAGAGAGATATTGCGATGGCTGTGGCTGATAGCCGGTAAGTCTGACCGCATCGGCAATACCCAGCTCGGCGATTCGTTGCTCAATAGCTGAGCGCATCTCGCCATCGCCCACTATCACCAATACGGCATTTAATCCGGTATCCAGGCAGTCCTTGAAAGCGCTTAACATCATCAGGTGATTCTTAATGGGGTCAAAACGAGCAATGGTGCCCAACACAATTGTGTCTGGCTGAATCTTTAACTGCTCGCGCAAGGCGTCCAGTGATGACTGCTCAGCCGGCAACAGCGCCTGAATGCCATTGTAGATTACCGATATCTTTTTTTCGTTTAGGTTTTCGTGGGTGACCAACGCTTGCTTGGTGGCGGCGGAAATGGCCGTCATGCTGTCTGTCAGGCTCTGGAGTACAGGGTTGACTAACTTACGCTTCCAGGTGCCAAAATCGGGGTAGAAGCGGCCGTGTTCGGTAAATATAACCTTAGTTTTAAGACCTGCTGCAGCAATTACACCGTAGACCCAAGGGGTGTACTGATGGCAGTGTATAATATCGATTTTGTGTTGGCGAATATGGGCCCGAATGGCTTTAATCAGCGCTTTGTCAAAACCAGGCTGGCGGGGATGCGTGGTAATTTGAATGCCGTTTTGTTTAAGCACTTCCCCCCAGGGGCCTAAAGGATTCTCGATACAGAATATAGACATTTCAATTGAGGTCGCAGCAAAACCTTCTATCAGGTTTTTAATGACCATCTCGGTACCGCCAATACGCATATCATAGGTGATATGCATTACCCTCATACTTGCGCTCACGCAGCCTCTGCCTCACTTTCAATATAGCGCTGATACCACATTTCAAACATCAGCATACTCCATAGCAGGGTACCATGTTGGTAACTGCCATTTTGATGCTGCTGCCAGAACTGACGGATTACTGCCGGTTTAAAGTACCGGCACAGGCCGTTGTTGTCTTTCAGGATGTAGCTTTCGGCGATGGCTTTAATTTCATTTCTGAGCCAGCTGTCCAGCGGTACTGAAAAGCCCATTTTTTTACGGTACAGAATGTCGTCTGGTAACAGCGGTTTAAAAGCTTCTTTGAGGATATGTTTTTTCTCGCCGTCTTTAAATTTGAAGGCGGACGGAACCGTGGCTGCAAATTCTATGACTTCGCGGTCTAAAATTGGAGCGCGAACTTCCAGTGAATTGGCCATGCTCATGCGATCGACCTTGACCAGAATACCGCCGGGCAAAAACGTCGTAAGGTCGGTATAGAGTATTTTGGCCAGGTGATCCGGTCCGTTGGCTCTGGCATAAGCGTCCAGGGTTATTTGGCTGGGGTGGTAATCGCCCAAACGATTGGCAAAATCCGGGGCTACCAGCTGTTGCCAGTGGCGCTGGTCGATTTGTGCATTGGACAGGTAAAAACCCATCGCCGGATCGCAGGATAAGCTGTCACACAGGGATTTAGCCTTGCGCAGTAAAGTTATCGACGAGCCGGCGCTTAGCAGGTTAGCCAGCCTGGGCAACACATTCTTGCGTATCCAGCCCGGCACTTTATTGCGCAGATTATTCTCTACTGCGTCGACACTATATTTCTCATAGCCGGCAAACACTTCGTCGCCACCATCACCGGCAATAGCAACCGTGACTTCCTGACGAGCCAGCTTAGACACAAAATAGGTGGGCACTAATGACGGATCTGCAAAGGGTTCGTCAAAAAAGCTGACAATATGCTCAAGGTTGTCGCTGACATTGTCATGAACAATAAATTCATGATGTTCGGTGTGATACTGGTCAGCCACTGCCTTGGCAAATTCTGTTTCATTGAAGCGCTTTTCATCAAAACCGATAGAGCAGGTTTTCACCGGCGACTCAGATTGATTCGCCATCATTGCGACTACACCACTGGAATCGACACCACCACTAAGAAATGCACCAAGTGGTACATCTGCTATCATGCGCTGTTTAGTACAGTGCGCGGTAAGCTCTCTCAACTGATTTGTGAGAGCCTCTTCGGAATTGTTGCTAGTGCGACTAAAATCAACGTCCCAGTAGCGTTTGATAGTGAGTTCGCCCCCTTTATACAGCATATAATGACCGGGAGGGCACTTTTGAATATCGGTGAAAATCGTTTTTGGGTCCGGGACGTACTGGTAAGCAAAAAAGTCGTACACAGCATCGTCGCGGATAGACTTGCTGATAAAAGGTAATGGCAGTAACGCTTTTATTTCGGAGGCAAAAGCGAACTTGCCGTGCTGATGAGTGTAATATAGTGGCTTTTTACCAATCCGGTCGCGGGCAAGAAAGACGGTTTGATCAGCGGTATCCCAGATAGCCAGCGCAAACATGCCATTGAGCTTATCAAGACAATCCGGGCCCTCCAGTGCATAGAGGGTCAGGATAACTTCGGTATCGGTATGGGTCGTAAACTGATGGCCTTGTGCTTCCAACGATGCGCGAATATCGAGGAAATTGTAAATTTCACCATTAAACACAATTACGTAACGGTGGTCCGGGCTGAACATCGGTTGGTTGCCCGCTGCGGATAAATCCAGAATACTCAGGCGGCGATGGCACAAACCCACTCCGGCATCCAGATAAGTACCGCCCGCATCCGGCCCCCGGTGATAAATGGCCTGACCCATGCCTGACAAAAGGGACTCATCACTCGATTCAAACTGATAGCGGCTGAAGCCGGCAATCCCGCACATATAAATCCTGCCTTATAAACTAATATAGCGTCGTATAGCCGACCCCATTGAAACTGTTAAACCCAGCGGAAGTCTGGGCCAGATTGTTTCCGCTAACTGCCTTACTGTACCCGGAGGTCCTGTTTCAACTGCTGCCGCCAGCTCAGATGTGGCACCGTCATGCCAGTGCAAAGCATAGGGAACGGCGCCCCACTGAGTTTTAAACTTGTAAGTACCTTCACCGAAAGAGGAGCGGCCAAAGTCAAACATACGCTGGCCGTTATCGGTGACGTTAGCCAGTAGTGACCAATAAAGTAACATATTTGGCGCCAGTCGGTTATGCTGGCTCAAAGTCGACGCCCAGGGAATGGCCGCCATTTGCCCGTTGATTAACACAATGCCGGCGCCAATGGCTAAATCTCCGGTGTAAACAACACAAACCCGGGCGGCATCATCATAATTGGCTAAAATACGTTCAAACCATCTGCGGGAGTGAACCGGTGAGGCTAGCTGGCGCATATTTTGTTTATACACGTCGTAAAAGTCGTCCAATAACGCTTTATGTTCAGTAAAGTTATCTGCCATTTTCATAGTCAGGCCGTTCTTTTCGGCTTTGCGGATCTGACTGCGTAACTTGGACTTAAACTGGCTCAATAATGCTTCACTGCTGTCTGGCAATGGTAAGCGTAAAATTACTTTCTGGCCGGGACTCAGGGTGCTGGTATCCGCGGGTTCCTGACGTAAATCCCGGTAATCACTTTGCTCACTAAGATGTGATAGCAGAGCTGTTTTTATATCCTGGCTGTCTGCCAGGGCAAAGCCGGTATCACAAAAAGGCAGGGCTACCAGATGCCCGGCTTTAAGCGGGCGTTTAAAATCGATAGCTGGCAGTACACCGATTAAGTTTCCGTTGGTATCTTCGGCCAGCAGGTAGTGCATTGACTGATGGTATGCCTGTTCACAGGCTATGCCCCAGCCAAATTTATGGTATGGCGTTGCTTCAGCATGCTGTGCAACATAGTTATCCCAGGCTGCTGCATCGGTGGGTGTTGCCCGTCTGATGTTCATAAAAGAACGGCTTCCTCCGGATTTCTCACATTCAGTATTTCACAGGCTTCTGTGATAGTACAAAACTGCACAGGGCCCGACTTTTTGAGGTGTTCTACAGTGGTTTTAATCCGCTGACAAATCACGTCAAGCGAGTTTTTTTCATCAAATAATCCGGTAACACCGTCTATCAGACTGGAACTATGCAAATACATATGAATGACGTTATGTCCCCGACCTAATGCAGAGTCCATCAGCAAACAAAGGTTCTCGCTGTCATTTAACTCAGGACTCAGATAAAGTTTTCTCAATATGCGCGTATGCCACATTAAACCAATGGTGTGGAGCATTTTAAGCGGCGCAGATTCGCCCAGACGGTGAATTTTATCCACGGTTTCGTAATTCTGACGATTAAAGCCAGCGGTGACTGGTAGCTCCATTATCTGACGTTGGTTACCAGGCTTAAGCGGAGCGCTAAAATCAGGCCAGTAAGGGGTCAGGGGTGACCCTTCGCAGGTGAAAAACTCATTTCGATAATAGGGATAAACACTGCTGTCGACGCGAAATCCCCGGTCGGCCAGAAGCTTCAAGACTTTGCTGTCAATCCCCCAACGGCCGGTTCGAAACGAACGCGGATGGATGTTGAAGCGCTTAACCAGCAACTCTATAAGGGCATCCAGTTTGGCTTCAATTTGCTCAAGCGGCAAATTTACAACGTGAGATTCAGCCTCACCGGTTTTACCAAAGTAGGGCGGATTACACCACGGGTGCAGGTGGGCGCCTATTTCACACTGGTTGTGCTGCCTGGCTTGTTGTATCGCGTCTACAGCCTGCTGATTATCAGCCACAGCATAGTCCACAAAGTAGGTTGGCCTGACGCCGAGGTTTTCGCAAAACTGCTGAAATTCAGGAATACGCTGAATATTCTCGACCTGACAGTTGTGTTGCGGAAAGGGACCATCCCAATGCCATTCTTCTTCGGTATCGATAGTCAATACAAACAGTGTAGTATTGGGTGAAAGCTGGTTTACCATGCCATTTCCTTAGCTCAGTAAGTCCTCAAAAAGAACCATATACTCATTGGCCATGCGTTGCGCCGAGAAGTGTTCTTCTACATAGGCTTTTGCCTGTAAGCCGTATTCGTTTGCTCTGATAGTATCAGATAACATCTCCCGCCAGTAGCCTTTAAGGGTTTCACGCTCGCCAAGCGGCGCGAGTAAACCGGTTTGCTGGTGGGTGATGAGCTGGTCAATCCCAGGAATCTGATAGGCCGCTACGGGGGTACCCATGGCACAGGCTTCCATGAGGCAGCGGGGCACCCCTTCAAGAGTGGAAGTCATGACAAACAAATCGAAGGTTTTCAGCAGCGCCAGCCGGTCGTCGCGAAAACCGAGAAAATGAATATCGCTTTTGCTTGGCAAAGTAGCAGCGATTTGCTCCAGTCGGGCACGATCGTCACCATCACCCAGGAACAGCAGTTCAATGTTCATTCCTTCCTGATGCAGGTCATCAAAAATGGTCAGAATGTCATCGATATTTTTGCGGCTAATCATTTGACCAATAAAGCCTACGCGGAGTTTTTCGGTGCTGGCCGGGACATTCTCGTCGGTACGCACGGACTCAACTTCAGACAAATCTACGCCATTTTGAATATAGTGCGTTTTTTCTGCTTTAACTCCAAGCCGTTGCATGTCGGCAAGTAACTGGCGGGATAAAGGCACTATTGCATCACCGTATTTCATTGCCTGGCAGCCGAGCCAGATAAACATACGGAGTTTAATGTCCTTGGCATTCTCAAAGCCATGTGGTGTTACAACGCAGGGAATTCCTGCCTTGCGGGCAGCCCAGACACCAATAATATCCGACTTATAACCATGAGTGTGGAGAATATCGATATCTTCACGCCTGATGAGTTCGACCAACTTATCCACCACTGAGAAATCGAATTTATGGTTCATCGGTAGTTCGAAAGTTTCTCCGCAACGTTCTTTAAACTGTCGCACCAGTTCAAGGTCCTGGGAGTTATCTTCCAGTGTGGTAGCCAGTAGCGAGACGGTTTTATCCTTGGGTAAATGGCTGGCCAAAGCCAGCACCCAGCGTTCAGCACCATAAAAACCCGTTGAACAGATAAATTGCAGAATTTTTATTTTTTTATTTGCCATGTGAAGACGTTCCGATGGTTTTTATAATACCGCCAACGGTGCCAATGGCCCGGGCCGGGAAATAAACACTGTAAAATTTTAAGACCTGCCAGAAGGAAGTCGTGCCGGCGACCAGTTTGAACAAGCGCAGGCTGTAAAGGATGACCGGCAATACAGCCAGACCGAGAGCCATCAGGCTTAATCCGCTATAGCCGGCGATAGCCAGTAACAGGGCGCAGAAAAGCAGCCCTGGTATTGCAACCGGTACGATAAAGCTTGGCCATTCCCTGAGCGGGATGCGGCGATCCCGGGTGGAGGCAAGGTTTGACTGACCACGCCAGATTTCCTTACTGAACATGGTTGAGAGCTGTTTATCCTCGCCAATATGCACATACTGCGCCTGACTCGTATAATACAGCTCACCCAATTGGTTAACCTTATCGGTAAAATAGTAGTCTTCGCAGGTCACTAAGTCGTCCGGAAACTGGCCGGCCTGATAAAAGGTTTCTTTGCTTAGCAGTAAATTTCGACCGGGTAAAAAGCTCACCGTACAATCGAGGTCTGCATTGCTCAGCGCAACCCGGATGTGCTCCAGAGGCGTGGGCGTTGCAGATGGCAATTGCATGGCACTTACCAGTTTAGTGTCCGGGCGGCTTTGCAATAGCTGTAAACACGTGCTCAACCAGTTAGCGGACAGGGCAATGTCGGCATCGAGAAAAGCAAAGTAGTTGCCTTTAGCCTGTCTGGCACCGATATTTCGTGAGGTCGAAATAGTGTTGTCCGGCGTACTTTCAATAACTTGTAGTGTTATGTTGCCTGCAGCCTGTTTAACATCTTCAGAGACGGCAGGATTCTGCGACACCAGCACGATTTCAAGCTGTTCGTGGGGGTATTCCAATGCGGCGATTGAATCAATAGTTTCAATCAACATGTTTTCACGCCCCTTGTGGGGGATTATAAACGACACGCTATCCATGTTTAATGCCACCGATTTCTGCGTAATTTAGGAATACGCTTTTGCAATTGTTGCCACTCATATTGTGGTGAGAACTGTTTTATAACCCGCAGCAGCTCTGCTTGCCAGCCTGTTACATGTAGCTCTTCAGTTACCAGCGTGCTGGCCGAAGCCTGTGTAACCTGGTTGCTAGAGGATGATGCTAACACGGTATCCACGCCATAATTTTGCATTACGAGGGCCAGAATTCGGGTATATTCGCGCTCTTTACTGTCGGATAGCGCGGTGATGATGTACTCCTTCAGCGCTTTACCCTTTTGCATAAAGCGGTCGGCCTGGTCGTGGTCTGCATAGGTAGCTGCAACGGCTAAAACGTGCACTTTGCGAAGGTCCTGGGCGCTCCATGTCTGGTTGGGATATTCCAGAATGTCAGGCTTTTCCAGGTACGGATATTCGTTATCGGCCATCCAGTTAGCGTAGTGCAGCAGACACGCTTTGGCGTATTTAAAATCACTGTTTTCTGCGACGCATTGTTGCACCCTGAGGTAGCGGCACAAGGCTTGAAAGAATACCGTGTAAAACCAACACTCCTCAACGTTGGAAAGGTTTCTCTCGCCATCGATATTATCGTCAGGAGAGACAGTATGGCGGATAATATGGGCCACTTTGTCCAGTAAGTGAGTATTGCCAGTGAGTTCGTAGCTATCAAGCAGGGCAACCATGTAATTGGCAGTGCCCCTGTCCAGCGGATAACGACCTGTAGTGAACTGCTTTAAATCCTTTCGGTGTCGATTTTTGAATTGCAACAGTAAGCCAAAAAGGGTGCCATCACTTTCGTAAACCTGAGTTATCCAGTTGGCTAACCCGAGCACCGCTTTTTTAGCCTGCAGGCAACCCGTTAGGAAATAATACAACTGCAGGCCGCTGGTGTAGCAGTGCTGGCCGCCTGGTCCACCGCCGCCGGCATGGTCCTGATAAGCATCACTCTTATGATGCTTTGAATAAGTACGGTGTGAAGCCGTTTCAGCCGGCAGGTAATGGTCGGTATGCCAGAATAAACCATTGTTGTATTCCGGCTTGTCATGGTCACAGTGATAAATGTCAATATCGATAATGTGTCTGGCCAGGTCGTCTGCGAGCTCTTTCCACTTTTCTTCACCGCTTAATAGCCATTGCTTTAAAAAGCCGTACAACGGGTCGTACTGATTGTTGTAATGGGAAGGAAACAGTTCATCACCCTGATGTTCTGCGGTTTCGTGATCTGCATAGAGATCGCCAAAGTTTCGCCAGCCATATTCATCGATACGCTCCCGCTTGGCGAAAAAATTCTGTTCGCCATTCTGTCCCAGGTTTATCAGAGACTGTAGCGGATCCGAAGTCAGAGATTCAGAGAACCAGGGGATGACATCGCAGTGTGATATCCACTCAGGGTTGAGGCGGGCATTCGCTTTAACATAGCTATCTGACTTGTCACTAAAAGCCAGTTCGCAACAATGGGATTTCTGCTCTCCGGGTTGTAATTCAACCGGGAGGTTGGCTTCGGCTTTAAACCAGTGCCAGCATAATTGAGCTGAGTTGGCAGTGAAGGCTGTAGGAAAATTCTGCCAGAACTTTTGCGGCTCGATGCGTAAGCAGGTTTCATCCTGTTTCAGGCTGCCGGTAGGTGCAAGTCTAACCGGTTGTTCGGACTTTTCGCCATTAACGTCGATAACACTTAATGGGTTTGATATGCTGAGCTTACGTTCATGATTAACATGTACCGGGCTGTCCCAGTGTTTACCATTGCTGGAACGCTGCCATAGGATGCTATGGGTATGAATGGGCTCCTCACCGGTAACTGATACACTCTCTTCACTGAGGTGTGATGTAACTGATTCAGCTTTAATGAGAAAGGCAAGCTCTTCTATTAGCAGGCTTTGTTGTTCACCGAGGTCCCAGGTGCCTCCGGCATGTTCGGCCGGATTTGGATTCAGCAGCGTGCTATGTAATTCACAGTAGCCGAAGTGGGTAAAGTATTTTAGCGCTACATTAAATTCAAGAGGCAGGGTAACTGGCGACTGGCCGATAAGCTGATAATGTAGCGTTAGCTCTATAAAAGCCGCTTCGCCGCTGCGATTGTTATCGTATGCCGGGGTGATATGCCAGTTTGTTAAATTGGTTTGTAAGGTATCATAGGGCGCCCTGAACTGAGATTCCACGCCAAACTGAAATAGCTTTCCGGCAACGGTGAGGGTGCCGGAGAACAGCTGATCTGTGTTAATTAACCAAGTGGTGTTTGCGCATTGAACTTCGACTTTGTTCTGTGTTGTAGTGATGTCAGGTGATTGCTGCTTACAAAGGATGGTGTTCTGCGGGGCCTCACAAACTGTAAAGCCGGTTTTGTCCAGCCCCTGATTGCTGGTTTCGCCATGTACCTGAACCCATTTCAGGGAGTTATCCGGCCAGAATGCCTGAGGCACGACGGCAGCGCTGACTTCTTCTCCATCATCACGACAGCAGATCAATTGCTGAAGAGCAGAAAAGCGGCCTTTGGGAAGTGGTAAACCGACAGAAAATAATGCCCCTGAACTGTTGTCCTTAGCAGGCGTTTGTAGCGAAAAATAGTTAGGTTCCAGCATGTGTCGGTATTTGTAGTTATTGTCGTTAATGGGGAGTCAATCTGAGTGTAACTGTACCGTTAAACTGCGCCGCAGAGCAAACATTAATCTCGGATTACACGTATTGCCCGGCTATTATTAGCGAAACCTGCGAACAATGGTTTTTATTATACTTAACAATCGCGTAAGCCAGGTTTTCTTGAACAGGTGAATGGCAGTTAAGGAATATTCCTCATTGGATAATGAGCGCTTGTACTGACTGTCGCCGCCCATAAAGTCATAAGTTTTAAATTTTTTACCGGCAAAATAGGCGATTGCCAGGGTATGCATTATCAGCCCCGGCTGAAACCGGTTGCTTTCTTCGGCATATTCAATAGCAGATAAGTAAAAATAGACTGTGTCGTGATTCAGCAGGTTATAGGTGTAGCCAAGGCAAAGATCGCCAGCATAAAATGCCAGCACTTCACAATGACAAGCATGCTGTTGTTCATTGGCCATGAGCGTTTTATGGAAGTTAACAAAGTAGGGGTTATCAAAACCACTGCCTTCGCTGGTCTTTCCCCATTTGCGGCGATGAAGTGACATCATATTAGACAATGTCACGGCATCTGGTTGTGAACCAAGTGAACACAGGGAGAGCTCACCGTAATGCTGCTGCATATACTTCATTGCTCTGCGGATTCGGCTACGGCTGTTACTGGAACATTGAGACAGAAAAGCATTGTAATCGGAGAATACGTCTGTGAGTTTAATCCGAAATGCGGGGATATCCATCACCTCAGCGCTAAACGCCGGGTGCTGCAGCCACTCTGCCGGTTTATCGGTTATTTCGAGGATCCACTTCTGCGGCGACTGGGTTTGGCACCAATCCAGTAAGCATCTGATAGCTTCCTGCCGGTACTCAGGGAGTGCCAGTATGTCGTTGTACTCTATCCAGATTTGATCCTGCTTAGCTTCACCGGTTTTATTAAACCAGCCTGAGCCGAAGGGTTCTTTTGGTAAGCGGTAGCCGGAGGTAGATAAAAAGATGCTGCCCACAACCCGATCGTTATCCCTACAGGTTAACCACAAGGGGCGCTTTTTGCACTGTTCGAGCCAGGGCCTGAGCCAGAATAGACTCAGAAATAATGGTACCGATGGGATCGCATTTTCCAGTGAGGTGAGTGTTGAGCTCACCTCATCCAGCGTGTAGTTATCCCTTACGTCAAGAGTCAGCACTGTAAAAAACGCCAGGGCTATTTCTGCGCGTCTAGACGGCTTTTCAGTTCCTTATGTAAGGATAGCTGTAACGGCGTAGCAGGGCGTATCCGTGACAACATTGAGCGCGCCTGGGTTAATTCGTTATTAAGGATCAGGGCTTCAACGTTATGTAACTGTATTTCTTTGTTATTGGGATCTTTGCCTAGAGCTCGTTCAACGAATGCCTGGCCTTCCTGTACCTTACCTTGTTTAAGTAATACGTAACCGTAGGTATCCAATGCATAGGGTGAGTCGGGAGCAATTTCAATAACCCGTTTGGCAATTTCAGCGGCTTTAGTTAAGTCGCCAGACTGAGTATAAACTGAAGCCAGATTGTTGAGAGATGCGAAGTCGTCCGGCTTTTGAGCTAAAACCTGATTGTATAGCTCAATTGATGCCTCATACATCCCGTAGGAAGAGGCATAATCTGCACTAATCAGTTTAAACACCAGTGTGTCGTTTTCTTTCGCAGCTTCTGTTTGCAGGTATTCAAGACCCTTATCGGCCTGTCCCAAACCCGCATGCGCCAGTGCCAGTAAGCGGGCAACTGCAAAACCCGGATTGGTTTCGTAGTAAGCAGACAGTAGTGAAACGGCATCGCTGAAACGCTTTTCGTTTAATGCCAGTAAACCTTTGGTATGAGTCAGATTTACCAGTTCGCTGCTGTCTTCAGAGAGCAACTCAATAGCACGCTTAGATTGGGCAAACCTGCCTGTAGATGCGGCAAGGTGGGCCTCAACTAGAATAAGTCGCTCGTCTCTGGGTAAATATCGGCGTGCATTCTGCGTCGCTTCTAATGCACCGTCGAAGTTATTCGCCAGTTGGTAAGTCGCAATCAAACGATACCAACTGCGACTGTCGGTGGGGAACTTTTGTGACCAGTCGCGATAGGTTTCGATCGCCTTGTCGAAGTTTTTTACAGAAACATATGCGTCGCCTAGCGCCTGGTACACACCAAAACTTTGCGGCTCTGCAATCCCTCTAAGAAGACTAATGGCTTTTTCCGGTTGACCGGAACGAAGGTAAATTAATGCTAATGCTGAGCTGGGGGCGTCTGATTCAGGAAATTGTTTTATACGTTTCGATAGAAAAGCTTCCAGTTGCTCTTCTTGTCCCATCGCGAGTTTAATATTGACCACATCAATCAGGTTTTGCAGATTGTTTGGGGTTAAGTCTAACAGTCGCTCGCCGTAGTCTATTGCTTTATCAAAATTTTCCCAACGAGCCTCGCCGATCATAAGGTAGCGAATCGCTCCTGCGTTATCAGGATCCCGTTTTACCAGATTAGTGAAATGCTCTATCGCTGCTTTTTCATCGCCATGGCGTAAATAGATGATACCCCTCAATAGTTCGCCATTGAGTTCATTGAGTTCGGCCCATTGATCGGCGACCTTTAAAGCGGCACTCAGTCCTTCTTCCTCATATTTAGCCTGCGCTAAAAGGATCCAGGCCTCGCTAAGGTCGGGAGCAATTTCAAGCGCTTGTGAGAGTGAGTCAGAGGCTCCTTCTTTACCTTCATCGAGCAGAATATACCCTTCTCTTAACAGACTGACCGGATTATTGGGATCAAGTGCTTTTGCTCTTTTAAGTAAGTTCTGAGATTCAGCGTTTTCACCTTGTTGTAATTTCTGCAGTGCGGCAAGACTATATATTTCAGCACCCTGGCCCGGTTCAATATTCAGGTCATCTAAGTTACCCGCTACTTCATTTACATAGCCTAACTCCAGTTTTACCTGTGCCAGCATCCGATGAACGGGGTGAGACGGAGGCAGGGTGGTTGCTGCGGTAGACAAGAGTCTTAGCGCACTTTCAAGTCGGCCAGTATAGTAAGCGCTGGTACCCGCAATAAAATTTGCAAGCGCGGGTTTGGCCTTGTGTTGCAAAGCCAGGTTGGCCAGATTATAAGCTTGTTCGTACTCCTCCTGATAGAACCTGACCAGCGACTTCAGGTAATTTGCATGGCCGCTGTTAGGGTTGAGGGCGAGAAGCTTATCAATCTCTTCATCAGCGCGGTTCAGTTGCTTATCTTCAATAAGCTGTTCGGCGAGCATAAATCGCGCTACGTGGTAGGTGGGGAAAACCTCCAGCGCTTTGGTGTTAGCAATGATGGCTTCCACATGATTGCCTATCAAAGACTCAATCATCCCTTTCAACAGGTATTTTTCGAAAGGCTCTATTTCGGGACTAATGAATTGCTCAGTAATATTTTTAGCTACCTGAGGCTTGCCTGATTCGAGTGTTTGATAGGCTTGGGCAATTAATAATTCTTCGCTTTGCAGGCGCTTGGCTGGAATAACCGGGTTTTGCTCACCACTTTTTAATTTTGCCAGATATTCGAATAAGGAGATGGTGCTGGTAATTTCCGGGTCAGAGATTTCCGGTGCACTTTCTAATTCAGTAAGCACGCGGAGAAAGTCATTTTGATAAAATATAGATTTGATTAAAAGGGGGTAGGCCTGAAGCTTGTCATAACCTAATTCAAGGGAACGTCTCAGCTCTTTTTCAGCTTCTTCCCACAACCCTTGTTGATATTCAAGTTTGCCCAGTTGGAAACGAGCATTTGCATTATTGGGCTCTGTTACTACCGCATTTTTTAACTCTACAATAGCTGCATTTCTCTCGCCCTCTAATACCAGGCGTTTTGCCTCTGCAATTTGCTCTTCTGCTGATTTCGGCGTGCAAGCTGTAATAAACAACACACATAATAATGCTGCGGCCAGTTTCATTTGCGTCCATTCCTTATGGCTTAATACCTCATACTACAGGCAAAGATAACAGTTTGATATCACTCTGACTATACCCCTATAGGCTGATTACTGTGAATCGTATTTGCCAGGCGATAAAATATTATTCGGATCCACAGCATTTTTTATGATATTTATGGTTTGCCAGAATGCTGATGTTTTGTCGAGTTGCTGCTGTTCATGAATGGGTAGCCGATAAGGGACAAATCCTTGTTTACATCCCTCAGTAATTAATTCGTGCAGACAATTGAACGCTTTTATTTCATCTTCTTCACTTTGTTTATTAAACACAAGAGGAACTGTTGAATCGATGCAGTCATGCTTTAAGTTTGTAAAGGTGATTAATGGATCCAATCCATATTGGAGCATGGTTGAGCGGACAAATGAAACAAACTGTTTTAAGGCATCAGGGTCCATAGGGAGCAGCGGCGCATACCACAGTAAACCGCAGTTTTCAGCGGCCGGATCAAGCGGGCGGGATTTTTTGCCTTGAGTGGTTTTATTGCGCCAGTAGGGAAGGGGGAGGGCAACCTGATTAGGTTCGCCGAGCATGATATCTATCCCTTCTTTGAGGGAGGTCAGCTGGCCTTTTACGTCTTTAAAAGCAGGCACAAAATTCATCGGCAGACGTACAAACTGATGAGCGAATTTCAGTAACCAAGAATCAGAAAAAAGAATTCGTCCCAGTTTTTTACCTTTTTGCTTTATATATTTTTTAACAAAATTGACGACTGGTTTTTCGCCATAAATTGAACCGACGATCATCCATTCGGGAAGTCGTTTGGATGCTGCGAGTTTGTTTACCTGTTCATCGGATAATGGCTCAATAGGATTCTTATCGAGGTTGGGATTTTCACAGGTCATCGATACCAGGCGTCTCTTGTCCATTAAATTGATTGAACCGACCATGCCACTTTGAGACTCAAGTAAATCTCGAATAAAAGAAACCGCTTCAGCAAAGTCATCGCCCTCAAAAATCTGAATGTAAAATGCACTAAAAGACGAAGGCTTTTTAGCCAGTCTTAGTGTCATTTCTGTAACCACGCCAAGGTTACTTTGCGTAAATAAACCGTCAATATACGGGCCGAGACCCCATTTAAAGGTTTTATCGATAAAATCATTGCCGCTTTGATCCAACGCTGAGACCGCAGAGGAAAGTTTTTGCTCACATAATTCGGGATGAGGAAGATACGCTTTTAATGCATTACAGGCATAAAAATGGTCTGTGTAGGGCGTGATACCGTACCCTCTTTCCAGAGCATTACTAAGCAGACTACATGAAGGTCCCGCGCCGGTCACCGGCACCATATGTGGCCAGTTTTCCTCAACGAGATAATCATGTAACTGTTGCTGGGTAACACCAGGGCCGATAGTAATTAGACCCAATTGTTTATTGGTGGGTGTAATGCTGTTAAGGGGGGAAAGGTCCAGAAGATAGACTGGATCCTTGTTCACCAGAATAGAGCCATACCCCCAGTTATTGTTAGTGCTGACAGGATGAAGTTTAAAGCCGGCTGTGTTTGCCAATTTAAGCAGTTGGGGGATTACCGACTCTTCAAACACCTTTATGGCACCGGCAAATCGCTGAGGTTGACCGAAAGTATTGATGCCGTAAAGTTCTACGGCTTTTTCTGAGTCAATGAGTGTGGCAGTGCCTGACTGGCAAATAATCGTGAGTTGGCTGTGAATATCCATAAAAATCTGGTTAGTGTTTAGTCGATTTATATTACCAGACTATAGCGTGAAAAAAGCAAAAAGCCGACACAAAGCCGGCTTTCTTGCTGAAATGAAGACAGCTGGTTATTTTTTACGTAACCGACGACTTGCTATCATAGCCGTTCCAAACAACAGTAAAAGTGCTGCTCCCGGCGCGTTGACAGGAATCTCCCGGGTGCTAAGACCAATAACTATGTTGTCGAACTCTCCGGCAATGTCACTGGTATTGATAACCAGGGTGTCAAACTGTTCAGCGATTGAAAACGCAATATTGACGTAAGCATTGGAGTCTGGATCTGACTGATTACCCGAATTGCCGCCAAGTTGTGCAAGCAACGAAGAGCCAGTTATGAACGATACTAGAGAACCTCCAGAATAAAACTCGAAGTCATTATATATATCGACAGATCCCCAATAGAATCCAATGTAAGTAATTCCCAACTGGGTTGAAGCTCCGTATAAGCTACTGTAATAGTCTAATAGATTTGTGTAATCAAAAGATATGGTAGCTACACCCTGACCATTATTCGTCGCGTAGCCATAGCAAGTGTTATCGTTTGCCGGTGCCGCAGCAACGCTAGAGACTGAACCTTGCCTAACTGCTATTTCATTACTGTTGCCGGTAATACTTACGCCAATCGGGCTATTATTTAGGCTATTTACGGCACATTTGTTTTCGAATCCAGAGACGGTGTAATCTGTTGAGCCAGGATAAAGAGGATCGCCCGTCGCAATATCAAAGGTTTCAATGAAGTAGTCTGACAGCCCGCCGTTTATGGGGTCCATAAAGGTGCTTGTTATGCCGGAACCATCAGAGGCGCTTACTCCACCAAAGCTGATAGATGCTGCAGAAGATTGATTAGAGGCACTAAAAACCAGTACGACACTGAATAAAAGGGATTTAGTGACCGGGGAAAAACGTTTCATAGAGTCGCTCCTTAATTAATGTCACCAACTATCGGAGCAATGCATTTTTCAGACCAATAAAAAAAACTTAAAAATTCACAAGCTTAAAAAATGACCTTTCGAACAAAAGTTATAAGTGTAAAAAAAGTCGGCACTTAGCCGACTTTTTCTTAGAGGTAACTTTCTCTTTCGTTTATTTTTTTAAACGAGATCTCAGGCCAAGCGCAACCAGGCCGAAAGCGAACAGTGCAAGTCCTGCTGGAGCCGGTACTGGCAATTCACGAGAGCTCAGACCGATTACGATATTGTCAAACTCACCAGCAATACCCGAAGTGTTGATTACTAACGTATCAAACTGTTCTGCAATAGAAAATTCAATCTCTACATAGGTATTTGAAGCTGGATCGTTCTGGTCACCAGAGTCACCATTCAGCTGATTTAGCAGCGACGTACCGGTAATCGTTGTTACTAAAGAACCGCCAGAATAAAATTGAAAATCATTGTAAGTATCAACTGATCCCCAGTAAAACCCTAAGTAGGTGATGCCAAGCTGAGTGTTACCTGGGGCGGCAGCAGAATAAAAATCCAACAAATTGGTGTAGTCAAACTCAACTGTCGCGGTTCCTGAACCGTTGTTCGACAAATAGCCATAACAAGTAGAATCGTTGAGAGGAGCAGCAGCTACACCAGACACAGACCCTTGGCGTATGCCGATTTCACTAGCATTACCATTAACAGAGATGCCAATTGGACTACCATTGACACTGTTTACAGCACAATCGTCCTCAAAGCCTGGAATAGTATATGCAGTTGTGCCAGGGAATCCTGGTACGCCGGTTGCCTGGTCGAATGTTTCAATGAAATAATCTGGCAGACCGCCGTTGATTGGGTCGATGTACTGGCTGGTTAAACCAGAGCCATCAGATGCCGCTACGCCATTATTAAAATTGATTGTTGCTGCGTTAGATACACCAGCAAAGCCTAAGCCGATTACTGCGCTTAAGGACAACGCTTTGGTGAATTTAGAAAATTTGTTCATATTACTGTCCTCTGTACTAAGAAAGTTACCACGACAAAGGTAATGCATGGGCTATGCCAAAAATGAAAAGTCTATTTTTATCAGGGGGTTGCGTGTTTTTGGTTGGGTGTGGTAAGTACGCTTTGTAAAATTTTTTGACATGTTTTTTTGTTCATTAGCCGTTCGCTTTCAACTGTTAAGAAATTGAACGGCTAATGCAAATACCTTAGCTATTTTCTTTTATCTGTTTATTTACCTGAATCTGAATATCACGAAGCATATATTTAAAGCTTGGAGCGAGATCGCGGAGCAAGATCTCTGCGTTGATATAATAAGGCGCGCGCTGGCCATGATACTCGATCGTCGGACCAATCTTAATGTACTTAATCCCAAGAAAACGCATGCTCCTGGCTAAACGGGGCTCCATCATTACAAAGGCGTGCTGAATACCTTGCGTAAGTGCTAGTGAGGCGGCAGAAAGATAAAGTCCGATGGCTATAAACGGAAAGCATCGTAGTTCAGCTTCGGAGTAAGTCGATTCGTTAATTGCACCAGTGGCGGCACCGGCAAACTTATCCATGGCCCGTCGTCTGAAGTGAGCTGGAACAGCAAGCCGCGATATTTCACAGATTTCGTGGCGTTCAAAGTGGTTTGGTGTAAATTCGTCATGAGATATGGAGTGAAGACAATACTTCTCCAAAGGCAAAAGCTGTCCTTCCTCACAAGGTGTAACTAACCTGACAGTACCTGCGAAGGCGTCGGACCCAATGTGCTTAATAAGGCAATACTGAGCAAATGCATCAAACTCATCCATTTCCATTTGATCAGGTCTTAATGGTTCGAAGCCAAGCTCTTCACAATACACATTATGGCGAATCTTATAGACTTCTTCTTTCAATTCGCCGGTATTCGCAACGACAGGCGTTAAGAAAGTAGAGAAATGCTTGGAGATAGCCGTCGCCTCGCGTAAGCGCTGGTAAGACTGCCATAGCTTGGAAATTTTTGCGCTCGTACTCTTAAACACCGTCACCTCTTCCGTCCGGGCTTGTGATAATCTTCATATTTCGTATGTGGATGCGCTGCATCTATTATTCTTTATGTTCCCTAATAATAGCACTAAAAATGCATACTCAACGCTATTTACACTAATTACTAGGTTGCTGTATCTGCCAGCCTCCAGTTTCATAAAGCAACCCAAAGTATTCATATAGTGCTCTCTCAGTATGATAGATACTAGCAATAGACGGAATATTCAATGTTACCTCGTATGTTGGCGGGCTCAGATGTTCTACCGGCACTGGAACAAGGTGGTTAAATCCAATTTGTCTCGCCTGGTACAATAACCTGCGCATATGCGTGGCTGAAGTCACTACCGCAATAGGAATATCACCGGTAAGGTTAAACAGTGCTTGAAGTTCCTGTTTTGTATTATGGCCAAGAGGCAGGGCAGTAACAGAAGAAGTGACCAGATGAGATAGAAATTTTTGGGCTTTCTCTGCATACACAATGTTTCTATCCCTTAAAAAGTTACCTCCGGTAACAATGATCGGTTTATTCTTGTAAACAGACATTATGGCCGTCTGAGTTAAGCGGGTTAATGAACATTGATGCCAGTTACTGGCTTCAGGTAAATCTTTACCGTAATAATAACAACCAGGAGTGAAAATATACTCCACCTGATGCCAGGCTGTATCTGATTTTTTTAAAGGTGGGTAGGCATATTCCAGTGGTGCAAGTAACCAGTTACTAAATGTATACTGACTGGCAAGCAGCAACCATGTACAACCGCTTATAAATATCGGATAAGTGTATCTGGAGAACCTCTTTGAATAATAGCAAGCCAGGGCGGCAAACAGCAGAATGAAAAAGAGAACGACTGGCGAGATAAGTTGCTTAACAATAAATTTTAATGTGTCTATATCCACAATTATCGTTCCCTGATTAACAGGATGATATAGTCAATGATTTAAAAGCGAGTTGCAATGAAGAATATCTTTCTGTTTTTGTTATTTATCTTTTTGTCAACCTCTCTTGAGGCGAATCAGTCGATGGTGGAGGTGATAAAAAAAGTGAAACCTTCTGTGGTTGGGGTGGGTATAACTACGCCGATGAATTCGCCAGCAAATCAATTGCAGGGGACGGGGTTCGTTATCGGCGATGGACATTATATTGCTACTAACTATCACGTTGTATCAACGCCTTTGGATCCGGACGTAGTGCAGTATCGTTCCGTTTATGCAGGAAATGCGAAGAATACGAGAACGTACCGTGCTGAGGTAGTTGATATTGACCCTGCTCATGATCTGGCCATTCTGAAAATAGACACTAAATTGACTCCACTGAAAGTAGCGTCTGATGACTTTGTTCCAGAAGGCACTCATATTGCCTTCACCGGGTTCCCTATTGGAGCTGTTTTGGGTCTGTATCCTGCAACTCATCGAGGCATGATTGCCGCGATAACCCCCGACGCTATTCCGGCGCGCCGTTCCGATCAGCTATCTATTAATATGCTCGACAGATTACAAAAGGTATTTCTAATCTATCAGTTGGATGCGACTGCCTACCCAGGAAACAGTGGTAGCCCGATGTATCTCAGTGAATCCGGAGTTGTAGTTGGCGTTATAAACAAAGTATTTGTAGCCGAGACGAAAGAGTCAGTACTAAGTAAACCGTCTGGAATCTCATACGCTATTCCCGTTATGCATTTGCGAAAGCTTGCAGCAAAGTCTAATATAGCGCTTTAGTGAGAGGGCGCCTGGATTGTTACTGTCGGTAATTTTTACAAAAAGGCAGTAATTAGTACCCTGAAATAATAAAATTCATTTACTATCATGATGTTAGAGAGTTGGCATGATTTATTCATGATGCTTTAAAATTGGTCTGCATATGTTTAGCAGGCCGCTTTTCAATGGAAGACAAAAGTTATCAGTATGGGTATTGAACAAAATCAATCATCAGTGACAAAACGTCGTCAGTTTATAAAAAAAGCCGGTGCTGGTGTGGCGGTATCGTCACTTCCCATGAAATCAGTATGGGGAGCGTGTTCAGTATCAGGTGTCATGTCAGGTAATTTGTCGCAAACAGGTGGCGGTACAGGTGATACATGTGGAACTGTGCAAATGCCAAATGGTGGGCGTTCACCTGGTTCATGGTTCCAGGGTAATACATGGACACCCGGAAGTAACGGCGACGCGCCTGCGTCTGTATTCCCTCAGCTTCACGTAGGGATTCAATCAGGTGATAATTGTTTGCTCGATACTCGAATCGAAGAGATGCGAACAATTATCAACCAGTTTATTGTTAGCACTCACCTGACCTTACCTGAGGCTGCAGCAAAATACATTTTTGATTCTGATACCTATTACAGTACCTCTGTTTCGCTGACCGATGCGATTTTTGGAACGGGTTCACCTGTTCCTCTGGATAGCAGAAAAAGTATCTTGCGTCACTCCGCCACTGTTTACATGAACGTTTACTTTGGGCTCTATAACGGTGTTTCCATGCCGCTAAATCACAGCGCAGCAATGGAAACGGCTGAAATTGTAATGGCTGCATTAATTCAGTTGAAGCAGACAAGCGATACAGATATGAGTGATGCACAACTCGGTTATACTGATGGTCATAGTCAGATTATCCAATCTACATTTGAATCTGAATTTGACGAGGTGTTCAGTGCTGCGTGCTCAACTAGTAGTTCTGGTAGTAACGGTAACAGCGGCAACAACGGAAATAATGGCAACAGCCGGAGGTAAGGGGCTGTATATCCGTCTTAAAGACGGCATAAGTTGCCGCTCTTTTAGCGATATGTCCGGGTTAGCTTTTTTCTCTGCCCGGACATGCGAAACCTTCTTTGTTCACCAATCTTTAAAACGCGCCATTAACCTTGCTGAACCCTCCAATGAAATGTCAGTCGATGAATTTATTGATCATTTTCACGATGGGCAGCTAGCCACAGTTAATGAGCTCGAAGCACGGGGTTTATTGGTACGCGTGTGAAGCCATTTTTTATTAATATGGGCCTGTTTCAGGCGAGATTAAACGACTATCCCTCTTCAATAAGCCCTGCTCTCAATCAAATTTACGGTGACTGTCAGCCAAAAGAAATGTCTGATTTCACAGTAAGTCTGGCCCCTGGAAGCATTGTACGTAAATATTTCCGACCGCAAATAGTATTCGAAAGTAATACGCAAATTCCATTTAAACCCTTACCCTTTTCCCAGGCCTATGCGCTGCTAGAGTGGGGGCTTAACTGGTGTCTGGCTACACATGATTTTAACCATCTGCTACTGCATTCTGCGGTATTGGTAAAAAACAATAAAGCGGTGTTATTTCCAGCACTTCCTGGTTCGGGAAAAAGTACCTTGTCCTGCTGGTTAGCGATTAACGGTTGGAAGCTCTATTCTGATGAAATGGCAGTTATCAATACCGATTCACTTACCGCAGAGCCACTTTACCGGCCAGCGTGTATTAAAAACCGTTCTATTGAACTGGTAAGAGGTTGGCAGCCGGATGCAACTATTACGAAGGTTTGCAGTGATACGGCTAAAGGTGATGTAGCTCATGCTAAGTTTCAGACCTGGACGGAATATTCCCGCTTACAGCCTGTCGAAATAGCCGGGATAGTGTTTCCTAAGTACGATGGTGACTTGGCAGAAGAGCAGTACTACACCATTGCTAAATCGCAGGTGTTTGAAGAGCTATGTCAGCATGCCTTTAATTATCATGTCTTAGGGTACCAGGCCTTCGACACGGTTTGGCGCTTGATTGATAAAGTGAAGGTGTTTGAGGTGCACTATAGCAATCTGGACTTTATGGACGAGTTTTTATTGGATGAGGTGGTCGGGCATGGCGCATAAATTCAGCTTTGAAGACCTTGTCCAGGCGATTAATTCGCCTGAGCAGCTTACCCATCGCTCACTTCAAGAGTGGGAATCTATGTTGTTTGTGCTGAAAACTTCACGTCTTGAAGCTTATTTAGCCTTTGTTTTACGCGACTCAGGGACCTGGGACAGTATTCCCGGGCAGGTTCAGGCTCATCTGAGCGCGGCCATGGTTTATGCCCAACGACAAAATGACCAGGTGTTCCATGAGGGGCAGGAAATCCATGACGTGTTAATGGCCCAGGGTGTGACGCCGGTTTTCCTAAAAGGCGCAGCCTATATTGTTGCGGCAACCAATAATGCGCCGGGCCGGTTATGTTCGGATATTGATTTGTTAGTTAAAGAGGGGGCGTTGGCAACCAGTGAGACTGTACTGCTGGATAACTTCTGGTATCACAAAATAATCACTGACTACGACGATAAATATTATCGTGAATATGCTCACGAAATTCCGCCTCTCTATCATCTTACCCGAGGGACGGTGCTCGATCTGCACCACAATCTGTTTTTGCCTGTTAGTGGCAAGGCGCCACCGCTAGAGGAGTTCTGGCTGGGAGTGAGGCGTCAGGAGTGCGGGCTGTATACCCTTGAACCCGCGGCAATGTTTATGCATAGCATTATCCACCTGATGCTAAATGAAGAAGTCGTGTATGGTTTCCGCGATATAGTGGATTTAAAGTGCCTGGCCCAGCAATATGATAGTGATGCGTTCTGGCTGCGGGTTGAACAGCTAGCCGTTGCAAGTCATTTCGAGAAAGAGTTAAAGGTGGTAGTGACGTTGCTAAACCACTGGTTCAAAACCACTTATTCCATCGGCCAGCCACAAGGAATGTTTCAGCGTATTAAAGTAAAGCTACTGACACGAACCTATAAATACGCTTTGATACCAGCGCATCCTGCATTACACTCAGTGCGTTCGGGTTTAGCGAGATTTATGGTATTTGTACGCGGCCACAGTATTAAAATGCCGTTTACTGTACTCGTTAAGCATTTTTCTATTAAACTGTGGTTAGGTATACATAACTGGCTTCGCGGTGACTCCACGGCAGATGCGAAACCGGTCGATTTAGGCGCCGCATTCAAGCGTTAAATCGAAACTTACTATCAAGCGGAGAATTACATGAAAGTTCTGGTCACCGGTGCCGCCGGGTTTATTGGTTCAGCGGTAAGCCGATACCTGGCGCAACGTGGAGATGATGTAGTCGGCATCGACAATATCAATGACTATTACGATATAAATCTTAAGTATGGCCGCCTGAGTCAGCTTGAGTCTGCGGAATTCACCGGTAGTTTTCGCTTTCAGAAAATGGGCGTTGAGGAGCGTGATACTTGTACCGAACTTTTTGCTAATGAAAAGTTTGACCGCGTCGTGCATCTTGCCGCCCAGGCCGGGGTGCGTTATTCCATCGAAAATCCTCATGCCTATGTTGATGCCAACCTGGTTGGCTTTATGAATATACTTGAGGGATGCCGGCATAATAAGGTTGAGCATTTGGTTTATGCATCTTCCAGTTCAGTATATGGCGCTAATGAAACCATGCCATTTTCAGAGAAGCACAATGTTGATCACCCGGTAAGTCTTTATGCGGCCAGCAAAAAAGCCAATGAACTGATGGCTCACACCTACAGCCACCTGTATGGATTGCCCACTACTGGCCTGCGCTTTTTCACCGTATATGGCCCCTGGGGAAGACCGGATATGGCGCTGTTTAAATTTACTAAAGCCATACTGGCCGGCGAAACCATTCAGGTATACAACTACGGTAACCATCACCGCGATTTCACCTACATCGATGATATCGTAGAAGGCATTATCCGCACGCTGGACCGCCCCGCTCAGGCCGATGAAAACTGGCAGGGTACGACACCCAACCCGGCTACCAGTAAGGCGCCCTGGAGGGTGTATAATATTGGCGCGCAAAACCCGGTAAACCTGCTTAACTTCATCGAAACTCTGGAGAAAGCGCTGGGAATGACCGCCAATAAAGAATTACTGCCCATGCAACCAGGCGATGTTCCCGACACTTATGCCGATGTGGCAAGCCTGGTGAAAGATACCGGATACCGTCCAACGATTGGTATTGAACATGGGATCGGTGAATTCGTTAAATGGTATCGTGAATATTATCAGGTGTGAGGCGGGCCGAAAGTTTTAGCCGGCGCTCGGCTGAGATGTATTGAGCTTGCTGAGTTTGACCGGTAAGAAGTTCATCGCTGTTTCATAGCCTTGCTTAAATAAACACAGTTTATCCTCGTAAGACATATCAAAGTCTACCGAGGAAGCTGTACCGGTATTAATTACCAGCGTATTATGCCAGTACTCGGCGTGAACGTACTCGCGTGACAGCGCGGTCATAAAAGTGCGAATAAGCATGCCTATATACTGCGGTAACACAAACCGCCGTTTAGGATTAAACGGCTGTTCTCGGGCTTCACTGCGGAGTCGGAAACAGATGTTCGGGGTTCCATCCTGCTGCCAGTCCCTGAATAGCGCATCTTCAGATAATATCGCACCATCCACCAGTAAGTGTTGTTCATATACGGTGTAACTGAATAAAAGCGGAATAGACATGGAGCAGCGCACTGCATGTGAAACCTTCATATTCGGGCTGGTTTCCTTGCTGAATATCACTGGTCCGCCGCCATTAACGTCGGTGGCCAGAATATGGAGCGGGATGGGCGCTTCAGAAAATGTCATGCCATCGAGTTGCTGATCCATCCATTGTTCAAATTTTATCCCGGATGACAGGCCGCCATGGCGGAGTAACCTGAAGATTGAAAAGTCACGGAATTGTCTGAAGTCGGTATTTACAGCCAGATCGTACAGGGCTTTATTTGTCATCCCATAACTGTGCAGCGAAGCCACTATCGAGCCACCGGAAATTCCGACTAATGAATTAAAATTTACTTCTAATTCCTCTAGTGCTTTGAGAATACCGATGTGGGCAAGCAGTCGGGTACCGCCACCAGAAAAAATGGGCACGATTTGTTGTGTTGCCATAGCGTCTTTTAAAAATTTCCGATGTTATTAGCATATACCAATTTACTAATAACGCTGGATTTTTAATCTTTTTTAAGGAATAAAATAAGCCAGTCCAGCGCTTATCCGCCGGCTTAAAAAAAGAAAGCAGGCCTCAGGCCTGCTTTACTCATAAGAAGATAAGTAATGCTTAACGGTTGCGCAGTGCCGCTTTCATTTCTTTACGCTTTTGATGCAATAAGGGCTCAGTGTAACCACTGGGTTGTTCCTTGCCTTTGAAGATCAGCTCGCTGGCCGCCTGGAAGCCAATGGAGTTAGCGGTATCAGGCGTCATTGGGATATACTCAGGGTCGCTGGTGTTTTGTTCGTCAACCAGCTTCGCCATGCGCTCCAGCGATTCTTCAACCATCTCTTCAGAAATGATCCCATGAGCCAGCCAGTTAGCCAGGTGCTGGCTGGAAATTCGCAGTGTTGCACGGTCTTCCATTAAGCCTACATTATTGATATCCGGTACCTTTGAACACCCAACGCCCTGGTGTACCCAGCGGACCACGTAGCCCAGAATACCCTGAACATTATTATCCACTTCACGCTGAATTTGTTGCTGAGTGAGCGAAGTTGGGTCTTCCAGTAACGGCAGGGTGATAATATCGTCAATGCCGTCAAAACGTTCGTGGGCCATGTCTTTTTGCAAGCCAAATACATCTACCTGATGGTAATGTAAGGCGTGCAGAGTAGCTGCGGTAGGTGAGGGAACCCAGGCCGTATTGGCGCCGGATTTCGGGTGGCCAATTTTCGCTTCCATCATCTGCGCCATTTGATCCGGGATTGGCCACATGCCTTTACCAATCTGGGCTTTGCCGGATAACCCACAGGCCAGGCCGGTACTTACGTTCGCTTTTTCGTAAGCCTGGATCCACTTCATGGTTTTCAGGCTGGCTTTATCGGCGAAAGGGCCGGCCAGCATCGAAGTATGAATTTCGTCACCGGTGCGGTCTAAAAAGCCGGTATTAATAAACACGGTGCGCTGTTTAGCCGCCGCAATACAAGCTTTCAGGTTTACACTGGTGCGGCGTTCTTCATCCATAATGCCCATTTTGAGAGTAAACGGCTCAAGACCAACCACTTCCTCAATACGGCCAAACAAGGCATTGCTGAACGCCACTTCATCCGGACCGTGCATTTTAGGCTTAACAATATAGATACTGCCGGTCCGGGTATTCTTAAAGGTGCTGTTACCTAACAGGTCATGTTTCGCAATCAGTGAGGTGATTACCCCATCCATAATGCCTTCTGGTACTTCCTCACCGTCGAACAAAATGGCGTCGTTGGTCATCAGATGCCCCACATTACGCACAAACATCAGGCTGCGGCCCGATAACGTTAAACCGGCGCCGGTTGGTGAAGTGTATTCCCGGTCCGGATTCATTTTACGCTCAAAGGTTTTATCGCCTTTTTGCATCTCGATGCTCAGCGTGCCTTTCATTAGTCCGAGCCAGTTCGAATAGACCAGGGTTTTATCTTCAGCATCAACCGCGGCAACTGAGTCTTCACAGTCCATAATGGTGGTTAGGGCTGCTTCAACCAGAATATCCTTAACACCTGCCGGGTCTGTCTTTCCGATTGGATGAGAGTTATCTATCTGGATTTCAAAATGTAAGCCATTGTGCACAAATAACAATGCTGTAGGCGCATCAGCAGAACCCTGATACCCCAGCCACTGACTGCTATCAGCCAGGGTGGCAACATCACCGTCAGCTAATTTTACAGCTATATTATTACCATCTATAGCGTAGCCAACGGCCTGTTGATGACTGCCGGTAGATAATGGCAGCATGGTGTTGAGCCATTCCCGGGCGGTTTGAATCACTTTCTCACCACGTACCGGATTAAACGTTTTGCTGATTTCAGCCCCGCCTTCGGTGCTGATCACATCAGTACCATACAGGGCGTCATAAAGGCTTCCCCAGCGGGCGTTTGCCGCGTTAAGCGCATAGCGTGCATTGTTAATGGGAACCACTAACTGCGGACCAGCCATGGTGGCCATTTCGGCATCGACGTTGTCAGTTTCAATAGAGAAGTCTTCAGGCTCAGGCTGTAAATAGCCTATTTCCTTTAAAAACAATTTGTACTGCGCGCCGGTGGGTGAATTGCCTGCTTTATGATAATCATCAATTTTGGCTTGCAGCTCGTCACGTGTGTTCAGCAAAGCTTTGTTCTGACCAACAAATTCATCCAGAATGGCCTCGAAACCCTGCCAGAAGCCAGTTTCCTCAACGCCGGAGCCAGGTAATGCTTGCTCATTGATAAACTTGTCTAAAATCGTCGCAACCTGCATACGGCCGCGCTGAATATAATCCTGCATAGAAGTCCCCTGTCTACGGTTAGTAACCCACAGTCTAGAGGGATGCGGAGTAAATTCTTAGTTTATGGTTTTTATTGCTGTCATAATTAGTGTGAATGTTGGGTGGGCAGGGGGCGGGCAGCTTACCGGCATTGCACCGGTAAGTAGATGTAAAATAGTATTTACTGCATTTCGGCCGCCACATCACCAATCAGGCGACGCAGCCAGATATGGCCGGCATCATGATGGAGCAGGGCACTCCAGGCCATTTTCAAAGCGATGGGCGGTATATCAAACGGTGGCTCACGCAACACGATATCCGGATCATCGGTAAATATCTTAGCGGCTTTGCTGGGCAGTGTAGCGATCAGGCTCTGGCGTTTGGCAATTTGCAAAGCGGCATGATAGTGACGGGTGAATACCCGGATATCACGTTGTTTGCCGAGTTTGGTGAGCTCCGCATCAACCCAGCCCAGTTTTTGTACTTCATTGGGGTCGATGCCGACACCCACACCAAAGCCGGTTTTGCTGACCCAGATATGTTGCGCTTTCAGATAGGTTTCTAAATCATAATGGCTGGCGAGGGGATGCTTTTTATTCATTACACAGGCGAAGTTATCGTACCAAATCACTTTCTGGTGGAATGACAGCGGCAATTCGTCAAAGCGGTTTATGGCCATATCCACTTTGCCCTGTTCCACATCGTGGAAGGTCACGTCGCTGGGGGTAATTAAATCCAACGTAATATTGGGTGCACAGTCGGCTAATCTGCCAAGGAGTTCCAGTAGCAGCGTCGATTCAGCATAATCACTGGTCATGATGCGGAAGGTCCGGCTGCTGGTGGCGGGGTTAAAATCGGTTTCCGGCTGGATAGAGCTTTCCAGTTTGCTCAGCACATCGCGGATCACAGGTTGCAGTTCTAGCGCTCGTTTTGTGGGCGTCATGCCGTCACTGGTGCGAACCAACAGCGGATCCTTAAATAAATCTCGCAGGCGTTTCAGACCATTACTCATTGCCGGCTGGGTAATGCTAAGCTGATTTGCGGCGCGGGTAACACTGCCTTCTCGCAAAAGGACATCCAGATACACCAATAAATTCAAATCAACCTTTGCAATATTCATAACTGTAATAGCCTGTATTAGTTTTATTAAACGCCGCTATTATACTCATAGTCTGAGTGCTTGTCAGATAGGCCTTTGGTCGTAGTGCTTTCTTAGTGTTTTTAGTTTAACTGCTTGAAATTAAGACTAAATGTGCTTTTTGGGGCGGGCGAATGTGTTTTGTGAATGGTTGAAAATAAATAATTATGGTGAATAAAACCGATAGAACCACCAATATTTCAGGCCACACGGGAATAAAAAAAGCCTCCCGAAGGAGGCTTAACACGAATCGACTTGTTTCAGTTGGGAATGAGTCGAATTAGTCGAACTGGTTCATAGTGTTGTCTTTACCACTGGCTTTCAGTGCCTGCTCACCAGAGAAGTATTCTTTGTGAGTATCACCTAAGTCAGAACCGGCCATTGCCTGGTGCTTAACGCACGCCAGACCCTGACGGATTTCCTGACGCTGTACGCCTTTAACGTAAGCCAGCATGCCTTCTTCACCGAAGTAACCTTTCGCCAGGTTGTCAGTAGACAGCGCTGCAGTGTGGTAAGTCGGCAGTGTGATAAGGTGGTGGAAGATACCTGCTTCACGCGCACCGTCAGCCTGGAAGCTCTGGATTTTCGCATCTGCTTCGGCGGCCAGTTCACTTTCATCATACTCAACAGACATCAGGTTAGCGCGGTCGTAAGCAGATACGTCTTTACCGGCTTCACTCCATGCATCGAATACCTGTTGACGGAAGCTCAGTGTCCAGTTGAATGAAGGTGAGTTGTTATAAACCAGCTTCGCATTCGGGATAACTTCACGGATTTGGTTAACCATATTACCGATTTGACCAACGTGTGGTTTTTCAGTTTCAATCCACAGCAGGTCTGCACCGTTTTGCAGGCTGGTGATACAATCCAGTACACAACGCGCTACGCCGGTGTCAGGTTTAAAGCGGAACAGACCGTTAGGCAGACGCTCAGGCTTAACCAGTTCGCCGTTTTGCTTCAGTACCAGGTCACCTTCGTTAAGGTCTGCTACTGAGTTAACCGGTGTAGTTTGCAGGAAAGCGTTGTACTGAGAAGCCAGGTCACCTTCGCTGGTAGACACCGGGATCTTCTGCGTCAGGCCGGCACCTAATGAGTCAGTACGAGCAACGATAACACCGTCGTCTACGCCCAGCTCTAAGAAAGCATAACGAACCGCGTTGATTTTCGCCAGGAAGTCTTCATGAGGAACAGTTACCTTACCGTCCTGGTGACCACACTGCTTGGCATCAGATACCTGGTTTTCGATTTGGATACAGCACGCGCCCGCTTCAATCATCTTTTTCGCCAGCAGGTAAGTGGCTTCTTCGTTACCGAAACCGGCATCGATATCGGCAATGATTGGTACAACGTGTGTTTCGTAGTTGTCGATTTGCGCCTGGATTGCAGCTACATCGCCACCGTTTGCTTTAGCAGCATCTAACTGCTTGAACAGGTCACCCAGTTCACGTGCGTCAGCCTGACGCAGGAAGGTGTAAAGTTCTTCGATTAATGAGGCAACTGAGGTTTTCTCGTGCATTGACTGATCCGGCAGAGGACCGAACTCAGAACGCAGTGCGGCAACCATCCAGCCAGACAGATAAAGATAGCTCTTACTGGTAGTGCCCTGATGTTTCTTCACAGACAGCATTTTCTGCTGACCAACAAACCCGTGCCAGCAACCTAAAGATTGCGTGTATTGAGTACAGTCTGCATCGTACTCGGCCATGTCCTGACGCATAATTTTTGCCGTATACTTAGCAACGTCTAAACCGGTTTTGAAGCGGTTTTGAACAACCATACGTGCAGCAAAATCTGGACTGATGGCATCCCAAGTACCGTTGTATTGACTCTTAAGCGTGGCAACCTGATCGATTGCATTTTGGTATTCTGACATGACTGTCTCTCCTTCCCGAAAATAGAATGAATCTTTTGCTGATAACACCCTTGGGTTGTCATCGACTTCCATTTCATCCTAGAGCGGCGAGCCCAATAACAGAAATATATAATCCTCATTATCGTAATAATCTGTGTGAATGTTTGGTGTTTGAATTCTGAACAGTGTGATTACTAAGGATTTTCCGCGCAAAGTGATTAAAAAAAATCTATCATTAAGAAAGGATATTCGTTAGGCCATTTATCATGAGTGAAATACTTTCGTCAGTTGATCAGCGAACTAAGCTGGTAGGTGAAAACCGCCTCGAGTTATTGTTGTTCAGGTTAGGAACCCGTCATACCTACGCTATCAACGTGTTTAAGGTTAAGGAAGTCATCACGGTGCCGAAGATGAATATGATGCCCGGAACCCATGGTAATCTGCGGGGTGTAACGATTTACCGCGGGCTGACAATCCCCGTGATTGACTTACGGCAGGCCATTAGAATGCGCCCGGTGAGCACCGAGAATGGCAATACCGACCGTAATGTTATTATTACCGAATATAACCGTTCTGTGCAGGGGTTTATGATTGGTGATGTGGTCAGTATTGTTAATACATCCTGGGAGGATATTCAGCCTCCGCCTAAATCCATCGGTAAGACAAACTTTCTTACCGCCATCACTCAGATTGATATTCAGGGTAAACGAGAGTTAGTCGAGATTATTGATGTGGAAAAAGTGCTGGCCGAAATCATTGAATATGATGTCTCAATCTCCGAAGAAATCCTTGATCATGAGGTTGTCGATCACCTGAAAGGACGAAAAGTGCTCATCGTCGATGATTCATCAACAGCCCGCAAACAAATTCGCGATACCCTTGAACAACTCGGATTGCACATTCTTGAATGTCACAATGGAGCTGAAGCTCTCATGTTGCTGAAGGAGTGGGCGGATTTAGGCAAAACCGTTACCGATGAAATTTTGATGATGTTTACCGATGCCGAGATGCCCGAAATGGACGGCTATCGGTTAACTGCGGAAGTCCGAGCCGATCCGCGCATGGCAGACTTATTTATTGCACTGAATACTTCGCTCAGCGGTAGCTTTAATCAGGCCATGGTTGAAAAAGTAGGTTGTAACCGTTTTATCTCTAAATTTCAGCCAGACATGCTGGTTGACGTGGTTCAGCAACGCATGCGGGAGTTGCTGTAAACGCTTAGCCGGTGCATGGGCATCCGGTACGGATATCGGTATACTCTGGATTAGATAAAATTAACCTGTTGTTTTAACATCTTATCTGTTTTTCATGCGGATGTAAGATAGCAGCGATACACTGCGATATATTAAGATTACAAAAAGGAACCTATCGTGCGACAGAAATTGCTTGTGGCAGTGGCCGCAACGTTTGCGTTGTCGGCTTGTGTGAATACTACCGATACCGCTAATACCCAGAAACAACTCCCTTCAACGCCTAAAAATATTATTATGATCGTTTCAGACGGCATGGGGCCAGCCTATACCACGGCTTATCGTAATTTCCGTGACAACCCCGACACGCCAGAGGTGGAAGGTGTTGTGCTGGACGATATTTTTGTGGGTAATGCCAGTACGTATCCTGATCAGGTTTCTGGTTTTGTCACCGATTCGGCCGCCTCAGCAACAGCGCTGGCTTCTGGTGTGAAAAGTTATAACGGTGCCATCGGCGTTGATAAAAATAAAAAGCCGGTGACGTCTATTCTGCAACGGGCTAAACAGCTGGGGATGCGCACCGGTGTTGCCGTAACATCACAAATTGTTCACGCCACGCCAGCGTCATATGTTGCGCACAATGAAAGCCGCCAGAACTATAATGAACTGGCCGACAGTTTTTTTGACGATCGCATCAATGGTGAGTTTGTAGCCGATGTGATGCTTGGCGGCGGTACAAAATACTTTGAGCGCCAAGACCGTAATGTTACCGGCGAATTTATCGACGCTGGCTATGCCTATGTAGATACTTACAACAAACTTGCCACGCTACCTGCCGGCGAAAATGTGCTGGGACTCTTTGCCGAAGTAGGCCTGCCCTGGGCACTCGATGACCTGCGTAAAAATCGTCTGGCTTATCTCACTGAGCATGCGATCAAGCACTTAGAGAACGATAAGGGCTTCTTTCTGCTGGTGGAAGCCAGTCAGGTAGACTGGGCTGGTCACTCTAATGATATTGCCGCAGCAATGGCTGAAATGCATGATCTGAACCTTGCTCTGGAGTATCTGGTCAGCTATGTAGAAGAACATCCGGATACGCTGGTGGTCCTCACTGCCGATCACAGTACAGGCGGATTGACTATTGGTGCGCGCGGCGAATATCGCTGGGCACCTGAATGGCTGCAAAACCTAAAACAATCGCCGGAGACCATCGCTCAGAATATCGTCGAGATGGACTCGCCAGTAGCGTATGTTAGCGATGCACTGGGCTTTGAGCTAAACGACAAAGAAAAACAGCAAGTAGTAGAACTGGCAAAACAGGGCGACCTTAAAGCGCGCTTTGCTGGTATTAAGGCTTTGCTCGATATCCGGTCAAATACAGGCTGGACCACCACCGGTCATACCGGGGTAGATGTAGAAGTATTTGCATTCGGGGCCGGTAGCAGTCAGTTTTACGGGCAGTACGACAATACCGATATCGCCAAAAAGCTGTTTGGTTTATTACCTAAGCGCGCTCCAGTGGTGAAAACAGAAACCACACCAGCTCCCAAAGAAGAAAAAAGCCAGTGCGATTTTGAAACCGACTGGCGCTGTGAGTAATCAATAGTTATTTCAGAGGCGAATCTTTGAGCCGTTAAAAGATGACGAACAGGCCCCTGTTCGTCATTTATCTTTATTCGCACGCTCCGTGCGACATTTTATCGTGTTTTTTATTCATATTTGCTAATGCAAACCAGGCACCCAGTAAACACAGTGGTGCAGGTGCAAGTAATTTGGCAGCCTGTTGAATAACGTGGTGTTCGGGATGCAGGAAAACGCCTAAGATGCCATACAGGATTAGCAGTCCGGCAAAATACATAGCATGCTTATAGCCGTCGCTACCGGTGCGCCGGGTAATAAAATAAGCACAAATTACTGCCATCAAACTGCCAATAATCATTGAGCCAATCGTCAACAGGTTTGACTGCGCAGCCATGTCGATTAATTGTTGCTGCGAGTAGGCGGTGGTATCAATACCGGATTGCCAGAATACCGACAGCACCACTGCCAGAATGACAGTGGTAACAACATATATCAAAAATGCGATAACTAACGATTTTACGCTGAGTGGTTGAGTGTTCATCTTTCTTCCTTCTACGGCAAAGCGCGCAGCAATACGCAATCTGCCTGTTAATGGTGGTTTAAAGTAAAGATGAGCCAAGCCCGTATTTTTTCTTCAGGCGATTATGCTTAAAGAAATAAACGATAGCGGAAATGACCAGCGCAATGGAAACCGTATTTTTTAACAGCTGAAATGTGGATTCATCAATGCGTTGTTCGCCAAAGGCGCTAAAAATACCGTAAAAACCGAACAGGTGACTGGCGAGTACAATCCAAAATGCGATATGTAACTTCCTGATTTCCAGCTTGCCTTGTTCAGTTCGCGGTGATTTATTGTGGTCATTTTCAATCGACGAGGGAGCAGAGAGCGCTTCCTTATCGGGTTGCGGAGAGTCTGGTGCAGGATTGTCAGTAAACGCATCGTCAGCAAACAGGTCAGTAATGCCAATATCAAACACGGCGCCTAGGCATTTTACGCTTTCCTGTGACGCCACTGATTTTGCTTCAATTCTCTGAACTGTTCTTAAACTTAACCCCGACATATCAGCAAGCTGTTGCTGAGACCAGCAGCGGCTTTCTCTGAGCTGTTTAAGTTTATTTGCGTTAATTTTCAATTGCATTAAGGGTCTCCGTTGGCTCGATTTAAAGCTAACAGGAGTTGCCCGTTTTCCTGACGTTATTCACCCGTAACGCTTACGTTACCAATACGACACCAGGTGTCAAGTTACTATTTTTGTTAGTTTTTTCGGTTTTTGTGTCCATTCTGAAAATGTCAGGGAAAACATCTTACAGTTCTATCAAGACCTCAGTTGACGACTATTGAGCCGTGATCATTTCGTGATAATTCCGTGATTTTGGTGTGAAACAAAGCTTCTAGTCTTTTCCTTGGCGGGGGGAGGAGTCAATGCGGTTTCAGGCTACCCCCCTATTTACTGACTTTTACGGAGAAAAAGAAAATGAAAAAAATAGTGTTTTCATTAGTAGTACCTGCAGTACTGGCCTTTACCGCACCGGCTATGGCCGCGGCAAAATCCTATGAGGTGACTATTCAGAATGTCACTTCTGGAATTAGTTTTACGCCATTCCTGTTGGCCACGCATAACAAACGGGTGAGCTTATTTGAGCTGGGAGCGCCAGCTTCTGAGGCACTTGGGCGGGTGGCTGAAGGTGGAGATACTGCCGGGCTTCAGGCTGAGCTCGATGCATCGAATGGGGTTTATCAAACGGTTAGCTCAGATGGTTTGTTAGGCCCTGGTGAGTCGGTGACACTCTCTATAGACGCCCGAGGTGGCAAAAATAAACTAAGTCTGGTGTCTATGTTATTACCCACCAACGATAATATTGTTGCTGCTCAGGCTATTGACCTCCCTTCTGGTATGCGGGCTCAAACAACCTATCTGGCCATGGCGTATGACGCCGGCACCGAAACTAACTCAGAAGAATGTGCCTTTATTCCAGGGCCGACCTGTGGCGGTGAAGCCTTTTCCGATACGGATTTAGGCGAGGGCTATATTTTCCCGTCTGCCGGGATCCATGGTGAGGCCGATTTGAGTCAGGCGATGTATGACTGGCAGGGACCAGTAGCCATAGTGAAAATAAAGCGGGTGTATTAACCGATGCTGAGGCAAGGTATCGAGCAGTAATTCATTGCGCGATGAAGGTGTGACAGACTGCCCTTATCAGGTAATTAGTTGCACCCTAACCGTTTTATTACTGATTAATAAAGCTCTCGATATCTTCACCGGTAATTTTGCCAATCTGGCTGAACAGATACCACAGTGCAGCAATCAGTAACACCATAGAGGGGATAACTATGACCGGGTAGCTCAATGCAGTCATCCGTCCTAACTCTTCTGTATAGGCCGTGGTACCCGGTTCGCTCACCAGAATGACCTTGGCAAGAATATAGTTAAGTGTAGAGGATAAGAAAAACGAACCGGCAACAATGTAAGAGCAGTGCCTGATTTTTTCTTTAAACAGCGGTTGTTTATTCTGCTGATCGAGCACTTCATTCAATTTGGGCCAGTTAATAATCTGATCGTTAAGAATAAGCATCTTTACCAGCGGTTTTTCTGTTGCCTGGGTAACCAGCACAGCTATGCCTATCAGGGCCGGAATAGCGGCTTCTTTAATGGCAATATATTCTGCCGGTAACTTTAATAAACTGATCCCTCCGGTCAGTAACACACTGACAATCCCGAGTACAGAAAAGCCGTTAATCTTGCCGCTTTGTTTTAAGTCCCATAGACCATAGCCCAGCGGAAAGCTCAGTGCGGCCACAATACTCCAGGCCGGGCCTAAGTACTCTTCGGAGCTGGCATAGCTCATTAGTACCACCGGGATGACAATATTAAATGCCAGATTAGGCAGAAACCCCTGATTCTGAGGTTTAGCGGTTGACGGTGTGCGGTCTGACATAAGGTAACTTCTTTACTTACAATGGCAGGCTTCAAGCCCGGCTTATGAGGATTTCGCCCACAGATGGGCACTTAGTAAGCCCATGATGAAACCAAACAGGTGGTATTCAAAGGAAACAAATCGCTGTAAGGGCAGTACACCGAATATCATACCGCCATATAGCACGGCTATCACTACTGAAATAATCAATAAATGTAACTTTTTGCTATAAAAGCCGCCGAGGATGAGAAAGCCAAGGTAACCATAAACAATGCCGCTGGCGCCAATGTGCATAGCATTACGACCAAATAACCACACCAGCAAGCCGGCGCCCAGCCAAATCAGCAGCGTAGACTTCAGAAAAGTCAGTTTGCCCCATTGCATACTCAGCCACATAAACAGTAATAATGGCAAAAAGTTACTGGCAAAATGGGTGAGGTTAGCGTGTAGCCAGGGGGCAAGAAAAATTCCCGGCAGGTTGCCCGGATCGCGCGGACGGATGCCGAATTGATTTAACCAGTTAGACAGCAATAAATTAATAAACTCGGTGCCGAGCAGGCCGAGGGCCAATACGCCTAAAATTCTGAGTTGCTGGGATAAAGTAAACTGTTTCATAAAATAATGTGCGGCAAATAGCGCGATAAGTCCTGGGTAATCAGTGAACGGTCTTCGCGAATGGAGATGCCAGCCGGCAAGTCATCTACCAGCCAACTGCCAATCAATACATATTGGTCGCCGTAGCGGGGCAGGGGTTGGTACTGTTGCAGGATAAACCCTTCTTCGCCGTAAGGCCCATCCGATAAGGGGGTGGGTGAATTATCGTCGTTGAGCAGCGAGATATTAGCGCCTTCACGGGAAAACAACGGCTTTTTAATCCACTTGCCGCCGGTAGTCAGATGTTTATCCTGCTCAAAAAATGCCGGTAACAGGTTGGGATGATTGGGAAATTCCTGCCACAACAGCGGCAGCAGCGCCTTATTGGATAACACCGATTTCCAAGGCGGTTCAAGCCAGCCTACATCAGCCGCGTTCAGCGCATCACCAAACTCTTCCCGGAGCATAAACTCCCATGGATAAAGTTTGAAGCAATGGGTAATGGCATTATCGTCCAAGTCGGTAAAATAGCCAGTGTCGCTGAGACCTATATCTTCAATAAATAAAAACGGTGCGTCTATGCCCGCTGCACTGGCACAATCCTGCAGATATTGCACGGTGCCGCGATCCTCCACCGAATCTTCACAGCAACTAAAGTGAATACGCTGATAGTCATATTGCTGCTTTAATTGCTCAAACCGATAAACGAGCTTTTCCTGCAAGGAGTTAAACTGATCGGCGTGGCGGGCAATCTTACCGGCATCCACCAGGTTTTCCAGCCATAGCCATTGCCAGAAACCGGTTTCGTACAGAGAAGTGGGGGTATCTGCATTGTTTTCTAACAGCTTGGCGGGAGATTGACCGTCGTAAACCAGATCCAGCCGTGAATACAGAGAAGGTTGTTTTTCACGCCAGCTTGAGGCGATAAAATCCCAGTGTGGTTGGGGGATCTGGCACTGGCTTAGCAATGCCTCAGAATTAACCACTTTATCTACCACATGCAAACACATCTGGTGTAATTCGGCACTGGGATCTTCAATGTCCTGTTCTATTTGAAGCAGGGTAAACTGATAGTAAGCACTTTCATCCCAGTAGGGTTCGCCGTACATGGTATGAAAATGAAAACCATATTCAGCCGCTAACTGTTGCCAGTTGTGGCGCGGCTGACTGGCCATTCTGAACATGCTAGCCGCCCCAGCCCTTGGATTTACTGCTTGAACTACCCCAGCTCGATTTCGCCCGCACGCTGCTGCCAAATCCGCCGCGTTTAATAGTGCGGTTTACGGTTGGCTTTTTCTCAAATACCGATGAGGGTGCATTATATGAGCGTCTTCTGATATCACCATCAAATACATAGCCGTTTGAGGTAACCCAGCGTGAACGGAATGGCGAGTAAGGGGAGAATGAGGTGTATAAAGGCTGCGAATAATACGGCCGCGGCTGCAGCAACTGACTTACCATGTAACCGGCCATAAAGGGCATAAAAAAGCTGCCTGATGACGTTTGTACATATTGACAGCGGTCATTACCAAATTCGTATTCGCAATCATTTTGCGTGTCGAATTTAGGCGCGGTGCGATTATGTTCCTCAAGCGCCGACTCATATGCCGCCAGGCATTGGCCGGTTGCTTCCGGATTATCCTGCTGGCAATCTTCCGGCGATACATAAATGTTTGACTGTTCGCGGCTGCCACCACAGGCGGTGAGCATGATCCCGGCTACACCCACGGCCAGCGGTTTTAATGCAAAAGCTTTGCGTAACTGATGCAGATGAATACTTTTAGAACGTTTTTGTGAATGGCTCATCGCAAAACTCCTAATAAGTCATGCAAGCGGCATTCAGAATACCCACGGCAATCGACATGGCAGCAAGCATAACACCGGCAGAAACTTCATTGTTATTAATGCGCTCGGCAATTTTCGGCATAAAACTAAACCGCAACAGGGCAAAGGCCAGGCTCTGCGCAATCACGGCAACAATGCCCCACAGGGTAAAATCAATTAACCCCAGAGAGTTTGACGCGGCGCTTGCCAGGGCGAGACTGAAACCAACCATGGCGCCACCAAAGCCAATGGCTGCGGCCACGTTCTTTTCCTGTTTTACCAGTTTCCATTCATCGTGCGGCGTAACCATGGCGTACACCACTTTAAAAATGAACAGATAAATAATAGAGATCGCAAAATACAGGGCGAAGTTTAAAAGTCCGGCCATCGACTGAGTGATAATTTCCATGCGTTTTCCTTATTGTTAGCCGTTAATGCGAATATCTGAGGGTTGTATGTCAAAACCGGTACTGATCACCAGGCAGCGATCGGTATTGGCACCGACGATTTTTTCTTCGCCGGCAACCAGCAAAGACTCCGTGCGGTCGTTATCCATTTCGCGCTCGTAAAGCATCATAAACTGGTCGGTTTCACTCACATCGCCGTCTTCTTCCCAGGTTTTCTCGGTAACCGCAACCGGGGGTGATTCTTCACCTACTGCATCCCAAACGCGAGAAAAACTATGGCCTTCAAGTTCATAGGTAGGGCGGGAAATTTCGTTGTTCAGACATTGTTGCCATTGCGACTGGTTGCCGACAGTGGTGGTAGAGTAGAAGTACCAGAGCTTGACATCGGTAATGTGGTTTTCGCTCATACCACCGTCAAGCACTACCTGCAGGAAGGCATCGTCGTCGGTATAAAAGCGTAACAGGGTGCCGCCGCTGTCCAGCTCTGCCTGGCCTACGGCCTGAATAAGATGTTTGCTGGCCGCCCCTTCAATACACAATTGTGGCGTGAGTAATTTGAGTTTAAGCGCATCCAGTTCAAAGGAGCCGCCTAAATACAGACCCATCACCTCCGGTGCGGCAGGATTTTTGGGGGCATCTGATTTAAACCATTTTTTAAACATATCACTGCTCCGTGAGCGCATTCCAGTTAATATCGGTAATGCGGGCTTTGGCGATATAATAAAGTTTATCCTGTGGTGAAATAACCGTATTTAGTGCGGGGTTGAGCGTAATGGATTGGCCGCGCTCAGCGCCGGCACAACCTATTAAGGTAGCATCATACTGACGTTTAAACGCCATAAATAAGGTTTGGTAGCTCACTGGTTCAACCGAGTGGGGAATAGTCAGAGAAAATTGCGCCTGACCATCGTCATCCACGCTCAACAAATCGTGGTGCAGTGTGCTGGAACCGGGGTCGAAAGCAGCTTTGGCGAGCATTTCAACCGCCACGCTGGGCGTACATTCTACCTGTGGGCAGTGCATCTGCAGCAGCCGGACCAGGCTTTCATCATTAAAATACGCAACCTGATGGGCCGACGGATTCTTTTGTGCACAATAAAGTGCGGTGGTCATGGTTAAATCGTCTTCGGGATTATCAATAAGAATGGTGGAGGCCGAGCTGATACAGGCCTTGTCCATGTCTTCATCTTTATTAAACGATTCAACCCGGACGAATTCTATTTTACCGGGCATGGGATTGGTAATGTCGGCTCTGACACACAGCACGATATCAGGCTTTTCAGCCAGAGAATGACGTTCCTGCAGGAGTAGTTTGAGTAGTAATAACGTGCGTTGCTCATTCCAGCCAATGACCAGAATATGGTTGCTTACATCGAGACTGGATAACCCCATAATACCTTTTCTCCATTGATTTCCCACAAAGGCGGCAACCCGGCCAACAATCATCGCAAAGATACTTAAGCCTAGCGGGATAACATACAAGGCTACAATAAGCTTGCCAGCAGGGGTTTGCGGCGATAAATCACCGTAGCCAACTGTTGAGCCGGTCACTGCCAGCCAATAGATGAAATCAACACTTTCGGTCAGTGCCTGTTCGTCGAATGCATAAAGTAACAACCAGGACGACAAGCCATAAAACAGCGTCGCCAGAACGATGGTGTACCATCGTGATTCGGCAAAATAGTTAAGCATTACGCGTCGGATCTTTATCCACATATTGGCGCCACTGACTATCCCTGTTGTTGAGTTGATTGCCATCTTCGCAAAAAAATAGCGGTTAGTCCAAGTACCTGCCAGAGAGCAAGCCGAGACTTAACCGCTTGATTTTATTTACTTGCCTAAAATGCGCGCCAGCTCATCGTCGGCCGAACTCTGGCCGCCTTTGATGCCAGCCTCTGCCAGACGCTTCTCTAAATCGTCAGACGATTCAGATGAAGCCAGTTCTTCCGCTGCTTCGAGCTCCGCGGTGCGCATTTTCTGCTTTTCCTGAATTCGCGACAGTGACTCAGTCGCCGTCTTCATTTTGCTGTTTGCGCCCATATGACGGGAAGATACTGCAACCTGAGCCTTCTGCACGCTTTCAGTTGCTTTTACCATATCAACCTGTTGTTCCAGGCGACGCAGGTTGGCTTTTGCCTGCTGAATATTTTTAGCCAGCTGCTTCTCTGACGCATTGAATTGGTCGAGGTATTGCTGTTCCTGGTCGCGTTCAGCTTTCAGTTCGCTAACTTTTTGTGCGCAATCAAGCGCCAGTTCACGGTCGGTGTCGATAGCTTTACGGGCATGGGCTTCATACTCCGCAATCGACTGGTTAAATCCATCAACTTTTTGCTGTGACAATTTGCACTTAGCCAGAATCTGGGTGCGGGCATGATCAGATTTGCGCAACTCTTCTTTTGCTTCCCGAATTTCCTGTTCAAGAATTCTGATTGCCTGACTATCTACCACTGACTGGGCCGCTTCGTTGGCTCCACCTTTCACTGCTGTGATCAGTTTTTTCCAAACAGACATAAATTTCTCCTTAAATTACTTCAAATGTGACTCATAAGCGTCAAGGAAAGCTGCCACGTTCTGGAATAACGTAGTCACTTCAATTTGAATACTCTCTGCTTTTGACTGCGCGCTCAGCGCACCGAATGCCGTGTAGTATTCCTCTCCATTAACGTTGGATATGGCCACCGTTGTGAGTGGGAAAAGCATGTGAGTTGACAGAATATCGTGGTCCAGAGCGGCTTTATCGGCAACCTGCGAAGCGTTAAACAGTAAACTCTCAACTATGATTTGCTCACCGCTGATTGCCAGCCAGGCATCCAGCCCGTCCTGATTTGCAATCAGTAAACATTCTTTCTCGCGGGTGACGACCAGGTCATCCATGTCTTTAAACAGGGCCTCAAGTTGTTCAAGATCCCATTCCATACTATATCTCCTTACCGAATCAGCTAAATGCCGTTAACTCTAGTCAGATTTACTACACTGTTGCAACGACTTTACGTTAATTAGTGCAACAAAGTGTCTCTAAACCGATAGTCTGTGTTGTTCTCATTGCCCGTTCCGACTGATTTTTTTGAGCATATCTGCCGGAACGAGGAAAAGTGTAGACAATTAAGGTAGCAATAGTCAATAATAATTATGTCTATATGTGTAAAAAAGTGTGTCAATGTAAATTATAATTCACAAAAGGGGTTGTTTTGAAAGGTCAGAATCAATGGCGGATGGTGGTACAGCGGATTATTCGTTCGGAAATGTCGCTGCGCGGTGTGAAATATCAGGGATTGAGTGACAAACTGGCAGAAATAGGGGTCTCGCAAACGGCCGATAATTTGCGCAATAAAGTGAATAAAGGCATTTTAGGTGCCGATTTGCTGTTACAGATTCTTTTTGTCCTCAAAGCACGGCCGTTATCGGCAGAGATGATGGCCGAGGTAATGGCTGCCGGAGACAGCGATTAAATTGCTACAAGGCAGAAGATACGTGGATTGCGTGGTACATAAACAAAACCCAGCCAAAATGACTGGGTCGAATAAGGAAGATGGGAGAACATCATCGCTTTGATTAAATAATAGTCTTATTCCAAAATAATAAAAGAAAAACTGTGTATCATACGGCATTCATTGGTATGGATATAAATACCTAAAGTTGGTGAGATACTTGCAGGGTAAATTCAGGGAAATTGTAAGTAAATGAATTGCAAGAGAACTGAGGCTTTACAGTTGCTCAATAGAATGTCGCCAGGCCTGAAACTGCCACCCGCTAAATGAGCTTTTAAATACCGCTGTAAAGCGTGAAATTGAGCCGATGACACGGCCTTTTTTCGACGAAATGTGTTAAACTCCCGCCAATTTTTGACAGAAACCCTTTTGACTCGAAGGAAAGCCCGTTAGGGCGGTTATTCTCCGCGACTTAAAAGCAATTTGATACGACATTTGAGCTGCATGAAATTATCAGATTTTAGTTTTACACTGCCCGAGCACCTGATTGCTAAACATCCTACCGCCGAACGCACTGCCAGCCGTTTGTTACATCTTGATGGTAAAACGGGCACGGTCGAGCATAAACAGTTCCGCGATATGCTTGATTTGGTAGAGCCGGGGGATCTGCTGGTATTTAATAATACCCGGGTCATACCTGCTCGACTGCTGGGGCAGAAGGCCTCTGGCGGTAAAGTGGAAGTGCTGGTTGAGCGCATTGTGGACGAGCATAAAGCGCTGGCCCATGTGCGCGCCAGCAAAGCACCGAAGCCCGGCACTAAATTACTCCTGGAAGGGGCGGTTGAAGTGACCGTAACAGGCAGGCAGGACGCGTTGTTTGAGCTGTCTTTTGACGGCGAGAGTACGGTGCTTGAGCAGCTTGAAGCCCATGGCCATATGCCATTACCACCGTATATAGACAGAGCCGATGAAGACAGCGACAAAGAACGTTATCAAACGGTTTATAATCAGGCCCCCGGCGCCGTAGCAGCACCTACGGCAGGATTGCATTTTGACGAGACCATTTTAGCCGCGCTGGCAGAAAAGCAGGTTAATCTGGCTTACGTTACTTTACACGTAGGTGCTGGTACTTTTCAGCCAGTGCGGGTCGACAATGTGCTTGAACACAAGATGCACAGCGAATATGCCATTGTGCCGCAAACTGTGGTGGATGCAGTACGAGCCACCAAAACCGCTGGTAAGCGCGTGATTGCGGTAGGAACCACTTCAGTGCGTTCACTGGAGTCTGCAGCGCTGCATGCCGATAAAGCCGAAGTGATTGAGCCGTTCCAGGCCGACACGGATATCTTTATTTATCCCGGTTTCGAATTTAAGGTAGTGGACGCCATGTTCACCAACTTTCACCTGCCTGAATCCACGCTGATTATGCTGATCAGTGCTTTTGCCGGGCGCGACAATGTGCTTAAGGCTTACGCCGAAGCCATTGAACAGGAATACCGCTTTTATAGCTACGGCGACAGCATGTTTATTGAAAAAAGCATTAACACATGATCTCTGTTGTATTGCTGGTATAATCCGCCCTCAATTGAGTATCGACGAAGGGGGTGCGTAAATAGCCCTCTTGATCAGACAGGATATAATTTCTCATGCAATTTGAACTGCTCCATACCGACGGACGCGCCAGACGAGGAAAGCTGGTGTTTGAACGTGGCGAAGTGGAAACGCCGGCGTTTATGCCGGTAGGTACTTACGGTACCGTAAAAGGAATGACCCCCGAAGAACTGGCCGATAGCGGTGCCCATATTTGTCTGGGAAACACCTTTCACCTGATGTTGCGCCCGGGGACCGGGATTATAAAAGAGCACGGTGATCTGCACGATTTTATGCACTGGCAAAAGCCAATTCTCACCGATTCCGGTGGTTTTCAGGTATTCAGCCTGGGGGATTTACGCAAAATCACTGAAGAAGGGGTGACCTTCCGCTCGCCAATCAATGGCGAAAAGATTTTGTTGACGCCGGAAAAATCCATGGAAGTACAGCGTGATCTGGGCTCTGATATCGTTATGATTTTCGATGAGTGTACGCCGTACCCTGCTACCCAGCAGGAAGCCCGAATTTCTATGGAGCTGTCGCTGCGCTGGGCGCGACGCAGTAAAGATGCCCACGGCGATAACCCTTCAGCTCTGTTTGGTATTATTCAGGGTGGCATGTACGAAGATCTGCGCGATATTTCTTTGGCTGGACTTGAGGATATTGGCTTCGACGGTTACGCCATTGGCGGATTGTCGGTGGGCGAGCCCAAAGAAGACATGATACGCATCATCGAACATACGGCGCCGAAAATTCCTGAGCATAAGCCCCGCTACCTGATGGGCGTAGGGAAGCCGGAAGATATCGTAGAGGCGGTTCGCCGCGGCATTGACATGTTCGATTGCGTGATGCCAACCCGAAATGCTCGTAACGGTCATTTGTTTGTCACCGAAGGTGTGATAAAAATCCGCAACGCCAAACATAAGCATGACACGGGTCCGCTCGACGAAAATTGTGATTGTTACACTTGCAAAAACTATTCTCGGTCATATTTACATCATCTCGACAAGTGCAATGAGATACTTGGCGCCAGACTCAATACCATCCATAACCTGCGTTATTATCAACGGGTTATGCAGGGATTGCGGGACGCGATTGCGAGTAATACTCTCGACCAATTTGTCAGCGAATTTTACGCACAGAAAAACATGCCGGTACCGGCTTTATAACAATTTATAACGGGGAACATTATGAGTTTATTTATTTCCGAAGCACACGCACAAACAGCTGGTGGCGGTGGCCAGGGCGGCGGTTTAGAAATGCTGATCATGCTGGGCGTGTTTGGCCTGATTTTCTATTTCCTGCTGTATCGTCCGCAGGCAAAACGCGTTAAAGAGCATAAAGCACTGGTATCATCACTGGCCAAAGGTGATGAGATTCTGACCCAGGGCGGCATGGTCGGTAAAGTAACCAAAGTGTCTGACGAAAAGGATTTTATTGAAGTAGCGCTGAATGACCAAACCAACATCGTGGTGCAAAAATCTGCCGTAAGTGCCGTGCTGCCAAAAGGCACAATGAAGTCTATCTAAGTAACCAGCTAAAACGGGCTCGGTGATCACTGCAGCCCGTCGTAGGGAATTTTTGTGTTAAACCAAAACTCATTTTTTAAGGTGCTGGTCGTACTGTTTATGGTACTGATGTGCGGCCTGTATGCGTTGCCAAATTTGTACGGTGAAGATAATGCCGTGCAAATTTCCGGTTCGCGCAACGCCACTGTCACCGCAGCACTCGAATCTCGAATCACCACCGCGCTTGCTGAACAAAACATTCCGATTAAATCGGTAGAGTTTGAAAACGAGCAGTTGCTGATCCGTCTGCCGGATTCCGACAGCCAGTTAAAAGCGCGTGATTTCCTTGATCGTGAACTGGGCACTGACTATGTAGTGGCCATGAACCTTGCGCCTGATACGCCCGAGTGGCTTGAAGGCCTCGGTGGCATGCCGATGAAACTGGGGCTGGATTTACGTGGTGGTGTGCACTTCCTGATGGAAGTCGACATGAACGAAGCCATTGGTAAATCACTGGAAGATGCCGAAAGTGATTTTCGTACTGCACTGCGTGAAGAAAAACTGCGTTATCGCTCGGTGAATGTGCGCGATGGCTTTATTGATATCCAGTTCCGCGATGAAGAAACGCTTGATAAAGCGGAGTTTTTCCTCGAAAACCGTAATCGTGACCTGACTTATCAGGAAATGGATGATCTGGTACTGCGGGCCCGTTTCTCTGAGCAGAAGCTTGCCGAGATAAGAGACTATGCGGTTAAGCAGAACATCACCATCATCCGTAACCGGGTAAATCAACTGGGTGTTGCTGAACCTGTGGTGCAAAAGCAAGGCGCAGAGCGCATTGTGGTGCAACTGCCGGGTATTCAGGATACCGCCCAGGCTAAAGAAATTCTGAACGCCACCGCGACGCTGGAATTCAGAATGGTAGATCAGGATAACGACGTTCGTGACGCCATAGCTGGGCGTGTACCGCCGGGTTCACAACTGCTGTATGAAGGTGAACGTCCGGTGCTGCTGGACAAGCGTGTGGTAGTAACCGGCAACCACATTATTGATGCTAACAGTGGCGTTGATGAATACGGTTTGCCGCAGGTCAGCATATCGCTTGACAGTGAAGGTGGTAATAAAATGTCGCGCAATACCCGCGAGAACGTGGGTAAACCTATGGCCACCGTGTTTATTGAATACAAAGCAACCGGCGAACGTGACGCCAACGATAAACTGATTTTTGAACGTCACGAAGAAGTTATCAATGTAGCGACCATCCGTGGTCAGTTTGCCAGTAACTTCCAGATCACTGGTCTTGATTCACCTAAAGAAGCCCGTGATTTGAGCCTGTTACTTCGCGCTGGTGCTTTGATTGCGCCAATTCAGATTGTCGAAGAACGTACCGTTGGCCCAAGCCTGGGTCAGGAAAATATCGATTTAGGTATGCAGGCGATCATCTGGGGTCTGGCGCTGGTAATGGTGTTTATGCTGGTTTATTACAAAGCCTTCGGCATTGTGGCTGACATTGCACTGGGCCTTAACCTGGTTATGATTGTGGGCATTATGTCGATGATCCCGGGGGCAACCCTGACGTTGCCTGGTATGGCAGGTATTGTTCTTACGGTTGGTATGGCGGTTGATGCCAACGTGCTGATCTTTGAGCGTATCCGCGAAGAAATTCGCGATGGACGCAGTCCGCAACAGGCAATCCATCAGGGCTACGACAGCGCTTTCTCGACCATTCTTGATGCCAATATTACCACCTTTATTGCTGGTTTGATTTTGTTTGCCGTTGGTACTGGTCCGATAAAAGGCTTCTCGATTACGCTGATGATTGGTATCGCCACTTCTATGTTTACCGCGATTCTGGTTACCCGGGTGATTGTAAATGCCGTCTGGGGTGGTCGCCGTGTTAGCAAACTGGCGATATAGGAGCGTCTGACATGCAATTATTAAAATTATCCGAAACTGTTAACTTTATGAAATTGCGGTTACCCGCAATGGTATTGTCAACGCTGCTAATCCTTGCTTCGATATTCTCGCTGGTA
>CENT01008342.1_pt1 | contig 60964 bp, 55 predicted proteins | sample 530141 | NCBI WGS metagenome assembly CENT01 (sample SAMEA2591074, study PRJEB7988) | marine metagenome | isolation source: saline water (ENVO:00002010), including | reverse complement strand
CCGATTGAACCTGTGTTAGCACCAGCTGGAGCTGCTTCTGTCATAAATCCAGACTCAGCTTGACGGGCTTCTGACATTGCTTTTTCTTGGTTCTCAAGAATTGCAGCAGTTACCGCTTTACGGTGGTGATCTTTAATTTCACCAGCAGAACTTTCGTTAAGAACTGGTGACCACTTTTCGATTAATTGATCGTAAGATTGTTGCATTTTATTATTCCTTACTTAATAGTTTTCTTAATAGCGTTAACATACGCATCCATTGAAGAAGATAGTTCTACAGTTGTATCTGCATCATCTTCAACTTCAACGTCTTCGCTTACTACGCTTGTTTCTTTTTGTGCTGAGAAATGTGACTCTACTACGATACCAACTTTCTTAGAAAACGATTCCTCGTCATCAAAATCGATACCTTCGATAAGTCCGTGTAATTTCTCTACTTGGGTGTCAGCCAAACCTTTAGCAGCTTCAGCGATGATTGACTCACGCTTCATTACTTCAAGTTCTTCTGCCAACTTAATAGCGTTACCAGTTGTTGAGTTAAGTTTTTCTTCCAACTCAGTTACTTGTTCTGCCAGTTCGTCAACTAGGTCAACTTTACCTTCTGGAACTTCAATGTAAGACTCAGTAAAGAGATCCTTCATTTTGTCCATGAAAGTTTCTGCGATTTCAGTACGGAGACCGTTCTGTACCGCAACCTTGTTATCATCCATCCAAGATTCAACCACATAGTTGAGGTAAGAATCTACTTTCTCAACAAGATCACCTTTAATAGATGATACTTCTTCAGCAAGTTCTTCTTTGTACTGTGACTCTAAACGATCAACTTCTTCTGATAGTTTAGACTTAACAGCAGCCTCAAAGATAACAGCAGTTTTCTCTTTGAACTCTTCTGATAAAGTTGCTTCAGATTCTACCAACGCATCCAACTCGGAAGTTGTATCGATAGTTTCTGCAACTACTTCATCCGCTTCTACTTCAACGCCTTCTTTACGAACAGATGCATACATGCTTTGAAGATCAGTCTTAGACTGCTTTTGCATGTAGTCAACCATCGCACTAATTACACCAGCTTTAGTTTTTGGTGTAGGTGGGGCGGCTTTAGTAGTAGCGTCAGCAGCCTTGTCCACAGATGCAATAGATTCAGGTTCAGTAGTTGCCTCTGGATCTGGTTTGCCCTTTGGAGCAGGTGCTTGTGCTTCTTCGAGAGTTTCCTCCACGATTTCGTTATCAATTTCATCGTGAAGTTCAACTTCGACTTTATTTTCTTCAGTCATAGTGACTCCTTATATACTAGATTTGATTAACGAGAGGAAATTTTTAAACTCACGAATTTGCACTTCTGGACGAAACGCTTTCGGTGCGGTTTTAATTTCTGTCTCCATATCTTCAATAATCTGAGGTTCCAAAATGCCGTTATTCCAAACCCAATCTACACCTTCCATAATTCCATTGACGAAAGCATCTGGTGCAGATGGATCTTGTACGATATCTACCGTACTAAGAATAAAGTCGTCTTTGACGTACATAGCGCCATTTCTTTGTTCCAGACTTCCCATACCACGAGTTGACACACCCAATTGTACACCACCATCAAGAAGACCTTTAACAATCTTACCCATTGGAGTATCCAATATTTGTGCCTTTCCGACCACATCATTTCCCTCAAATCTGAGGTCTGTGATAAGGTGCGAAACCTTGTCTAAGTTAACGGTCGGCCCTTCGGGGTGATTTAATTCCCCTACCGCACGTTTCTTAGAAACTTGTTGATCGACATATGTACCAACTGCCTTTTCCATAATAGGCTTAGGATACACACGTCCATTTCTGTTCTTTGATTCTGTTTGTATGAAGATTCCTTCGATGACGTAATTCTTCTCGCCATCTTCTTTCTTCTCAACGATACACTGAAGATCGTTTTCTCTAAATTCACTTATTAACTTCATTTGAGTTTACCACCTAGTGATTTTACTGTTGTCTTCAGAGTTTTCATTGCCTCTGATTCTGACTTGAATACATCTAACTTGTCACCGTCTATGTAAACACAGTAACCTTTAGGTTCCTTTACTATTACTACAGGAACCTTTATAGATCCAGTAGTCTTTGCCGAGTACACAGGTTTCCCCTTATACTTGGGCGACTTCTTTTCTCGGATCTCTTTAAATGTTTTCACTACAAGTATTTTCCTTTTACGTACATTTATTTATACAAATGAAGTTTTTTATAATGAATTAATCTAAGTCTTCTTCGACTTCTGGTTGATCTGCGGTCTCATATTCCACATCATCGTGGTCTTCTACCGCTTCTGCGTTATCAAAACCCTCTTCTTCTTCACCATCTTCGACTTCTTCTGTCTCAGCTTCATCGAATGAAAACTCTTCGACTTCTTCTTCAGATGGTTCTCCACCGTTGAACATGGTGTTCGCAACGGCTACTTTCTCTGCTTCAATCGCATCATCAACTTTACTACTCAACATATCATTGAATAGATCAGATGCATTATTAAAGTTCGATGCCTGAATCGCATCAACAAAGTTGCTTAGATTCAGTTCCATTTGAGTTGGTTCTGGTGGTGTCTCAACATCCACTGCATTTTCTACTTCACTCATTATTTTCTCCTATATTAAAATTCATCTTCATTACCTGTCTCTGCATTAGATTCAATCGCAATCTGCTTTAGAATATTCTCAACTTCATCTTCTTGCATTTGTAATACATTCTTCCATACCCATTCTTTAGAGAAGTATTCACCGACATACTGAGATACTTGATCCATAGTCTGTAAACGTTCTCTGAGTACTTCTGCTTCTTTAAGTTCTGAGAAGTGGTTGTCTTTTATGTAGTCAACCGTTATATCGTTTTTCCATGTTTCCCAGTCTTGTTCAGTACACACACCCTTCAATACTAATTGTTTCTTTAGGATGTTCAAGAACAAATTAGAGAAACGTTTTCTTAAACGATCAATAAACTTCTGGAACTTAACTTCGTCTCTGTTGATCTCTGTTGCACGACCTAGAGAGAACTGTGCTTCTTGTTCTAGACGTGAAAGAGGTACGTTCAACGAACGATATAATCTCTTCTGGAAGTAGACGATATCATCAATCTGTCCAAGGTTCTCACCGCCAGGCAGAGTAGAGATCTCTGTACCTCGGCCACCTTCTTTACGAGGTAACCAGAAGTCTTCCAACATAGACATATGTTTGCGGTCATCTTTTAGTTGACCAGTGTTCGCATCATAAACTAACTTGTTTCTATAACGAGACATGATGTCTTTCATGTGTTTCTCTGCCTTTTGTGGAGGCAAGTTACCCACATCGATATAGAATATACGTCTTTCAGGCGCACGTGCAAGACGGTAGATTACTAGTGAATCTTCCATCATACGTAACTGGTTGATAGGTTTGATCGCTTTGTGTAGGAACGATACTACACGTTTCCTAGACGGATCAAGTAAACCAGACGTAACATACGATACTGAGTCTGGACTTAGTTTAACACCAGACTGTTGTCCTGCTTTCTCTTGGTAGATATAAAACTCATCTACCTTATCTACGATCTTCGCACTTGTTACAGGATCTTTCTTATACTTAACTTCTCGAACTTTACGCATCTTAGCTGCATCGATAGGACGGATCTCTTGGATACCTGCCTTCATGTTCGATTCGTTCACGACTAAGTGGTGATAGATTCTACCATCTACATACCATGAACGGAAAATATCGTGACCTAATTCACTGAAGTTCAACATTGAACATACGCTGTCAAACTCTTCAACGATGGTCTTTTTAATTTTGTCAGATGCTTTTACGTTATCGAGATCGAGTTCAACTGGTGCTTCCATTTGGGAACCAGAGACAGACTCATTGATGATATCTTCGATAGCTGCATCGACTTCAGGATGTTGTGCAACACCCCTATACTTTTGAATTTGTTGTGTGTTATCTTTAGCGTCCGCACCGTCCATATCGATATATGAACCAAAGTGAGAACCAGAGGCAGTAACGTATCCAGCACCATCGGGATCAGCCGTTGGTACAATAGAAGGTAATTTTTCTTTGGGTTTATTTGATGCTCTTTTGATTTCAAAACCAAAGAGTTTTAATCCGTTATTGTCTTCTGCCATTTAATTGGAAACCTCTTATAATAATAAAGCGGTAAGGGCATAATTGCCCTTACCACTCATATGTATACTAGAATTAACTAGTAGTATTTGACTCCCAGTACTGGATAGCAAATTCTACTGTGAACTCTTCGATCGCATCGTTAGTCTCGTAAGACAACGCAATTTCACCAATGTTAGTTGGGAAACATCCACGGAAGTTGTATGTTTTCAATACATCTCCGTTACGATCTAATTGATCAACAGAAAGATCTGCTTCGTAATCTACAGGGTTGTTTAAACCAGTATTAGCACTGTGTGCATTAATACCGTTCATCCAACGTTCCATAGCATCACGTACACTGAAATCAGTATCATTGATAATGGTTACAGTCCAGTTTGCAAAGGTACGATCGCCTGCAATCTTCAATTGACGACCACGGAACGGTACAGTTACCAGTGCCATTTCTGATACTGGTAGAGCTGCTGTCTTACACAAGAATGATGATAGTTCTACATCACCACCAGCGTAAGCAGGAAAGTTCAATGTTGCCTTGAAGAGATTGGGACGAGCACCGCCACCACGGAGTTTTGATTTAAAATCATCTACGCCTAATATTGCCATTTTTATCTCTCCTTACCTTATACCGTGCCAACTACTTCTTCAAACTCAACACCAGTTCTAACTGCAACGAAGTTCAACGTTACGAAGTTAATTGAACGGGCGGGTTTGATGAAGATTGAAGCGATAAATTCATTACGATCAATGACTGCTGGAGTATTGTTTGTTTCGTCACAAACAACTCTGAAGTCAGTGATCCCCCTACGACCTTGTACTTCACGAAGTAAAGGTTCTACGATGTTTGTAAATTCAGCACGAGTAAACTCATCGTTGAATTCAAACATTACGTTCTTAGCTGCACGGGCAATCGATCTTTCAAGTACAAGGAACAATCTACGAACGTTAATTCGATCGAATGCACTTGGACGAGATTCAAACGTCTTGTCACCGAAGAGGATTACACCAGAGCCAGGAACGTTGGCAATTGGGTTAACCCCTGCTTTATACAGAGTATCTCTCTGTGTTTTATTTGGATTGCTTATAATGTCAGTTACACCTAAGTAGTTACCTCGTCTCTGACCAGCAGGAGAGAACCACGGAGCTGCGACTGCATCTGTACCAGCGAATAGACCAGCGGTACTAGAGTTAGCAGGTATATTGACATAAACATCGTTGTACTTGTCATAAACCTTCAACCAGTTATTATCGATAACTAGGTATGAAGAACGAGTACAACCACTCGCAAACGAAGTAGTACTAGTTACAGGTGTTGTTCCTGTTACTATACTCTTATCAGGAGAAGTTGTTACGACACAATCTTTACGACCTACTGCAACACTTACAAGATCATTTACAACGGTGTTACCGTTAGTCTTGTTTGCGTGAGCAGGAGCGATTAACATATCTACTTGTACAGTTTCTACATCTTCGAATAGATCAAAACCAGTTGAAAACTCACCAACACCTAATGAACCAGACTCTTCACCGCCACCAAGTTTAATCTTGGAACCAATGTCAGTCCATCCACTAAAGGCAACTGAGTAATCTTGTGCAGAATCTACATTAGCAGTATCACCAATATGGACACCCATATTTGCGTGATCTGAACCAAATGCAGAGTCATCACCAAAGTAATCATTCCAAATATAGTTTGAACCATTGTTCAAAACAGTTGAAATATAAGAAGGTGTTCCGTCAGATGTTTTAGCATCTTTCAGAAGAGAAACGTGTGGGAACGTTTCGAGAACAGTACCTTTTGTTCCAGAAATTGCACCAGTACGGTCGATGACAGCAACGTGCATTTCATCATTCTTTGATGAATCGTTGATACCAGCGAGGTAAGGTGAAGTGCCTGGAGCCTGATCAAACTCACTAGCATATGTCCAATCGGTAAATGCTGAGTCTGATGTGTTAGCAGGGCAGAAAGATACTTCTAGTGCGTTACCTAATGCACCAGCGTACTTAGCAACGAATGAACCAGTCTTGTTACCAGCCTGGGCGCCAAGAGCAAGTGTATCGAAGTGAGCACGGTTCTTGATGAGGATTTGTTCACCAGCAGAGTCAGCGACACTTTCTAATAAGTAAGAAGATGATGCGTTTACTGCTGAGTCCGTTACCTCACGAACCACGTATAGAGAGTTAGAGTACTTCAAAAATGAAGCAGCGGACAAAAAGTCCACATTGTTTGTTTTATCGGGAGCACCGAAGACAGACACCAGACCACTCTCATCGGCTACTAGCGTGCGTTCTTCAACGGGCCCCCATCTGAAATTCCCTACAAATGCGCCAGTAGAGGAAGTCACACTTGGCACTACACCTGTGAGATCAATCTCTTTGACTACAATTGCGGGAGAAGCTGATGTTGCCATAACTTTATCCTTTTTTTATCGGTTGCGAATTATATGTTTATCATTATACGAATTTTTTCAATACTAGTATTTATACTTTTGGATATTTTACCAGTCATGAACACCTACCGTACCATGTAAACGGTCTACCCAATCTTCCATCGATTCGTCATCCTGTCTCATAGATTCTTCCATTTCTATGTGTTCTGATCCATCATCAATGAATCCAGCAGGCGGAACATCGTTTTCGATTTCTCGCATCTGTTCTTCAAACATCATCTGTTTGAGGTTAATATCTGTCATGTCCGCAAAGAATTGGGTAGATACGAAATATCCGAACATGACCAAATTCATCATAAGATCATCGTGGTTGCCGTCCGAGGCTTCGTAAGACTGTCCCTTACCCACGAATGTACTGATCTCCATGATAGTGTTTTCGTCAACGACTTCTAGTTTACCTTCCTCAAGTATATCCTTGATGGCAGTACAACCTAATCGTTTGGTTTTGCGTGTCATCTCGACACCAATAGAATTTGCTTTTACCGCTGAGGAAACAAATACATTTTCATATTCTAAATCATAATACAGTCCGTTACAAACAACTGTTCCTTGATCATTTGACTCAATTACTACATATGCATCGTTGTAAAGAGTTGAATACTTATATATAATATTAGGAAAAAGCACAGGCGATATAGAATTATTGCGATAGACGGCAACCTGCTTGAACGGTTTCGTGCTAATGTCGATAACGTTAAACGTAGAATAGTCCTGTCCTCTTCCCTTCGATACGTCAACACAGACTAGGTACTCATGTCCTTTTTGTGGTTTATCGTAAACTAGGAAGTCCCCACCATTGAGATAATCAATGGGGTTTTTAGCACGTAGGGATAGTAAAGTTTCTGCGTTAATTAAAGTATCACCTGTTCCAAAAAAGGTGTTACCGAATTCTTGGTCGAACTGTAATTGTGAAGTGTTCGCAATTGTTTGTCTCTGCCATTCCTCGTCCCTGCCTGGCACATCCCACCAATTTACTTCAAATGGTTGGAACTCGTTTACTCCTTGTTTAGCACCTGTCCAGATTTTTTCGAATGGATTTCCGATTCCGTTTGCGGTGGAAGTAATAATGACCTTAGTTTCTTTACCAGCCGACACGACAGGATATGTGGAAGTGTAGAATTCATTTGCTCTTTCCACAAAAGCGAACTCGTCAAGAAACAGAAGGTTGACAGACATGCCACGAATAGAACTACCAGAGGTGGCAGCCGCAATAATACGAGAGTTATTACTAAACTCAATGCTACCTTTATTAAGTGCTTTACAGCCTGGCTGTAAAAAGAACGGTAAGTTTTCCAATGCGAGCGTAACACGACCTAACATCTCCCTTGCAGTAGCACCTTTGTTGGCGAGAACTGCGATAGTTTTTTCTGGATGAAAGATTGCGTACCATAAAATGTATACCACGGACGAAATACTTTTACCCGATTGACGGCACGCAAGCACTACGCAGAAACGATTATCGTTAAAGTGGTTAAACATATTCTCTTGATATGGATACAAGTCAAAGTTGACAAGTCCGTCATCAAGTGATATAATTTTAACATAGGTGCGAGCAAAGTACGCTGGATCGTTCATACATTTAGCGTACTCTTTTACCGACTCCTCTGTCCACTCCTCTGCAATCCCATCTTTCTTTACATTGGGATTACCGAGGTAGCTATTCTTCTGATCCTGTAACATCTATCACCTTTTCCTCATCACGTAATATTCTCTGTAGATCAGTAGTCGATCCTATAAACACATTATTGTTGGTAGTTCCTTTGTTCTCCAACTGTTTAGGATCTTGTTTAATATCCTTATTTTTCTTATTCAGATCCATAAGTTTATCATTTACATCTGAGATATTTTTAATCATCCCAGATAATACTTCGAATGCACGAGGGTGTTCTGACTCTCGTGCCACTTCGATCATAAGTTCTAAAGACTCTCTACCCCTCTCGATTAGATCGTAATAGGTGTCTCTTGAATACTCGTAATCTTTATTAACGTTCTTGTTTTCATCTGTCATTTATACTTCACTATCAAGGAGTTGAATATTAAATCCGAAATCACTGTCTGGACTTATATTAGACGGTGTCGGTGTTATATTTAGTCTTTCGACAAATAAGTCACTATCCTGTAATCCTTCTTCTTTTAAGAAGAAGTTTGCATCAACAGTACGTACAATAGGTGCATCTTTATCTGGCCCATAGAACGACATCTTCATCTCAAAGTCTAGTGTATAGATGATAGTACGTCTTTGTCCTACAGATCCTTCGAAGTCATCTGAGAAGGTAACACCATTCAATACAACAGGTGTGTCTTCTACGATCTCAGCATAATCCGTAAATGGTTTTACTGATAGAGTATATTGTGGGTTAAAATATGGTATCACCTGTTCGACAATCTGTAATGCATCGTCTTGACTTTTAGCATATACATTAAGTTGGAATCCCATTGTGTATGGAACAGATGTGTAAAATCTTTTCTTTGCCGTATTCTCTGTAGCCGCTCTTGAGAACTTATTGGTCTTAGGTAATTGTCTCTCTGGATCGTATGCAATATTTGTAATCTCAAATGACATACGAGGAAGTTTCATTGCGACTCTACGTTCCGCATCCTCTCCTTGAGACATCTGATTTAGTCTTTCTATGAAAGATCTTTTAGGTGCATACGACAACGGAACTTTTACTTGGGACACAGTTGCACCCGAAGAGTTCTGACGTAATACGTGTAAGTTATTAAACAGTGATCCAAATACGGATACTGCTGTTCTAACACGCTTGTTATAAAACCAACTACCAAACATTAAAATATATCTCCAAATGGATTACTCTCACTAAAGTCTAAGAAGTCTCCTTCGAAATCATCAAAGATTTTATTCTGTGCAGTATTCTGTATTTGTTGTAATTCTTCTACAAGTTTAGGAACCCACTCAGCTGAAGATGATGCACCGACTATCTTAGAATTAGTTGAGAATGATTTGAATGTTCCGTCCGTACTTCCCACATGTGCGAGTTGAAGTATTCGGTCACTATCTGACCAACGTGTTACTTCACCTTTGATTGAGTAAGAAGTATTATCTTGTGTAACAGTTTCACCTATAATGAACTGACCACCAACCGTAGGTGCATCGACTGTTACTGTAGGTATTGTTGTATAGTAATCACCAGAGTCTCCAATAGTAATCGAGGATATAGATCCACCGTCCATTACCGCAGTAAGTTCTGCTGAATCACCATTGAAGTGTCTCAGTAATGCAGTATTTGAATTACTATCAAACTCTGAAGATGGTACAGTTATTCCTGTAGGTTGAGCAGATACTACAATGTTTCCGACCATATTCTCATGACCAGATACAGTACATTGATACGTATATGTTCCTGTTGCAGATGGAGTGAACGTAGTTTCTTCTGTACTAACATCTTGTGTCGCAACTACGTTATCACTACTGTCTTTAATCTCTATTGGATGACCACCAGAGTTGTTATCAAGGACGAGTGTATCGCCTATTATAACATTAATTTCTGGATCTGTCAAGTCTGTAATTTCACCATTTCTATCAGACTGACTCGCATCGAATGTGTAGTCTGCACCATCACCGCCAGATATGGTTAGTGTGTAAGACTGTGTAGTATGTGTTAGTCTAGAGTCGAAGATCGCTGAGGCGTCTCCTACCAACGCTCTCATCTCATCAATTTGACCATTAAATGAACTGTAGTTGATACCGTCAACTTCACGAGCAGCGAACGCACCTACAGAGAATCCATGATTACTTATTAGGTTAAGTGTTCTGTCTGAAGCTGAGTCAACATATTTTGTACCGTTAACATAAACAAAGAAATCATTGTCATCGTGACCTACAAGTACATGTGTCCAGTTACCAGACTGTATAGTATCGTTTGGTACTTCATTTAATGACTGACCATTGTTGTCAGAATAAGAATAAACTATCCTACCGTTAGTATTTAAACCAAAGATCATTTCGTTCTGAGGTGTATCACCCCCTGTAACGAATAATGCTTGTTGACCAGAAGTAGGTAGGTTTGTTGGTTTAATGAATAGTTCTACTGTACCTTCCGCATTTTGTATTAGATACTGTCCTTCATCACCATGACCTAAATTAGAGTATAACGCAGATCTACCAAATCTAGATGCGTTTACAACACCACTAGTCACAAGTGTAGGTGCAGATGTATAACCAGAACCAGCACTTTGTATAGTAACAGATTCAACTCTACCTTGATCTGTCAACACAGGAACTAGTACAGGTTTATTCTCTTCGCTTGTATTCATTGTAAGTTTATACTGGAACGCACCTTCATACTCTACCGCATCAACAGATGGGATATCAGTATCAAAGTCTTCGTCACTGTATTCGAATAACTCACACTGCATACGGAATGTAGGCAGATTACTTAATTGATAGAATGGGGTTTCTGTTTCTACCTTGAGAACCTCAAACATAGATTCTGACATAGGTAGATAAATGACATCTCCTTCACGAGGACGGAAACCATGTTCCGCAAGATTGTCACCTACTAGGCTCTTCCAACGTCTACGTGCGACAACAAAAGTGGCTTGGTCTCTTAACTCGATACCAAACTTGGTGAATAGATCTCCCTCTCCATCAAAACCTTCTTGGTTCTCGATGTACATCTCGATCTTATATGAATCTGAAAAACGTGACGGAATGTCATCACCAAAGATCTTATCTTGGTTGACTATCTCACGTGGGATATAGTATACGTCCTGACCATAGAACTTTAAAGACTCTATTACTAGGTCTTCATATAGGTGTTGTTCTGAACGTACCTTTTGACTAATATACGGATTTGTTGCCATATCATCCTACGAAGAAGACAGGCCCTACGTCTTCCTCTTCCCTAAACCTAGTTCTAATTTGTTCAAGTTCATTATTGGCATCCTCAAAAATAGAACGTCCATTGATCTGAACACCGCCAGGCAAGGTCATACCATCAAACTTCAACAGGTTAGTTCCCCATTGCCTTTTTATAATTGCTGTGGTATACTCTTTAAGGAACTTGTGGTTCCATAGGGAATTATATTCTGTTGTTGAATCTGGAGTTCTTATTCCATACACTTCTGCAACAATGTAATCACCAACACTAAGTTTTTCTGAACTTAAATAGAAGTATAAACGATTACCCTGTCGGTCATGTGTTATCTCTGGAATGCCACTTAATTTCATATCAAGTAGTGACAGGTGTTGTTGCATCTGTTCATAGTATGCAATATCACCAGCATAATTGTTTAGATCCGTAACATCATTCAACATCATCTGATATTTGATATCAAAGAAATTTGTTGTTTGTGAAACAGTATTGATTGGGAACACCCGAACGACTGTCTGGATAGAATCATCAGCTAAATCGACATATCCATTATCGATAATGTCCTGAGTAAGTTCGAAAGACATATAATGTCTACGTGAACCATCTGGATGATACTCACGGAACCATTGGACAGCTTCGTCTACACGATCTTCTAGTTGTTCGTCATCAACATTTATTTCGAGTACAGGTGAACCCAAACTACGCAAGCAGTAATCGATCATCTCTTGTCTAGAATTTGGGCTTGCCATTAATTGATCCTCGTTCCTGAAGAGTTGTATACCCTCAGTTGTTGAAAGTCGATAATATCTTCATTAGAAGAAGAATCTTCTGTTTTCAAAAAGATAATTCCTTCGTTGGTGTTTACTGCCAATTCACCTAACGCTAAAGCAGCTGTGCCTGGTTTGACACCCTTTACCGAACTTTTTTTATGTTTAATCGTTGTGCTCAAAATTTGTCTCCAAAATTATATAATATAAATGACTCTCCGAAGAGAGTCACCTTAAACGTATTTATGAGTATGTTCCACCGTCTACAACACTAATCGCAACAGATCCATTTGTCATTGTGAAGTTCGCAGTTGGGAACATCGCAACACCCTTATTAGAGGCAGTCGCAACTTCGGCATCTATAGTCAGTGAGTTTGCACCATCATTATATGTGAGATCAATTGCTTCACCCGCTAACAATAGATTTGATACACGGTCATCGATTGTCTCTGACATGTCAACAATAGTTGCATCAATCGGAATACTCGATACCCACTTGTCTCCAGAAGAAGAATATGTGATTGACGGACGATTCGATGTTGCGGTATAACCAGTTGCACCAAGTCTTAGACCAGAACCGTTAGCTGCAGCTGCGTTAGCAGCGTCATCCGCAAGTGTCAACGTCAAGTCACCAATAGAAACTTCTGTACTATTGATAGTGGTTGTAGTACCTTGAACCGTTAGATCACCAGCAATAATAACCGTACCTGAGTCACCTACAGGATTAGGATCTAATGTAAGAGTTGTTGGGGAACCAGCGTCAGTTGTACTAATTGTGTTGTCTTTGATTCGGATATTGTCAACATCAATTTGCGTTAATCCAGCTAATACAGTAGAAGCATTACCAAGATCAATTTCGGTTGTACCAATTGTGATACTATCGTTTGCAAGTTTAGCGTTACTAACACCACCGTCTTTAACACGGAGTGTATCGTTATCTGTCTCAATAGTAGTATCATCAACTGAGACAGCAAGAGATACTGAACTACCAAGTGATACTGAACCACCGCCACTCAGACCATCGCCTGCTGTAACCGTTACTGCACTGTTTGTTAGTTTTCCGTTTGCGATAGATCCAGCAAGTTGTGTATTCGATACACCACCAGCCTTAATAGTTACCGCACCAGAAGAAACACCGAAGTCACTTGAACTAAATGATGCAACACCCTTATTAGTTGTTGTCGCATTTTCGTTCGCAATAGTAAGTTTCTTATCTACATTATTGAAAGAAACCTGAACACCTTGAGACGAATCACCAACAAACTTTAGTGTGTCAGTACCTAATGCAACTGTACCAGATGAGTCTCCACCAGTACCAGCGTTATCCGCCATTACATTTAGAGTAGTGGAGATTGTGTTAGTAGATGCAGATGTGATCTGACCTTGTGCGTTAATAGCTAACTGAGGAATGGTTGTTGATGAACCATAGGTGGCGGCGGAAACACCTGTATTAGTGATGGCGAAACTAACTTGGTCATCTGTTACTGTAGTTGTGACACCTGTACCACCATCAAAAGTAAGTGTATTACCAGTGGTGAATACATCGGTATCTGTTCCATCACTTAATGTGATGTTTGATGATACTGCACCTACAGTATCGTCTACGTATTTCTTAGTAGCAGCGTGCTGATCCGCAGTAGGATCTGTAACATTGATAATCTTAGATGTAGAAACATTAACCGATCCTGATCCATTTGGATCAAGGACTAAGTTACCGTTGGTGTTAGTTGTACTAAGGGTGTTACCATTAAGATCTAAATTGTCAACCTTTAAGTTGTCGATCTTACTGTTAGCATCAACAATGATTGCTGAACTTGCTGTCAGTTGACCAGCAGTGTGATCCAACATATTGGTGTAGTAGATACCACCGATAACACCGATATTGTCCGCTTGGCCAGGAGTGGTTTCATCACCCCAACCTATGTATAGTTTTTGATGGTCAGTATGATAACTATATGCCATCTCACCTGTTCGTAATGAACCAGGCGCTCCAGTCGTTCCCGACCTTTTTATTAGAATTTTACTTGCCATTAGTATTGGCCTCCGTTTAGATTTTGATCTTCTAGATCGTTTGTTGCGTTAAAACTGGAAGATGTTTCATCATAAACGAGGACACTACCTTGTTCAGCACCAGTCGTATCAACTCCCGCCAAGTTGTTGATATTACCAGTAGTACTGTTTATCCTTTTTACAGGACGACCAACTACAACCTTTTTAACTTTGGTTGTGCCATTAGTAGTTACTATAACCGCCATCTTTCCTTTTCCCTACCTTGTTACCGAAGGGTTAACTTTAATTTTCCCTTCGAGGACACGTTCAATAATAATATTATTGTCTTCATCCACGTAAGAAATCTCGACATCATATACATAACGACCAGTCGTGACCAATTGATCGGTCTGTTCGTTAGTCAATGTGAGTATTGCTACTCCGTTTGTCGCTGGATCACCAATCGCAGTTGTAAAATCTACAGTGCCATCAGCGTCAGCATTATAATTTCTTTTCATTTTAGACGTGATCGTATGTGCAGTCAAATCTTTATTAGAACCATCCTGTTCTTTAAGATGGATCTCGATTGCTACATCTGCGCCTTGATCAATTGTAAAGTCTTCGTATTCTGCCATAACTCTATCTAAAATTACTGTTCTATGGTTTTATTTATATGAATTAGTTTTTTTATTCTGAACTAATTTCATCTATTATTTCTTCACGATATTCTTCGCTTGCATCTGATCTATCGAAACAAAATGATATGGTATGTCTCCAACAGTCTGTTCCAGCTGAATGGTAAAAGACTTTGTCCTCTTCACCATAATGACCAAAATATCCTGCTTTCAACTGCCAGCCTGGCTCGTCTTGCATCTTAACAATCTCACCCTTTTCTATATCCCAATAATCAAAACTACCTTCTCCATTTTCACTCCAAGAAAATATGAAATTCCATGCAGAGGCATTTGCGTTATTGTGCCATCCAATAAATCCGCCTGGCGGATAAACTGCTGACAATGCATTGTTACGACACCCCATGAAGTGCATTATCTCTAGTTGAACAGCACTTAGTTCTTCGACAAAGTTTTGTCTCCACTTTGCTTCTTCTCCAGTTACAGGAAATTCATTCTTGAAGAATCTATGATTTTTTTGATTCGTTCTAAACTCATAACCCACCATCTGTTCTGGAAAACCTTCGTGGTTTTGTCCTTGAGCGATTATTTCCGATAAGTATTTTTCACCAGTGAACCAGTCTTTTTGTCCCATCTGATGTTTACAACTCAGATGCATATACTCTTCAAATGCTTCTGGGTTATCGGTTCTTAATCTAATATACCTATCAAGGATCTCAATCAACTCTGGATTCCTGATCGGTATCTTTCTCATTGAAGTATCTAAATTACTCATACTATATGTCCGTCCTTATCTAATCCACAAGAATAATGTCGTAATACAACTTCCCCTTCTGGTCTTGTTCTTGCCCAATTCCACGCATTGTAATAGTTCCAACGCATGTCATCTTTGAATATTCCTACTTTGAGATCTTTATATTTGTCCGTCTTTTCGGTTAACCACCAAAGAGAGAACTGATCCCACGAACGAAGACTTTCTGAGTAACCTTCAGGCCACCATTCTTTGTCCATTTGTCTTCGTGTTAGATCCCACCACTCGTCCATAAACTCACGGACGATAGGTTTACTCATATCATATAAACAGACGCCTCCACAAAGAGTAAACTTTGCAGGCCCTTCTGGTGTATCAAAATCTCTTTCCGCATAGATGTAATCACGTTCATCTGTCAGTTCACTAAACATGACATCATAGTCACCAAGTTCATCATAGACGTTTGTTATATCTTCATGTTCACATTCCATGTCCGCATCGATATACATTGTGAGGTCATACGGAGATTGAGTCATCCCCCACAATTTTGCACGATAGTGGTCATCACAATGTATGATGTTGTCCGCTAATTCTTCTGCACGTTCATCGATCATCCAAGGTTCTGTTACTAGTGTGATATTGGCATCTTCGTGAAAATCACGAATAGAGTCAATAAGATTAATTGCATATTTGTAGAAGTTGGGTTTGTTACTCGCAACAACTACAATGCCCTTAGTCTTTTCCGTCATTCTCTTTCTCCTCATTAGCAAGATGTTCTTGAAGAACCATCATTGCATACAAATCAACTTCAATCTTGGACTTGGCACGTCTTAACTTGCCTTTCAGTTTTCGGTTCTTACAATTCTTTATTTCTTCCACCTCAAACGCTTCCATCTTATAATTGAAGAGTTCTTCCATCTTACGTGCTTTCGCATGTTCTTGATCTCGAAGTTTCCGTTCTTCTTTTTCAGCGGTCTTCCGAGTTTTTCTATCTTCGGTATTCTGAGTTACTAACTCATCACCCAACACCTCGATTACTTCATCGTAATCTGGATTAGGGTTACCCTCTTTATCAAGTCTATTAAGTTTCATGACTTGTCGTGTTTGACGACCAGCATCATCCTCTAACTCTAAGATACAGTTTAACTGTTCCTTATCGTCCTTTTCCCAAAAGGCATTATCTAACCATTTTCTACTACTCATCTCAATCTCCTATTATTAATTGATGATATATCTATATTAAAGTTATTTAGGCAGTTCTTAAATACAATGTATACGTCTCGATGATCGAAGTGTTCGTATCGATTGTTGTACCTGTATAGTTACCTATAAAGTTTCTGGAATAATTTCCAGTAAAGTCACGTGAGTAATTACCCACGAAATCTCTCGTATAATCGCCAGTGTATTCACCAGCAAATCCACGAGAATATACTCCTACATAGTCACCCACAAATGTTCCAGTACCAGTATAGCTGGATACTCTGGTATATTCAAATGGTTCAAAGTTTATCATTCTGACAAAGTAAAGAGTACGTGTGTAGTGAACAGTATTTCTACTAAACTCTACAAAGTCTCTTACACGTGTGTAATTACTAACTCTACCTCTAGTAAACGTGGACTCAAATGTTCTAGTGTAACCAGAAGTTCTTGTTCTCTCGTAGGCTGATATTCTAGTTCTTGCGTACTCACCTATAAAGTCCCTTGAGTAATTACCGACATAATCACCAGCATAGTCTCTGGTACTAGTACGTGTGAAGTCACCGACAAAGTCCCTTGTATAGTTACCGATATAATCACCAGCATAACTTGTAGGTCTTGTTCTGGTATACTCACCGACAAACGTTCTAGCGTAGTTACCCACATAATTACTGTGACGTACTCTTGTATAATTACGTGTGTAATTACCAGTGTAATCTCTTGAATAGTTACCTAAAAAGTTTGACGTTCTGGTACGTGTAGATACTCTAGTGTATTCGCCCAAGTACCCTCTTGTGAAGTTACCAACGTAATTTCCAATATAACCAGATGTTCTTGTTCTTGTATATCCACCAGCATAGTACCCTGTACCCACCGAATGTACGACTCTAGAATAATCAAATGGTTCACCACCAATCATTCGGACAAAGTATTGAACCTGAGAATAATTTGTAGTTACATTTGTGAAAGCTACAAAGTTTCTGACACGAGTAAATGTACTAGTCCTAGTTCGTGAGAAGGTGTTTACACTATTTCGTGTACTATTTCTTGTATAATTGCGTGAGTAATTACCAGCATAATTACCACCATAGTCTCTTGTATAGTTACCAGTAAACTCACCAGCAAAGGTTCTTGTATAGTTACCAGTAAACTCACCAGCAAAATCACGAGAATAGTTTCCAATATAATTTCCGATATAATCACGACTATAGTTACCAACATACTCACCAGCAAATAAACGAGTATAGTTTCCAGTAAAGTTACCAGCGAAATCTCTTGAATAGTTTCCAACATATGTTCTACTATAATCGGTCACACGTGTTCTAGTATAGTCTTCATTCCGTGTTCGTGTACTGGTTCTAGCATAATTAGAAACACGTGTACGTGTAAATGTAGAGTTTCTTAGTGTCACATAAGCTGAACTTCTAGTACGAGTAAAATCAGTATTTCTTTCTCTGGTGTATCCACCTACGTAATGTCCTGTACCAACAAAATGAACAACCCTAGAATAATCAAATGGTTCACCACCGATCATTCGAACAAAGTATTGAGTTTGACTGAAGTATGCTATTAGTCTGGTATAGTTAACACCTATAATAGTTCTCGAATAAGTAGTTATATAATTACTTGTTCTTGTAACAACAAAGTTGTTTAGGTCATTACGTGTAAACGTAGACGCTCTAGCCCTTGTAGAAGTTCTTGTTGAAACACGTGTGTATTCACCAACGAATCCCTCACCTGTAGACCTAGTGAATGCGGACAGTCTAGTTGCTGTATAGTTGGTAACACGTGTTCTTGCGTAAGCACTAGTTCTTGTAGGTATTCTGGTTCTTGCATATGCGGAGTATCTATTTCGTACAAAGTTACCAATAAAGTCTGTAGCGTAGTTACCTACGAAGTTACCACCAAAGTCACCTGTAAAGTTACGTGCATAGTTACCGACAAAGTTACCAGTAAATGTTGTTGCATAGTTACCAATAAAGTCACCACCAAATGTTCTAGCGTAGTTTCTAGAATAGTTACCAGTAAAGTCTCCAGTGAAAGGTCTAGCGTAGTTACCAGCATAATCACCAGCAAAGGTTCTTGAATAGTTTCCAGTAAACTCGCCAGCAAAACCTCTACCGTAATTACCAGTATAATGGAATGTACTATAACGAGTTCTCTGATAATTGTGAGTTGATACCCTGGCTCTTGTGTATGCAGAATGTCTAGCTCTTGTGGAGTCGGTTACTCTTGTTCGTGTATAGGTTTCAACTCGTGTTCTTGTACTTGTTCTAGTATAAGCACGAGAATAGTTCGATACTCTTGTACGTGTAAATGAGGATACTCGGTTACGTGAATAGTTACCAACAAAGTTACCTGTAAATACAGTTACATAATTACCTAAGAAATTACCAGTAAATGTTCTCGCATAGTTACCAAGGAAGTTACCAGCAAATTGTGTAACACGATCACGTGTAAAGTCACCGATATAATCAGTTACTCTTGTTCTTCCGTAGTTTCCTACAAAGTTTCCTTCATAGTTTGTGACACGTGTTCTTCCGTAGTTTCCTACAAAGTTACCAGCATAGTTCGTGACACGTGTTCTACTGTAGGCAGATACTCTGTTTCTGGTACTACTACGAGTATAATTACGTGAGTAATCAGTAACACGTCCACGAGTATAAGCACGAGCAAAGTTGGTTACCCTGTTTCTGGTGTATGCGGATACTCTAGTACGTGTAAAGGCACGTGCATAGTTACCAGTAAATGTTCTTGAATAGTTACCAGTAAAACTTTGGGACGTACTTCTTGTATAATTACCAGTAAAATAAACTATACTATTCCTAGTATAGTCGTTAGTTATAGGCCCAAGGTAATTGGATACTCTAGTAGAAGAGGTGCCGATGTAGTTACCAACGTAGACAATGGCACTAGTTCGTGTACTAGTTCTTGTAGAGAGACTAGTACCAAAAGCTACGGTTCTTGAGAAGTTGCCAGAAAAGTTACCTGCATAGAATCCTATACGAGTAAATTCCATAGGTTCCCAACCCAACATCCTAACAAAGTACAGATATCGTGTACTAGTTCTAACACTGTTGCCTCCATAACTTACCGTTCTGGTGTAACCAGGCCCTGAAAAGTTACCAATGTAGTTACCTGTATAGGGATAGGTATTGCCTGAATAATAACCAATGTATTGACTGGTAAAACCTAATGTTCTGGTGAAATATGTATTGGTGGTTCTTGTATAGTTTCCAGTGTAACCAGTAGAACTAACTCTTGTATAGTTTCCAGTGTACGAGCTGTTACGAGTTCTAGTGTATGCGGTATGTCTACTACGTGTATAGTTTCTAGAATAGTTTCCTGTATAATTTCTAGAATAGTTACCAGTAAAGTCGCCAGCAAAATTACGAGAGTAATTACCAGTAAAGTTACCAGTGAAGTTTCTAGAATAATTACCAGTAAACTCACCAGCAAAACCTCTACTGTAATTACCAACGAAGTTACCTTCGTAGTTTGTAACACGTGTTCTTGAATAGTTACCAGCAAAGTTGCCTTCGTAGTTTGTAACACGTGTTCTTGAATAGTCGCCAGCGAAATTACCCACGAAGTTTCTTGCATAGTTACCAAGGAAGTTACCAGCATAATTATTGACTTGGTCACGTGTAAAGTCACCAACATAATCAGTTACACGAGTACGTGTAAAGTTTCCAGCATAGTCTGTAACACGTGTTCTTCCGTAGTTACCAGTGTATGTGGTGTTGTAGTTACCTGTGAAATTACGAGAGAAGTTACGAGAGTAGTTACCAGTAAAGTTACCAGCAAAAGGTCTTTGGTAATTACCTACGAAGTCACCAACAAAGTTACCAGTAAATGTACGAGAGTAGTTACCTGTATAGGTTATGTTCCTAGTATAGTCACCAACATATGCAAGTGTACGTGAGTAAGCAGCCGAATAGTTTGATATTCTTGTACGTGTAGAAGATCTAGTAAATGCAGAATGTCTACTACGTGTTGACGTTCTCTGATAGTATGAGATAGATGTTCTTGTACTATTACGTGTAAAGGCACGTGAGTAATTCGAAACTCGGCCTCTTGTTGATGTACGTGTAAAGTCACCAACATAATCAGTTACACGTGTTCTCGCATAGTTACGAGCAAAGTTATTAGTACTGTTCCTTGTACTTGTTCGAGTATAGTCGCCAGTAAAGGTAGTGGCATACTCACCCACAAAGTTACGTGCATAGTTACCTACGTAATCACCAACGAAAGCTCTTGAGTAGTTACCTACAAAATCGCCAACAAAGTCACCAACGAAAGCTCTTTGATAGTTACCAGTGTATGCAGTTATTCTGGTTCTTGAATAATTTCCAGTAAAGTTACCAGCGAAGTTACCAGCGAAATTACGAGAGTAATTACCAGTAAAGTCTCCAACAAATGTTCTGGTAAAATTACGTGAGAATTGTCGGGCGTAATCACCCACAAAGTTTGGTACATAGTTACCTATGAAATCCCCAATATAGTTACCACCAAAATTTCTTGAGTAGTTTCCTTCAAAGTTACGAGTGTATTCTCCAACAAAATTTCTACCATAGTTACCAACATAGTTACCAGCAAATGGTCGTAAGTAGTTACCAACGAAGTTACCTGTATATGCACTTACACGGTTTCTATTAAATGTAGATGTTCTGACACGTGTAGATGTTCTAGTGTATGCGGAACTTCTGTTACGTGTTGAAGTTCGACTATAACTAGAAGCTCTGGTTCTTGTGTAGTCGGCACTATATGCGGATGTTCTGGTACGTGTAGATACCCTAGTGTATGCAGAATGTCTACTACGTGTTGACGATCTTGTGTACTGGGATGTTCTTGTTCTAGTATAGATTCCTTCGAAGGCACGTGAGTAATTACCCACATAATCACCAGTGAAATCTCCGACATATTCACCAACAAAACCTCTTGAATAGTTACCTATGAAAGCTGGTTGATAATTACCTGTAAAGTTACGAGAGTATGTGTCACTGAATGTAGTAGTGAAACCACTGACTCTTGTTCGTGTATAGTTGCCAGTAAAGTTTCCAGCGTATGAAGAGGTTCTAGTTCTTTCATAACTCGAAGTACGTGTACGTGTAAACGCACGAGCATAGTTTCCAGTAAACGATTGAGTACTAGTTCTATTATAGGTAGACACCCTATTTCTAACGTAGTCTCCAACAAAGTTATCAGTTCTTGTACGAGTGTAGTTATCAGAGTAAGCTGATGTTCTTGTTGTAGTATAATTACCTACGAAATCTCTTGTACTTGTTCGAGTAGATGTTCTTGAGTAAGTCGATACTCTGGTTCTAACATAGTTACCAATAAAGTTTCTGGAATAATTACCGACAAAGTTTCTACTATATGATGATGTTCTAGTACGTAAGTAGTTACCTGTAAAGGTGCGAGTGTAATCACCAGTAAAGGTTGGAGTATAATCACCAGCATAATTTGATATTCTAAGACGTGCGTAATCATCTGTGTAATTACTATTACGTGTTCTTGAATATGTTGACGGACGTGTTCTTGTATATGATGATGCACGTGTTCTTGTATAAGCAACTTCTATCGTATCTTTCTTAGTATCTGTGGCAGTTCCCTTTGCAACCCATGTACCAGCTGCGGTTGGAGCGCCTTGAGATGAACTACGTAATTCGTATGATCCAATATTTCCTTTGGTGGATCTTCGGTTAGCCGCTAGTTGTCCAAAGGTGTGTCCCATTTGGTAGTCGGTCATTTCACGGAATCCTTGGAAGGTTCCAGTCTCATATCCATCTTTTGCAAGATCGGACATCCAACCCATCACTAGTTCTTCATCACCAGCTGTATCGTTGACTCTCACCAAGATAGGATTGTTTGATTCGAACTTCCATAGGTTGGCACCGCCCGCAAATTGTGATACTGTGCTAGCACCGTCCTGATCACCTGATGCACCGTCAGCGCCTGGCCCGTCATTACCATTACGTGCAACCATATTGTCTGCGTTCATGTAGTGATACTCTTGTACCACCCAATCGTTATCTGACGTGTTCCAATATGATACGGTAACAATGGTGTCGGCATCTCTTGCGACAATGTTATAGTCTTTTAGTGCATCACCCCAAGAAAAAGTGTTTGATAAGAACTCTTCACCTAGACCTTGGTTTGCATCACTACCAGCACCATCACCACTTTTAAATGCGACAACATTATAACCATTACTGTCGGTTATAGAATTACCGACAGCATCTGTGGGTGCAGTGTTTACAGTGGTTCTTTCGTAAGAATTGTATGAACGATATACGGTCTGAGCAGCGGGTGGTATTCTGAGTTTATCACCACTCGCCTCTTCTGAAGAAACTATCATATCTTTTGTAGATGTAATGAATACCCACTGATTATCAATACCAGTGAATGTTTCTGTCTGTACTGTGTTTGCACTTAATGATACAGTTCTTGTCGCAGTACCATTGATACCATTCGTTTCGTTTACAAAGAAAGTTACAGTACACGCTTCTTTTGCAAATAAGAAATATGTACTGTCTCCATATCTGTTAGAGAATCCACCAAACTCTCGACCACGTAATGACCAAGGAACCATGATATTACCATGATCGTTTCTGTGTAGTTCTATAGGTTTGTTACCATAATAACTTCGTCCTGCTGTTACTGGGAACGAACCTCTTTCTGGTACACTACCTGTAGTTGTTATTAAAGTTGTAGTACCGTCTGATTGTTCTTCTGTAATGCTTGTACTAGGATATATCGCACTGTATCGACAAGTAGAGATTGTCTCCATTGCGATATGTTCAGCTAGACCGTGATTTCTTATATTTGTGTTATCATTATCATACAACTCTGTATTACCTTTCCAGATAAACAAAGGACGATTGTATGTGTTTACACTTGGGGGTGATGCCATGTCTTCTTTGACATAGATGTTATAGTTAACTACCGTACCCGAATTAATTGTATCAGCGAAAACGGCAGATTGTGCAACCTTCCATGTGTCTCCATCACTTGGTGCAGACGAACCGAGATAGTAGAGGCCTGGGTAGTTATTGGTTGCAATGAAACTATTGATCCTATCTGACATTGCTTCACATTCAGCAAATGTAGGAAGACGGAAAGATTTTAAAGCAGTATCCCAAACCATAGGCCATTTGACACCAGCATCTGGAAGACCTGAACTACCTAATTTTTTATTTGCAGTTGCTAGGTTAGAGTATAACTCATCTCTAGAAGATAGAGTTGTTGTGGTTGTAGTAAGGGATATGGCAGAAGCAGGGTGTGTTCCATCTGCTTCATTATACTTGGTATCAGAATAAGAACCAATAGAAGTTCGGTCACCATCACTGATAACACCGATCCAGCCTGGCATATACCTGTCCGCACCAGAATTCCCCACCTTCGACAACGCATACTTACCAGCATTATAGGCAATGTTACGTTCATCGGATGGGGCATATTGAGCCAAGTCATTCGCATCAAAGTTGGCATTACTGCCACCTGAGTACGATTCCTTGATTCTAATTGGTATATCTGAATACGCCATAACGCTTATACATGTTTCCGTTTAATTTAAATTCTAATTCTATTTATATGTTTTAGAATTAAGATTCACGGACATATAGCGTATATGTTTCGACCTGTTCAGAAGATGTTGAAATAGTTGTACCGATATAATCACCCACAAAACCTCTAGTAAATTCTGCACCGAATGCTCTAGCGTAATCACCAACGTAATTACCGCCATAATTTGAAACTCTAGTCCTCGAATACGGTGCGGAATAACTCGAAGTTCTAGTCCTCGAATAAGTAGAGGTTCTTGTTCTATTATAACTTGATGTTCTAGTTCTTGCGTACTCACCAGTAAAGGATCTTGTGTAATCACCAACGTAATTACTTGTACGTGTAGTTATATAGGTATCAACATAATTGCTGACACGTGTTCTATTGTAGGTTGAATTACGACCTCTAGTATACGCTGATACTCTAGTTCTAGCATAATCACCTGTGAAATCACCAGTAAATGTTTGAGAGAATGTTGTATTCCTCGTTCTGGTAGACGTGATCGCTGTAAAGTCAGTTATACGAGTTCTAGAATAAGCAGAAGCTCTAGTACGTGTAGAAGTTCGAGTAGATGTTCTAGAATAATTACCTATATAATCGGCAGTAAAATCACCAGCAAAACTTCGTGCGAATGTAGTTGGTCTAACTCTAGAGTAGTTACCAATAAAGTCACGAGAGTAGTTACCAACATAGTTACCAATGAAATTGCTTGACCTCGTTCTAGTTGAAACACGAGTGAAGTTACCAGCAAAGTTCCTTGCATAGTTACCAGTAAAGGTACTCGCATAGTTCGAAGCACGTTGTCTAGAATATACAGAGTTTCTTGTTCTAGTAAATGTATCTGTGGAGTTTCTAGTATATGCACTTGTTCTTGTTCGTGCATAAGCAGAATTTCTTGTTCTTGAGTATATTGATGCTCTCAGTCTACTGTAGTTACCTGTAAAGTCTCCAGTATAATTACCAGCATAATCACCAACAAAGTCACCAGTATAATCACCAGTATATGTGCCAACATAACCAAATGGGCCGCCTGGCCCTGTTGTTTCGTAAGTAAAGTCTAATGTACGAGAGTAATTCAAGGGTATATTACCAGAGTAATTACCAGTAAAGTTTCGAGTAAAAATTCCACCAGAAGTAAAGTTACCTGTAAAAGTAGCTCCTGTATCAACGTCTGTAGAAGTTGTAGTAGACATTCTTCCGTAATCATTACCAGTATAATAGGCAGTACGACTATAGTATTCGAGATATGCGCCTGGCCAATTACCTACTAATCGAGAGAAAGAAAGATAAGCCACATAGGTAGAGTTTCCCACATATCCATGCTGTCTAATACGTGTATAGTTCGTTATCCTTGAGTAGTTAGATACTCTAGTATAGTTACCTATAAAGTATTCATACCTAACACGTGAGAAAACTTGAGTACTATTTGTATCAACATTAGGTCTGGTAAAGACTGACGTACTATTTCTTGAGTAGTTACCAATGAACCACATGTGGTTACCTTGTTCTTCAGCCGCACCCCCCTGAGCACCAGAGTACTCACCGACAAAACCACGAGAGTAGTTACCTAAGTAATTACGAGAATAGTTACCTATAAAGTCACCGACATAGTTACCAACAAAATTTCTTGAATAGTTATCGGTAATAACTCTTGAGAAGTTAGATACTCTACCTCTAGTAAAGTTACCAGCGAAGTTACGAGCATAATTACCTACATAGTTACCAGCGTAGTTAACTACCCTAGTTCTGGTATAATCGTCTGAGTATGAGGATACTCTAGTTCTATTATAATTACCAGTGTAGGTATTCGCATACGAAGAGTGTCTAACCTTGTTAAATGCAGACAGTCTTGTTCTGGAATAATTACCTACAAAGTTTCCAGCGAAGTTACCAGCGAAGTTACGACTATAATTACCTACGAAGTTACCAGTATAGTCACGTGTGAAGTTGCCTGCATACGTATTAGCATATGTACTGACTCTACCTCTAGTACTATTACGTGTATACTCACCGACAAAAGCACGAGTGTAGTTACCAGTGAATGTCCTCGCATAGTTACCAAGGAAGTTTCGACCGTAGTTACCTTCAAAGGAACGTGTAAAATCTTGAGTACTAGTTCTATTGTAGTTTGATACCCTATTCCTTACATAGTTACCAATAAAATCACGAGCATAGTTACCAGTGAAACCTCTAGAGTAATTACCAATAAAGTCCCTAGAATAATTACCTACGTAATCACCAACAAAATCTTGAGTACTAGTTCGAGTAGATGTTCTTGAGTAAGTAGATATTCTATCTGTAGTGTAGATAGATGTACGAGTTCTAACATAGTTACCTTCAAATGTTGTATTACGTGTATCTACCGCAGTTCCTTTTGCAACCCAAGTACCAGCAGATGTAGGAGCTCCTTGTGCAGAACTACGAAGTTCGTATGAACCAATGTTACCTAATATTGATCTTCTAGTTTTACATCTTTGACCAAAGGTATAGTTCATTTGTTGATTGGTCATTGTATGGATACCTTGATATCCATCACTATCTAAGAGGTATGCAACTTCGATTGCAGTCGGGGCTGTCTGTGTGGTTCTCTGATAAATCTTGTAATCAGTAGAAGTTCCGTCTGTACGAGTATCAGTAAATGCAGTAAACTTTTCTGTATAATCACCACTTGGTGCAGACGATCCTAGTTTGTATGAACCAACATAATCGTTGGTTGCAATAATACTATTCAGACGATCGACAAGACTGTCCATCTGAGTCGAAGTCAGTGGGTGTATTCCTAAGTTACCATTTTCAGTCGCATACTTAATAGGCATTTGCCAGTTATTACGATGATTGTTATCAACAGCATCTTCGTGTGCTGTACCTTGATGTGTGTAAAGATTGGTAGTTGTAGTACCAATTGAAAGTGAAGAAGCAGGGTGAGTCCCTACTGGTTCGTTATAGAATGTATTTGTGAATGAACCGATACTACTTGCGTTAGCAGACTGAGTCTTTAAGTCACCCACCGAAGATCCACCAGACGACTTTAACTGAAGACCAGCACGATACGCTAAGAAATTTTCTTCGGACGAAGATACTCGTTGCAAATCACCGTTTGCATTTTTTATCTTCAGTACTAGGTCTGACATTCGGTTACCCTTAGTTGTTTAACAGAGTACCGTTTTCATCGTAGACATCTATTATCCTAGCTGCGACACGATTCAAAGCGGTTACTACATCTGCATTATGACTGTTGTAGAACGTACTTAGTGAACTTATAGTTCCAACATCATCGTGAATTTCGTTGATCGCAGTAACAAGATCCGTTCCAACTGTATTTAGTGTTGTGCCAGGCGTGATAGTTCCAGATGTTGTAACATTCGCACCATCGAATGTCATTGCAGTAGAATCACCCGATCTTACTATCAGATCACCCGAAGTATTCTCGAATCTACCGAACTGAGTTCCACCGTCTTTAAGTAGTACATCACCACCGTCTGCATCTAATACTATGTCACCATCAACATCAAATGTCAGACTACCATTAGACACATCTACTTCAGTACCAATTCCAGTAGTAAAGTGTACTTGGAATCTATTATTCGATGCCGAATCACGTAAGTAGACACGACCTTCGTTGGCATCAAGATAAATATTCTTATCAACCTCAAGAATAAGATTTCTGTTAACAACACGTTGAACCACTGAACTATTATTATTACCTAGATCAAAGGTTACTCTGGAAGAATCAACACCGTTGAATGTTCCTTCAAACTTAATGTCATCGCCCTTTGCGTTTAATGTGATATCGCCTTGTGCATCAATATTAATACCAGTAGTAGTATTCTTTATTGTGTTGGTGTTGATATTGATGTTTGCGATAGTACCGCTGTCACCGTCTAGGTTGTCCGCAAATACTGTTCCGTCAAAGAAACCATCTTTAAATTCTTTACCTGATGAACCTAAGTTATATGCATTGTCCGTTTTAGGAATTATGTGAGATGCAAGATAACCACTGAATGTAATGTCGTCCCCTGTTTCATCACCCAGAGTAACATTACCATTTAACGTGGTATCACCATCTACGTTCAGTGTTAGATCAACATCGAGATCACCCTCAATGTTTACATCGTTTTCGAACACTGCATCCGAATCTTCAAATGTGATTACACGGATATTGTTATTGTTGATGCCCGCATTACCGTTACCAGCATGAGTAAATCTTAGGAACTCGGTTCCATCGTCTTTAAGGTATACATCACCACCATCTGCTTCCATGATGATATCACCCGAAACATCAAAGAACAATGGCCCTTGTGTATATTCTACTCTAGTCTGAGTCGGATCACCATTAACACCTAAACGGTGTGTTGCAAAAGTAGTACCATTACGTTTGAATATGATATCACTATCACCAGCATCTAAGATGATATCACCAGTTGCATCAACTGTGAAATTACCTGTTACGTCTAGTTCTTGATTATTACCGAAGTTGAAAGTAAACTTGTTTGTTCCACCGTCTTTCATGATGATGTCGGCACCATTCGCATCAAGAATAATATCATCCTCTGCATCTAGTGTGATGTCGCCAGATGCTTTTACAAGAACATCACCAGTAGTATCAAGTGTTGCATTACCACCAGTTACAACATCAAAAGTACCACCAGATACAATATCAAATGTTCCTCGTGTATCGATGTCAAAGTTTCCAGTCGCACCGATATGGTATGTACCAGCCGCACTGTCGGACACATTACCTGAAACATTCTGATCTAAGTTACCAGTGATTCCAATGGTGTTAGTCGCATCTAAAATATAGTTGACACGAGTAGTTCCATCTCGTTTTAGAGTTACGTTCGCCCCATTTGCATCTAGGACAATATCGTTTTGTGCATCTATTACTACATCGTCTGGTGCAGTGATCGTTAGGTCTGCATCGTTACTAAGATTGATCTGTGCAGAGTCACCACCCCCACCATTTCTGAAGACTAGGTCATTACCATCCGCATCTAGGATGATATCGCCGACTGCATCAAATTTTATGTTGGCAGGTGCATTTACGATGTAATTTCCGTTGTCTTCTACCGTGTGAGTAACAGTGTCTCCGCCACCAGCACCATTCTTAAAGACGATATCGTTACCATCTGCATCCAGTGTAATATCTCCGACTGCATCGATAAGAACATGACTTGGTGCAGTTACAGTATATGTTCCATTATCGGCAAGATTATGGGTTACGGTATCTCCACCCTGACCATTCTTAAAGATGATATCGTTACCGTCAGCATCAAGAGTAATATCACCAAGTGCATCAAAAACGAAATTACCAGATGCGCTCATGTCGATATTACCAGTAGTATTCTGAATAAAGTTACTACCAGTTGTGAGAGTGTATGTAGAGTTACCTGTTACGGTGATTGATCCACCAACAGAATCTAGAGATGTTCCGTCAACCTTATTGATGTAGGTTCCAGAATAATCACCTTCAAAATTAACACCTGTTAGTTCAATATTACGAACCGTATCAACAAGAAGGTCTCGACCAGCATCGATGTCAATATCCTGACCACTAGATTGGTTGGTACTAATCTTTAGGTGTGTGGAAGTTTCTCCGTCTTGTCCGTTCGGATATATGATTTCACCAGCAGAGGCATCGAATGCAGCTTCAATCTCATTAAGTACTGTTACAAGATCACTGTCCTGATAAGTATTTAACTGTGAAGGATCACCAACATTATTACTCAATATGTTGAACTTGTCAACAAAGAGTTTAAATGAATCTACTAAATTTGCTATAGGTTTTCTTGACATTATAGTTTCTCTATAAGTTGCGAAAGCATATTTTTCATGTCTGAGATATCACTCTCTAAACCTTCCACTTTTGCCTTCAATTCTTGTTCTTCTTTAATTCTCTCTCTAGCGATACGTTTTCTCTCACGAGATTCTTTTATCTTATCACTATTTATATTCATCACGGCTCCAGTATTGGGATCACGAGCTAAATCGCTGTGTCCCTCTACTGGTATCATATTATTAGTCTGCAAGGGCAATACACCTCAAGTCTTTAATTACAGGAACTTTCGCATTGTTCAAACTGTTGAATACAACCTTTAGTTGGAACTTCTGGAAAGGATCAATATATCCACCCTGTCCACCAATTAGATAACTATACTCACGGAACGCATTCTTGTTATTGTCTGCTGGAGTTTCATTAACTGTGTCCGCAGATTCCCACGCTACATCATTAATGTTATCGTCCTTAGAACATGTCTTCCAATATAATTGGATACCTGTCTGTGGTGGTCTATTAACACTCATCAATACACGTAGACCAACCGCAGTCTCAGCTAGTGAGATAGGTATTGTTACGTGTTTAGCGGGTGCAGTACCTTCGTGTGAATGTTCTTCAGCAATGTACATATGTTTGTTAGTGACTTCACCATCAAGATAAGTATTACACACATTCGGATCAGTGTTATCAATAATGTTACCAGTCAACTTCATATCTGTTGCTTCTAAGTCTAACACTGGTGATACACGTTTATCGGTAGTTGTCATTGTTACCTGTGCAGTCAATGAGTGTTGATCGTTCGCAATCAGAGTAGTTTCCGATACTTCTTCAAACTGGTTGAATACCGCATGAGGAACTTCTAATGTTGTGTTGGTCTTATTACGTAAGATCTGGAATGAATTATCTACAAGGTATCGACCAGCATCTGAATCAGCAAACGAAGAGTTTGAAGTCATCTTGGATGACAATGTATAGTTCGTTGCCTCTGGTTGAAGTATATCAAAGTCTGGTCTAACCACATCATATGGAATATGTTGTAGTAGTCGTACCTTACCTGTACCAGTTCTTCCTGATACCGTTGCAGCTGAACCTACTTGTATCTTAATACTGTTAGCGTCTACCGAAGTAACCACACGATAGAACGGTGAAGAGTTACTCATGATATCCGAACCTAAGATACCATTGTAGGTAGTAGATGCATCTAGACCAAATATTCTTGTTCTATCACCTTTACGTAGACCGTGACCAGTTGTGTATATTGTAATCTCATCACTACCTTGATGTGTCATGATTGGATTCTTAACCAATGTTGTAGGTCTAACATTACGGTTATGTAAGAATGCATTACCTTGTGTTTCAAAGTCTGCACGATACATTACATACGCAAGATCCTGTTGACCACGTGGTTCCCAAACGTCTGTATTCTGAGACACAAACAATGAACCCAATGTAGGTTGTTTAGTAACACGAGTTTCGGTAGAACCTAATACGAAGTCTTCTACTTGAGAAATATACATCTTATACTTCATAGACTTAGATCTAACGATGACAGCGTAGTTTGCACCATTACCTTGCAAGAAGATTGGTTCATCAAATACAAAGTCAGTACCGTTTGCAACCATACTTGAAATATTCGCTTCTGGTACTTTAGTAACCTGTGCTGGTGTTAACTGAACCAAAGATCCAGGCACTCTTCGTGTACGATCTGGATAACCAGAAGGTGCTTCGGTAATCGCAATACTTACACCATATTGATCATCGAATGACTCTGGTTTCTCTGCAAAGTATAAACGTAGTCGAGTTAGGAAGATACCGTTTGGATCTAATACCTCGAACGATTGTGCAGTCGGATCTTCATCTTTAAATACTTGACCTTGTGATTGAATAAGATCTAAACCAGTATTCGCAGCTTCATTATATGGTAACAAATACGGTGTTCCAGTACTATAACTCGCAGTACCTTGTATTGTCTGAGTACCAGATGCCTGTGCATAGTCATAGGTTGTATTGGTATCGACCAGTCTTGTTCCTGTACCTGTTACTTCTGTTGTAGTTTCTACAGGGCCATAAACTTGTGTTTGAGTTGTCTCAGTCTTAACATCTTGTTGGGTTTCTGTAGTTACAACAGTGTCAGTAGATACGGTCTGTGTAGTGTATCTGTCATTGTTAACTGTAGTTGTTTGACCACCAACAATCTCTAGTACACGAGTATTAGTAATTGTGTACTCACCAGATAGACTTTCGATCACACCTGAAGCAGTATAGAACTGAGCACAGTATGAAAGTGATTTACTTACATCTGGTTTACTGATATCGAACAACGAGAATATCGCAGTACCAGTAGGGAATCGCATAGGTGGACTCACCAAGTTTGGAATCTCGAATTCAGCTTCCAACACACCATTTGAATCGGATACTAAGTTAGTAGAACCTTCTGAGTGTTCGGTCGCTGGTGGTAGATCCACTTCTGCAACCATGTTAGCACCAGACTCCGCAATAGTATAGTTTGGATCTGAAACTGTAGACGACTTATAGAAAGTCTTAGTCTTACAGAAACGACTCACATCTGTGTTATTGAAGAATGGGAAGTAACGTGTATTCGGACGTAAGTTAGTTGCACGAATAGAAACTTTACGTGAACGCATCCAAGGGATATGGATGATCTGTAATTCACGATTGTCCACTACCTCAGATAATACACTTTCACTTGCAATACGGTTTACAGTAGATGTAGTTTCGGTTGCAGTGTTATATTCTTGTGTAGTCTCATATGTGTTTTCAGTAGAAACAGTATTTGTTCTACCGTAAGTAGTATTAGTTACTGTTTCGTTAACACTTACATCTTGAGTACTTGTAGTTCTAGTGTTAGTTGTTGTTTCGTACTGGTTAGTTGTAGTTGTAGATGTAGTATTCTGTCTACCAACAGTAACGTCATAACGTGGGCCATTCTTCCACTTATCTTTCTTTGGATAGAAGTAAACGTGTGCAGAACCAGTCCCGACACCTTTAATCATTAACTTGTCACCAGCATCGAATCGTATCTTACTAGTACCGAACTCTGTCCAGTTTGATGGAGTGTCCGCATCACCACTTTCTAGTTTGTAAACTTTAATACGACCATTGTGTGCGCTACAACGGAATACTTTCTTATATGTTGAAGAGAAAGTGATGATAACTTCATCTTTTACGTTTAGTTCTAATGGCGCACTGAACTTAGGTGAAATAGGTTTAGTGATTCTCTTACCTACGTAAGCAGTCTGAGTCGATTCAGTCTGTGAAACAATATCACCTGTGACCTGATTGTTCTCTACACCAAGAACTTCGGTTGATGATGATAAAGTTGTAGTGGATGAGTTAGAACCTTCTTCTACCCACTCACCATAATCGATACTAACTTCTTGACCAGTTTGACGTGTACTCTCACCAAGTAGAGTTGTGTTAGATGTTTGTGAAACAAGAGGATCTGTAGTCATACCCACTTGTAGATCATTTACATCTGTACCACCCCATGCATACTCCTGTTCATTCCATAGAAGTGCTTGTGATGCATCGAACTCTGTACCACCATCGATGATAGTAGGTGCATCCTGTTCGAAGTTCTTCCAAGTATCTTTCGAAGGTGACAATACAAGGTCACCATATGTTTTCTCAACATGGAATGGGTTAACATTAATTGTTTGAGACGCCATGTTCTGTGCAAGATACTGTTTCTCGGTGTGTGCCAACATGACGTTGTCACCTTTCTGAGTAACACCAGTAGAGATACTATGAGCAGAATCAAAGATTAACGGAATAGTCTTACATGTGTAAGGTGGACGTACAAGACCTTTTGTTGGATCATGTGACGCTCTATGTTCTAGGTTTTTGGTGTCAGCAAACTTCTGATTTTTGAAGTTGTCAACAAAGAAACCTGTGTGTAGACGTTCGTTACCAGAAGAGTCAAACAATCTTTCGTTAGTCGCATTAAGTTCTAACAAAGAAAGTGTTGTAGCTTCTTCTAGTTTATCAAGACGTTTGTCTAGTTTACCAATATCTTCCATCGTGTATCCACGTCTTGGAATGATAGTAGTTTTTAAATCTTTTGTATGAAGTGTGTTTGCACCCATCTCGATCTTATAAAGATCAATACAATCTACAGGAGTAGATGGATACTTAGGCATCATTGATGACACACCTTGAATGTAACGTAACTCACCACCTTTTGATAATACTAGTTTATCAAGACGTGGCATGTAGTATTCTGCATCCGCATTTACAAGAGTGTTTTCTTGTGGTAATCCGAATATGTGTGTATCACCGCCTGTGAATGTTTCGTCCGAAGTATTTACGGAAGGACGGAAGTCAAGAACATCTCTTAATGAAACAACCTTGCCATTTGTACGGTGAACTGGTATACTACCATATGTGACCTGACCATCATATGAATTAACACCAAAGAAATGACCATCACCAGTGTGATGGAAATACTTCATTTTAACATATACTGGTTGTTCGTCTGAATCTAATCCAGAACCTTTATAGACTAGTTTACCTAGACCATAGTGAGTGTCACGTTGACCATTGTCAATACCAAATGCACCCAATACGTTCTTACCGTCCGAATCATCTACAGTACAACGAGTGATCTCATAGATGTCAGTCTTTCCTAGATTAATAAACCTAGTACCGTCTCCATCTGAATCTAGTGTTCTTGTTACTGTATGTGGACGTAATTCTTTTGCTTTTTGACTTGCATTATTAATCTTTTCGTAGTATAATACATCGTAACTAGTACCATCAACCAGACCACCAATTGTAGAAGTGGTTGAACCGAAAGATACTGTTGTATCAGCTACAACATCACTATCAGCAGATGAGACTATCCAGTTACCAGCATTTGCGAGGTCACCTGATGCACTTGAAGTAACACTAACTTCACCCTGAGCATCCGCCTGAGTTTGAGAGATTCTTTTTGCAACTGTGAGAGAGATATCTGAGAATATCTTCGGTCTACGTATCGGTGCATCAAACAACAATGGTCGTTTGTCTGTACGATACATTTTAGTTACACCAGTGCCAGGCTCTCTGTAAACGTTTAAGTAGTTTGCGGTAGGACTTGTTTTAGAACAGATAGATTGTATATCACGTATACTTGATCCAGCTGAAGTAATTGTTGTTGCGAAAACATGAATTTTCTTCTGTCCTGATATACCACCAGCTTCATTCAACGCACGTACACGAGTAATACCAATAACAGATCCAGTACCATTTGCACCACTATGAAGATTTAACTCTTCACAAGTTGTGAAGTCAGGCATTGTACCTTTACCGTTACTATACAAGAAATAGTTACCATAGTCAATAGTAATCGAGTCATTATTTCTTGATAATGTTTCTTGTGGTTTGTCAACAATAATGGTTGTCTCCGCATCTTTATTTACACGGAAACCTCTAACATATGCAGTACCAGGCGTTACTTTTAGTTTAAAATTGGATGTGGAGTTAGGTGCAAACGAAGCACGGAAATAACGTTTGATGTAATCACCAGCTGTCTCGTGAGTACGTGTCGCCATCTCTTCACGGATTGATTTGAATCCTGAACTCGCAGTAACAGAAGATACAATCTGACCACCAGATACTTCAATGATTGGAATGAAGATTTTATCTTTTGTGACTACACGTGCATCTGACAATACCAAACGAATACGATATCGATCTGCGCCAGGCGATGTTAGATTAGGTGTTGCACCTTGATTGTCAAATAGTGTTTCGTCATCATCCGAAGTAACAATGTCTTGTGTAATGGTAAAACCAAAACGTGATGATGCATTGTTAGAATACTTACGGAATACTAATCTTTGTGGTGGACAATATACAATACGTCCTTGTATAAAGAAATGTCCTTCGTCAACCTGAATCGATGAACCTAAACCAACCGCTGGGTTAGTTGTAGTATTGATCTGTTGTACATTTAGTGTAAAGTCACCACCTGTACTTGTTAATGTGTCTCCAGCTGGTACACGAGTACCTGTCTCACTACCATTTGAATCTTGTGTGTACTCTACGTATAATGTATCTGGATCACCATTCTCAGCCGCTAAGGCGGAAACTACAGTAAACTTAATCGTATTGTCTGAACTTGAAAACTCAACACCTTCCAACGTAGTTGGATCAGATGGAAAAGGTGTACCACTCGCAATCTTTATAAACTCAAGTTTGTTATCACAACGGAATGAGCCAGGCGTGATAGCCGCACCTTCCTCAAATAGGTTACCAGTTAATTGTGTAATCTCTTTTTGGATAACAGTCTGTAACTGAGTAAGTTCACGAGCCTGCAATGCCTTACCACTATTAAAGAGAATACGATGATAGTTCTTAGACTTATCGTAGTCGTCCTTATAAGTTGATGGAAATGTTTGTTCAGTATACGTTGTTGGCATCTTTTTACCTTAAAGTTGTATGACGATTTTTAAATCTTCGATTTGTTCTGCGGAACGGTCTACTGCCGCCCTGTTATCAATATATAGGAGTTCTCCAGTATGCGGATCGAACTCTCCAGCAAGTTGTTGTGATACAATACCTGTGTTACCACTAGGATCTGTCACAGAGTTACTTGATGTGAAACTTGTGAAACCTGTAGTTTCGTTTTGGTGAACTAGAAGACGTGCAGTCAATAGAGATCCGTTAACAGAATCTACAGTATCGATATACGCTTTCGCACCAGTTGATTGATCTTCAATAGTAGTATCTTCTACAAATGTACCGTTAGTTGAAGTCAATTCTAATTTAATTAGTCCGTTACCAGTTGACTCAGTAAATAATTGATCGTCTGGTCTGTCAGCTGAATCTGCAACCAATGGACTACGTAGTAATAGTACTTGACGGAAAGTGTTATCACCTAGTAAGAAGTCTCCCCCTTCATTACCGTCAATCTTTGCGTTAAACATAACCGCAGATGATTTAAGATCGTCACGTGGATCTGCACCCAAACCATTACTTGGCCCGATAATTGCACGACCTGTTGCACCGTTACCCACACCAGTAATTTTTACTTGAGCACGATTGTAACCTGATCCACGGAATGAACCTGTTGACCATCCGTTTGGATTAGTACCACCAAGGTTACCAGCAGAGTCTTGTTTTATTAATAAGTTTACTAGTGCATTACCACTAATGACTGGAGTAATTTCTGCACCTGTACCATCACCAATAATTGTTGCAGTAGGTGTGGATGTATATCCAGTACCACCAGCAGTTACCGCAACACCTACTAACTCACCAACACGAGCCGCTACTTCTACCGCACGTTGTTCTACTTGTTCCGCAGTTGCATCAACAGAAGCTGCTTGATCTGAATCAACAAACTGAACAGGCATATATGCAGAAGATAAGAATTTAGAGGCATTCAACGCACCAATAGAATACAAGAACTTCCAGACATATCCGTCTGAAGTAGTAAATGGAACACCAGTAGTGTTACCTGTCGGTTGTTCGGTAGAGTTTACTGGAGTACCAGTCGCATCTTTACCTTGTTGTAGACAAACATAAATTTCTTGGTTACTATTCATTACATAGAATGGTTGTAAAGGATAACCAATATGATTATCATCATACGCAGAATACTGAGTACCAGAAGACCAGTTGTAACGAGGAACCGCAAACGACTTATCAGTAATATTCTTGATAGATTGCAAATTCATTCGTGCATCACGTTCGTCTCTCTCACGGTTCTGTGGAGTTACAGTCGCATCTGTATTATTCCAAATCTCCGAACGACCAATACCAGCATAGTATCGGGTAGATGAAGAATCGAAATCTGAGAACAGATCTTCGAGAAAGAGTTTTTTAATTTTGTCAGTTACTATAGCAGCCATTTATTTGTCCTATGAAATTGTTGCGCCGTTCGATGATACTACGAACCACTCACTTGCAGACGTACTGTATGCGAGTGTTACCGATTGACCGTTCGTTAAAACAACGGTATCTCTGGTCGAACTGTTATTTGTAATAGTAACAGTTGCTTGTCCAGTGTTAATATTTATTAAGTGTTTAACTTCCCCATCTACTGTCCCATCTGCCATAGTCCCTGCTACCGCAGTCGCCATGTTAAAGTAAGTGATAGGGGCATTGAGAGAAACTGTAGCAGGAGTTGCCGTTACATTCTGAACACCTAGTGCGAGTTTTGTTTCGACCGCAACCGCACCAGTTCCTTTACCATGTAATTCTAAGTTAACATTTGCCTGATCACCTACCGCCTTTAGTGCTGGGTGTAGGTTAATTGCAGCTGAAACAACTTCAACATTGTTGATAGCGTTTGTCGCTGGAGAAAGAGTAATCAACTCATTACCAGATCCATCATCAATTGCAGTAGATATTTTTGGTTCTGCAATTACTGGATTGGTAAGTGTTTTGTTAGTTAAAGTCTGAGCATGACTATTGAAAGTAAACTCATCATTCGTAGCCAGTAAAGGTAGAGTTATTGTACGATCAGCCGCAAGTTCACTTACACCAAATACATATTGATGGTCAGCACTTGTATCGTTAATTTGTGGAGTAGTAATAACAGGACTAGTTAAAGTCTTGTTAGTTAACGTTTGAGCAGGAGTAGTTAGTACGAAGTCACCGTCCGCATCTGGAAGTGTTAATATTCTATCTGCTGTTGCGTTAGCGGCTGTCAGTTTTACTTCAAAGTCATCGATGGACGATCCTTCAAATAAGATACCGTCTGAGTCAAACTGGATCTTAGTTGCCAGTACGTCACTATCCCCACCGAGGAATTTATAAAGTTCTACGAAGTTTGCGTTTATTTTTAAACCAGCAGTACGAAGGGTATCCCCTTGACCGTCATTCGCTACTACGCCTCTATTTAATACTTGTCTTGTCATCTCTTCTACCTAAGATTGTTACTTCTATTTATACGTTTTATAACAGTTCATCGAGAGTTATTTCACTATCCGAGTCACCAGTTATACCAACTGCTGGGTTATCCGTATCTTCCCTTTCAACGTTCTTCCAAGTAAATTGTTCTTGGTCAATTGTTTCTAGTGAAGATAATCCGATACCTGAACTATCCGCATTGTGATCAATATCAAATGTCGGTGAGTTAGGTTCTAGATATTCTGTCATGGTCTGATACAAGTTATGCAGTTCACCAATAGACTTATCTGCAACGTCCTTCATATCATTACCGCCTGGGTTAGGATAGGTTGTTGTACTACCCAAATTCATTCTGAACTTCATGTCAGTTCCTCCTCCAAGATTAGTGTCAAAGTAATCAAACAGTGCAGTATGTTGTGCGTAACCATCTGGATGACGCATTGTTGCAATACCTTCCACTTCTTGTGGTGGAATATCCAACGTGCCAGGGAATGGTTGATTCTCGATATCCAAATCAACAACACCTTCTAATTGTACTTGTGATCCCAAGTACATACCAGCTGGATGGACGAATAGTTTGTAAATACTTCTCCACTCAGATATAGACAATTCACTCTTGATTTGAATTGCATATGTCTGATATAATTTATCGTCTGTAATATATCTTTGAGACGATGGGCCGATTTCAGACTCATTTAAGTTGAAAACGTTTTTCTTTGTATAGACCACATCTGGATCTATATTAAAAAATGTACGAAAGAACTGTTGTATCGAATACTTAGTACCTTTAGATTTATACAATGTATTCGAGTACTTTGCAGCCTCTCTCTTATCTGGGAATCCTTCAAAGTAGGATTGTCCTAATAACAGTTCGTCTTCTACAAATGATAGAAGATCAATGTCTGTTTGAGTAATATCCTTTGTAAGGAATAACTCATTAAGAAGATTGGTCGGTGATGTGTCCTGATCTTCAAACGAATAATACGCCTTTAATAACTTGACAAATGTAGGATAACTCTCTACAATATGATCGGGAAGTACTTCCTCAACCTTATAGTGTCGTAGGTTTATTTCCCTACGACCTAGATCCGTAAATGTCTTATCTAAATGTGTAGTCATTAGTTAGTCGCTGTCGTTAGGATACCAGTTGTTTGTGATCTTGACTCATCGAAATCAAGAACATCGTTTCTCTGTGGTACAACTAATGATTGGTTAGCTGGAACCGCAGATACTTTAATAAATGTCTGACCTCCAGTAATACTGTCTACTTGTAGACCAACGAGATAAACTGTACCTGTACTTGATGCATAGTTACCTACATTATCTACCAATACACGGTTATCTGTCAAGTTAATAACCTGTAAAATATTACTATTTAATTTGTTTCGTATAACACAGTTAACATTTTGGAATACAAAGTTTGTTGATGTGACGATAAAGTTCTCGTCATCTCTAGATTGTATTTCAACAGGGAACTTCAGTGTATGGTTTGATACAGATCCTAGTGTAGGTGTGAATCTCTGTTGCATCTTCACCGCAGTACGAGAAGAAAGAATCGCAGGCGAGATCTCATCAATCAACGATAGTAGGTTTGATCGTCTAAACGCTTGGTCAAACTTACCAGTATTTTCATTAAAGTATTGACGTACCGCATCATCTACCTGTGTTTTAATTGTGTTAAGTGTCAATGAAGTAAGTCTTTCATTGAATTGGAATTTGGTGTCTAGTTCCACAAATGTTCTGACAGGATCAGCAAACTTTAAATCAAAAGAAGCGATTGACAACTGTTCTGCAAGATCTAAGATTGCAGTCTTAGTTGCATCTACTGTCGTTTGTGGAATATTACTGTTGAACAATACAGACATGAATACACAACCATATTGTTTAACGATGTTGTCTTCTCCACCCCATGACTTGATGTCTTTAATTAGAGATGAGAAGTTACGTAATACTAGTGAAGAGTAATCTGAATGAGTTACCATTCTGTTTTGAGCTGCATATTGGAATGGTGCATTCTTACGAATAGACTCTAATGTTTCTTTCTCCGCACCACCAGATGATTCTGCTTCTGTTGTTATTGTTGGTGTACGAGTTGTACTTGCATTGATCTGAATTTCATTTACTGGTTCAAATATACTAGAGAAGTTAGCCGCATTACCAGATACAGATAAGTACTCAACAACAATTTTATTTCCTGGCGCTGGTGTTTTACCTAGAGTCGTACCGTTACCGAATGTTAATTCAAAATGACCGTTAGGCATTTCTTTTAGAATGTATAGTGTTGAGTCATTATTAATTACATTTGCTTCAAGTATATTCTTATATGCAGTAAAGTCTAGAGATGTTGAACTAGGATGTACCTTTACTACCGCAGTAGATAGATCTAAGTTTTTATCTGGGATGATGTAGGTAATGTTCTCTGTATTATCACCAGAGATAAACGTCTTAGTCTTTGCGTTACCTTCTTTGATAGGTATGACATTAGAACCATTCTGTTGTTGGAACTCATAGAAACCAAAACCATCATCTGTAGCAGAAATAGTTTCTGTTGTTTGGAATGTATATTCAACATCTTCTACGGATGTCGTAAATTTGTAACCAGAAGGTAAAGAGATACGTGGACTACGATCAGCTACACCATTTAGATTGATTGACATTTTAATGAATGCCGTAGAGGCGTTCTTACTATCTGGGATATATCCGATACCTTCAGAAAGAGATACCAAAGAACTACGCAACTGTGCAGTACCAAGGAAGGATTCGTTCAATGCGAAGTTGGCAGTCAACGCATTAATATGCGTGTTGTATGCCAAAACATCTAATAGGTTTGATAAACCCGATGCTTCGAAATTGAAGTCCTTAAACTCCTTTTCCTGTTGAAGGTATTCTTTCAGATTGTTTTTGATTGCCTGAAAGTCTAATGCTGTTGATTTTATTGTTGTTGCCATTTATCTTAACCTACTTAATACGGTAGTAAATTCTACAAGTTCTCCAGTATTGATTACCTTAAAGATAACCGTTACTTCAGCTGAGTTGTAGTCTGGTTGCATGTTGACTAACACCTTTAGTGTAGGTATGTCAACACGAGGTTCATATACTTCTAAAACGTTCTTAACTTCTCGAACTACAGACTTCTCTGTTCCACCGTCCGCAAGTTCGAACAAGAAATTATAAAGGTTTCCCCCATAATATGGATTGAATGGTTTCTCTCCCTGATTAGTCAACAGGAGATTTTTTACCGCAAACTTCACTGACTCTACATTTAGTTTCTTGTAGATATCTCTAGTTTGCGATTTGAGAGCCAACGACAAATCTATATCAGAGTATTCTTTGTTACGTGTTGCGGTAACAGTAGACGCTGATGATAGATTAGTGTCTTCTATCGATAATGCTCTTGTGATTGCCATATTAGTCTCTTAAATAACCTTGTATCTATTTATACGTTTTAATCTAGTTTTACTTCGATTAATTCCTTAGAAGATAGTAACTTACTATTATAAGTTGTTGATACTGATCCCTTGAAATCTAAATCAAATGATTCGGAAACCTCAGGCATCTCAATCGCAATCTGAGATGTCAGAGATCCATCTGGGTTATAGATATCATAATCCAGAATTAACTTGTCAAAGAAACAATAGTCTTTCCAATATTCTGCAACATCAAATGTTGCACTATGATCTATCTTGCCTTCTCTATCAATAACCTGATATACTACAAGACGACCATCTTGTTTCTTTAAATTGTCACCCCCTACTGTTTCTAGAGGGCCACCTTTGTAAATACCTTCACTTACAATAAGACGTACATTGTTAAACAAGTCGGTATTACCGTTAATTGTTCTGTACATCTCTGCATGTAGATAAAGGTTACGTGCAATTTGTTTTCTTTCTTCTGCCGTACCGACATGAGAGAATGGTGTCTTGTCTCCATACGCACCAAGGTATTTCGCAATGGTCACGCCTGGAGCTAACTTAGTTCTAGAGGATATATTGTCTCCGTCTAGAAAGTTTGGATTGTATAATGGATCTGGTAATATAATCATCCTTTAAACCTCTTACCTCTATTCTCAATTGAATTACCGATCGGTACAAATCCAAATCTGGAAGACTCTTTTGTACCAACAGTTCTTCCGATCTTAGGTGGACTTGAATTATCAAATTGTGAGTTTAGTTTACCTTCCGCAACCATCTTGTTTCCAATAAGAGAACGGTTTGCATTATCACGAATCGTAGATCTAATCTCTTGTGTTGTCGGAACCTTTTCAAATAATCCCTCGTAGTCATCACGTAATAGAATCTTATTCTTCAATACGTCACCAGCATCTACAGTCACGGTACGTACAGAGAAGTCACCCATCGTCATCATCGCTCCAATCGCATCTGCGAGTGGGACTGGTTTCTTCGGTGTCGGAGTCTCCTGTCCTTCAACTGCCTTCTTAACTGTAGGATCAGATGCAGATCCAGCGGCCCCCAATGCACCAGCGGTTCCCGCTTTCTGTGCTTGGAACGCTTTCTTCGCTTTGTCCGCTACGTTTGCATTGTATGATCGAATCGCTTCTGTCGCCTGTCCGTGGAATGATCCATAGAACGCAGCTCCCGATGCGAACGGAACCGCACCTTTTGGCCCCATGTATACAGGTGAAGTCATCTCTACCTGTTCACCACCAATCACACCTTTCATACCCATGACAGACAATTCAGATCCAGTGATTGCCATTACTGGTGCAGTCTGAATGTATTCGTCTTTTGCAGTCATGATTAAACGATTGTCAGTAAACACATTGAGTTCTCCCTCAACGTGTTCCTTAGAAAAACCTTTAGTCCATTCTGTATTGTTACCCAATATCAATTCAGACTTGTTCTCTACTGTCTTATATGATGCAGATTGTTTTGTGATATATTCTGTGTTACCTGATACTTCGGTTCTCTTATTCAACAATACATGTTGCTTATTGTGTCCATGTATGTTAAGATTATGGTTACCACCTACGTCCATATTCCAATCACCTGTAACCGTCTGGTTCAGATTACCTTTATAGACCATTTCTGCATCACCCTCTACGATGACCGTATTGTCTCCACCAGTCACCTCGACTTTATTGTTCGGGGATGATATAATGATGGATCCATCGGCACGCATTTCAATACCACCACCTTTACGATGTTTGATAAGAATACGTTCACCGCCTGGCGTGTCATCGTGTTCAACAACATGTCCAGATGCAGTCTCCATAACCTGATTGAATGGATACTGAGAAGGTTGTTGATCTTCTACGTTTAACGAAACGTTAAAGTCTCCACCCCCAAGGTAAAGTTCATTTACCTCAAATCCACGGGCAGCCTTATTCAGTGAAGACGAATAGTGATAATTTGTTTTGGGGAACTCACCAGTAGGATCTTGAAAACCATCTAGTGGTACTCCAAGTGTCCCTTCTCTGGCTGGGTTTGTTCCCTGTTTATTTTTTTCGCTTTCTATTGTCATTGTGGTTTCTTCGTTATCAATTCTTTTGGTTTCATCACTTTGTCGTTCGCAAGATCTTCATATACAGATTTCTTACGGAACACTGTTTCGACATATTCCGATACTTGGAAATGTGGATCTGATACTAATGGTTGTATTTCGTTATGTCCAAATACCTGACCACCAAAGTATCTACGGTAGAATGCTTCACATATTGCCTCTAGTGTAGACATCTGTTCACGAGTAAACGATTGAGAAGATCTATATGTCAATGGATCTGGACATCCAGTAGAACAATTCAATCCACCAATTAGACATACATCGATTGAGTTTTCACCATGACCATTTGAACCGTTAGTTTCACCTATCTTATCTAATGGTCGTCCTCTCTGTAATTTACCGTCTCGTCTTATCACCAGATGATACTTGATACCATCTTCTCCTGATTGGTTGTGCTGTACATGTAACTCTTCGCAACCAATGTTCTGATTTGTGTAAGTATCACTTGAATGAATAATCATTTCTGTGATAGGTCTATTGATCTTCTTAAACTGTAATCCTAATTCTTCTTTCGAATCTATGTAAGTAAATGCTTCAAATGCCGTCTTTTCACCATCGAAACGTTTTAATGTTTCACTAAGATCATACTCTTTAGTAACAAAGGAATCCGCAGTCGTTACAAGACTTCCTGATATAGTCGTATCTAGTTTAGATAACTCCGCTTCAGTTGCGAATACACGTGCTTCGACTTCGTTTATCTCTTCGTCTGGAATACCAGCAGCTTGTGCCTTTACTTCTAACTCTCTAACAAACTCACTATTTGTTTTGTCATCATCAATTGTTCCGATTACTTTTTTCATCTTAGGTGACAATGCAGTATCATTCTTGATAGTAGTCTGAGTTGCTTTTGCGAGTCCTTCCTGTGTACCGTCAAGGGAATTAGTAACAATGTCTGATATCTTACTTAGATCTAATTGTGCGTTAGATGTAAAACTACGAATCAAACTTGATGCATCGTTAGTGATATTCTCTGTAAAGTCTTGCAATAATCCAAGACCAGTTTTTACAGGCGACTTATTGATAAACCCTTCTAGATCTTTTTGTGCTTTCTTCAGATCATCAAGAGGATTGTTTATACCTGATGTAACCTCTTTGGCAATATCATCTACACTGGCACTTATACTATTGACATTATTCTTTATATCGTCTATACTACCGATAGAAACTTTGTTTGTAACATTACTCAGATCTGGTGCATTTGCATTCAGTGAAGGAACCGCAGATACTTCTTTGATTACGTCACTTATCATGTTTTCTGCTTTCTTTAATGTATCGGTGATTGCGCTCAATCCACCTGATGCACCACCACCTGTTCCAGATGCAGCTTTTGTTTCGGATGCAACTGCCTGTATCTTAGATTTCAATGCACCTGATTTACCCTCAACATCACTGGCAGTGGCATCGATTGCATCTAGAGAAGATGCACCTAAAGTTGCAGTTTCTAATTTTGCAACAGGGGCGCCTAATCCAGTAAGTTGTTGTACTACCGATGATACGGATTGATTCTCTGTTGCGGCCGATGTAATAGTGTTCACAACACCACCAGAGTCTCCTGCTTCTCCTTCTGTCCCAAGAGTGAATGTAGGAACAGATAAATCTAGATCAATCGCAGTAGGATCGGGTATTCCTGATAGTCCAGTTACATTATCTCCGAAGGAACACATAGCATCACCCATCGAAGTCTCACCAGCATTATCTATTTTACTTTCTAGTGATTCTATACCAGCGTGTATACTGCCTGGCCCATTACCAAGAAGTGTTGCGTTTTTGGCAAAGGTATTCTCTTTCAACGAACCAGCAGTATCACTTATCTTAGTGTCAAAGTCCTGACCTAGTTGAGTAGCACTTAACTTTGCGTTTAATTGACTTTTATTTAACGGCATTTACTCACCCAATAGTTCCTGAAGTTTAACAGCAATAACATCAACCACTCTAAAGTCGTCCTTCTTCCTTAGACCAAGGTAATACTTTGCGAAGAGTCTTTGACAACTCTTGTCATAGTCTTTCTCTAAACTATCTGATCGCAATAGTCTTATGTTCGCAGCTGCTTGAGTACTATTTAGTTCATACTTAGTGAAGACCAATTGTGAACTAAACTTCCTCCAGTCGTTAGAAAAGTTCTTTAATAACTGTTTCCTTGTACCTGTCCATGCACCGATACCAAGAGGATTCAGATCAGTAACATCTTCGGCCGCAGTTTCATTTAATCCAGAGACATGTATTAAACCAGCCATGATACCAATCGATTGAAACATAGTATAACCTTGTGCAAGGAAATACTTAACACCCTCAACCTTACGTGCTTCAAGTGTTTTATTATAAACAAAACCGAAATCATCGTCTTTGATTCTTACTGGATCGATAATCTTTATTTCTTGTTCATAAAACAATTCTTCTTGATCAATCCTTTCTTGTACAGTATTGAACTCAACTTGTCTTTGTACACGAGTCGGATATTCTACTTTAGGTATTGATCCCAAAACAAGCGGAACCTGAGATGCAAGTCCGTCCATAAAGAACCCGAATACAGTTGCACCAGAAGTAAGTCTAGGTGTTCTACCTAAACCAGATACACCAGCTTCAGTCGTGGGTATTACTACTTGGGCCCAAGGTAAGTCGTTTTGTTTTATCTCTCTTGTCGATGGGTTATGTACACCATGAATACGAATCTTTACACGTCCCTCTAAACCATATGGGGGTGTGTGGTCAATCACATCCGCAATAAACCAACGAGTATTATCACCGTAATATTCTGTTTGAATAGATTTCATTATCCCCTCACCAACTTGCATACAGTCATAACAACATCATGACGTGTATTCTTGAATGTGTGTCGTGTGTTATAAATTAAGAAATCACCTGTACGTAAGTTATCAAAAGCTTCGGTTGATTCTGGATCACCATCATCCGATATAGTTTGAATGGTAACGACATCACCAACACTTGCTTTGGATACAATAAAACCAGCGCCTGGAACTGTAACCTCGAACTGATTCTTGTACAACATATTTCGAATAGATCTATTAACTAACTTGTTTGTAAAACTAGATTCTTTTAATTCGTCATGATAACTCTTCTTTGTACCATATGTTCCAGTAGATGTTATTTGATGATATACCCTTGCGTTCTCATCTGCCACATTTTTGTTATTAAGTACAAACTCTTCTGGGTATACATTCTGAAGTTTTTCATCTGGTATTACACCAGAGTTAGATAAATTCTTTAGTGTCTTTCTTACATCAAAATGTGCAGAACTTATTTGCCCTGTGTTTAGGTTTGTGTTATTATACATTGCACCTACACCACCAGATATCATTTGTTTCAATGTGTTCTGTAGTTTAGCTGCTCTCATTGTTTGTACTTGGAATGTACGATGTAATGGAGACTTTGCTTCCGTTTGTTTTACGTTAGCAGGTGAATACAAATAAGGTAACTCACTATTCCAAGGTGATTGTTCCAACATCTTATCCAGACTACCTAATCTAATATTGGTGTCATGTATAGATGCATATAAGAATAGTGGACAACCTGATACTGTGGTCGCACGATCTCTTAACCAATCACATGCTTCTAGTGGATTCAAGTAAGGTACTAGAACTGTAATATTATTCTGAACTGTTGGATTGAGATACGATAAGTCTACATCTTTGTTGAGATCTTGTCCACATATCTTGGTGATCTCTTTCTCTAACGTATCTGAAATAGTACGAGATATTTTCTTAGACTTACTTAAAACTGCGTGTTCGTCCATGATAGTAAAGAGATATATACTGGCTTGGCCAGCATCGTTACTTTTAATCACTTGATCAATACTAGTCATTATAAACGTTCTGGACATTACTGGTACTAAAGTTTTATCTTCAGACGCCATCTCAATAAAGATTCTTTCGGTTCCAGAGAATCCCATACCATCAACAAAACCCTGATCATCTGATATTGCAACCTGACCAGAGATATATGGTTTCTCTAAACTCTCAAAGAATACCAATTCAACAATATTTGGGTTGACGTTAATCCTGTTACCAGCATCATCACCACCCATACCCTCAGATGTAATATACGCCTGAGTAATCTTATATTGTGATTGGTTATCGTTTTGTGTACTCATCTATTACTCATCAACTTGTAAAATTCTTTTACTACACTTTCTACGGCATCTTTTTTCAATATCTTAATCTGTTTTAGATCATTGTTCTTAGCCGTCAATCTCTCCATATTGGTTACTGGATTAAGACTAGAAGGAATAGTTTCGGTAAACGGATCAATGTCTATCCACTCACCGTCAACATTTTCGTAATGATGTACCGCATTGTATTGTGCAGTTTCTTTGTGTATACGTGCAAACACAACAAGACCAGTAGAATCGTCACGGAAGAATACCTGTTCACCTTGAGTAAACGTTGCATCTCTTCGATTGTATTTGGCGACTCTAATTTTAAAAGTGTATTCGAAGTTACCAGCTTCAAACGGTATATTGATTATCTTAGCTCTACTGTCAAGACTTTCAAGAGTAATACTATAACTACCTAAGATGACAGGATCAGAACTAGGATTGTCTAAATCTTGTTTTTCTAATACCCATAAATCGGTTTGATGAAACTTCTCTTGTTCATCATCCAGAGTCAAAGTGGTTGCACCGTTACTGTTGACATCAAGTACAACATCTCTGTTCTCTACGACAAAGGTGGTTTGAGTATCAACTATGAGTTGACCTAGATCAAGATTACGTTTTACGATTGTTCCTACCGTACCTGATTGTTGACCGACTATTTGTCTTCCTACTTTAAAGTCGTAACCACCCTCTGCGGTGGCAATATCTGCGGTAGTCGTCAATACTCTGTGTGGATAAAAACCCTTTGCACGTTCTAGTACTTCTTCGTTCTTTAATGGCCAACCTGACTCACGTAAATGGTCATTCATAAGATAGAATGTCCAGTAATAGTTGGTGTCACCATATAATTGTAATGACAGGGTGTCTGGTCGATCACCTGATTTAATCATATAGTCTTCATAGAAAGACTTTTGTGGTTTGACTTGATCAATGATATCAACATACTGTGTAAGGTTTTGTATGAGAGAATAATTCGTCTCATCACCAAACTTGTAATATAGTTTCTCAAACCGTTGAAAATATTTTGTACTCATTAGTATCCAACTCCATCCGCATCTACATCAAGAATATCTTTCTTGGATAGTGTAACGGTTTCGGTAAAGTTAAGGTTCATGTCCACTTCTAGGAACTCACCGTCATCATGGAATGCCATTTGACTTGCATTATATGTGGTATCGACCGAACGTAAGAAACATGGTTTGACTTTGTGTGCAATAGTCTTACCGTCATATTCGAACTCGATATTGAATTTGTTAGGGAAGTTATAACCAAGTGATATTTCTTGACCACCAATAGTCACTGGGATATCTTCGGGATATAGTTCACTACGGAAGAAGTTCACGATCTTTTTGATCTGTTCTGACTCAGCTTTAGATCGTGCAATCATCTTGAAGTTAAATTGGAACTCACGCATATTAACTTGTTTGAATAACGAGCGTGTGTTTGGATTAGTAGTAACACCTGTTTGTAGTTTAAGACCAGCAGTAACCTCATCACCAAACTTACCTGCCTTTTGTGCAAGTCTAACTGTTGCAAGTTTGGCAAGACTGTCACCAGCACCACTACCACCAGATAGTCCCTGTACAAATGATCCAACACCATCTGCCATAGAACCAAGTATAGATGCACCACCAGCGACCGCAGAACCAGTTGCACCTACATCAACGTTTTCATATGTAACATTATCTCTGAACTGTAAACCCTGTGGAAGATATAGTAGTACTTCGGTGTCAACAATCTGTCTTGGTTTCAATCCCATTTCGGTTTCGTTCGATACTCCATTGAACGCACCTACGTCTTTTGCAAGTTCTTCTAGTTGAGCTTGAATTTCTTCTAGTTCCTTCTTTGTTTGGTCGGTTGCTGATCCAGCACCACCTTCACTCTCTTTCGCTTCTGCTTTTGCTTGATTCAACAATTCTAATCTTTTATCTTTTAACGATTGCATATCAGTCTTTTTGTCAGACAATATGTCTCCCAGACCAGTATTGAAGTATTTCTCTGCAAACAGAGTAAATCTGATCCTTCCTTTATAATCACCTTCGTCATGAAGAGGATAATTAAATATGTTTTTTGCGCTCATAACTTTTCCACTAAATAGGGTTATTGAAAACTACTAATTCTATTTATAAGGATTTTATGGCATATTCAGGCAAATTTAAACCTAAAAACCCAGATAAGTACTTGGGTGATGTGACAAACATCGTATACAGATCCCTGTGGGAAAAGTATGTGATGAAGTATTGTGATAACTCTTCGGATGTCAAAGAGTGGGGTTCAGAAGAGATTGTTATACCTTATCTATATGAAGTCGATAGGAAATATCATCGTTACTTCATGGATTTCGTTATTGTCTACAAGAACGGACAAACCAAACTGATCGAAGTCAAACCATTCAAAGAAACCCAATTACCTAAGATGAAAGGTAGACGTACTAAACGTATGTTAACAGAATCATTTACCTTTGTCAAGAACCAGAACAAATGGAAGGCAGCTGTGGAATATGCGAAAGATCGTGGGTGGGGATTCGAGATATGGACAGAAAAAGAACTAACCGCAATGGGATTGATGCCTAAATCAACTAAACCATTAAAACCTTTCAAAAAGCGTAACAAATAGGTATAAATAGAAACATGAGTAATTTATTCAACAGACTGGAACTACAGGCATTCCGTGCGGGCATTACACCTCGTACTAAGGAGAGTCGTGATTGGTTCAGACAAAAGGCATCGAATCTACGTTCGATTAACCGTGAAGCATTGATGAAAGAAGATCCGTTGAAAAGACGTGATGTATCAAAGGCGGATAATCGAGAGTTGATTGGTTCTATGCAGATGTTCTTCTATGATCCAAAACATAAGAAGACATTACCATACTACGATGCGTTTCCGTTGGTCATTATTATTGGGCCCGCAGAAGGTGGATTCTACGGACTCAATTTACATTACTTGCCTCCGATTCTTCGTGCGAAGTTTCTGGATGCATTAATGGATGTACTCGGTGCGAAGATGACAAAGACCGCAAGGATGCGGTTAACATATGGCATCTTACAGAAGACCGCAAAGATGCGGTACTATAAACCATGTTTGAAACATTATCTAACCGCACACGTGAAGAGTCGGTTTGCAGAAGTTCAAACACCAGAGTGGGAAATTGCGACTTTCTTACCAACTGCACAGTTCAGAAAAGCAAACTCACAGAAAGTATTCTACGATTCAAGGCAAAAGATAGATGGCTAATTCAACTAACAGACTAGGTTCTATTGAAGGACTGAAAACCCTTATGGGTAGATCCGATGGTTTTCAAAGACCTAATCTATTTCGTGTTCAGTTACCTCCTATTGATGGTTACGACACAAAAGATTTAAACTTATTGTGTAAGGCAGTATTATTGCCTGGCAGACAGATCGGTACAATTGAGAAACAGTTAGGTACATATAAGTACGACATAGTAAATGCACAGACTGTATCAGAAGTAACCATGACATTCCATGTACCAGCAACACACATAGTAAAGAACTACTTCGAAGACTGGCAAAGTATTGCGTGGAACAAAGGTGAAGTAGGATACTTTAAAGATTACGCAAGAGATCTCAAGATTGAGACTCTAAAGACAGGTGCAACTATTCCTGCCTTTAATAAACAAATACCTTTTTTGAAAAAGATTAGTCCGACTATCCGTAATCGACTACCAGACATTGGGCCATTTAAATTGTCCCAAGGTGAAGTAGATTTGGACTTAGGTACAAAGGACGAAAAGACATACACTTGTCGTTTGATCGAAGCGTTTCCAACGACAATGAGTGATATACAGTTGGGTGATGACCAAGAGAATGCAATCATGGAACTCACAGTATCATTTAAGTATAGAGATTGGGAATCGACTGCCCACGATGCGAAGAGTTTGTTTAGTTCAATACTTAGTGGTGGACTAAATATATTCAGTTGAGATAAACTATTTCTAAATTATTAGGAGAATGAAATGGCATTACCAAAGTTAAATACAGCACCGATATATGAATTGTCGGTTCCTTCAACAGGAGATCGTGTCAGCTACAGACCGTATCTTGTTAAGGAAGAAAAGGTTCTTATGATGGCGTTTGAATCTGGTGATCAGAAACAAGCACTAAAAGCTATCGTATCAACCATTGATGCATGTGTTCAAGATAAAATAAACGTAGCAGAACTGGCGACATTTGATGTCGAGTATATGTTTACACAGATACGTTCCAAGTCTGCTGGTGAGAAATCGACAATCTTACTGAAGTGTCAAGAATGTGAAACTCAAAACGAGATAGACATTGATCTATCAAAGATTGAAGTTGAGGTCACAGACGAGGACATGAAAGTAGAATTGACAGATCAGATCACGGTAGAGATGAAGTACCCGCCTTACAAGTCGGTTATGGAATCAGATCTATCGGGTGATCAAGTAAAACTAGGACTGGATATGGTTGTAGCCAGTATCGCTGGAGTCATAGTTAAAAACGGTCTTGAAGAAGAACGTATGGATGCGAAGGATGTATCCAAAAAAGAACTAATGGAATTCATTGAGTCTATGACCAGTGAACAGTTCGAAAGAGTTACCAAGTATATTGGTGATCTTCCAGCTATGAAACATAACGCAAAATTTAAGTGCGTTCACTGTGGACATGATAATGAAATTGAATTAAAAGGGATATCGGATTTTTTATCCTAAACCTTTCTCATGATAGTCTTGTAAACCATTATAAGACAAATTTCGCAATGATGCAACATCACCATTACAGTTTGACTGAATTAGAAATGATGATGCCATGGGAAAGGGAAATATATGTTAATATGCTATTGGAACACATTAAGGAAGAGAACGAGAGAATAGAAAGACAGAATCAACAAAACGGATAACCAGAAATGGCAGAAGCACAATTAACAGGCGCAATCGGTTTACTGCGAGAAGAGAATAATAAGAAACTCGCAGAACTGAACGAGAATCAAGAAAAGACGGCAGAGGCTACTCAAGAGACTGCACGTCTTATCGGTGATATGCTCGATGGTATGGCAATCGACCGTCAACGTGGACAGGATCGTCAAGAAGGTTCACCATCTGGTGGTGGCCCATCTGGTGGTGGAGATGCGCCTCAAGGTAACGAGAGTATTGGATTAATCGGGATACTTGGCAGAATCGTTGCTGGGTTGTCTGGTGCGGTACTTGGTCTTATCTACGGTATTGTTAAAACTGTTACTAGTCCATTCACTCAATTAGCTAAGAGTACTAAGGATTTCTTTAAGAACACAAAGTTAGTTCAGTTCGTAAAAACGAAATTCACTAGTATGATTACTACGATAAAGAATTTCTTTAAACCTGTAACTGCATTCTTTAGTAACATTAGTAAAGCATTTGGAGCAGGATTAAAAGGTGAGACCAGAGCAGTCCGTGGTGCAATGGGAAGATTCGTTAGTCTTCAAAAAGGAATAACTGGTTTCTTTGCAAGTATGGGTAGGATGATGAATAAATTCATCCTTCAACCATTCAATAGAATCCGAAGAGCAATAGGTTCTATCGGTAGAGTGATGAATGGTGTTACCGCAACAACTGGTACAGTGGGTAAAGTCTTTACTAAAGTAGGTGACGGATTCAAGATGGTCGGTAGACTCTTTAGTGGGTTTGCTCGAACATTCGGTGTTGTATTCAGAGCATTCGCAGTAGTTGGTCGTGTAATCGCATGGCCTATCACAGTAATCACTGGTCTTATCGGTGGTATCATGCAGATGTTCAAAGACTTCGGTAAGTCCAGAGAAGAGGGTGATGGTATAATGAAATCACTCTTTATGGGATTCACTGGATTCTTCAAAGGTGCAATCAACGCCATTATCATGAAACCACTAGACATGTTGAAAGACGGTATCGGTTGGTTATTGGGTAAACTAGGATTTGAGAACGCTGAGAACGCATTAGCAGGATTCAGTATCTCTGGTTTCTTTACCAAGATATGGGATTGGATGGCCAACTTTGTCGCAGACTTGCCAGGCATGATTGTTGATGCATTGGTTGGTGCAGTCAAAGGAATCGGTAACTTCTTCAGTAACATTGACTTTGGTGGATTCTTCGGTGGTATCGGAGACAAAGTTGGTGAATGGTGGAGTGGTGCCTCAGACGGATTCTTTAAGAAGTTCGAACACGCAAAAGACACATTCGGTAAACTCAAAGGTAAAGTAGCGGGACTGCAAGACAAGTTCCGACAGTTCATTATGGACAAGTTACCTGAGAAAGGATCGTTCCTTGAGAGGTTTGTTCCAGATGCAGTTTATGATTGGGTAGGTCAGACTGGTCAATTTACACCACCTAAGAAAGATCCAGCCGTAGATGAACCTGAGAAAGAAGTCGAAGAAGGTGAACAACCTCAAATGACCAAAGCAGAACTTCAACAACAACTCAAATCAGATGAAGCAGATCTTGCGGCTGCACAGACAGCATTGGATGAAGGAACTGGTTCAGAACTGGATGTCGAGGCGGCGAAGATGTTTGTAGATGCAACAAAGATGCAACTAGAAGGTCTCAAAGAGTTAACTACGACTAATGAAGAGATGAACAAGGCGAGAATGGAAGCAATCAAGACTGGTGATAAAACACCATTGATGGAAAAGAAACTAGAGGCTGCAAGTCTTGAAGATCGAGATATTGGTCGTGCATTCACTCAAGCAGAGTTGGATGCGGAAGACGATCAAGCAACCAAAGACTGGATGTTATGGGTAGACTCACCTGAAGGTATCGCACACCAGAAGAAGGTACAGACCGAAAGAGACGAACGTGAGAAAGAGTTCCAGATCCGTTCGGCAGAGAACAAGTTGAAACGTGAAGCAGAATACGCAAAAACAATGGAACGTGCAATGATTCTTCGTGCAGAAAGAGCAGAGAAAGCACGTGAGATACTTGCGACAGGAATGTATAAAGGTCAACAAATTACCGATGAACAAAGACGCCAAGCACAACTCTATATTGAGAGAGATGAAAAAACTAAAGCACAACAGTCTATGGTCGTTGCACCTCAAACAAACGTAGTAAACAACACTGCACCTACCACAGCAGTTATGAACATGAACATGCCTGCGGTAGATAATCTAGACACAACCTACGGATAAAAAAAAGGGGAACCGAAGTTCCCCCTTGACTACTTCAGACTGTATTAGTCTGCTTGTGCCATTTTGGCGAAGTAAGATAGTGTATCATCTTCATCATCCGAAGATGCTGATTCAATTGCAGGCGTAGGTGCCGATACAATCTCTGGTTCAGATGCACTAACAGCAGGAGCCGCTTCCGCACTTTGCGTTAACGCCTCATTCTTCATAGTCGCACCATCACCAACCGAATGACCAAGTACAAGTTGTAGACGTGAGTTTAACTCGTCATATGACTTGTATTGTTTCGGATCAACAAACTCCGCAAGATCGTGAAGTTGATTATATGTTGCTTCAAGTTTAGTTTCGTCAGCATCAAACAATGCAGATGCAGATTTAAACTCTGACTTATCGTAGTTACGATATCCAGCCACATTACGAATCTTCAACTGGAAGTCTGCTCCAGACCAGAAGTCGAATGGATTCACTGGTTCTTCGCCAGGAAACTGTGGTTGCATAACATCCATGAGTTTATCAAAGATCTTCTTACCATACTCGTACAAGAATACTTTACCCTCGTTCGATGGGTTAGAAGGATCACTCACAACTAGAATGTTAGAGATGTAGTGTAGTCTACGTTTTTGTTTACGAGCAGTTTCTTTATCTTCCTCGTTACCAGAATTCCACAGACGTGAGTTCAACTCACCGACTGGATCCTTCTGTCCGATAGAAGTAAGAGACTTCTCGATATACCATTGACCAGTTGGGCCTTTAAACCCATGATCCCAGTAACGTTCCCAAGGAAGTTCCTGACCTTCCATGGCTGGAAGGAAACGAATGACTGCGTAACCGTTACCAGCGTCATCGACAGTTGGTTTCCACTTACGTTCGTCCTCGTATTTGTTTTTAGTTTTCTGACCACCACCTACTTCTTGAGCAGCTGAGACCAGTTTTGAGATGTCAGTTTTACCTGACTTTAGATTTGCAAAAGACATATTTTTTCTCCGTATTTACAATGTATTAACAATTTATCCACTTTGTGCATAATATATGATTAGTATTATACCACACATAGTATTCGTATGGCAAGCACTATTTATACATCCAAAGTATTTACCTTTGGAAGTATATTCAAATCCATCGCTTCCTTTTCAAGGTTCTCTACGATTGATAGATTTAAATATTTTTTGATGTCCTCTATTTCGATATTGTTCTTTTCACAGATCCAAACAATAGCATCAATATAGGTCATCCTGTTCGTCCTCACTGCCGTCTCCACCATCGCCGAGAATTTCTTCTTGGTTAGAAAGTTTTGTTGCGGTTGCGTGGACTCTTCTGGGATCGTCTTCACCATACCATGACTCCTGTAGTTCCTTTGTCCAAGTCTGGCCTATGTCTGGATAAAACACACCCATAGTTCTGTTTGGTGTTCCGTCTGGATGATAAGACATGGCGACACATACTTTTTGTACTCTGTGTTCCATGTTCTCACCCCAACGGAAATCTCCCCAGTGTCCAGTAGACAAATAAGATTTCATATTTTTAATATAAGTTTGAAGGTCGATGTACTCAGATCTCTCTTGCCATTTGGAAGAGCTCTTCAGACTACTCATACCTCTCAACTTCAATTCATTACTTTTAATCCATTCCTTGACCTTCAGTGGATGAAGAAAATCATCTTCTGGTAGATCACGGATAGAATGATGGACAGTCTTTAGACCAGTGTGACCACGTGCTTCTCGTGCTTTCGCAAGACGTTCAGCAGCTGCCTTTTTCTGTTCTTCGGTCATTGGTTTTCTCTTACGCTTTACTTTCTTGCGTTCGAAACCCAACTCCTTCATCATGGCATCCTGTTTCTTCTTACGAGTATCAGCTGCCTTCTGTCCTTTCTTTGTCATATCTTACCCGATTGGATTAAATGATAGTAATGAATCATAACGGAACGATCTCCATTCCTGTAGACTTAAATCAAACACCCTACATGCAACCTCGTGGTTGTTAGGTTCTTTGTCTGACTTAGGACGTTTGTCCTCTGGTATCAAATCAGACACCAGTGTCGCTTTCATTTGACGAACTTCTCCATCCTTCACTTTCGTAAACGACAGATCAACTTGTCCATTTTGCAATGCAGTAAGAACCGTGTCCTTACTTGGTAGTTGCGTATCATTCATAATATAGTACCTCACTTATTTAGAATTATCTAACTTGCCATCATGCAAGTCTTTTAACCATTGGTCTGATTGATCAAACCAAACGATCACCTGTTCGAAAGATTTTAACAATCCTTCTATCGATTCAGATTCCTGTTTATTAACAGTACCTTCACCTACCTTTCCGTCTTTACGATCTAAGTAATAACGGATAGTATCTACATAAACATCACGCAACATCTCGACAGTTACCGCTTCCGCTTCGTCAGTTGAGATCTCTGGAAGATCCACAAACTTACGTGGTTGACCGAAACTTTGTTCTTCGGTTTGACCTTTCAACGGTTTAGAACTATCGCCTTTAGTTGCACGAGTCTTCGTTTTAGTTGTAGCCATAATTACATTTCCCCTATGCGAGTATTTTCATAAATTCCACCGTAGTGCGCCTTCGCATAGTCTTCGGCATCACTCCAATGTATTGCGGACATGTCATCATACTTCTTGACCTGTTCCACCTGTTTATCAACTTCACGATCTAACAACTTTTGTTTCTGAATCTTTTCAGCAGCTGCCTTGATCATGGCGTATCGTTGAACTTTATTTATCATTTCCATATCTCTCCTTATTAAACCTTTCAATTAAGAACTGTTCGTTCTTCTCTACATAATCTTCGAAGGATAAAGTTTTCTCTCCCCATCCTTCACGTTCCCTATTATTGTCTCCCCACATAATTCTACAGAAAGACCAGAACCCATCTTTTTCTATCATCATACCTCTAACTCATCAAATGGAAAACAGTCAAGGAAAAGTTCACGTTCTAGTTTGTACGCCTCTTTTTCCCAAGGTTGGTTCTTATAATGGAAACCGTCTGCTTTGCGACCTTTCCATGCGAACCCACCATCACATGTCAATTGTCCACGGAAGAATTGTCTTGCATGAACCATCTCGTGTGCGAGTGCCTGCATCTGTCTCATGAAACTCTTATCTTTAGTAGCGATACTAATCACCGCCTCTTTGGTATCACCGATGCATAGTCCGTCAGCTTCATCTTCAAGGACAGACTTAAATTCGATCATCAACTCACGTTTGGTGAATCGATGGATGTTTAACTGTTTCATCAAGTTACGTATGTATTGATCTACTAAATCTTTCTTTGCGTGACGACCTGAAACGAAGTACATAAACAATCTCTCTTTAATTTATGATGCCATTATACGACATTACACAACACTTGTCAAGCGTTATTTTCCAATATCTTTAATATTTTTTGGCCCAATAACTTGATATGCACCTTTGTTATAAGCAGGTGCGATAGTATAATTAGATGATATATCCCTTTTCTCTTGACTTGTGAGTGTACCGCCAGTAGATCCGTAAGATATGGAATCTGCGCTCGGGTAATCTGGAGTTGCACGTCTGAAGGTATCAGGCGCAACGTAGGGTTTGAACTCAGGGACTTTCTTCTTTGGGGTAGTCCAGTAGTTAGTTTTCTTCTTACGTCCGTTAGACGTGTGTCTCATACTAACGTGAATCATCTAGATAGTCTCCTGTTTTCTTTGACTCTTTCTTTTTGTCTTTGTGAGTTGCTGGTTTATTAAAGGTGTTAAGATTCTTCGCAACAGGATTCTTCTTGCGTTTCTTATGAAGTTCCCAATGTAACCTTTTATTCTTCATTCTCCTCTATCTCCTTTACAATACCACTCAACTCACTTTGAATAATTGCATAGGTGTATAACAACGAACTATCCTTTGAACCGACAGCCTTCTCAGTGTACTCTCGGATTTTGTCCTTGAGTAGTTGTACGATCTGATCTTTGTTCAATGACAATGTCCGTCTCCTAAATGATATCCAACCAAAGCACCTAGTAAGAAAATAAACCAGTCCATAACAAAGTGGAAAGAGAAGGCCAAGACCAAAATCTCCTTCCAGTGTTTGGAACAAACTTCTTTGTACCTTTTAAAGATACTCATAGGTGAGAGATATTGACAAGAATCTTGTCAACCTCAGACGTAGTCAGATAACCAATAACGTCACTAGTTATGGGTGTATCATAACACAACGAACCTTCATTGTCAAGCACCGCAACTTCATACTTACCATTCTTACCACCGTATGAAAAGTCGTGTTTAACTACAGAAGCACCATAACCATTATCAAACTGATAAACAAGTTGATAACCGTTTTGTTCTGGCATATCATACTTTACGATAGTCGTACTACCTTTGATTTCAAAATTACTCATCTAACTTATTCCCATAGTAATCGTGAGTACCCTCACGCATTTTTCGTTTGCGCCACGAAGATTCTTCGACAGCCGCATAACTACCCATAAACATTAAAGCAGAAAACAACGCCACTCCCATAAACATTACAACACCAGCTAGAAATTCTAACATTACGCAACCTCCTTTAGGTTCCTATGATATTCTGCCCTCTCCCCTTCGGGAAGCATGACATACGACTCTGTACCACCTTCATTGTAGTACAGACCTCTCTCGGCAATATAATTACCGTAGAAGTTCCTTGTCAGAAAGTATGGGAATTCCCATTCTTCCCACGGAGTCACATCGAGATCGACTACACTGTAGTCAATGATGTACTCCTCAAATCCCTGTGAGAAGGATTCGATCAGAGGTTTGACCTCTGCAACAATGTCCTTTGCGGACTGCGAGTTCAAATCGAACTCAACCACGTAAGTGGATCCACCCTTGTACTTCCAGTACTGGGGAACTTCTCCCTTACCGTCCCAATCATGGGCTCCATAATTTTCCCTATGTTGGGTTCCAATCACAATCTTCGCTTTAGTCATATCAAATACCTCTCTCATTAATTTACTATACTATAGTACCAGACTCAGCATGTTTTGTCAAGCACTTTTTTAAACTTTCTTCTAGACTTCGACCACTGTTTCATGGGTGACTTGAACATAATCTCTTCGGTCGTCCCATTCTTTATATATCCAGCTAGATGTCCAGCACCGTTAACAATGTAAGTGTGATTGGGGACTTTGTGGTCTCCCCAATCAGTGACTTCTAATAAGTACTCCATTACTTCTTACCCTTGTAACCAAGTGATTCCATTGCATAAACTGGAGAACCATTAACCTCGTAACCGTACTTCTCAGAGTAGAACTTGTTTTGATGGTCAGACAGTTCAAGATA
>CENT01044862.1_pt1 | contig 63461 bp, 65 predicted proteins | sample 530141 | NCBI WGS metagenome assembly CENT01 (sample SAMEA2591074, study PRJEB7988) | marine metagenome | isolation source: saline water (ENVO:00002010), including | reverse complement strand
CGTGCCAGATTTTACAGTCCCACCACCAAAAACATCATACGACATGCTCACCAAGGAAGAGAAGGGTGCTCTGATTAGAGCAGAATACTCTGGTCCTAAGGAGAAAGCAATCTGTGATGCACATGGATTGAAACAGATTGGTGGTTCTCGTACTAAAGTTGATGGCACTGATGGTGTAAACAATAAGAGTATTAAGAATGCTAGTGGTACATCCACTCAGGTGCATCTTACTACACAGAAACATTTCATGGAGACCCTCGGTATTACTGGTCTCGCTGCTGCATTTATCCGTAACTTCTGTGGTAATGCAGACTATAACTACAACGGCAAGGATCGCCGTACAATTAAACAGATTGATGATGAACAAATTGAAGCATTCAAAGATTTCCTTGACAACAACAAGCGTAAGGTTGTTGATCTTATCATCAGCAATGGTGATGGCATCACCCATGTTGTATACAATCACCTAGAGCATAAGGAATATGAATTGACATATCAGCAGATTATTGATAAAATCGAAGATGCTGAGTGGAAATTCCTCTCTGGTGGCATACACTTGAAGAATAAGCAAGGCAAATCATACTTTCACTTCCAGCGTGAAGGTAAGAAATCAAAGAGCAACCGCTATAATGTGCTCTGGCACATTCACCTCCATCTATTTGTATGATTATCAATAAAGACTGTCTTGAGGGTATGAAGGAGTTGGATGACAACTCTATTGATTGTATTATTACATCACCACCATACAATAAGAAAGGTCTGCTTGGCAATGTCAAGCGTGGTAATCAAATATGGGGTAAATTCAACATCGATTACTCTTCCTATGGTGATGATATGCCAGAGGAAGAGTATCAGGCATGGATGGTAGCAGTATTGGATGAGTGTCACCGCGTCATCAAAGATGATGGTAGTATATTCTTCAACCATAAACCACGCAGACACAAAAACAGATGCTATCTACCTACTGATTTCATTGCACACAGTGCGGCACAGTTGTATCAACTTATTATTTGGGACAGACGCAACTCCCCAAACATCCGCAATGATATCTTAGTGCCATGTACAGAACACATCTACTGGTTCTGTAAGAAAAAACCTAAAGTGTTTCGTGACGCAGTTGATCCACAATATCGTGGTGAAGTGTGGGTGATTCCACCCGATCGTCAGAAGCAGCATCCTGCCCCCTTCCCTGAGCAGTTGGTACGCAACTGTATCCAACTCACTACACAGGCATCACAGACGGTTCTAGACCCCTTTCTGGGATCAGGGACCACTGCACTGGTGGCACAATCACTGAATAGGGAGTGGATTGGGTACGAAATCGATGATGAATACATTAAGATATCAAATGATAGACTTAAGAGCAGTGTTCTGTCGTTTACATAGAAAGATTGTACATTAGGTAAAATTCATGGAGTCCAAATCACAAAAGCGCAGAGATGCATTCAATTTATTTTATGAGAGTGTTCTTAAACCAGACCATGAACTGAGAGAAGACGCACATGAGCAACTATGTTATCATGAGTTACTCGAATGGCGCGGAGAAATCCTCGCATACTTAGATTCACGCCGTAACCAGGAGTTTTATTAATGGAGTCTTACTCACAACAGAGGAATAAGCGTATGCAAGAGTGTGTTGATGACTATCTCAATGATGATAGATTAGATGCTCGCGCTTGCTATGAGCAAATGTTGATGTCAATTCAAGACAACATCGATTATCATCGCAAGGAACTTGATAAGGCATCGGATTTGTATGATCTGATGCAGGGTTACCGTCCTGTTGATGCATTTGATGACGCATATGGTCACTTAGCAGCACAGCAGGATGTTACAGTGAATGATGATGGTAGCAAAGCATATAATTATGCTGCTAGAATCACACTGGCAGACATCGCCAAGTTTCAACGAGGTAATTCACTTTGATCGAGAAGTATGCTATCACTTGGAAAAAACTGAAGAATAGAGGTTACTCAGCACAGCAGCGTGTTGTGATGTACAATCTAGATGATATTTGTCATTTCATTAAGAATCTAGAGAGTGATCCAAAGGTAACAGGTCCTATCGATGTCATCCCATGCATGAGTGACAGTTGATTTAGTGGCACAAGGGGTGGGCAACCGCCCCTTTTTCATGTATATTAGAAGAGTCAAGCGAACAACCCCATGCAACTCAAGTCACCTGAAGGTCACATGGTAGTGGATTTCTATCCATGCATGACGGCAGAGGGACATGTGTCTCCTAATTTTATTGTTAAGCATGTCAAATATTATGGCATCGAGACTATCTCTCGTTCTATAATCACTCGTAAGGCATTGCGTGAGGAAGCAAACTCTCGTATCCATGGTTATGGATACAGTGTCACTGATTTCCACACACAACCTGTACACGGATCCCCATTTGCTTGTGTGACATGATAGAATTCACTCATAAACCACCAGATGGATACTCCTATGAATTTAAGGAACACAAACGCGGTGTTATTGCTATATGGTTGCGCCATCATCGCGAATACATTTATAACAGTAAACCTGTTTCTACAATCTGGGGATTCTACCACAAAAAAAGTAAGCAATTCTACCCTCCCATTAATGCAAAGCGGATGGGTAACGACCCCATAGAATTATGTCAAACGACCCCTTATACAGCGATGCAGATATTGCGTCCGCTCACACCTTCGGTGTTGAACTTCATGTGAGACCCGATCCTATCACATTGCAGATTGAACTGACAACTGATCAGATCAGGTTTCTGATTGACAGTATGTGGTCTATGAACCGTCATGACAGTCAATCGTTTGCAATTCGTCACAATGTGAACGATGTGGAACTTGAGGGTCACCTGCAGAACTGTCTATCCGATGCCCTCAACGATGTCATCTGACCTATACTAACGGAGTCAGCGAAACACAGGTCATGACCTACTCCCACTACAAGATCGAGATCGACACTTTCGAGTCACCCCAGCATCCTATCATCTATTTCCGTAAGGAGCGCAAGTGTAAGACTGCTAAGGGCATGGATCGTCAGCACAATCGTATCGTGAATGAAGTGGTTGAGGCATGGCGTGATTATGGCAGTCAGATTCGTCGTTACACCATCTCTCGTGTCCCTGCTGATGTTGTTGTTCGCCCATGACTTATGATATTAATCTACGCATTGTAGGCAGTGCGTGTGTAGTTGTAGCATACTTTGTTGTGTTACATGTTAGCGTAGTTGGTGGAGTCGCGCTCCACTTTGTCGGAGATCTAGTCTCCTTACCATATTTCTTACGCACTAAGTCGTATGATGTGGTAATCATGCTCACTTTTCTACTGTTCATTAGTCTCTCTAAATTACTATGACTACCGTTGCTGAAGTCCTGCTCGATCGTAAACTGCTTGACCTGATTGATTCTGCTGAGGTAGATTGGAATGATGATGTTCCTGACCTGAGTGACCAGTGGTCAGTTGAGGAACTGTCACCCGAGGTGTTGGCACTGCTCCGCTGACGGTTATAATAACTGTATACACAACACAGAACGCATCATGACCACCGCAACTGCTCAACAATCCCAAGTTACCCAACACAGTCACGAACTGTGCATGGCATTGCTTACCGACTTCATTGAGCATAGCATTCGTGGTCAGCAGCGTTCTCTTGCTAATGCTACTCAACAGCATAGCATTGACTATCACCAGTCTCAGATTGATACACTCCAGGCAGGCAATGCTGATTATGACTTCTACCTTGACAAAGGTCGTAAGTATTACAAACTTATCATGAAGGACTCTGGTGGTTCTCAGTCTGTACATGCATTCATCGATCGTAACACTGGTGATGTATACAAACCAGCAGGTTGGAAAGGTCCTGCCAAATATGTTCGCTACAATCTTTTGAATGAAGAATCCCGCGAGCGTTGCCTTGAAGTTGCTGACTGGGCGGGAGGTTATCTCTACATGAGTTGACAAACGCTCATTTCTTATATAAAATACTATCATACCAACTCACACTTACCAACCATGGACGCCCCAGATTTCTACATTGTTGCTGATGGCAACGCTTATGCGATGGAAGAAGATGGATATATGTACGGAGCACCTGTTAAGATGGATGGCACACCCGATTGGGATGCATCCTATGACTTCGACTTTGAGCGTGGCATGAATGATGATGAAGCAGATTATGTGATTCACATCTGTAATTTGCTGAAGCAAACAGTTGATCTCAGTAAAGAATTCAACAAAGAGGTATTTGTAAAATGAGTCTTCGTTTAGGTAATCAAGTTAACAAGCAGCAACGCTGCTCACCCATTGTCGTCAGTCATGTCAAAGAACTGCTGATGCCATTCCCAGCACGATATACTCGTGGTGAGTATACTGTGCAAGTAAACACGATTGTTGAACCACATAACAAATTGTATCGTTTGTTCTGGAAATACCAGTCACGCTTTACTCTTGAGTTCACTCGTGCTATCATTGAGTCTCTGCCCCGAGGGACAGAGTTCGTCTCCTACGACCACCTGAACAACAAACTGACTCTGATCAAGCAATGAACAACGAATTCGCTCTGCAAATCTCTGAGAATCGTGATGCTATCTGTGAGTGGGTAGTAGAACGCTTTCGTGAACTGATCGCTGACAACCGTACTGATGATGCAATTTGTTTTGCTGATGAGTGGTTTGAGTGGTTGGATCCCAACAACTATATAAACGAGCAAACTCACTTTTACGATAGTGACGAACTCGTAGCACTGTATGACGAACTCACAACTTAAAGAGCAACTACGCTCTCTTGTACTTAATTACATGAAAGCGTATGCCGATGGTGACAACGCACTAGCAGAGAAGATTCTACATGACATCAACACCATCAAAAAACTATGTCCAAATTGCTCTGAGCAAGACACTCCAGACGGACTTTGACTCATGGTATGAGTGCTGTCTGTCACTCGGAGTTAGACCAAACATCAATGCATTCCTAAATTATACATATCGTTATGGCACATCGGATCAATCTGTTTAACACAATCGCAGCAGCACTACTACTCAGCACCACTAATGTCTTTGCTGGTGAAGATAAGATCACCCAAGGATACAATAGCATGGACTCTATGGGTTGCATGTTGGTGAGAGAATGTAAGAAAGATGTACATGAGGTGTACTCACTATTGGACATTAGTTCACAGTATGATGAACCAGAGCGATACACACCTGTGGCGCAAGAGTTCAATACTATGCTGATGGCGATGAATCAGATTGGTATCAAAGTATTCCTTGCTGATCAACGATACTTCCCCACCATGCATCGTGGTGTGTATCATACTGTGAGTAACAATGTATATCTCAACAAGAGATACATGGATGAACCACATGTATTGATGCAATTGATGCGACATGAAGGATGGCACGCTGCTCAGGACTGTATGGCAGGCACCATTGAGAATAGTTTGATTGCTATCATCAAACCAGAGGATGAAGTGCCTATGATCTGGCGTGTGATGGCAGAGCGTACCTACCCCGCGTCTGCTGTGCCATGGGAAGCGGAAGCACAATGGGCAGGTAGAACAGAGGACATGACCATGAAAGCACTTCAATCATGTGCTCGTGGGTCCATGTGGACAGAATATGAACCGACACCACTCACTCGTCTATGGTTAACTGAAAATGGATACATTCAAGATTGAACAGTATGACGACACGAAAGACCTCTACATCACGATCCCGCACTGGATCCTCCAAGAACTCCAGTGGCAAGCGGGTACAGAAGTCGAGTGGAAAGTCCAAGGCGACAACAGTATCATCATCCAAGACACAACAAAGTCTGGACACGAACCTGAAATCACTCGCAACTCCACCAAAGACTTCCTCAAAACGAAAGGTAAGTGGTTCTAAAACAAAAGATCGTGGTGTTAAACATACGAGATGCAAAGACGCAGATCTATTTCCAGTGAATAGTATGCCATGGCGTCTCGAACCACGCACTAAGAAGTTTAATCTATCATGGTTCATGTGTTTTGACCATGCTGCTGATATGATTGAACGATCCAATCTGAAACCACGAGACTACAAACTGATGTGTCACACCAATGTACCACTGACTGATCCACTCACTGGTGGGGTCAGGGTTCAACGATATGTTCGACACGGTTGACCATCATATGGTATAATATACCTATACGACACTTCATCATGACGACCCTTGACACAAAGCATTACTGGTGGGCATCTGCCATCGTTGCTGTTACTGGTCTTATCATCGTGACTACTAACATGTCCCCGACTACTGAAATGATATACACAGTAGTTGAAACAGTTCATTCAGCAGCAAAAGCAAAAGATGGCGAACAGTATTGATCTTACTAAATCACAGATCTTCCCAGTATTCCCAACAATGATTGTATCTGGTGGTGAAACACCTACTCAAGATATGATCGATTGGGCATATGCTGAAAAGAATGCTGCCACACATAATGGTAATCCATTTGAAACTGGTCGTGGTACATTCCAAACTGAACCTGCATCTCATCCCAAATGTCTGACACAAGTTATTCAGAAAGCATCTGATATTCTTAATGACATTTGTAGATGCTCGTTTAAACATCTAGATGGATGGGTGACTATCAATCCCCCTAATTCATCACAATCAAAGCATACTCACCCAGGTGTTGAGTTTGCCTGCATCTATTACATTCAATGTGATGAGAACACTGGTGCAATTCAACTTGATCACCCAGATAGACATAACGCTCACTCATACATTGCATCATTAAAACCAGAGGTTGTACAGACATCAGGTTGTGGATCATACTTTGACATTCAACCTGCACCAGGCAATCTACTCGTCCTACCTGCATACTTACCACACCAAGTGTTGACTAACAACTCAAACATGGATCGTATTTCATATGCATGGTCAGTAGAAACAAATTGGGCGGTTAGATGAATGAACCATACACACCACAAGTAAATGATTATGTTGTATGGAAAGAGTTAGAAGGTTGGGTCTATTTCGTATGTGAACAATATATCACAATAGAGATAGGAACTAAACCTAAATCAGATGACATGTCCATACACAAGAAAGATCATATACTAGTATGCTGCTTCAATACTGATCATCATCAACTAGAATACAAAGGTAAACGAGCATCCAAATACGATGACACAATTGATCCAACCCTCTGATCCACAATACTTCACTCAAACAAGTGATGGATCATATGATAGACACAACTACACAGTAGTGTTTAAGAACAAAAAAACACTTCAATTTGATGACTATGAACAGATGAGAGCATACTGGTTCGGTTGGGCGAAGACTGGTCATCTATCGCATGTGATTGTGACTGATTTGACTCCTGTCCGCACCAGTGACACCAAGGGTTTTAAATGATTGTACATGGTGATACCAAATATATTAGAAATATATAAAAAAATATACCATGTATGCTGTGTAGTTACTGTGAAGATACTGTAAAGGTACTCTGGAGATGCTGGCTTAGCACGCAACCTATCGAAAGTCAACCGAGAATGTGCCAGTCCTCAAAGTGGCACACCCAGACCTCCAAAATCCTCAGAATACCATTATAATGAATTCATGGAATTACAGAAATCTCACTTTTTGCGTTTTTTGAGTTTTTCAGAAAGTTTAAAAAGTTAAATTTTAAGATTTTTGAGTTTTTCCAGTTTTTAACATTTAACCGCTTGCGTATTTAAGACAAAAGAGTCATGATTTACGATAAATTCAACAGTTCAGCTGTAAAATCAGTTGAAATCGTTGATAATACTGTCAAAATTGTATATAATAGCAATAATAGTAAAGAATACTCATTTATTGCTAAGAATCTCGAAGTATTTGTACAACAACTACAAGAAGAGGTACTGAAAGTGTTATTCAGAGACAATGGATCTATGGGCAAATTCTTACATGCCCAGATCAAAGATGGATATCTAACTGAATCTAAATAATTATCACTTTCGGTAGTAGAGTAATACAAACTAGACCATGGGTAAGAGACACGGTAAGTACGAGTCCAGTAAGTATAAAGAATACCGCGATGATTTTGAAGACTTCGGTTATGAAGTCAAAAACATTCGGCGGCAATCTAAAAAGAAGGTTAACAAATTCAAACGCGAGGTCGATGAATACTATGACAGTTTCTGAACTGTCTACTAGTGGTTGCATTCCTCGTTTTTCTGTGTCATATTATAAGAGTCAACACAACACCGACTCTCATGCGTAAGATTGAACAGCAAATGAACAGCGCCATCGCCAACTGCAAGGATTGGAGATCTGGTAACACAGAGGTGACCAACTGCAACGGCATGACATATGTACATTTGCACGGTAACCACATCGCTACCCTTGGTGATGACTTCGTTAAGATCTTCGATGGTGGATGGCAATCCAACACCACTAAGTCTAGACTGAATGCAATCATCAACCAATTCTGCAACGCTTTCACTGATGGCGTATTTCAGAAAGATTTCGTATGGTATGTGATGGATAGCGGTAAGCAATACCAGTTCATCAACGGTTACGAATTCACTGCAGCATGATATAATATATGGGGGAGCCGCTGCGCTCCTCCTTTCTAATATACACTTACCCCCACAATAATGAAGTACGTTCCCTCTCATACGAACGATGAACTTTTGCCGTGGTTTATTTGGATCTTGACAAAAAAGGTGTTTAAGCATTATAATTAGTAATGCATATTTGCTGGGACTAGTCATGAATAACGAACAAATTCTTGCTGAAATGTTTGATCAGGATGATGATGAATTATTCTTTGATGATAGCACCCCAGGCATCGTTGAGGTAGACTACACCACCCAATCTTAAAACTGGCACACTATGTGTTGCAATTAAATCCTGATCGTCTATTGTATAGATGTACAGGATTTTTTTATTATGTTCTTTAAACACATTCAACTGCATGAGTACGACATCACCGACAAAGGAATAAGTCAGGCATGTTATGATGAATTAAAAGCATCAGGCAATAATAGCAGTGAAGCACAATTGAAGATCCTCGCTGACCATATGAGAGAGGAATTCAAAGAGTACATGCGTCCACTATTTGCTTAATTAACATGAAAGACTTCAACGAATTCATCAACTATGTCTACTCTTATTATGGACAGGGTGGCATGTATGCACAGAACAGAACTAAGGAACAAATTTCCTATGCATTGTTAATTTACCTAGACAGGTGTAATGATGCAATGGATCACTGGGACTGGGGGGACGGTGACAGTATAGACCGCGAGAGAGTGCGGGACCTAATGAATCACATGTACGGACCAGTTCCCGTAGTGGCACAGCCTGGGTTGAACTGCTGACCCCTTGCCCTATAATAAGCACATGAGACAAAACATCAACGCAATCATCAACGATGACAACCTGCTTGAACTTCAAGCATTCATGCTCGACACAATGTGGTCAGCAGAAATGACACTCGATTGGTTCTGTGACAGATTCACTTGCAGTGCTACAGATGAAGTCATTGATTTCGTCTTCGATGCACATGAAGCATTTCACGGGGGTGAACTATGAGCACCCCACATCATGAAGACATGCTGTTATCATTTTATGATGAAGAAATGACAGCAATGAAACTATCAGGAATGGCAGAGTTAATGACACCTGCCGCCTTAATTGAACACTGCGAGTATATCGCAAAAGAAAGGTTCGAGGACCAATGTCTATGAAGAATTTAATTGATTTTCTACTGGATTGGGTAGAGGAGCTGACCAGTTCAGAAACTGTCCCTGATGAAGCGACAGGGTGGAACTGACCCTCTATAATAAGTACATACCAAACAAAGGACATCATGATCAGACTCGAAATCACAATGGGACGCAACATTCCAAACGCAGGCAAGGTCAGTGATGGAATGATGGACGAGTTCATCCGTACTAGCATCATGCCACGGTTTGAATTCGGCACTTTCATTGATGGCGTCGGTTTTTGGAAAGGTGAGATGGAAGAGACCAAAATATTCTACATTGAGATGCCTGAGTCTCAGGTCTCTGAGATGATGCCATTATTCACTGATGTTGCAAATGATTACAAACGCGCCTTCCGTCAGGAAGCGGTGCTAATCTCAGAACTGCAAACGGAAACCGCCTTCGTCTGATGACGCCTAAGCAATTGGTCAAACTTGCAAAGGTGCGGGGCTGGGTCCTGCACCGTAACGGATCAAAGCACATGGTCTTTCGCCACCCTTCGGGGCAGCAAATAACCATACCATATCGCCCCCGCCCGTTCGTGGCAAACAACATCGCCAAACAACTCAACAAAGCAGCATGAACAAATTTGCAGTGCAACCCGCCGACTGGGCAAACTTCGATCCTCACGGGTGCGACTATGCAACCAACATGAACAGCGCCTATCGTCTAGCGTCTGAGTTAGGGGCAGACGCCATCATCTGGAAGCTAGGCACAAAGCAAGCAATGAAGTGGGTTCGTGTGACAGCTGACGAAGTGGTCCACCCTGTCACCAACTAAGGGCAGCGCCCCCTATAATAAAGACATGAACACAAACGACACACTCCCAAAGCACATGCAAGACCGCTACGAAGTGAGAGACGGTTTCATCATCAACAAAGGATGCACCGACCCCGTGATTTTCGCAGCAATGGAAAGCATTAAGAAATCAATGGCAGCAGAGACAGCATACCGTGAGCGGGTGCGTGCTGGTCTGGAACCTGCACCCCGTACACAGAACTGGGGCGTCTGGAACATTTCGGATCGCCACTGATGACAGAGAAAACCTACGACGCAGTGCTAGACTGCTGGAACCACCCCACCGCAACAGTCGGCAAGGGGTGGAACCAAGACGAGACACTAGCAGAGACCGCCTACCAGTTTCAAATTTTCGACGACTTCTATTATCAACTGTTCGCCCCCGTTTATGATTGACATTTCCTGCACCTCGCCCAGCATCTCCCGCAGCGTGTGGACGCTGAGAGTCAACCCGTTCACTGGCACCTGTCGGGTGCGTTGGTTCAAGACGCCATCGGCAGAGTACACATTCAAGACCCGCAAGCGTGACATCGTAGCACTGATGCTCGCAGGGGACAGGTCATTGGGACAGTGGGTAAACTGCCACATGCGTGGTGGTACTTCATGTATGCCCGCCTATAATTAGTACATACACAACACAGGACACCATGAGCGACACTACCTACAACGGTTGGGCAAACTACGAAACTTGGAACGCTTCCCTCTGGATCGGCAACGACGAATTTCTCTACAACACCGCTAAGGCGTGCGTCACCTATCGCGAGGTCCTAGAGACACCATGGCAAAAGTTCGTAAGGTGCATGACTGATGGGCAGATCGGTCGGATGCTCTGCAAGACAGGCGACGGCGTGAGATGGGATGACCCAGCAATTGATGAGGACGAAATGAATGAAATGATGTGGGAGTTGTGATCACATAGTGGCAAGGACTGCGGTGCCTACATCTTTACTGGCGAACCCAGACTGTAAGACCACTAATTAACACTCAGGGGGGCAGTGATTTGCCCCCTTTTGTTATATGTAAGGTGCGCCAAGCGAAAAACATGGGTCCTTCCTAACCTACAAAGGTTCCCCAGCGACCGATAAATATATTTGGAAATGGTTTTTTTAAAACCATGAAATCGAAAAAAATTTCCCAGCAAAAAATTCGCCCAAAAAGTCGTTATGGATTCTGAACTAGCATATACACTGAGAAAGATCAATGAACGCATTGACGCCCTTGAGAAAAAATTCCAGGAACTGGAAATGGACCTGAGGTTCAGCAAGGACCCTGCAAACGATCCACTGAGTGATCTTCCAGGGAGGGGAAAGGCAACCACATTTGGAAAGATGATGGGACTATGACAAAAAACAATTTATACGAAGATATATTGAATAACTTCGACGCATTCTGCGATCAATTTGAAGCAGCTGCAGCACAACGATTCACAGGACAAGATGATGACTCAAGAAAACCAATTGACGACGAACGAGTGCAAAGAGCTACTCCTACAGCTGCACGAGAAGTTAGAGCGACTGGAATTGAGGGTGAAAGCTTTAGAAAACCCCCAATTGATGTACAAGCCGCCTCACTCCCAAAGTTACCTGAAGATCTCTGAGGCACTTGACGAACTATATACTAAAATTGCTCTGATGGGCAAGTACGTCAACTAAAGATATGCCAAACCTAGTTGGACCAAACCTAGTTGGACCAGAGACAGTAGATACAACATCGACTGATGGTAACTGTACATATCCTGCTTCGCCCCTTGGAGGTACTCCGTTTCCTACAACGGTTGTATCGGATGGACAACCAGTCGAGATATATCATCAGGGATCTGTACCTGCTCCAGTTGCTGGTGTCAAGATCAATCCACTGATTCCTTTACCATGTCAACCAGGACAACGAGTCATTCGACCGACCGTGAACAAAACTGTCTACATTAATAAGCAGTTACCTGCGGTTACTGGGGACGAAGCTCAGTTGGTAGCAGGAAGTTCACCTAGACCCTTGACAGGACCGTTCCAACATCCTACAATAGTAATTGGTTCAAAGATTAATCCTTAATTATGGCTCGAGCAAAAGTTGGTCTCAGTGGAGGACCTACCATCGAAACCAAACCCAAGCGTACTCGTCAGGGTTCGGGGCAGCACACGAAGTATAGTGCCACGGCACGCAACGGTAAGCGTAAGCGTTATCGCGGTCAAGGCAGGTGAGATGTTGGCATTGTGACACAGAGCTCATCTGGGGTGGAGACACTGATTGTGAGCTCTGTGAAGATTATAGTTTCGTAACTAACCTCCACTGTCCTAAGTGTGATTCATATGTTGAAGTATATTATCCGAAGCAAGAGAAATGAATCTGATTTGTAATTTGCCTGCTGAGACTGTATGGGTTCGTAAAGAATATCTTCGCGACCATCAGGATGGGCATGGTGAGTTTGTTAGAGGCGTCTGGGTATCTGCAAAATCGATACCTGGGCGTGCTTTTTATTTTGAGACTTACCTACCCGAGTATGGTGCTTTGTATGATAAGTTACCGATAAGCGCGTTCCTCCGAACGCCGAAAACTCCGAATGTAGATATGGATTTACCCAATCTACAATTCTGGAACTGTATGGATTACGGTGTAGGATGCATCAATAAAGGTTTTATTAGTTCTATGGATATTGAAGTGAGAACTAGGGACCATGGTTTGATGCGCGGTGAGTATTTGTTTACATTAGATAACTATCACGCCAACATTGATGTTATAGATAATAATGTGAGTGAAGTGCCTGCCGAGCACAAGTCACATAATTGCATTGCATTAGAGAATGGTCAGTTTGCTTTGTATCCTAATAATAGGATGCGTGTATACGATCTCTCTATCACACCTGAGACGCCCCTGATGCCCGACTTCAAGGTATCTACTATAGAATACCAAGTGGAGAACGGAACTGCCTGGGGACGCCTTGGAGACACTGACGAATATTTCTGGACTACATCAGCAGAACGGGATAGCAACCCCAAAAAAAGTTCTGATCCACAACTACTAACGGAGGAGAACAAATGATGGGACATCCACAACACCTGGACGGATCTGTCGATAAAGGTGATGAGTTTATTCGTAGCGGCATGACACTGATCAGTGAATATGACAGTGAAAAGTATCTTAAGCAAGCTGCAGAACAGAAGCGTCGTAAAGATGCTATGAACGATTTTGTTGAGCGTTGGACCGACTGACTAAATAAGTAGTAATCTTCTACTTATGTTGTGGCAAAAGCTCTGACACAATCCTTCAGGGATTTGAATCTTAGTTTTAAGAAGCACCCAGTTACTGACGATCTGGTTGTTACTAAGGATGCTGCCGCAATCAAACAAGCGATCCTAACATTACTATTAACTGATAGAGGAGAGAGACCATTCAATCCCGATTTGGGGGGTGGTCTTCGCTCCTTTTTATTTGAGCCATTAGATTTTGCTACTGCTGCGCTAATCACTTCAAACATTCGTGAGACTCTTATGAGACACGAACCAAGAATTAGAATTTTGTCAATCGGAGCAGAACCAAACTTTGATGAGAATGGTTTTGAGATTGCATTAACGTTTGACATTATTGGAACGGAACTTCCTAATGTGTCAGTAGATTTCTTCCTGACTCGCACAAGATAAATGCCATATACTCAGCTTAATAATCTAGGATTTACTGAGATTAAGACTGCGCTTAAGGAATACATGAGAGCGCAGACTGATTTTACAGACTACGACTTTGATGGTTCTGTACTCAGTAACTTACTTGATGTGTTAGCGTATAACACATACTACACTGCGTTCAATACGAACATGGTGGTAAACGAGTTGTTTCTTGATAGTGCGACTCTGAGAGACAATGTTGTCTCTATTGCAAAACAACTGGGATATACACCCAAGTCTATTACTGCTGCGAGTGCAGTCATTGATTTTAATGTTAACATACCAAACAACCCTCCTGAGTTCATTGTACTGAAGAAGGGTACAGGATTTATTACAAATTATGATGATAGTACATATCAGTTTGTTGTAAGAGAAGATACAAGAGCGGAAGTTGCAAATGGCATTGCAAGTTTCAGTAGTATCGATCTTACAGAAGGAACACTGGTAACTACTAGAACTGTAGTTGACTCTACACTCAAAAGTCAAAAATTCCAAATCGACAATCCAAGTGCTGACCTAAACACACTAGAGGTTCATGTATTCCAGTCATCTGGCAGTACAATTAGTAATGTTTACAAGCGTGTTGACAATATCCTAGATCCTAGCATTACTAAAGATGCTAAGGTATTCTTTGTCAATGAAATTAATGACGAGAGATATGAAGTCATCTTTGGTGATGGTTCTCTTGGAAGAAAACTAGATGATGGTGAAGTTGTAGAGATTAATTATGTAAAGACAAGTGGTAAGGTCGTTAATGGTGCTCGTACATTCCAGTTTGCTGGAGTGTTCCAGGACAACACGAGCGTAGTGTCTGTCCCATACACTGTCAATAACGTTGTGACAGTTTCAAAAGCGGCAGGGGGTGCAGATATTGAGAGTGTTGAGAAGATTAAGTATCTGGCACCAAAATATTTTAGTTCACAAAACAGAGCAGTAACTGGTAGTGACTATGAAGTCATTGCAAGAAATGTTTATCCAGCAATCAGTGACATCATTGTATTTGGTGGAGAGGATCAAGTTCCACCTGCTTATGGAAAGGTCTTCCTTGCCATCAAACCAGCTGATGCATCATTCTTATCACAATTCACAAAGAGACAGATTGAGGCGGATCTGAAGCAATACTCAGTGGGTTCTGTAAGACCTGTACTAGTTGATCCATCTATTCTGTATGTCGAGTTGACCTCTAAGGTTTACTATGATGGTGGAAAGACAAATCTACTACCAAGAGATGTAGGATCTAAGGTTAGTCAAGCAATTACAGAGTATCTAAAAACTTCCGATACAGAGAAGTTTAATGGTAAGTTCAGATACTCCAAATTCGTTGGTGTGATTGACGATGCTGATAGAGCAATCAATTCAAACTTGACGGAAGTAACTCTTAGAAAAGACTTCTATGCACAACTGAATGCTACATCATATTATGAGATCTGTTACCAGAATGAATTCCTAACTGATTGTGACGATCCAGTTGTATCATCCAGTGGATTCGTAACCCTTGAGTATCCAAACTATACCGTGTATCTTGAGGATAGATCTGGCAAAATTGTCCTATATAGACTAGATGCACTGACTGGTGAAAAAATTGTCCTGAACAATGCTATTGGAGATATTGATTATGCTCATGGTGAAATCAAAATGTATGATTTGACTATCATCCAAGGAAGTTTTTCAGACAATCGCATTGAGTTGCGTGTGAAACCAGCTTCAGATGATGTTTCTGTTCTTAGAGAGGCATATCTGGATGTTGATGTTGCAAAGAGTAAATTCGTCGCATATAAAGAGTAGTAGATGCCTAAGACTGCTAATAAGATCTCTCTTTTAATTGAAGATCAACTTCCAGCATTTATCAGCGATGAGTACGAACTTTTTAGTAAGTTCGTACAGAAGTATTATGAGCAGCTCGAATTACAAGGGCAACCATTAGATATTGCACACAATATTGCGACATACCGTAATATTGACTTTTATGAAAAGAGAGTTCTGCAGCAAGAGACAAAACTTGCAGAATTTGCACAAGATACCGATACTACTATTACTGTAGTAGATGCTAGCGCATTTCCTGATTCAGGATACCTAAAGGTAAACGAAGAAATTTGTTTTTACAAAGAAAGAACAGATACAAAGTTTCTCCAGGTAAGTAGAGGTGTAAGTGGTAACACTACACTAGGAGATTTGTATAGTGAGTCTACATTTGTAACTACACAAGCAGCAGACCACCCAAATGGTTCTACTGTACAAAATATTAGTAATCTGTTCCTCTTTGCTCTAGTAAAGAGTTTTGAGGCACAATACTTACCAGACTTTCCTGTATCATATCTAAATGAGAATATTGATCAGAGAACACTGATCAAGAACATTGGTGATTTTTATAAGTCAAAAGGAACTGCTAATTCTATCAAGTTCCTATTCAAGTGTCTAGTTCCAAATGATCAAGACCCTGATGTATTGTATCCCAGAGACTACACACTCAAGTCTTCTGAGTCTACTTGGTCTAACAACTATTCATTAAAAGTAAAGATTATTTCTGGATCTCCAGAGTCTTTTATTGGAAAGCAAATCATCCAAAACCTAGATGGTAACTACGCTTCTGCTACCATCGACAATGTACTGTTTTCTGGTACATATGACGGTATTGATCTATACGAATTTATCTTGGCGGAGGAAACTGTCAATGGTGAGTTTGTAATTTCATCTAAAACAAAACTAACAGGAGACATTGACATCAACAGTACAGTTGTTGATGTGTTTTCTACTATGGGATGGGGTGAGACTGGTAAGTTCTATATTGAGAACGAAGTCTTTACATTTGAAAGTAAGAATGTCAATCAGTTTACCATCAAGACCAGATCTGGCAGTGCTTCTTACTCTGCGGGCAGTCTTGTATATGACGCTGCTGAAGTCAATGTAGGTACAGACTCGATTCTGATCTTAGGTGTCTTATATTCAGTAGCAGCAGAGGAAACAGTTCCTTATGCTGTTGCTGGAGAAAAGTTAGAAATTTCAAAACCAGGATTTGAGACTACCAGTCCTAAGATTGTAGATCTACAAAACAATGTAAGGTGGAAACTATCAACTGGTAAAGTTTCTGGTCTACCACTACTCAACTCTGGTGTCTCTGCAATTTTTGAAGATGAGAGTGACTACTATATCACATCATCTGGTTTTCCTGATCACCCATTTACATTAAATGTACCAGTAAAAGATCAGCGTCAACTTAGAATCATTCCTAAGGTGCCTACAAGCACCACAGAGATCTACAAAACTAATGATAGAGATGTAGGTGTATTTGTGAATGGTGTCGTAGCAATGAGTGCTAAGGACACCGACAAAGTATTCAATGGTCCTATTGAAAGGATTGATGTAATCAACAGAGGTTCTGGTTATGTCAATGCACCATTCGTATTGGTAGATGGTGTACCTAATCTTGCCAGAGCAAGAATGGCAGGTCAGGTTGTTGAGTCTATTGTTGTAGACACTCCTGGCAATTACCAAACCAATCCACAAGTAGAAGTTGTATCTGGTAGAAATGGTTTAGTATCACCAATTATTACAAATGGTGAAATTACCAGTTTAGTAGTAACAGATCCAGGTGAGTTCTATTCTTCAGCACCTGTCATTAGAATTATTGACTTAGCAGGAAAAGGTAGATTCGCTGACTACACTGCTGTAGTATCACCTGCTGGACAGATTGTTGACTTTATACAGAACAACCCTGGCAGTGGATATACACCAGCAAACATCAGTGTAGATGTTATTGCTGTTGGCAGCGGTGCTACAGCAGAGTCAAGAGTTCAGCAATGGACTAGAAACAGATATAATAAGTATGCTTCTGAGTTAGATGGTAACAATGGTTACTTTATTGCGAACAAAGATGCATCACAAGACAATGGGTATGCATACTATGCATCACCGACTGCGTTAAGACAAAATGATAATGGATCCAACCACTCTCCTATTCTGGGATTTGCTTATGATGGTAATCCCATTTACGGTGCTTTTGGTTTTTCTGATGCTCTAGATTCAAATAGCAGTATTACTAGAATGGACTCTAGTTATACTAGAAACATCGCAAGACCAAATGGACCTACTGTTAGTTCATATCCACTAGGATCCTTCTTTGAAGATTACACATATGTACACCTAAGTGGTCACCTAGATCAAAATAATGGTAGATTCTGTGTAACTCCAGATTACCCAGAAGGAACATATGCATACTTCATTACTGTTGATAGTAATGACGATCCACAGTTTCCATATATTCTAGGAGACAATTATTACTCTGTTCCTAGAGATTCTAACTACAAACAAGCATTATCACATAGAGATGTTCCTAAATCTAGTTCTAGACTAAGAACTGCCGATATTGATAAAAACGGCGAACTTGCTATTGCTGTTATCGATGAAATCAATAGAGGTAATGTTTCTGGTGCAGAAGTATATTCATCTGCGTCTACTTTCTCTGTAGGTTCTGAAGTAATCATTGACAATACTTCTACTGGTGGTTTTGGTGCTACTGCTGAAGTATCTTCTGTCAAAGGCAGGCAGGTAGAATCTATTGAATCACAGTCAACGAAAGCACTGTTAGTAGAGTTATCTAATATTGGTTATCTATTTGACGGTGATACTATTACACAAGATGTAACTGGTGCAACTGGAGAAATTGTTGGTAATGTTTTCTCTGGCAAGAAATTTGCACTCAGAAATGTAACTGGCAACTTTTCTGATGGTGATGTACTAAGTTCTAGTACAACTGTACTAAATTTAATCTTAGATAAGAATGCATCTTATACAGTTGGGTCTACACTAGAGTATACTGACGGTGTTGCATCTGTATTAGGTCAGGCAGAAGTTCTTGAGACTACTATCTCCAAGAATAGTGTTATTGTTAGACTTATTTCTGGTTCTTTCAGTACAGTTGATAACTTCTTTATCAGAAGTTCTAATTTATTGGATACAACTGGTGCTGATGTATTTGAAACATTTAGTTTAAGTAGTAACTTAAGAATTTTTACTACTAATAGAAATGTCGCTATTCTGAAAACTAGCGATGATCATGGAGTTGGTGTCAATGATATGATTGACATTGACATCAGTCCAGACGACTCAACAACTACTTCAACATATTATGTAAGAAGTAGAATCTATCAAAAAATTAAGTTCAACATCCCAGTTGCTGCAACGGTTCTCACGGATACTGGTGTTGGCAAACTGACGCTCCTAACTGGTGGTGCTGACTACATGCCAGACCAAATGTATGCAGAGGCACCTCTACTTGGTGGATCTGGAGAGGACGCAACAGCGCGTATGGTTGTTGGACCTGAAGGTTATGTAATATCTGTAGAACCAAGATCAGATAAGAAGGGAACTGGATACAAGAGAGGTGATGTCCTTACAGTTAGTGCTACTTATTTCTCAAAATCAGATCTAACAACTGGTAGTGTTGAAATTCGTGTTGACCATGTTGGTCTCGGTGCAGAAGAAACTAAGATTAATGTAGTCGATGGTACTGGATTCACTGCAGATGATTTTATTAGCATTGGCAGTGAGATCGTAAAGGTAGTCAATAGAACTGACAATGTACTGACTGTACTAAGAGGACAGTTGGGAACTACTGCAGTAGAACATTTTGATGGTGCTGCATTAACACAGATTGCACCTGCATTTAATTTACCAAAAGGATTTGCTCTTGGATCTACTCCTAACGATCCAGTCATCGAGGAATATGATACATCAACTCAAGTTGCTGAAGTTGTATTTGGATATAATCAAACTCTAAGTACAATCAATGCTGTTTCTTTGAGTACAGTATTCTTTGATCAGAGTGTTGATCAAAAGTTGGTTAGAATTTTAGAAATTGATCAACCACAGTCAGTTTTTGAACTGTCCACTGATAATGTAGAGTTTACTAGAAATCCAGTTATTGATATTAAAAAATTCTACAAGTATAATTTTGATGTCTCTCATCCTTCTATGAATGGAAGAGCATTTGATATTTCTCCTAGTATCAATTATAATATTGTCACACCAGAAAGAACTATTAATAATTCCATTGTAGATCTAAAACTTGGATATGGTTCTAGAACTGGTATTAACAATTATGCAACTAAACAAAGTTTACAATATTCAAAGTATTACTACTTCGACAAGAATGGTTTAACAAATTCCGAAACTGGTCTTTTAAATGTAGTTGACGATCCTCTACAAGGATTGAAGTCTGCATTATACATTACATCTAGATCTGTTGTATATGATACTAATATTACTGCTCCTCATGATGGGTCTGGTGTAATCAAGTATGACTCGATGTCTCAGTTCTCTATCGGAGAAATCAAGTCAGTAAATGTAATTAACAGTGGATCAGAATATAGAAGGTTGCCTATTGTTTCTGGTGTTCTACCAACACCAACATATGTCGCAACTGCGATTACTGAGATTGAAGACGGATCTCTGTCTGCTGTACAAGTAACATATAATGGTTCTAACTATTCTAAGGCAAAAGCAATTGTAGAAGGTAATGCCTTACTAGAGGTTGTTCAGGATCAAGGAAGAGTAACTGGTCTTATTATCAAACATGCTGGTTCTGGATATACAACAGCACCGACTGTAAAAATTGTTGAGTCTGATCAGAGAATCTATCTCTCCAGTGAAACTATTGGTGTTCCTAGAAATGTAAGGATTGTTAATAACGGTGGATCCTATCATAATGATAAGACACTAAGCTCTACTATCAGATCAAACTATATTTTCAAACTCTCTAATTTTAAAGAAGATTCATTTGGAATTGGTGAAACTATTATTCAGAGAAATTCTGGTGTTGAAACTGCAAGAGCAAAAGTTGTTTCTTGGAGAAGAGGATCTAATATTCTAGTGGTAAAAGATGTCACTGGACTGTTCAGAGAAAACATAGAAATTTTAGGCATTTCTAGACGCAACACAGCTGTACTAGACACCATTGCGTATTCTAAATTTAATAAAAATATTAAAACATATTTTGACAACATTGGAAGCTTCCAAGATGATCAAGGTGTCGTTAGTTCTTCTAACCAAAGACTGACTGATTCATATTATTACCAAGATTATTCATATGTTGTTAAGTCTAAGACTTCCATTAATTCTTGGAGAGACTTAATTAAGAAGACAACTCACCCTGCTGGTTTCCAGTTGTTTGGTGAAGTTCTTATTGAGTCTGATACTTCAGTTCCAATGTCTCCAAATACGAAGACAGTAAACACTAGTATCGTACAACTCTGGGATCCCAACAAAAATAAAATTACAGTTGTCAGTACAAAGAAACAAGTTACTACATCTGTCATCCACACAGAGCAACTCAAAATTGAAAGAGGTGCTGGATCTATCAGTTTAGACACATTTGATACATCTGAGATTAGAGCAAAACAGTTGTTCTTAAATGGACAGTTCACTGGAGCATTTACTGATCGTGGAAATCTAGAGGGTAGAACCCTATTTACATTGGTTGATAGTAATGGCGCTACTATCACTCCATATAACGAGCAAGCACTTACTATTACTCTAGATGGTATCTTACAAGAACCAGGAAGATCATATACTGTTAAAGGTAACAAGATTACATTTGCTGCACCTCCACTTGGACCAAGCGTCAAAGATGGACAGCAAGTTCCTGGTGTAACATTCCATTGTAGATATTTTGAATTCAAAACTGCTGAACTAAATGCAAGATATCTGAAGAGAGTTAGAAATATCTTCCAAAGAGAAGGTACATGGATTGATGCTGCTAATCAATTAGCAATGAATAGAGCATTCATCCAATCTGAGACACTTGGATATATTCAAGCAGAGTATCCAAACCTAACATGGGGAACTCTTGGTACTAAGTGTTATAGAGACATCGGTTTAGTTGTTGATGCACTTGAACATGACTTAAGATTTGGTGGAAACAGTAAAACTATTGCTGCAACTGAAAAGTATTTTATTGATGGTGTTCTGGCATACATTGATGGAGAACTGGAGGCATCTATTGATGCGTATGATTATGCTGTCAGACTTTGTAAGTTGGCAATGCGTAATTGGGACTTTGTTGATAGACAAGTCAGTTGGACTCCTGGTACAGATTTAGTTACTGTTTCAAATACTGATAATATTGCTATCGGTATGAAGATCAGTGCTGGTAGAGCATTTAACCCATCAACTATTGTCACAGAAATTGTTGACGAGAGAACTATTAGAATTAGTCAACCCTCTCTCAATATTTCTAACACATTACAACAATTAGTTGTTAATCAGATTTTACCTACAGATCAATCAACTGCTCCAATTCTACAAATTGCTCCTGGTATCTTCATCCAAATTGATCAAGGTGCAACATATACTATTTCTCTACCACAAAGTGGACAGATTGATGTCTCTGCAAATGCACAGATGACATTTATCTGGAGTGGACTTAACAATGGTACATTCTATGATGCTTCTACATTAATTGAAGCAAATAAAATTAACATCCAAAGAGAAGCAGCGCACAGAATCTATGATAAGTATCCTAAGTTTACATATCCTAGAGTTCCTGAGGCAGCGTATAGATTCAAGGATGGAAGAAGACTTATTTACGATAATCTACAAGATATCGTAACACAAACTATTGCGGAACTGAATACTAAGTATGGTCAACAGTTTGCTACAGATAAGTGTGCAAGAGATTTGAAGATTGTTATCGCCGCTGTTGCTGAAGATACTGGTCGGGGTGGAAACTCTGCCATTATTGCAGCAACCAACAGATACTTCACAAATCACGACGCACTAGATGGAGAACGAACAGAATCGATATATGGTTTTAACTTTGCAAGAGATCTTTGCATCGAAGCAATCAATAACAGAGGTACAGTACAAGATCCTAATATTATCCTTGTTCCTGACTGCACAAATGTAAACTCTGCGGTTACAACTCTATTCGGTATTCTAACCGACGCACTCACAAATAATACAGCACCAACTACTACAGTTAATACTGGTATTACAGAATGGGTCGAAGCAGAAGACTTCTGCTTCAGAGATACTGGCATCCTAGTAGATGCTATTGTATACTCACTTCGCTGGGGTGGAACCCAGAAAGTTGTTGAATTTGCAGAGGCATATTTCAACAACTATAAACTAAATCATATCAAAGGTGAATTGCTAGAGACAATTTATGCAAATGAGGTTGCTCGCGATCTCATGATTCTCGCCATGAGAAACAATATCTCTGGTTCAACAATCATTGCGCCAATCACTGATCCATTGGTGAGAACTGATAGTGCCACACCATATTGTGCTGATGTTGAAAGTGCTATCACTTCTTACATTAATGTAGTAACATCTATACTACAAGGCGGACCTAATAGAATTCTGGCAACTCCAGAGAATGAAAGTGCTACTGGATACTGGTCTTCTCTACAAACATATGTAAACAAAAATATTCTACCTGACCCCCTACTTGTCAATGCAACACTCAGTGAGTGCGAAGAAGTCGCTTCATCACTGGATTCTTTATATGATGGCATCAAGTCTACTTTGGTTACTGGACCTGGAACTGTAGAGATCTCTCTACCCGATTATACAAATAACGAGAATAAAATCTTTGATCTTTATTATGAAGATGGCGGCGTTGTTGACCTAGACGATGACGAGAACCTGTTTGTGTCCATCAGTGGCATTCTACAGCATGACGGTGCGTATTTTATCGATAAAACTCAAACACCAAACAGAATTGTGTTTAGTGGAGCCCCAATTTGGAACCAAGGTGAGAATATTAAGACTGTGCAAGAACCACTAGCAGTAGAGAGAATTGCTATGCACGGTGTTGGTAACTACACAAGATGTAAGTTAGACACATCTGGCATCCTTGACGGTTCTGCTGGACCATTTATCATTCTTAGAAAGGAAGATAATAAAGTACAAAACATTGATGATGCTGACTTTGTATTTGTATTCATCGATGGTGTGATGCAAAGACTTGATGCATATAACATCAATGGTCCTGCAATTCGTTTCACGAGAAAGGTATACAAGTACAATAAAATTGAATTAATCCTATTATATGGTAGAGAACTAGATCCAGTTATTACGCTTCACGATTTTGAGGCGAACACATATCTAAACAGACTAACTCTGAGTGTATCTGACTCTAGTCCTAATTCATACGATAATGTATTCACTTTTACTAATGTAAATTACGATAAAGAGAGATTTGTCTATCAAAAAGACGGATCTGTCAAAAACATAATTGGTAAAATTAAAAAACTTGAAAGAGTTGATGATAGAAATATCGCACTAGTCGTAGCTGGTCAAAACCCAGTGTTCAACGGCAGTTCTGAATTGTACTTCTCCACAGACTATGTTAATTTTAGCGATGAGGTACAACTTTCAGGTGTAACATCCACACTTGCATATCAGTTGGATGAAAATGGCAATAGAAGAATGCAGAGAGATTCTTCTCCTTGGTTGTATGACAGCGTTCTTGCTGACAAATCATTCTATATTAGAAAGAATGGTCTTGCAAGATTAAACGCAGGTGATAGAGTCAGACTGGATGGCGAAACTGATTTCAGAACAATCAAAAAACTTCCACAGTATGTAAGTCCAAAAGATTATCGTGATAATCAAAATATTACATCAGAATACTTTGGTTCTGTTACAACAACCAATTACAATGGTGACATCAAAGGAGTTGGTCTAAGTGCAACTGCTGTTATGGATGGCGACAAGGTTGCTCGTATTGATTGGAATAGAAAAGATTTGCAGTTGTTCTATGATGAAGGAATCATTCAACCAACTACTGCATATGGTTATGACACTGCACCAGTATTACATTTCTTACCTGAAGATCAGCAAGGTGGTGGTGCTAAAGCAGAAGTTATTGTTTCTAAAGGACAAATCGTTGACATTGTACTAATTGATGGTGGATCTGGTTACACCGAGGCACCTAAGATTGTCACTAGTAGAAAATATGATTTACTTAAAGGTAATAGTAGAAAGATTGATAGTCTTGTAAAAATATCTTTTGCTAATCAAATTAGCAAGAAATCTCCAGTCGCTGTTGCTTACTTTGAAGAATTGGCAACTGGTATTGAAGTGATTAATAGTGTTGAAGCTGCTGTTAACTTCAACGGTATTGGTTTTGTAATAGAAATTGATAAGGTAGTTGACTTTAGTGGTACTTTCCTCACTAAGAGAGAAACCACAATATTCACTCCTCCTACTGTTACTTCTTTACCAAATGTAACAGCACCTTCTGCAGGTAGTGATGCTCTGATTATAATAAAAGAGCTCGATAGGACTATTGAGTCTCAACCACTACTAACCACAACAACTGCAAGGAAGTTTAACTGGCAGTTTGTCGCTCCTGATCAGTTTGGACCTAATGCAGGATCATTCCAGATCTTCCAGAACTATGGAAACATTGTTTCTGCTGCAGGAATTCCTATATCTGGTTTGACATTTGAAGAACTTGAGAGATATGGAATTACTATTGATCAATTCAACGATCCATATTTTAAACCACCATTTGCTACTGCGTCTATCAACAACTACCTAACGCAGTTACAAACTGATGACATTCCTGCTAGATATGGTGGTGCTGATATATTTGATAACAGTTATATTTCTGCTTCTGGATATCCAGATCCTTCTCCAGATGGATACTACAAGATATATAATGGAGCAGTATTCTTATATGTTTCAGTCCCTGCTGGCACAGATGCGGTAACTAATTTCCGCAGCAATGTTAGCGGTTCTGGTACTTTCCCTGGAACAAGTTTACTACAAACTGACGGCATTTATGTTGAATGGGGTCCAGGTCCAGTTGTACTCAATAACTATTATTCTGGTGATTTACTAACTGGATTTGCTAACGATAGCAACGCTCCTAATATTCAAGACAGAATTCAGAACAAAGCATTCCAAACTGGATACGGATACTATGATGTATTCAGAGGCACTGCTAACCCTAATGTTCAGGGAATTGTGTTGAAACCAAACTTTGATATCAGTGCATATAACAACCAGATTGGTCAGTTTAAATGGATCAAGAATGTTGATTATGACTTCGCTGAAACTAACAATATTATTTACTGTAATACAGATAAACTACCAGCATCAGGAACCATCCTAGTTGGTAGAGAACAGATGACTTATACATCTAAGTTGTCTGATCGTTTACTTGGTGTCGATCGTGGCATCAACGGCACTCCTACAGAGGGTCATTCTATTGGAGAGTACATCCGACTACTCTCCTAAATAAATATAAATAACTCGGATTCAGTCTTATCAAACGGGCACTAGTGCTATGGCAGCTATCATTTCAGAAAAATTCAGAATTTTCAACGCAAAACAATTCCTAGAATCCTTAAGCGAAGGCGCTAACGATGCAGATGCTGCTCGTACTAGGATGTATTTCTTCGTTGGAAGATCTGCAAGGTGGGACGCTTATGTGGAAATCTTTAACATCAGCGGCACCTTTGTTGTTGGTGAAACCGTTTCTGGCGGTGGATGGTCCGCAACTGTAGCAGAAGTCAATGAGAATAGTATTCTCGTTAACAATGTTCTGCCTACTGCCACTACAACACCATCGTTTGGTACGACACTAACAGGCGCTACATCCAGTGCTACTGCCAAGTCTGGAACTTATAGATACGCCACCGAAGAAGCACCTCCTGCTCCACTAGACAACTATTCCGAGAAACTTGCAATCTATAACGAACTGATTGCTGCCAAGAGAGTCACTGGACCATTTGCAAGACTCGTTGTTCCACGCTACAACTGGAACCTAACACTGAATCCAAAATTTGACATGTATCGTCCTAACTATTCCCCTACCCCTGGTGGTGGCGGTTCAGTTGGTAAGGATACTGCAACAGGTCAATCTTCCCTTTCTGAGGGTAAGTTCTATGTAATGAACCAACAGTATGAAGTATTCAAGTGCCTCTATAATGGTGAAGGTGCAGCCAATCCAACTGGTCAGAATGCCACATACGAACCAAAGTCTCAACCTTCTCCTGGTCAAGGTGCCTTTGCAAATGGCATCTACACAGAACCCGCTGGAACGGCAGGATACATTTGGAAACACATGTTCACTGTTCCTACTGGTGATGTTCTAGCATTCCTATCAACAGACTTCATGCCTGTTGTTGAGTCTACTGAACTAAGCAGAACTCAGGTAGAAGCACTTGCAGTTGACGGTGCTGTGCATGTTGCTGTAGTTAAGGATGGTGGTAGTGGTCTACCTGCCTCTGACACCCTCTATACTTCTGTTAAGGGCGATGGCAGTGGTGCTGTGGTAGAACTCACCACAGACGCTTCTGGAACTGTCACAGCAGCATCAATGTTTAATGTTGGTAGTGGATACTCTTATGGTAATCTATTACTAGAGACTGGCGAAGTCTACACTGACTCTGGTCTTACCGCTGCTGCTGGTGCATTCAGTGGAACTGCTGCTCTTGAATTGGTTATTTCTCCAAAAGGAGGACATGGTTCTGACGCTGAGAACGAACTCTTTGCTAAGAGAATCATGACAAACATTCGCCTAACCTATGATGAAGGCGCTGGCGATTTCCCTGTGGATAACGACTTCCGTCGTATTGGTATCATCCAAGATCCATTTGACTATGGAACCACTAACTTTGCTGATAATGCAACACTTCGTGGAACATCTGTAATGGTTGTTACTGGAGCATCATCTGATTATACAGTTGATGAAGATATTTTCCAGTCAGTAACAGGTGGCACTGCATATGGTAAGGTTGTTTCTTGGGACGCATCCACTGGAGTTCTAAAATACTATCAGTCACCTGAACTACATAGTGACAGTGGTGTAGTTAGAGCATTTGAATCTAACGCTGCTAACGCTATTGTTGGTGCATCTTCCACGACATCTGGTAATGTTGATACTTCCGAGAACGGAACCGTGTCTGACATTGCGTTTACTGGCGGTCTCGCAACACCAGAAATCGAACCTAACTCAGGGGAAATCGTATACATAGAGAATAGAAGACAGATTACTAGAGCTGCTGACCAAATTGAGGACATCAAGCTAGTAATCGAGTTCTAAACGAACACCCTAGAGACTGGTTGAGATGCCACAAAAGACTAATCTAAACGTAGCTCCCTACTACGACGATTTCGATTCTGACAAAAATTTTTATAAAGTTCTTTTCCGTCCTGGATATGCTATCCAAGGAAGAGAACTTACTCAACTGCAATCTTTATTGCAGAACCAAATCGAACAGTTCGGTAAGTATGCATTTAAGCAGGGAGAGCTGGTAATTCCTGGTGAGGTTGGTTTCAACACCAAACTCCCATATGTCAAGCTGTCTTCTGTTTCTGAGATTCCTGTCAATCAGGATGGTCAGATTGTTTACAAAAAGTATGACATCACACAACTCGACGGAAGACAGGTAAGGGGTCTGACTTCTGGTGTTGTAGCAACTGTTGTGTCTTCTGCAATTGCTACAGATACTGAATCTGATGTTTTATTTGTTAACTATACAACCAGTGGTGATGCTGGTAACGAAGAAACTTTTAGACAGGGAGAGACCGTAGAGGTTGTAGACGGCATCAATACACCTCTGATGGTTGTTGGAACAGATGGCAGTGTTCTACCTACTAGTATTACAATCACCAATCCAGATACGGGTGAAGACACCAGTATCGAAAGTCTCGCAATGGGATACGCTTCTGCTGTTCAGGTAGAAGAAGGTATCTACTTTGTTAATGGATATTTCGTTAGAAATGATGCTCAACTATTAATTGTTGACAAATATTACAGCAGACCATCTGCAAAGATTGGTTTTAAAATTACAGAAAGCATTATTACTCCAGAAGAAGATGCTTCTCTATATGATAACTCTATTGGTTCATCAAACTACTCTGCACCTGGAGCACACAGACTTAGTATCAAACTGAGTCTCATTTCATACTCATTAGACCAAAAAACTGATAGTAACTTTATTAAGTTATTGTCTGTCAAGAATGGTTCTATTCAATCTCAAGTATCACAGACTGATTATAACCTACTAGAGCAAACTCTAGCTAGAAGAACATATGATGAATCAGGTGACTATGTTGTTGATAACTTCCCTCTCAATGTAAGAGAATATTATCAGAGAGATGGAAACTTAGGTATCTACCCACTAGAAGTAGATGGCACAGTAAATGGTATCTCACCTGCAGATGCTGATGCTAAAATGCTTGCTAGTGTTGGTCCTGGTAAAGCATATGTAAAAGGTTTCGAGATTGTAAACAAGGAAACCAAATACATCCCAATCGATAAAGCGAGAGAAACTCTCAATAGAGAAGACATTCGTCTAAAGACAAAGGGACTACCAACATACAGAATTACAAACACTTACAATAGTGTTCCTCTAAATGCAGAGGGAGCAGAACTTACTGCTTATCCAGATGTATATCTATCTTCAGTATTCAATGATGGATCGATCGGTCTTAATGACACTGAAGCATCTAATGCTGTCAAGCAAACAATTTCCAGAAGAGGACAGTTCTTTGATATTAATCAAGGACTTAAGACAATCTATCTAAAGATTGAAAACAACTATGCAACTACAGTTGCTGGTTTGACTGGTGATAATTTTAGATCTACTATTGGCACACTACATTTCATCCAAGCAAGAAATAGTGACGAAACACCATCCGTAGTAAACACGGTTGATGTCTTATCATTCGCAAGAGTACCTAGGATTGAGATTAATCCAGATCCTACAGTTACTTTCCTAGAAATCACAATTACTGCTCAGAAAGATTTCTTAGACAACTTCATGATCGACTATGATATTGGCGATCAAACTAAGACTAGAAAACTTTACTACACTAAGAACGACGCTCAAACTCAAGGGTCTATTCCTTTTGGTGAAATTGTAGACTACAACGAAACTGTTACTCCAGTAATTGGTATTGCAAAACCAAGTAACTTTACTCTCCTAGAAAAAGGAGATGGTTTCAATACTGATACTGATGTTGTTGCGTCTAAAGGTAGACTAGCAAATGGCGATCCAACTTACAATGCCACATTTAGTCTATCATACTTTGATCCAACATTCTTTACTAAGATTCTGTTAGATCAACCAATCATTGCAGCAGGAAGTTTCACACCTGGACAATATGTTTATGGTTTGACCTCTGGTGCTTATGGTGTCGTAGAGGGAACTGACACTGGTGTCTACACATCGACCAAAACCCTTATGGTCAAAGGGTTATTTGGCAACTTTGTCAGTGGAGAAGTTATTGTTGATGAAGGAAACAATTCTATTAGAATTGCAAAAGATAATACTATTTCTCACTTCATTGCAAATGACAAAGGTGCAAACTATGTTCAGGGTGCTAAATTAAGAATTGATGGTGTTGATTACGACGAAGCAAAATTAAAACTCAATTTGAATGGTGATGGTGGTATCTTCAAGATTGATATTGTTAATAGAGACAGTGTAAATGTTGAATATTCACAACCACCACTAGTAGAAGTAATTCAAGGATTTGGTGGTGGTACTCCAAGTGGCGCTGTTATTACACCTGTATTGGTGAGAAATGCTGTAACAACTTATACACCACAGAATGTAAAATCATTCTACGCAGAATTTGGTTCTGGTAATAACAATGTATTTACATCTGACATTGAAATCAACAGAGAAGAATTTGCAGAAGTAGTTTCTGTAACTGACTTCACATTTACTGGATATAAAGGTAGAAAATATATCGAGTGTACTGGTTTCGGTGGAGATGCAACTGTATTCCTACAGCATGGTGATCTAGTACAGTTCACAGATGATACTGGTGAGTTGTTGAGAGCTGTTGTTCAGCAAGCAACTATCCCTGCTGGTGTACAGAAATCTAGAATTTATTTTGATCGTTCTCTTCCAGAGAATCTTACTAATGGAACTGTAGTTAGAGTTAGACCTTCTATCTCAAACTTCAACCAAGGTTCATTACTATACAAAACTGGTTCTACACAACTAAGTTCTATCGTTGCTAATAGTGAAGATTCTAAAATTAAGTATTATTCCAGAAGAGACTTTATCAGCACTGGTGCTGGTGGTCAAGGTGTAATTACTTTTGCTGCTCAACTTCCATTTGGAACACAGAGATTTGTATCCTTCAGTGAAAGCAACTTTGTTGTTACTGTCTTGAATCCTGGAGATGCTCCTGATATTGTAAAAGGAGACATTGCATACATCACATCCAGTCAAGTTGAGATCAAGGCATCTACTGATGCTGCTAGTGGTCTAACTTCTGGTAGTGTCAAACTAAGTCTTCCTGCAGATTATTTTGGATCTATTCCTACTGGTGGTACATATCCAACACTGAAGTTGTCTGCCACACTAGAAATCTCCAAAGCAAAACCAAGACTGAAGACTGCTACTATCAACAGAAGAATTATTGTTGAGTCTGTTGGAGATAGAGTTATTCCTTTCCGTGGTAGAAATTACGACACAGACTCTCTTGATGTATACAGTTATTCTGATGCTTATAAACTAAGATATGTCTATGAAGGATCTCCAACAGAACCACCTGTTGTAGATGGAAATGGTAATCTAGTAAATGGTATTGATATTACCAATAGATTTACATTCGATGATGGTCAGAGAGATACAATTTATGATATCTCTAGAATTGTTATTAAACCAGGATTTGAACCACCTAAAGGTCAGTTGGTAGTTGCATTTGATTACTTTGAGCATACCACTGGAGATTTCTGTACTGTAGATTCATATCTACATGAAGCAGGTGTTGGTGCTAGTGAGATTCCATCATTCAACTCACCGACCCTAGGTAAAGTTTCTCTCAAGGATGTCCTTGATTTTAGACCAAAGATTGATAACGATGCTATCATCGCTGGTTTCCAGAACAAGTCTATTCTATCTGCTCCAACAAACAGATCCTACAACGGAACTGGTGGTATTGTTGCTAGCACTCCTGCTCCAGACAAAAACCTTGAGTTTACATTCTCATTCACTCAAACACAATACCTTGACAGAATTGATGGTCTGTTCTTAGATCAAAAAGGTCAGTTTATTGTAAAAGAAGGCAACTCTTCACTTAACCCATCTAAACCAGATCCTATCAGTGATGCTATTGCTTTGTACTACATGTACATCCCAGCATTCACACAGACTAGTAAAGATGTAAGAATTACTTCTGTAGACAACCGTCGTTACACAATGCGTGACATCGGTAAACTAGAGAAGCGTATTGAGCGTCTTGAGTATTATACCACCCTCAGCATTCTAGAGCAACAAGCTCTTAATATGCAGATAACTGATACCGCAGGTTTCAATAGATTTAAGAGTGGTTTCATTGTAGACAATTTTGAGTCTCATAAGATTGGTTCTCTGAGATCTCTAGATTATAAGTGTGCTGTAGACACTCAGCAATCTGTCCTTCGTCCACAGTCCAGAGAAGATTCTATTGCTCTCAAAGAAATCAACGACAGAGATGATCAAAGATCTGTTGCTGGATACAAGAGAACATCTGATGTTATCACACTTCCATTCAGCGAACTGGAAATGCTTGGTAATAGTTTTGCAACCAAGACTGTAAATCCAAATCCATTTGTTGTTCTGAACTATGTTGGTGACTCTTTTGTTGCACCAGCAGTTGACTCATGGTATGACACATCTGTAGCACCTCTAGTTACAGATGACAACACAAACATCAACACTATCTTCCTAGCAAAAGAAGATCTACAAGATGCATTCTCAAGTCTACACAACTCTTATCAAATTAATTGGATTGGTGCAAATCAATCGTTCTTTAACATTAATTCTTTTGCTGTTGTAAATTCCAGTGTAGCAGATTCTTCTGTTACAACAGCGTCTGTAGGTAGTTCATCTAACATCAGTCCACAGAACAATGAAGTTGGTAAGGGACTGACTACTAGAGGTGTTGGATCTAGTGTTATTTCTACTGCACTGTCATTCTATGCTAGAAGCATTCCAGTACAGTATAAGATCAATAGACTAAAACCAAATACCAGAATTCATGTCTTCATGGAAGGACAGAATATTGCAAGATGGGTCAACCCCGACCTCAAGTACACTGGTATTGCTGGTAACTCTCTATCTGCATTTAATGGTGAGATCACTACAGATTCTAATGGTAATGCTAGTGGTATCATTCTAGTTCCTGCAGGTAAACCACCTAGAGAAAGTGCAATCTGGACAGGTAATGTTGACACTGTATCCTATGATGCAGATGCTGATGAAATCAGATTCTCTACTGGTGTTAAAACTATCAGATTTACTTCTAGTTCTGTAGATGCTGATAAGGATGCTGTAGATACCTATGCAGAAGTTAAGTTCTATGCTACTGGTATTGTTCCAGAAAATCCATCTAGCATTGTTTCTACTAGACCCGCATTCTTCAAAGCAAACGAAGGTCTACAGGAAGTTAAGAGTAACACTGATGAAAAAGTAAGACCAAATCCATTTGCACAAACATTTAAAGTTGAGAACTTTGATGGTGGTGTATTTGTAACCAGTATTGATCTATTCTTCAATAAGAAAGATACAAATATTCCTCTTAGAGTTTACCTAACTGATGTTATCAGTGGCAAACCTGGAAAGAATATTCTACCTGGAACTCAGAAGGTATTAGAACCAGAAACATTCTTAAAAGTAGTCGCAAATGATACACTTACGATTACTAAAGATGAGATTGTTACTGGTGCAATTTCAAATGCTTCTGGTCCTGTTTCTAGATTGATTGATAAGAACAATATTGAGATTCAACCTAGTGCAACTGGTGTATTCAATGTTGCTAACGATCAGGTGTATACACTTGTCTTGAGTAACAACAATGGTAAGAGATTCGTCCAGGATGAAACTCTAAATGTTGGTAGTATCACGACTGCCAACAACCTAAACAACACACAGTTATCACTTAAGATTGCTAAAGACTCTGGTAGACTCACTGGTCTTAAAGTGAGCAACACTGGCAGCAACTACGATACAGCAATTATTACAATTGAAAGTCCTCAACTTCCTGGTGGTAGTAATGCTACTGCTACAGTGAGAGTTTCTGGTGGTAAGGTATACCACTCTGAAATTACATTACCTGGATCTGGATACACAGAACCACCATCTGTAATTTTGAGAGGAACTGGTTCTGGTAATGCAGGTGCTGTTATTGAATCTGAGATTACCATTGATACACCTGCAGTTAGAATGGGTGTTGCTATTGATGAATCTGGGTCAACACAATCTGTAACTCCTACTAAGTTTGTATTTGACTTCCCAGTATATCTTGAGAATGATACTGAGTATGCACTCGCTATCGAGACTGACTCTATTGATTATGAACTGTGGGCATCTAGACTTTCTGAAACTGATGTTGCTACAAGTCAGATTGTAACAACTCAACCACTACTAGGATCACTATTCAAGTCTCAGAATGCTGATGACTGGAAAGAAGATTTATTTGAAGATATCAAATTCATTCTAAACAGAGCACAGTTTGATATCAGCAGAACAGCAAGTCTACTACTAACCAACGATGAACTTGGTTATGAAGCATTAGAGTCACATCCAGTAGAAACTAATGCTGAGTCTAATACTACTGCTACATCTAGTTTGTTTAAGAACAACAATAGTATTATCAAGATTTCTCATAGAGACAATGGTTTTGATAATGACAAGTCTTATGTATTCTTCAAAGGTGCAGAGAATGTTGGTGGTGTGACTGGTTCACAACTTAACACAGAATTGTATCAAATTAGTAACACTGGCGTTGACTATTATAATATTCGTGCTACAGGAAATGCTTCTGCTAATGCATTTGGTGGTGGCGATGGTGTGCTGGCAACATACAATAGAAAATTTGAGAAACTCTATGCTTCTATCCCGAACCTAACATTCGGTAAGACTAAGATTAATAGTTTTATCAAAACAACAAATGTATCTCCTGTTGATGACAATGTACAGACATTTACATCTTACTCACAGACAGACTTCGAGAAAACTTTCTTGAATGAAGATTTCTTCTTCATCAATCAAAAAATTATTGCCTCTAAGATTAACGAGACAATTAATAATATCGACAACTCTCTTGTCTACAAGTTAGATCTTTCTAGCACAGTAGATTATCTCTCTCCAGTTGTTGATCTTTCCAGAGCTTCTGTAAAGACTATTAGTAATAGAGTTGAGAATCCAAACGGCAAAGAAGATAGATTTGGTAGAAGAAATCAAATTCTATCTTTCTTCCCTGTGTTCTCGATGACAGTTGCTGGTGTTGATCCATCAGAAGTTATCAGTCTCGATCAAAGAGTCACTGGATCTACAACAAAAGCAGAAGGTATTGTTGTCAAAGTAGACGGATCTACAGTATTTGTCAAGATTACTTCTGTAAATACATTCCAGGCATTGGAGCAACTATCATTCAGTAGTGATACCTTCCAGAATACAATTACAGTTGGTAGCAATGGAGTGACTAAGTTTACCTTCGATATTCCAAATACTGTAGCACCACCAACATTTGTTACTGGTAGAAATCCTTCTGTACCTGCACAAACATATGATAACACAATCTCTGGCAAGATTGTATTGTGGAATGCAAATCTAGAGATACTAACTATCATCAATGATAAGCAACCACTAAATGATGACTACACTGGAAGAATTGTTGATAGTCAAGCATACACCAGAAACGCTAATGTAGATTCTCAATTAGAAGATATCTTTAGAGTTGGTGATCTTCTATCATATCCAAATCAACCTGATGATGAGTCTAGATTTATTGAAGTTTCTTCTATCGAATACAGCGATGGTGTTGACTTTATTTCTGAGACTCAATCCAAGAATAGTTCTGGAATTGCCAAGTATGTAACTAAAGAAGTTGCTATCGAGAATCCAGGAACATCGGTCAATGTAAAATTGACTGCAAATGTCAGCGACATTGAAAATCTAAAAGTTCTCTACAAGATCAAGAAGTCTTCCTCACAAGAAAACTTTGAAGATATTGAGTGGGCATACTTCAATGGAACTGGATCACCAGATAATGATGTTATTGCAACATCTGAGAATGCTATCAGTAGTATTACTGAGAAGCAATCATCTTATCAGGAGTTGTCATACAGTGTCGAGAATCTACCAGAATTCTCCTCATTCGCAGTGAAAATTATTATGAAGTCTAGCAACCCAGCGTTCGTTCCCAAGATTCAAGACATGAGAGCAATTGCATCTTATTGATATGAAACACATCAAGGTGAAGAATGAAGATGGTTTATATCGCGACTCTAATACAGGCGCAATCATAAATACCGATAGGTCTGCTTTTGAGAAATATAAAAAATCCAGAGGAAAGTTTCAGAACATGGAGCAAGAACTGGATCATGTGAAGAGTGAACTTAATGAAATAAAATCCTTACTACAAGAATTGCTGAAGTCCAATGGTACTTAGAAACGTTCCCTCAACCGCAACATTTGAAGAGCAAAGAGTTGAAATCAACGAACTTGCTGTTGATGTAGAAGCTCTTGATGCCGCTGCATTGAAAGCAGAGTCCGACACACTCCAAACGGTTACTGGTAGAGGATTTACCACAACCAACCCTATTAAAATTGAAAACAACGCAGCAACTGCTTTCGTTGTCGAAGATGGATCCAGCAATGAAAAATTTGTTGTCGATAGTGTTAACGGCAAAATTAATGTTGGTTCTAGTGCAGGTGGTGCTAGTGGAATCTATCTTTTCCATAACAATGCTGGTGCTACACCTGCCATTACTCTAGATGGTGCAACTGGTAGTATTACTAATAAGGGACAATTAGTTACTGAAAGTATTTTATCTTCTGCCGCACTCAATAATAAAGGATCTCTTCAGTTTGGAACTGTAGATGCTTATAGTATTGGGCATATGCCTCTCAATAGTAACTTAGCATTCTCACAAACACATGGTGGTAGTTACTTATTCTATAGCGATGCTTCTACTGTAGAGTTAGAGATTGCTTCTGGTGGAATCACTGTAGATGGATCTGCTGATTTTGCTAACGGAGGAGCTAGTATTAGTTCATCTGGTACTGGATCATTCAATCTTTTATCCCTAAAGAATGTTTCTGGTTCTATTGGTGGTTCTGGTGGAACAGAAAACTGGATCGGATTTAAACATGGATCTACATTTGGGTTAAATCTAAAAACAGCAGGAACTAATACTGGCTATGTTGGTATTAATACCACAACTCCAGCAAGTAGATTAGATGTCAATCATCCATCCGCTCCTGGTATTCGAGTAGGTGGTAATGGTGGTGGTGGAGATTACCACCTAGAAATGGGGCAAATTAATACCAATGGATCTCCAGGTATTAATGCTACTGGTACTTCCACTTCTTTGAAGTTTCAAATTAATGGTACTGAAGTTGCTAGATTTAATGTTAATGGTAAATTTATAAATGTTGCTGGAGCTGAATTTGCTGATGGTGCTTTAGCAATCGCTTCCTCGGGCAATCTATCAATCGATCGCACTGCTGGTACTCATGACATTTTAAATGGCAAATTAAATGGAAGTGTAACTTCAACCATCAACGCAAACGGCTCTGCCTCGTTTGGAGATGCTTCAAACTCTACAGGTAATAATGGTGTACTAGTTGGTGGTGATAATGGTACTTTAAATCTCTATACTGATAGATATACGACAGACTGTTTCCAAATTGTTAATACATCTGGTAGTGGTACAAATGTTACACTAAAAGCTTACGGCAATGGTGATCTTGAGCTTGCTGGTATTATTCAAACAAACACCAAGAGTGCAGGACACCTTGAATTAGATAGCACTGGTGCTTTTACTTCTCCAAAACTAAAACTATTTTCTAATACTGGAGACATTACTACAGCAGGTGCTCTTACATTTACTGGTCAAACTAGCACTGCAGCTTCTGGTTCAAGTTCATCTAGCGATGCTTTTGATCACTACGAGGAAGGAGTTTGGTCACCTACACCACTAGGATTGTCAAACTCACCGACATTCTCCAACCTGAAAGGTAGATTTGTCAGAATTGGTAGTTTAGTACAAATCCATGGATTTATCCAGATGGGTTCTTCTCCAACATGGAATAATGTCAATGACTTCTTTATGTTAGGTCCACTGCCATTTAATTACAATGCTGATAATGCTGGGTATTTTGCAACAGCTGGTAGTGTTACATGCCAAAACTTCAATTTCCATGACAATGATTACAACAATACTGGTCAGGTAAATTGTGCTATCGCTAACTCTAGCAGCGTAAGTTATGTTGTATTTGTTGTGAGTGATAATAACAACACAAGAGGAACAGTCAAGAATTCTGCTATCTCTGGAAGCGATATTATTGAATTCTCATTGACTTATAGAGCAGGTTGATAAATACTATTTTAGCATGAATTTACCATGGATCCAGCAAAACTGAGAACTGAGTTTCAAAAACAAATTGCAGATGCAGAACTGAGACTCAAGAAGGCAGAGGAGGAAGTTGCCTCTATCAAGGAGTATAAACTCAAACTGCAAGGCGGTCTTGAAACATTAGATTTACTTGAGTCACCCGAACCTCCTGAGGTTGACAAACCTGCTAAATCTAAGTAAACTAACTCTGTTAAGGGTTCAAAGATAAATAGTAGAGCTTTATAAGATATAACTGATGGCAGCGATACCTGTAAATATTGTAGTTGATCGTCATGCCAACTTTGATGTGACTTTCTTCATTACAAATAAGGATGGCACTCCATTGAACATGGTGGGTTATACTGGAGAAGCTCATTTCAAGAAGAGTTATAGTGCTACAGCTAGCGTCCAAGTTCCCCTAGTGTTTGTGAACAGAACATCAGGTGAAATTGGTATCTCTATGACTGGCGCTGAAACTGGAGTGCTTGACCGTAGAAGATATGTCTATGACATTCTTCTAGAATCACCCCAAGGATATAAAACGAGAGTCATTGAGGGCATTGTAGAAGTCAATCCTGGAGTATCCTCCTGATGGCAGAGTATAATGTAAGAGTTGGTTCAAATACACATCGTGTTGCTCTGAGACAAAATCCTCAGTTCAACTTAGATGTTAACTACCAAATTCCAACAAAGTCAACGCAGTTCACCAATCTGATCCTGGATGATATTTCAGCATCGTTTGATTGTGTGAGTAGTCCTGCTGTTGATACATTTAACCTCTCTGTTAATGGTGAGGCATACTACCCGATCAATGAACAGCAACTCATTATCTCTATTAATGATGTTGTTCTAAAACCTGCGGTTGATTATATTGTTTCCAACAATCAAATTGTTTTTTCATCCGCTCCATGCGCTGGTAATAAATTTTCTGGTGTTGCATTAGTAACTACCGCAGATTTAACCAGAACACTTAACTTTGTAATTGACTCTGGATCGTTCCCTATGGCGACTGGTCCGAAAGGAGATATGACCCTAGATGTTACGGGCACAATTGAGTCGTGGACTATCTTTTCAGAGACTCCTGGCAATATTGAGATGGACATTCTGAAAGCATCATTTGCTGACTTTCCTAATTTCACATCTATCTGTGGCACAGAACTTCCAACTCTAGGTGTTATAAATCAATTACAAGAGGACAAGAAAAAGGATGACAACCTCTCCACATGGAATACCACTATCGATGCTGGAGACATCCTAAGGTTCGTCGTGAACTATGTTCATGATATAACTAAAGTCACTGTATCCCTTAGGATCAAATTATAAATAATCAGTGGTATAAATAATCATACAGATAGCAACGTAATCGACAGAGGACACACATGGCACTCTTAGTAACCGACAACGGCGAAATTGATTCTCTAAGAAATCTGCTGAACTATTCGCAGAACATTCCTAGGAATCTAATTTTAAAACTGTTTAGCACAGACACATATCCTGCAGAGAGTGACACTCCCTCTCAGACTAGATATTTTGAACCATACACCGATAACAACACGATCGGTTACGGTTCTGGTCCTACTACTGGATATCCTCAGGTCATTAACAACAGAACTGACCAGGACTATGTTCAGCAGTATGGTATCCTTTTGAATGGTAACCGTTGGACCATCGAAACTGAACCATCTGCAGTTACTACCGTCAATGGTGATGGTGTCTCTGGCGAATACCTGATTACTGTTGCTAGCAATACTGGTATTAAGAAGGGCGATTATGTCACTGGTGGTTCTGTCGGAACTGGTGCATATGTTGTCGATATCGACGGCACAACCCTCAACTTGAGTGTCAAAAACAGCGGTAACTTCACTGCACAACCTCTTGCTTTTGGTAAGGGTAGAACAACTGCTTCTTATCCTGAGCAGACTTTCACCTTTGATGGTCCTGCAGGTAACATCTACGGTTACTATCTGTCCCGTGCCAACAACATGCCTACCACTATTCACGGTGTGGCAGACGCAGCAACTATTGCTGCTGGTACTCAGATTTCTAAGTCTGGTGTCAGAGGAACGATTGGTAACAACTATCTAACTCTTGCTTCTGTATCTGCAGTTACTGCTGCTACTGGTACTGCTGGTGAGTTCGAGATCAGCGTTGCTTCCACTACTGGCGTTGTTGTTAATCAGCGCGTAACTGGAACTAACATCGCTCTTAACGCTCGCGTTGCTGGTATCGTTGGTACTACTGTATACCTAGACAAACCTAACGCTGGTGCAGTTTCTGGTGATGCTACATTCAAGGCGAATGTTGCTGAAGATCTAGCACTCGGCATGAGAGTTTCTCAGAGTTCTACTCCAAATGGTATTGATGCTAACACCATCATCACTGGTATTGACTTCGAGACAGAAGACACTGATGGAACTGTAACAGTTTACTTGAACAACCTACTGATTGAAAACATTCAGGCATCTAACGGTAACGACACTGTTCTCTTTGACTACAGCAAAGTTACTGCAACTGGTCATGGTCTAGTTGTTGGTGATGCAGTCTACATCGATCAGGGTACTGGTAACAGCACAACTACTGCTGGTACATACATTGTTCACACTGTACCTGATGCAAATACTTTCACCACTACCAAAGCAATTGATGGTACTGGTGCAGCGACTCTCTATGATGCGATCTTCTTCGCTGAGAGATTCACAAATGGTCCATACGCGATTCAAAACGCGGGTGACCAAATCAAAGTCACACTGAATGTCAGCCTCGACTGATTGATTCATTTGAACTCTTTATTATGTTGGGGGATTGCAAGAGCGGTCCCCTTTTTTATTAATGAGGAGGTCGAACCTTAATGTCAACGGTATACGAATATAAAACTGGACAGTTTGTATCGTACCCTATCGATTCTTATGCGAACGATGGGGTGGATTCGTATGCCAATGAAGTAATCGAGAGATTTGGTTATGACGACCCTTCTCTACCTGGAAAATTACACAATGTAATTTTTAGATTTAATAATAAAGATTTAAGAACATATCACTGGAATCCTTCGTCTATTGAACCGTTCATTGAGATTGACTACGGTTTAAATTCGTTGGCAATGACACCAACTGCTTTTGTTGATGGTGGGTCCGTTAGAGACACCGAAGCAGTTGAAGTGGATGATTGGGGAAGAATCATCTACGCAGATACTAACTTCCCATTCGGAACACTTAGACCTGTCAGTAATACAACTTGGACAGTTGTACATGCATGGGTTGGTACAGGTACTGTATTTGAAAGAGGCGATACTTACTATCGTCTGGTCGCTCCGTGGATCGTTACGGGTACACTGCATGTTACTGGTAACACCGTTACGCACTGGGTGCCAAGCATCAAGACCGATGGTCTCTTTGGCATCCAGTCGCTTACGGATATTGCATTCTCCAAGCAAGAACTTGGAAGTGGAAATCTATTCAATATTGGTAATGGATTCTCCCTTCGTAGCAGAGCATACGAAACGCAAGGAGTTATTGAAGTTAGTGGAGATGCAGATGTTGCATTCCAGCCTAACTGGGTCGGTAGTGGTACTGTCGAAGTTGATGGTTCTGCACCTATACTTAGAACCTTCGGATACGAAGCTTCTGGAACTCTACCAGCACTCAACAGTAAGGACGAAAAAAGAACTTATTCGTACAACACATCTTCTGTTGTACCATTTACATATCTGGACTTTGGAACTGTTCCACTCCAGACATACCAGCATATTACAAGCAACCAGACACTATCGGGAGTCAGTTCTGAGTCGGTAGTTCTGGTTGATCCTGGTGTAACAGCGAGTGTTTCACCACAGTACCAAGTTGCACTGCCTACTGGTACTCCACAAAATACAATTGAATACGCTCCTGTTTCTATTGGTAAGACTACCAATGAGGATTGGGGATTCATTAATGTTACTGGAACTAAGTTCCCATTCGGTGTCAGTAGACTTAAGTCTGAGACACTCATCAACTTCGTTCCTAATTATGTTGTCCAGGGTGACATCTCTGTATTTGGTGTTGCGATTGCTAAAACCAATCCAATCTGGAAAGGATTTATCATCAACAGAGTTAGTGGTGCTGCAATCACTAACTTCAGTCTCCTACATCCTGGTTCTGGTAACCTATTCAGTATTGGTGGCGGCGAAGAAACCAGGGCATATGCATACACAGGTTCTGGAGATCTATTCAACTTTGTCTCTACAGAAGAGAGAGTTGCAACTGATTATGTTGGATCTGGTGGTATTGAATTCAGCAATGCTGCAAATGTCAGTTTCGCACCTAACTGGATCTCTGAAGGTGTCATTGATGTAACAGGTGCTGTATCTGACATCAAGAGAACATTTGCTCAGGATGAAGTTAGTAATATATTCGTCTTCACTGGTGATGCATACCACGAAAGACGCACTTACGATTACAACGATTCTTCTATCGGGTTCTTTGGATACGAGAACTTTGGATTTATTCCATCCAGTGCATCTATACAGACTATTGCTGGTCCTCAGACAATCTCAGGAGATTCTACAGATCCAGTTGTAAGAATTGAGAATACTGTAGCGGTCAACCCAACATTCAAGCTTGTCTTGAATGCAAATACCGTTCCAACTGCAGTATACGATCACGGTACTATTACCGAAGGTTACTCTGGAAACATCGACTGGGGATTCATCAGTCAGACAGTTACCAACTATCCATTCGGTAAGTTCCTCTATAACGGTGCTGCTAAGACTAACTTCTCCCTCAGACATATTGGTGATGGTGAAGTTGTACTTGGTGGTGCGGGTAGAGCAAGAGTCAATCCTCAGTGGGTTGCTGAAATTCAAATTGAAGTCAATGGTGGAGAGGATTACAGTCTCACTAAGACTTATATTGGACGCGGTGACCTGTTCAACTTTGTATCTACAACAGATAGCAGAACATTTGCATACGAAGGTGAAGGTCAGATCTTTGCAATCAATGGTGCTGCAGAATCAGCAACCTTCAGCGAACTCAAGGATGGTCTATTCGAGTTTGTTGGTGCTGCTCATGTATCCTTCTCTCCCAACTGGATTGTCGAGGGATCGCTCAAAGTCGATGGCACACTATCTTCTGTTCTCAGAACATTTGCTCAGAACGAAGTCAGCAATCTGTTTGTATTCGAGGGGGATGCTTATCACGAGCGTCGTACCTACAGCTACAACGATTCTTCTATTGGGTTCTTCGATTACGAGAACTTCGGATTCCTTCCATCTACAGCATCGATTGGAAGTATTACAACTCCAACTATTCTCTCTGGATCTTCTTCAGATCCAGTTATCAGAATCGAGAATGGTGTCACTGCGGTAGTAGATCCTCAGTATCAGATTATTCTAACTGCAAACGCAGTTCCAACACTAACTCTAGATCAAGGAGTTATTACGGTCGGACATTCTGGTACGATCGACTGGGGATTCATCACTCAGACTGTTACGAACTATCCGTTTGGCAAGTTCTTACTCAACAGTGCAACTCGTACCAACTTTGCTCTCAGACATATTGGTTCTGGTGGACTCAAGATATTTGTCGATGGTCGCGCAAGAGTCAATCCTCAGTGGGTTGCAGAGATCCAGATCGAAATCAATGGTTCTGCACACAGCAGTCTTTCCAAGGTATTTACTGGAGAAGGAAGAATTCCTTCGTTCGTTGGAAAAGACGAGCGCAGAACATTTGCATACGAAGGCGAAGGTCAACTATTTGGTCTTGGCGGTCTCGTCGAAAGCGTCAGCTTCAATCCAGACGAGAAGCAGATGCTCTTCTCCTTCTTTGGAGACGCAGGCGAATCGTTCGTACCAAACTGGAATGGTACTGCTCGTGCAGAAATCTTTGGTACTGCAGAACCAGTCCTCAGAACATTTGGTTATCAGACAGAAGGAAGTCTGTTTGCAGTCAGTGGCAGCGCAGAAAGAAGAACTTATCACTACAACGATTCTTCTATCAACTTCTATCAGAAGAGAGACTATCAAGGTCTTCCTGCTTCTGGTCAAGTTACCAACATTGCAACCAGTCAAGTTCTCACTGGAACTGCTCCAACTTCAATCGTTCAGATTGGATCTCCTGGAGCAGGTGTTGTTGCAACAGTGGAGAATACATTCTCCATCAATCCTACTATTGGTTCTGTTGTTACAAGCAGTGTCGATTGTGGATTTATCACAAGCGAAAACAACGAAAGAACTGTCAGAGAAGACTATGGATTTACTTCCTACCCTGCTTCTCTACTCAGCAAAGTATCCGAATATCCATTCGGAAAAATCTCCAATCTTACCAGCGACTTCAGACAAGTCAAGACAAACTTCAGTCTGCTGCACATTGGTTCTGGATCTCTATTCACTCTTGTATCTACCACTTCCAGACTTGCACCAGTATACATTGGTTCTGGAAGACTGTTTGGATTTGGTGGAGCAGTCGAGACTGTTGGAGCAGTACCACCAGCAGAGACATTTACTTACAAGTTTGCTGGCACAGCAGACGAGGCATTTGCTCTCGGATACACTGGTCATGTCGATCTCAGAATCTCTGGTTCTGCAGAAGAGAGAGCAGCAACCGACACCCTCAGACAAGTCGATGTCGAAATCAGAGGTGGAGCGAAATACAGATATGCACCAAACTGGAATGGTTCTGGTGTACTATTCTCTATCGGAGCAAGTTCCGAAGCGGTTACAATCGATCTTCCAGCGTTCCAGGCAGATCTGGTATTCAAGGGAACCGCTGGAATCAGATCCACTATTGCCGAATCCTTTACTGCACACACCAAACTATCTGGTATCGCAGTCGAGAAACAGACAGACAACTATGTCGGTCAAGCAGATCTTCGTGTATTCAACGAATCTGTTGTACCAATTATTACTCTGTCTCATCGTGGCGAAGGTCGCATCTTCGCACTCAGTGGAGCAGCAGAATCCTTTACTGCAAATCCAGAAGAGAAGACTGCACTATTCTCTCCAGTTGGTACAGCAGATGTACGAGTTTCTCGTGCAGAAATCTTTACTGCAAACATCAAACTATCTGGAACAACTGCACCAGAAAACCTCACATTTGCAGAGCAACCATTTGGTACAGTATCTGTATCTGGAGCAGCATCTTACAGAATCGTCGATATTCACCTTGGCGAAGGTACTCTATTCAGTATCGGTCAAAGTGCAGAAGCAATCACAATCAAAATTCCTGCATTCCAGGCAGATCTGGAACTCAAGGGTGCTGTTGCTCAGAGACGCACATTTGGCGGCAACATTGGATTCGGAAATCTATTTGTTTCTGGAACAACTGCACCAGAACTACTTACATTTGCAGAGCAACCAGAAGTACAAGTCGAAGTATTTGGAGTTGCAGAAACTCCAAGAGCTCGTGCTTACTCTGTCGAAGGTTCTATCTTCACAGTTGGATTTACCAACGAAGCAATTACCAGAAAACTACCTGCATTCCAGGTAGACATTGCATTCCGTCCAGAGAAAGCAGGTCTTCGTGCTGGTTACAGAGAAGTCAGTCAGGGTGGAACCATCCTGTTCTCTGGAGAAGTATCGGAACCAATCCTCACATTTGCAGAGCAACCAACAGTATTCGTCGATATCACAGGTGTTGGCGGAACAACCAGAGCTCGTGTATACGAAGCTGATGTCTTTATTGGTCACTTTGGTGGTGCTGCTGAGAGTATTACTCTTAAACTACCAGAGTTCCAGTCGGATATTGTATTCCGTCCAGAAGCAGCTGTACTCAAAGCAACATTTGCAGAAACTGTATTTGCAGATTCTATTGTACGCGGCGAAGTATCTGCAAGATACATTCCAAACTGGAATGGTTCTGGTACAGTCGATCTATTTGTTTCTACAGAAACAAGTCTTACCAAGATCTACATTGGTACTGGTTCACTCAAGAAATTCTCTGGTGCGGCAGAGTCTGTCACCTTCAATCCAGAAGAGAAACAACTATTGTTCTCCTTCTCTGGTCAGAGAATTGCAGAGAAAGTTACCTTCAACCCACCAGAGGAAGGAGCACTTCTCGATCTCACTGGAGATGTATTCGAGAAATTCGTACCAAATTGGGTTGGTTCTGGTACTGTATTTGTTTCTGGTGTATCTGCAAACTCTCTCACCAAAATTTACATTGGCGATGGTCAACTGTTTGGTCTTGGTGGCGCAGCAGAATCTGTCACATTCAACCCAGACGAGAAAGAAGCACTCTTCGACTTTACTGGTGTTGGATCTATCAGATCTACAAGATCTTACATTGGCGATGGTTCTCTATTCGCAGTCAACGGTGCTGCAGAATCTACTGTTGTCGTACCACCAGCAGAAGGACTATTCAAATTCGGTGGTCTTGCTACAGAAAGAACATCCGCAGTCGAGACGGGCGGTGGTATTCTATTCAACTTCGTTACCAGCATCGAGCGTCGTACATTTGCACACAGCACGACAGGCGCACTTGATATTTCTGGTATCGCTGACATTGCAAGAGCAATTGATTACACTGGATTTGGTAATCTGTTTGCAGTTAATGGTGCTGCTGAATCTACAACAAATAGAATCACTGTTGAAGGTGACATTGCATTCAGTGGCGATGCTAAGGTTGTCGCTACTAGAAGATTCATTGGATCTGGAACACTATTCGGATTCGATAGTGCAACTGAGTCTAGAACAATCGCTGTTTCTGCGAGAGCAATCTACGACTTTGTTGGTGCTGCTCGTCAGAGATTCACAAGAACTGTTACATCTGATATCAATCTTGAGATCTCTGGTTCCGCAGTTGAAAGATTCAGCAGAGGTGCATGGATCACTACTGGTCAGGTTACAGTTCTTGGAGATACTCAGCACAGATTTACTCGTGTCGTATCTACATTCGGAACTGCGAGGGTACTCAACGAAGATGTTGTTCCTACACTCACTAGAAATTACTTCACTACTGATGGGAACATTGATGTTAATGTTCTCACAACATACAAGAGAATTATCAAATACTTCGGTCATACAAACATCGAAGTCGATATTTCTACTAAGTATGTTGCTCCATTCCAGTTCTACACAGGTAGCACCGACGCAATTGTATTTGGTGAATCGAGAATCAAGTTTGTCCAGGTAACACCTCCAAGATCTTATGGATGGATTATCTAATCCTATAAATACAAATGATATCTAAAAAACACTGATGACAACTCAGGTTCAATTTAGAAGGGGTACTACAGCTGAACACGCACTGTTTACTGGTGCTGAAGGTGAGCTTACAATTGATACCGATAAGAATATGGCCGTCATTCATGACGGTAGTACGACTGGCGGTTTTGATGTTTTTAGAGCTAGATGGGAATTAATTAATTCTAGTCGAGTTCTTGGAACTTCACTCAGATATCTTGTAGACTCCTCAAGCGGTCCCCTTACACTTACGCTCCCTCTCTATAATAATCAACTTGTTCCAAAAGCAGGTGATGTTATAGAGTTTATCGACGTAAAGTTCACATGGGATATAAATAATATTACTATTGTGGACCCTATCGGCAGACAGTTTCAAAATACTTTCGGAGTAGTTGATGCTCCTCTAGTTTTTGATCTGAAAGGCGCAAGTGTTCAGTTAATATGGGAAGGCAGTTACTGGAGGGTAATCGTATCATGACGATGTACATCAGCGATAGTTACAGAACTTCTGGCGGCGGCAGTGGCGGCACTGGTGGCGGTGGAGGTTTCTCTGGTAATAGCTATGATTTGGGTAATGACTTTACTATTCACGCTCTTCGCAGAGATGAAGATGGTATGCTTCGCTACACCAAAATCAGAAGTATTGATGATGAGGTTATTGATTTCCACAGACTTGATGGAACTCCTTACCTAGATATTGCGACTGGATTGTATGATTACGTAGAAGAAACTACGGAAGACAAATCATATGTCAATGATCCACAGGATAAATATCAACAGTATAGATTTGATAGTAGGAAAATTACCTACTACGTCGATGATGATGGATATTTTGTTATCCGCTTTAACGAAGCATACGATTATACCACCGAAGGACCTAAGTAAAGGAAAACACAAATGGCAGATTTTAGACTTGGTAGACTAAAATTTAACTGGCGCGGTGACTGGGCGGCTGATACTGCCTATGTCATCGACGACATTGTTAAATTTGGTGCTAACACTTATGTTGCAACCGCGAACCACACTTCGGTCTCAACGGCGGCACAATGGTACTCCACTGATGTAGGCAACTGGTCGTTGCACACAGAGGGTATCTACAATACTGGTGACTGGGCGACAGCCACTTTCTATAGATTGAACGATATTGCCAAGTATGGTAATGTTCTCTACAGATGTACTGTTCCTCACACCGCTGGAGCTAACTTTGATCCTGCAAAGTTTGCTGATTATCTTGATGGTCTAAAGTTTGAAGATACTTGGGACGCAAGCACAGAATATCAAAAAGGTGATATTGTAACTTACGGTGGTTACTCATACATCGCACTAGCGACATCCACAGCTATTCAACCCAACAATGGTCTTGGCACCACTTGGGAAATCCTAACAACTGGTTTCAAGGTTGTTGGTAACTGGGATGCAACTACAACATACAAGCCTGGTGATGTTGTCCTTCTAGGTGGTAACTCGTATGTTGCGAAAACTACTAATGTAAACTCTTCTCCTGCTGCTAGTGGTCAGACTGATTGGGACTTCATCGTTGGAGGTTTCACATGGAGAGGAACTTGGGATGCAAGCACAGTTTACTTCCCAGGTGACGCAGTTTCTAGAAACAGCAACTCCTATATTTGTGTTGCTCAATCTCAAGGCAATACTCCAGAAACTGACACCACTGGTCAATATTGGAACTCCCTAGCACAAGGCGCTCAGGCGAATGTTCTAACCACTGCTGGTGATGTTCTTTATCAATCTGGATCTGGTCCTGCAAGACTACCTATCGGTAATGACGGTACAGTCTTAACAGTTGACAGTGTAAGTGGATATCCTGCTTGGAAAAAGAATCAGGTAACTCAAAAAGTTTATTATGTCACCCAAGAGGGTAGCGATAGCAACACTGGTGAGAACATCACAGAAGCATTTGCAACTCTTCGTCACGCTGTTGACAGTGTAAGTGGTCCTGCAACAATCTATGTTAAGGCAGGTTCTTATAATGAGATCCTTCCAATGCGTGTTCCTGAGGAAGTATCCATTGTTGGTGACAACCTAAGAACAACTCGCATCAAACCTAGATCTGGGGAACCTTCTACAACGATCGAACTCGATCTTGCACAAGTACCTGATGCTCAGTATAAAGTTCTTGGTTCTACCGTAAACTCTGGCGACGGTTCAAAAACTGGTGAAGTTCTTGATGTTAAGGATGGTGGTTCTACTATCGTTCTTAAGATTCAAGGATTCGCTGGTCACAGAAATGGTGACTCATACAACCTACTAAAATCAAATACATCGTTCCTTGTAAAGGAAACACTTGCTAAGGCAGCAGCTGGTGGTATTACTCTTTCATATCCACCTGGATCTGATCAAACTCAGTTTGAAAATGACCTAACTCTAATGGTTCAGGACATTTATACTAATCTTGGTTATGGTGGTAATGATCTAATCTATGACAGAATTGATACTCAACTAACTGGCAACTACTGGAATGGTGGTGAAGCTGAAGTTGTTTCGATTCTTGGTTATATGAACCAGATCTCATATGACATCATCAACAATGTTGCTGTTACTGTAACTGGATCTCACGGTATTACACAGGTAATTGATAACACAATTACTAGTGATCCTAGTGGTTGTGCTGCAATCGAAGCAGCAATCGCTGCATTGATCCAAGTAGTTACTGATGGTCTTACTGCTGGTAACCTCAGTGGCGTAACTAGAACTGCTAACAGCAGTCTATGGACAACTTCTGACACCTTTGAAGCTGGTGCAACTGACATTGCTATTAATGGTGTTAGCATTGTTAATAACGAGCACGCAACAATGTTCTTGCTCGGTAACAAGACAATGTTGAAGGATCTTGTTATGGATGGAATGACTGGTTTCATTCCTTCTACTTCTGATCCTAAGGACATGAACACTGCAACCGTTAAGGGTGTGTTCGTAAGACTTGATCCTAATTCTCCAATTACCAAGTCTCCTTATGTTTCTCAGTGTTCCTCCTTCGGTGGTACTGCAACTGGTGCAATTATCGATGGTGATGTTCACTCTAAGTGGGACGCTACTGCAACTCCTTCTAACAAGTCAATCGTGTTTGACTCATGGACTCAAATCTATGAGGAAGGTGGTGTTGGTTTCTGGGTAACAAATAACGGTGCATCTGAAATCGTTTCTTGCTTCACTTACTACGCACACATCTCCTACACTGCTACTAGAGGTGGTAGAATTAGATCTCTTGCGGGTAACTCTTCCTGGGGTGTATATGCTATCGTTTCTTCTGGTTTCAACCAGAACGAAGCAACACTTCAAGGAGACATTGATGGTCTCCAGTTAGAGTATGATGTAGCAACTATTGCTGCTGGTCCTGGTGGCGACACTATTTGGGCGAATGATGAGAGGATCATTGGTCTAACTTCTGGAGCAATCGGTGAGATTGTTTCTGTTCAGGCAGGTGTATTTAAAATCCTTTACAGACCACTTAAGGGAACTTTCGTTCAAGGTGAAGTTATTAGTGGTCAAACAACTAATGTTTCAGCAAACCTAGCAAACAATGCAGATGCAGTTGGTGGACAAAACGGATTCGTTCTTGTTCTAACTGGTCTATCTGAAGCACCTAAGCCAGGTGGTTCTATTGAATTCATCACTGGTCCTGGTGGTGCTGGTGAAGAACCATTTACTTTCGTTGTTTCTAACTCCTCTTACAATGCACCTCTAGGGTATGGTACTCTGACAGTTGCTAGAGGACTACTTGGTTCTGCAGCTGCAACTCACGATGGTTTGGAAAATATCACCAGATATCAGTATGGTGATCCAACTACATTGAGTTCTGCAATTAACAACCCAACTGAAACTACAATCTTTGTTTCTTCAATTAGTGGATTCTCCATTGGTGCATTCCTAGTTGTAGAAGATGAGATGATGAGCATCACCTCCTTCCCAACTGCAACTTCTATGGAAGTTGTTCGTGGAGTTGAAGGAACAAATGCTATTGCTCACAACTCTGGTTTAACAGTTCGTTCTATTGAAATTAAAGTCGTTGGTCAAACAGATACTCGTAGAGATCTTGATGGCAGTCAGCAAGACATCAGAGTTACTGATGCTTCTGGTTTCAACCTCAATGACTATATCAAGATTGATAACGAATTCATGCAGGTCACGAATGCTCAGACAGATACCACTGGTACTGTTCTAGTTGTTCTTGCTGCTGAAAAACCAACCAGAACATATGATGGTCAGGGATATAAGATTAGATATTCCTACTCTCAGGTGCGTCTAACTGGTCATGACTTCCTGAACATCGGTAGTGGAACTAAGACACAAGTCAACTGGCCAGGTGAACCACTCGTACCACCTGCACCAGGCAACGAAGTTACTGAAGACTTCCCAGGTCGCGTATTCTTTGTTTCTACTGACCAAGACGGCAACTTCACTGTTGGTCGTTACTTCAGAGTTAACCAGGCAACTGGTAGCACAACCCTAAACGCTTCTTCCTTCGACCTATCTGGTCTATCGTCCTTGAGACTGGGTTCCATTGGTGCTCAACTTGGTGAAAGTATCACAGAATTCTCTTCTGATGTTACTCTATCCGCTAATAGCAACCAAAAGGTCCCAACTCAGCGTGCTGTTAAGACATACATTGATAGCACTAGAACTACCAAGGGATATGTGTTCTGGGCAGGATCGATTTGATCCCCATTTTTATAAATATTATCGAACTTACTTTCTTTTAGACACACCACAAGGAGAAAACAATGGCTTCTGGAATTCTGGGGACTCAATCATCCCTAGCTGCGGCAACATTAACAACTGTATATACCGTTCCTGGTTCTACAGTTTCTTACCTCAACCTTAACATGGTCAATACAAATGCTACACCTGTTAGCATTCGTATTGCTTTAGCTGCAACCGACACACCTACACCTGGCGAGTACATTGAGTACAACGCTGAGATCGGTGGTTATGGCATTTTGGAGAGAACTGGTATTGCACTCGATGCAACCAAAAAAGTTGTAGCATTCGCTGATACAACTGGCGTCAGTATCTCCGTTTACGGTGTTGAAGAAACCGCTTAATTTTTTCAATAAATAAACACATAGGAGTATAAAGACCCATGGGACGAGTATTAACACCACCATCTGATACTAGAGAGACTCTCGCAGTAACCTCTAATCATAGTGTCCTAGCAGGACAGATCCTGCTACTTGACACAACAGCAGCAGTTTTTGATTTGACTTTGCCAGCCAACCCAAGAGTAGGTGACAGAATCAACATTATTGACGCTGCTGGAAACTGCGGAAATAACAAAGTAAATGTCTTACGCAACGGTCATAAGATCGCTAACTTGGCGGAAGATCTTGACTTTGATATCAAGAATGCATCTCTCGAGCTAATCTATACAGGTTCTGCTTTTGGATGGTCAATTCTATCTAACTGATAAACTAACAGAGGGAACACTAGAATGTCAAGTTTAAGAGATCTTCTAGATGTGCCATCACTGGATAACTTACCCGTCCAGACGTATTTGGGTCCAGGAGCACATCAGTATCTATTCAGAGGAAACCACTGTTGGGAGTATAGTTCAAGTCATAACTATGACTGGAACAGATACAGATGGTGTGTTCCTAGTGAATGCATTTGTCGCGTCAAATGGGAAATTTGGGGCGGCGGTGGCGGCGGTTCAGGTACATGCTGCTGCTCTATCGCATGGTCTGGACACTCGGGACAGTACATGTCTTGCACACTATGTGCTGAAGACATGGGTGTCTCTCAATTGGATGGTTGCTGCTACGATATTTGTGTAGCATCTGGCACATGCCGTCATCCATCTAGAGGTGGTTTTGATGGATGTAAGTCGTATATCAGTGGTCCTGGTCTAGACGACTTCTGTGCTTGTGGTGGATGTCACGGATTTAACTGCTGTCACTGGGTTGATTCTTACTTCTCTTGTAGAACAAGGAAGAATGAAATTGGTCCTGCATGTAACAGATGGCAGAGTGATCACTATCCTGCTAACAACGGTGAAGTCTATAGAGGGTGTGAAGATAAAGGTAAGTTCTTCTGGGGTAACCTAGATTCATATATTCATTATGACTGCAACCCAGGTTGTGGTAACTGGTGTCATAAGAAAGACTATCACCCAGTTGCTCCTATGTTCGGTGCTAGATATGGTATTCACCATGTCCTTCGTCGTCCAGAGATGCACTCCTGTGGTAGAAGAGCTACATTGTGGTTGACTGGTAATAACGGTGGTTACTCCAGTTCCTGCCATAGAAACGGTCCTCCTGGTTCTGGTGGAGTTTCTGCTCAGGTATACGGTGGCGGTTGCTGCTGTTCTTCTGAGGGTGCTCACGGACTCGTTAGAGTCACACTTTTCTGCAAATCTTAATCACGGAGAGTAATGGCAAATCTTAGAAGTTTAATTGGTCGAGAGTACGCAAGCACACTGGATAACACCATTGGTGAAGTCGGTGCTCTCGACATGAATAACGAAGGAAGAGTATTCCTTTTCCGTGGTTATTGCGGTGATGGTAACTGTGATAACAGTTATTGGAACTACTGCTTGCAGCACTGGTGCGTTCCCTGTGGTACTACCCAAGTAACTTTCGAGTTATGGGGTGGTGGTGCATCAGGTGCTGGTGGTTGCTGCTGTCAGCAAGGATTCCCAGGCGGTGCAGGATCGTATGTAAGAAAGACTCTAGAGTATCCACTAGTACAAGGTGGTTGGTGTTATTCACTCTGCTCAGCGCCTCCTACATGCTGCTCACGCTGCTGCTGTGGTATCACAGGTTGTAAGACATGGGTCCAAGGTTGTAACTTAAGTAACCTTTGTGCAGACGGTGGTCTTCCTGGTAAGACTTGCTGCTATGCATTCTGGAGCAATGAGTTTAGATGTAAGGACAAAGTTTCCTTTGATGGTTGTGGTGGATGGAGTCTACATGGTTGCTGTGCTTGTGCATACGGTGGAGACTTTATGGCGGGTGGCAAACCTAGCTGGTTCAGAACTTCCAACAGCTCTAGTAACTGCTGGGCAAAGGCAGGATTCTCAATTCCTTACGGTCTAGTTGCTAACGGTCCAACTTATCAGACTGTTAACTATTCTGGTGATGCATGTCACCATGAATATATGATGTGTCGTGGTACTACACCATACGCATTCAATGTCAACTGTGGTGGTAGATCAGGAATCCCTGGTAAGGGTGGTCCTTCTGCAACTTCTTGTGGTGGTGGTTGCTGCTACGGTAGAGGTGGTGCATCTGGAATGATCAAAATCACATATTGCTCTTGCTGGATTCACGGTTCCGACCGTAGATCTGATGGCAACCAAGCATGTTCCTGTTACTTCTACAACTGATAAATACTGGAGGATAATAAAGTACAATGTCAAACCTTAGAGACTTACTCGGTATTGTATCAGAAGACACCCTGAAAGCATCAGCGGCACCTGACGATACAACGAAGATCGCAAGACTTCCATCCGAAGGATACTGCGTCCAATATATTAGTGCATATTGTGGTGCTACATGTCAAGAGTATAATACAAATTACTACTACATGCAGTACCCCAACTGGTGTGCTCCTGATGGTACTTGCGATATCATCTTTGAGATCTGGGGCGGCGGTGGCGGCGGCGGTTCTTCCTGCTGCTGTTCACGAGGCGTTCCCGCTGGATCTGGTGCATATGCATACAAGCGTCTAACTGGTAGTCAATATGCTGGTTGCGCTTATCAGATCGAGGTTGGAGAACCTGGATGTGGTAGAATGGGCTGGCAGTGTGGAGATCCTGGAAACTATACATCCATCTCTGGTCCTGGTTTGACAAACTTCTGTGCAGATGGTGGTCCAGCAGGATGCTCTTGCTGTTTCCTCTGCTGCTGCACTGCTAATTACATCAGTCTATCTAACTGTCCTTATGGATGCTGTGCTTGCTACTACGGAGCAGACGGCGGTTCTAGAGGCGTTCCTGGATACACATACATGTGGTGTCAGAATAATCACTGCTGGAACAAGCAGATGATTGCTTACCCAGGTGGTCTAGTCAACGGTAAAGGCGGTTGGTTGCCTGGTAACCAATGCGAAGATAGTGGATGCGGTTATTGCCTAATGCATTGGGCAGTAGACCAGCTACACTGGGGCGGTGGACATAGTGAAACTAACTATGTACCTGGCGTCGGTGGTGCTTCTGGTTGGACTTGTGGTGGTTGCTGCCATGGTCAGAACGGTAATCCAGGTATGGTTCGCATTAGTTACAAGTACGACGAGAACTTGTAATCATATAAATATATTCAGCATAGGTCAAAGTCACTTTCCTTATTAGATATGGCATTCACAAAAACATTCACATACAAACTCCCAGATGACTATCTGGCGCAGACTGATAATCTCGGGTTGACAGCGGATTGGACCTACGAAGGTCCTAGATTCCTCTTTGTTTTTGTTAGCCGCGAGACTAACAGATGGAACCCATCCCAGTCATGCATTCCCTTCACTCGCACACCAAACGCGGAAGAAATTGCAGGAGCAAACACTCGCGCAGGAGTAGACCAGAGAGCAGTTCTAATCGACATGCAAACTGCAGACGATGTAGAAGCAGTAATCGGTGCTATTCTGTTCCCTAAGGACACTGGAAAAGCAGGTGGTTATCCTCAGAAAGAATACAAACTCACTGGAGATGACACTGTATACTACGAGCGTCCTAATCCAACCTCGCCTGATCACACCTATGCCGCTGATGAGATCGAGTTCGACGCAGCAACTGAAAAGTTTGTTGCCCCAATGCCATGGTTCAAGCCTTGGATCACCATGGAGCAGCATAAAGCAGCGCGTGACGGTCTTCTTGCAGATGCTCAAGCAAATCTTGATGCAGAAGCATCTGAGAACGGTGGCAACGGAAACTTGACTGATGAGATGAGAACAAAACTTCAAGCATTCATCACTGAACTTGAAGGTTTATACACCAAGTTCTCTGCAGAAGATGGTTGGGGTCCTCATATGATTCCATTCCCAGATGATCCTAGAACTGACTGGATCGATGGTTATGACTATCGTGTTAATGACTATGATGAATTAGTCGCTGCTAGCACTGGTCTTCCTAAAGCATCTGTGAAAAAAGCAGAGTCTACCGAAGAATAAGTTGATAGATAAACAATAATGTGTTAATATGTGGGGCGGGAAACCGCCTCTTTTTTATTGCATAAATACTTACGGATTCAAAGAATTCTATATTATTCTGTTTGAAACGACACTATTATGAGACCCAAATCATTTTTTATTAATGGTGGAGCAGGACGTGTAATTTGCTCCATCCCTGCACTTGAAAAATACCAAGAAGAACACCCAGACGAAGATTTTGTCATTGTCTGTGAAGGTGGAACGGATTTTTTCAAAGGTCACCCTACACTTTACGATAAAGTGTTTGACCATTGGCACAAAGGATTGTTCCAAGACAAAATTAAACACACAGATATTCAGACTCCCGAACCATACAGAGTTTGGGAATACTACAACCAGAAATGCAACTTGTCCCAGGCATTTGACATTTGTATTAATGGAAAAGGAATTAGAGAACTACAGCGTCCTAAGATCAAACTCTCTCGTGAAGAAGAGATTGCTGGACTGTTCATTGTAGAAGAAGTTCGTCAACGCACTAATAAAAAGAAGACTGTTGTCTTCCAACCGTTCGGTCGTGGTGTAACTACTGCTGGTAATATTATCGCTGATAATTCTGGTAGGAGTTTTGAGTATAGTAATACCATCAACATCATCAAAAAACTTCAGAAAAAGTATTCTGTTGTTTTAATCTCTGAGATTGAGATTGATTTTGAAAAGGAAGGTTTTACTGAAACTGTCTCGCATCCTAAGCAGATGCCTCTGAGAAATCTTGCTGGTGCTATTAAAGCAGCAGACTTGTTCCTCGGATGTGATAGTGTCGGACAACACATTGCATATGCATTTGACACACCTTCTATTGTTGTTGTAGGATCCACCTTTGGTGAAAACATTAGTTATCCTGACTATGAAAAATTCTCTGTGATGGATATGGGAGGTGATCTCCGTGTTTATGATCCCATTCGTATTTCTATTGATGAATATACGAGTCGTAACAATGATCGTATCATGGCTATGAATGACAAAGTTGAGAATGCTATTCTCAAAGAGGTTGATACTTTTATGAATAAGTTTTACAAGAAACCTACATTTGAAGTCAAACTACCACAGGAAATGATGCAACCTCTTGGACCATCTCCAGAACAAATGGAAGAGATGAAAAAGAGTATGCCTACTCCAACCTTTAATGGTAATGGAAAGAAATCCAACAACCCAAATCTAATTCCTGCACTGATGAGTGAGGCAGGAGTTACACCAGATCCACTGAAGAGTGTTACTGGTTTTAAATCATCTAAGAAGTGAGGTATTAAAAAATGATTATTCTTGCAGTTGCTCGTGGTCATAATGGCAGCACGACACTCATGGTTGATGGTGAGATTGTTTTTTACTTAGAAGAAGAACGCCTATCTCGCTTCAAATATGATGGTGCCCCATTGATGGGTATGCTCAAAGCATTTGAGTATGTTGATCATATTGATCACCTAGTTGTATGTCACACCCACCGTGACGGTCCTCAACTTGATTGGACAGGTGAGGACATGTATGAGGGTCTAGTTCGTAAGATCGCTCGTAAGCGTTTTGAATTTAAGACGCACTTTATCGATACTACACACCACGAAATGCACGCTGCATGTGGTTTCTATAACTCTGGTTTTGAAACTGCTGCATGTGTCATTGCTGATGGTGCTGGTAGTTTCCTCAGGATGGAAGCAGTTCCTGATACTCTGTATGAGTTTGAGACTATTTTCCAAGCAGCATATCCTGATGACTTTGATACAGTCTGGAAGCACATCGGAACCAAAGCTTCTATTGGATTCCATGAACCAGAACCTAATCATTTTGTGACTGAGTATCCTGGTCATACTAAGATGTATGAAGCAGTAACTCAATACTGTGGATTCCCTGCTATTGAAGCAGGTAAACTCATGGGTCTTGCTCCATATGGCAAACCAAACGATGAACTACCTTCCTTCTTTAAGGACGGTTGGGGTAACCGTGACTTGATTGTTCCTACATATCCAAATGCTGCAGCAATCAACATTGAGCGTTTCCCTATCCTCAAGCAAGATTCTCGTGAGCATATTCGTGGAGAAGCAATCCCACAATATACCGACATTCAAAAAGACATTGCATATAAGATTCAGGAAGAAACTTCTGATCGCATGTGTGAGTTGATTGAGAAAGCAGTTGAGATTACTGGTGAGAAAAACATTGTTGTGTGTGGTGGATATGGTCTGAACTGTGTTGCTAACTACAAGTATTGGCAGCGTTTCCCTGACCTGAACATCTATTGCGAACCCATCTCTCATGATGGTGGTACATCTATTGGTGGTGCAAAGTATATCTACCATCAGGTGAGTGAGAACGAAAAACCAGAACCACAGGCATCTGTCTACTATGGTCCTCAGTATGATATCAATACATACGAACCAGAACTAGCAGGTCTTGATGTTACTGACGCATCTTATGAGTCTGTAGCACAACTGATTCGTGATGGTAATATTGTCACGATCTATCAGGGTCGCTCTGAGGGTGGTCCTCGTGCTCTTGGAAACCGTTCTATCTTGTTTGATCCTACGATCCAAGATGGTAAAGATCATGTCAATGCAGTCAAGCGTCGTGAATGGTTCCGTCCTTTCGCTTGTTCTATCAAGAAAGAAAAAGTACATGACTGGTTTGATCTAGCAGGTCGTGATGAGACACCTCACATGATGTATGCAGTCAAGTGTCATGATGGTGTAGAAGAGAAGATTCCTTCTGTCATCCATGTTGACAACACTTGTAGAATCCAGACCGTTACACCAGAGCAGAATGAACACTACTACAATCTCATTGATGCATTCGATAAGATTGCAGATGTCCCTATTCTGTTTAACACTTCTTTTAATTTGGGTGGAGACCCGCTGGTCGAGACAATCTCAGATGCAATCGACACTCTGAGTCGTAGTCAAATCGAGTATATGTATCTTCCTGAAATTCAGAAGTTGGTGAAAGTTCCAAATGAGTGATTACTTTGAGGATATTGTGGAGATTGATAATTTTATATCTCCACGGTATGCCGAGCACTTAAAACAAACGGTGATGGATTCAAAATTTCCTTGGTATTTTAACCGAGACATCACATCACCACTGTGGTTCTGGGAACAGAATCATTTGAATGACTCCACCCTTGATGTGGAGGAGTCTTCCTTCACTGGGTTCATGCACATCCTTTGGGGTAGAGAGGGAAAAGAATCGGATTTTTATGATATCTTCGTTCCCCTTCTATATTCAATGGAAGAAAAAATTAATATGACCATCGCGGAACTTGTTCAATTAAGATTGGGTCTCTTTACATTGAACAAGAACCGTCAACCGTATCATGTTCCACATGTGGATTATCAAGATGATGGATTGAAATACACGGCAATCTATTATCTAAATGATAGTGATGGTGATACTTATTTCTTTAATGAATTTCTAGATCCAAATATCAAGAGATTTATTAATGGGTATGATCCCAGTCTCTTTACTGTTGCAAAATCAGTCAAACCTAAACAGGGGAAACTGGTATTGTTTGATGGTAGAAGATATCATGCAAGCTCTTATCCAGAGAGCACTCCCGAACGAATGGTTTTGAATATTAATTTTGCTCCTGTATAATTATGGCGTGGATACTTGGTGTAAATCGATCTCATGATGGTGGTATTACTTTATTGAAAGACAATAAAGTTGTTCTTTCAATCCAAGAGGAGAGACTTACTCACATCAAATATGATAATGAGTGCTTCTATTCTTTGGATAAAGTTGCAGAGTACACAAAAGTAATCGATGTCTGCGTGTATACACATCTGTATAATCGCAGAAATGATTTTGGACCATATTTTAAATATATCAAACGCAAACTTGGACTGCATGTCAAGAATTATCTTGAAGCGAAGGACTACCATCACTCCCTTCATGCAGCATGTGCATACTTTCATTCTCCTTTTGACGAAGCAACTGTTCTAGTAATTGATGGAGCAGGTGCTGATCATGAATATGGTAAGGAGAATGAGAGTATCATTCATATTCCTGGTAGCGCAGCAAACGCAGAGTGTTTATATCAGAGTGTTGTTGGATATGTTGGTTCTAAGTTAAAAGCGGATGCACCATCATATGTTGATCCAGAACCTCGTATTGGTGCGGGTTATGTTTATTCAGGTATCACAAAGTATCTTGGATGGGACGGTCTTGAGTGTGGTAAGACTATGGGAATCTCCTCATATGGAAAACCAAATCCAAAGATCAAATCTATCCTAGATGAAGGTGGTGGTAGATACCAAGAGTTTGGATTAGCAGATTATAATAATCATAAAGAGGTGATGGTAGTAGTCCGTCCATATGAATATATTTGTTCTGCTAGAGATGAAGAAGAAAAGTTTCAGAGAGATGCTGATCTAGCATATAAACTTCAATCTGAGTTTGAAGATTATGTTTATATGAGAATCATGCAGGCATATCAATTATCTAAATGCCCCAACATTATTTTTACTGGTGGTTGTGCATTAAATTGTGTTGCTAATTATAGAATTAAGAAAAGATTGCCACCAGAAATTAATCTATATGTTGAACCAATTTCTAGTGACTCTGGTGTTTCTCTTGGCGCTGCATACATTGGTTACAATAAAGAGATGCCAATGCGTTTTGCTAAGAAACCACTGATGCCAATTGATAATATTTACTTTGGTCAGCAACTTCAATATGAAGAAAAATATGAGAACGAGAGACCAGCAACTCCATCTGATGTTGCAAAGTTAATTGCTGATGGAAACATTGTTGCCATGGCACAGGGTAGATCTGAAAATGGTCCCCGTGCTCTAGGAAATCGTTCTATCCTTTATGATCCTCGTGATCCTAATGGTAAAGATAAAGTCAACACTGTTAAACTACGAGAACATTGGAGACCATTTGCTGGCACAGTCATGCTAGAATATGCACATGAGTGGTTTGATATGGCTGGATTACCAGAGTCTCCATATATGATGTATGCTATGGAAGTTCTCAGACCAGATGAAATTCCATGTATTACTCATGTAGATAATACTTGTAGGATCCAAACTCTCACAGAAAAGCAGAATCCAAACTACTATAAATTAATCAGTGAGTTTAATAATCTCACTGGGGTTCCTATTTTATTCAATACATCTTTCAATCTTGCTGGTGATACTATTGTAGAAACTATGGAAGATGCTTTCAATACTATGAATGAAAGTTCAATTGAATACCTATATCTACCTGAAGAAAACAAATTATTATATTTCCCCAATGAAACTAACTGATTTAATTCTGGAATTACCAGGATTCCTTCCTGAAGAAGATTGTGAAGACTTTGTACAAAAGTTTTGGAACAATGCTAACAAACATCATGATGGTGGAATTGGTGATGGAGATGTTGATTATACACATAAGAAAGCTACTCAGTGGCACCCACAAGTCGGTAATGATGTGTGGTGTCAACTCTCAGTTGTAGTTAAAAATGCAATTGATGAATACTATAAGAGAAGCAAACTATTGTGGCGTGCTCCTCTTGTTTCTTATGATTATTCTTTGCGTTCTTATGTTAAGAATGATGGTTGGTTCAATGAGCATATTGATGTGTCTCCGATGGATCCTTTGTTGATGTCTAGACTATATGCAATTATTGTATACCTAGATGATGTTGCTGAGGGTGGTGAGACAGAATTTGTTGAGTTGGGTTATAAAGTAAAACCAGAAATGGGTAAGTTGCTGATGTTCCCATGCAATCAATTGTATCCACACAAAGGAAACAAACCAATTAGTAATGGTAAGCATGTGTTCACAGCATTTGTTTGTATGGATATTGATGCTCCTCATCTAAAAGCAGGACAGCATCCAAACCAAATGCATGGTTCTCCCTATCAAAAATACTGGGGAAAGAAGTGAAAATTTCTTTTGTCAATGGTTGTTTTGATGTTTTACATCCAGGACACATTGAACTTTTAAAATTTGCACGGTCTCTTGGAGATTACCTGATTGTTGCTATCGACTCTGATGAGAAGGTAGCACAGATGAAGGGTCCCGAGAGACCTATTTTTTCGCAGTATGATAGAGCATTGATGCTCAAGTCAATTCGGTATGTGGATGTAGTGCATGTCTTTGATACTAGAAAAGAGTTAGAAGAATTGCTCTATTCCATTTCACCTGATATAATGGTCGTAGGTTCCGACTGGAAAGGAAAAGAAGTAGTAGGTTCACAGTATGCCAAATCAGTTCGGTTTTTCGATAGACTCGGAGAATATTCCACAACACAAACAGTTCAAGGTATTACTTATAGGTGACACCTGTAAGGATGTTTATGTTTACGGTAAGTGCTCTAGGTTGAGTCCTGAGGCACCAGTTCCAGTTCTAGTTGAAACACATAAAACATACAGCGAGGGTATGGCGTGGAATGTTAAAAACAATCTAGAGTCTTTCGGTGTTGAAGTATACCTGATGACTAGCACAGAACAACCAATTAAGACTAGGTATGTTGATGTTAGATCAAATCAACAGATCATGAGATGCGATCAAAATGATCAGGTATCAGAGTTCAAGTATGATTTACCCAAAGAAAAATTTGATGCTCTAGTAATTTCTGATTACAATAAGGGATTCCTAACAGAAGAGAAGTTGTTTGAGTTGACAGATTGGTTTGATGGACCTACATTCATAGATA
>CENT01090522.1_pt1 | contig 64031 bp, 51 predicted proteins | sample 530141 | NCBI WGS metagenome assembly CENT01 (sample SAMEA2591074, study PRJEB7988) | marine metagenome | isolation source: saline water (ENVO:00002010), including | reverse complement strand
CCGGCGTGACAGGCCGGTATTCTAACCAACTGAACTACCGCTCCACAATCTCAATGTTATCAGTGAGTTAAAAAGGTTGCTGTAACCCTGTGCCCTCACTGCGGCGCAGATAATACGTATTCCCCAATGTGGAGTCAATGCTTTTTATTAATAAAATTGTCATCTGCAGTTTGTTTGCCTGTTAAATAAACACAATGTCGAAATAAAATCCAAGATGGATGATTTTACGCCAAGACTAAGACCTACAGGCCTAGCTTTCATCCTGTTTTTTCTTTTTAAACATCGCAAACAATTTCTTTATCCCTTTGGGGCTGTCATCTAGGGTCAAATTAGACTCATCAGCAGCATTATCTTTGGCTTTTTTCTTAAGCTCTGCTTTTGATGGCTCTGCTTTTGATGGCTTAACTTTTGAAGGTACAGCCTTTCCACTACTTCCCTTTTTCCGTTTTAAGATAATAATAACAGCGACAATAAGGCCAATGAGAATGATTGAACCGTTAATAGCAATGATCAGAAGCGTCAGTGTGGCAGAATCCATATCGCCCTCAGACGACTGTTCTGCGTTATCAAGTGGCGTTTCAGTGTTGCTGGTAACCAATGGGGCGCTTCCATCTACGATAGGGTCTTCGCCGTACACGAGAGGGTCTTCTACTTCAGGCTCTGCAGGGCCCTGACCTAAGAATGTGTATTCTGGTACATCAAGAATAAAGTCTCGGCCATCAGTAGTGGTGCCATAAGCCGTAAGTTTTACGCGAAATACGCCTTTTTCATAGGCAACAATCTGGTATTCCCTTGCGTCTGGTCCGCCTTCGGTTAGGGAAAAGTTTTGAGTATCCCCATTGGGAAAGCGCACCTTTCCATCTACCAACAAGGAGTCGATTTGCACGAGCTCTCGGTCTACATCAATAAGCAGGTTATGGTAGCCGGAATCGTTTTCATTCATTACCACCGAAATGTCTACCGGATTTTCATGCAGTACGATTGGTGAGCCCTCTTGCTCGCGAGTCATCATTGGCGTTGCGACAGAAAAAACAGGCTTCCACTCTCCCGACGCTATTTTTAAATTGAACTGGCCGGTGAAAATACCGTCTCCAGGCCGCTCATCCATACCCAGGCCATCGTCTTCAAACGTTGCAACTAACTCGTCTACTGCGCCAAAGTTGTTGTAGTTTGCATTATTGGTGCTTATAAATTCTATTTCCACATCCACAACGTTTCGAAATTCGTTGTTTTTTATTTCTTCTCCACCATTTGTGAGATAGGCCGTAGACTTTAAAATCTCGCCAGAAAAAAGGATGTTTGGAAGTGGGTCGGCGGTTAGCTCTATATCAGAAACAACCATTATTCGGCTTTCTGGTAGCACTTGCCCTACTGCTTGCCACGGGCCGGGGACAGGATTTTTAATCGTGATCATGTCGAAGGAATCGGAATCGAACCACTCAACTTTTTCTTCGTCTACCCTGCCTTGAAATAACTTAGAGCCATCGGGACGAACTAATACAACAGGTGCAGAACCGTATTTGCGAAAGAACACCATGGTGATCTCTTCAACGTTGTAGTCCACACGAAAACGATTCTTCAGCAATTCTATGGAATTGGTGTAATCATCTCCAAGCTCAGAGATAACAGAGGTGTCTACCGACTGCTTTGCGTCGTCCTCTGACGTTACCGCGCCATCAGCAGTTTGTAGTGCAAGATCTTGCTGCTCCCGCAACGATTGTGAAGACGCGTTTGTACACCACGTGCCCAAAAGGACAATTACGCAATAAATCCACACTCTCACGTTGCTATGCTCCTGCATTTCGTTATGTCGGTTATCTACAGCTGGCTCGTTTTGATCACTCTGGTCGCCATATACAGTTACCACCCGCTTCCTGGACAATATTCAGTCGCGCTTCATGCTGTTCTAATTCATCGGCGCTGGCCTTGATAACCTTTAATTTATTTGCCGAACGCTCAATACGACGAAGTGCTGTAGCATCGGCATCACTGGTGCCGCTAGACGCCAATTTCAATTTGGTCTGCCCACCTGTCATCAATAAATAAACATCGGCAAGAATTTCGGCATCGAGCAATGCACCGTGCAGCGTTCGATGACTGTTGTCTATACCGTAGCGCTTACACAAGGCATCAAGATTATTTTTCTGCCCAGGGTGCATTTTTCTGGCAAGAGTGAGCGTATCCAGTACATCGCAGATTTTACTGGTAACCACACCTTTGGTTCGCGCTTCCATTTTGAATTCATGATCCATGAATCCAACGTCAAAGGGCGCGTTGTGAATTACCAACTGTGCACCTTTGATAAAATTCACGAAATCATTTGCCACAGATGAAAACACCGGTTTATCTGCGAGAAATTCATTGGTAATACCATGTACTTCTATCGCTTCTTGCTCTATGTGACGACCGGGGTTGATGTAAGCGTGGAAGTGATTACCAGTTAAACGACGGTTTACTACTTCAACACAGCCAATTTCAATGATTCTATGGCCTTCTTTTGGGTCAATACCCGTCGTCTCAGTATCTAAAACAATTTGGCGCATACATCCTCTGCTATTAATGTGTTTCTATTTTTTGATAGTATATCAAGGCCTTCGCTACAGACTAAGGGAAATAGTTAAAATAAATGTATCAGAGCATTATATAAGAGCTGACAAAAGCTGAACTAAAGCTGATAGGCGCTTAACATAAAAAAGACACTTCTTGCCAAATGCTGCGTTTAGCAATGCCGCGATGAGCGAGTGCGTGATTAAAAAGCTGCAGTTACAAAGCGTGCGGTGAAAAACATATGGGAAAAGAAGACATGACACAGAAAACCATAGATATTTTTACCGATGGCTCCTGTCTAGGTAATCCAGGACCGGGAGGGTATGGCGCCGTACTTATCTATAAAGGTCATAGGAAAGAATTAAGCGATGGCTTTGCGCACACCACCAACAATAGAATGGAGCTCCTGGCTCCCATTGAAGCGCTCAATTCTTTAACAGAAACCTGTAGAGTAGAACTCACCACCGATAGCCAATATGTTAAAAATGGGATTAATCAGTGGATCCATAACTGGCGCAAAAACGGCTGGAAAACATCAGATAAAAAGCCTGTGAAAAATGCAGATTTATGGAAGCGACTAGACGAAGCTGTGAAAAAGCATTCCGTTAACTGGCATTGGGTGAAGGGGCATTCAGGTCACCCAGAAAATGAACGATGCGACGTATTAGCAAGAACTGCGGCTGAATCTAAGCCAACGAAACCAGACGATGGTTTCGTTGCCAAATAGATAGCTTTAGGTTCAATTTACCAAGACACCACTATCTTGCCCTTTGTATCATTACTTTCTAAACGAGCATGGGGCTTGCTTATGTCTTTAATGTTGTAATGGGTGTCTAGATTCACCACCAGCTCACCGGTTTCAAACGCTGGCAAACAAACTGTGGCAAAGTCACTAATAAGATTTGCTTTGTACGCATCACTGCGATTGCGAAGGGTTGTTCCCGTGATAGTGGCACGTTTACCGAGTAATAGTGCCATATCTAAATTATCAGCGTAGCGCCCGGCTAACATGGCGAGGTTAACGATAATACCATCTTGTTTTATCACGCTGAGATTTTTATTGAGATAGTCTCCCCCAACCATATCAAGCACCATATCAATGCCTTCAGGCCATTCCCGTTTAATTTCATCGGCAAATGAGTGTGTTTTATAGTTTATCAGTAGCTCTGCCCCATTCTCTTGGCACAAATTCAACTTTTCCTGAGCTGACGCCGTCACTGCACTGTGTACTCCCCAATAACGACATAGCTGTGTAGCGGCCAGACCCACTCCGCTCGCGCCTCCATGGATAAGGGCATGCTGAGCGGGCTTCACATGAGCTATGGTTCGCAAACATTGAAAAGCGGTTAAAAAGACCTCGGCAAGCCCCGCTGCCTCAACAAAAGGCATGCCTTGTGGAATAGTCATTAAATGGGAAGGGTTAACGATAGCTTCTGTTGCGTATCCACCACCGGCGACGAGCCCAAACACGCGATCACCCTCTTTTACATTGGTGATGCCTGATGCCACTTCCGTTACGGTACCTGCAACTTCTAATCCGAGTATTGGGCTTTCTCCCTGTGGAGCCGGATAGTGTCCCTGACGTTGTAATGTATCAGCGCGATTAACGCCAAAAGCGTTCACCGCCACTTTTACCATTCCATCGGGCAGCTCATAGGACTCTCTTTCTTTAACAACGAGTTTTGAGGGCGAACATCCTTTTTCAAAGTCTACGTAATACATTTTGCTCTCCTGTCGATAACCGCATTTGCGGATGTGACTTGTTTACGGGACTGCCAAGGTTAAAGTTTAGTTAGCGCTTGACCTGCTGACTTTGTCATCTCAATTTGTTTTTCACAACAGATACCGACACAAGGTAAGCAAAATTTCGGTATAATATTATTATTGCGTGCGTGATTGCGTGCGTGGCCGCTGCGAAGTTATTCGCGGGAGCATCCACGTGGATTTCCACGTAATTTTATCCACTTTAAACCTTTTTATATCTACTTTATTGAGTAAGAGAGCCTTCATGTCAGCACAAGTCATCCTTCAGCCTAATCGAGATAAATCGTTGCGTCGGCGCCACCCGTGGATTTTTGAAAGCGCGGTAGCTGAAGTAAAAGGCCGAGCAAAGCTTGGCGATACGGTGGATGTTTTCGACTCTGAAGGTGAATGGTTAGGACGCGGGGCTTATTCTCCAGAATCAAAAATTCGAATTCGTATGTGGACATTTAAAAAAGATGAAAGCATCGACAACGGCTTTTTTATGCGCAAATTAGAAACTGCTTTAGCCCTTCGTAAACGTTTGTTCAATTCCGCAACAACTAACGCATTTAGATGGATAGCGTCAGAGAGTGATGGCCTGCCTGGCATTACTATCGACTTATACGACAACGTGGCCGTGGTTCAACTGCTCAGTGCTGGTGGAGAAAAACACAGAAGCAAAATAGTGTGGGCAATTACTAAACTACTTCCCGATGTGCATATCTATGAGCGCAGCGATGTAGATGTGCGCAAAAAAGAAGGGCTAGAGCCAGTGATGGGCGTATTGCACGGCACACCACCTAGCCAAGTTACCGTTTTAGAAAACGGCCTCAAGATTGTCGTTGATATTGAAACTGGCCACAAAACAGGGTTCTACCTCGACCAAAGAGACAGTCGCGCTGCCGCCGGCAATTATGCAAAAGACGCCGACGTATTAAACTGCTTTAGTTATACCGGCACCTTTTCATGTTACGCGCTAAAAGGCGGTGCAAAATCAGTTACCAACGTCGATGTGTCTCAACCCGCTTTAGACTTGGCGAAACACCACGTTGCCATTAACGAACTTGACGAAGATAAAGCGCAATACATCAATAAAGACGTTTTTAAAGCATTACGAGAGTATCAAAGTGAAGGAAAGCAGTTTGATATGGTTATTCTCGACCCACCAAAATTTGTCGATAACAAGGCCACCCTCAATCGCGCAGCCCGCGGCTACAAAGACATAAATATGTACGGCATTCATGCGGTGAGATCAGGGGGATTTCTACTGACGTTTAGTTGCTCTGGCCTGATGCCTGCAGATCTATTTCAAAAAATTGTTGCCGATGCCGCCCTTGATGCAGGTCGTACCATAAAAATTATTGCTAGGCTTAATCAAGCCTCTGACCACCCTATCATTGGCAGCTACCCTGAAGGGTACTATTTGAAAGGTCTGGTTTGTGAAGTCACTGACGACTAACGTATAACACGTTATGGCGTTTGACAAGCAGTTGTGTGAGGCGAGTGTTGGCATAACATAAGGTTATGTTTTACCTCACGTTATGTTTGCCGCCGTGTTTTACCTTAAAGTGCCACCTGAGACAAACCACTGTCACTCTCAGGTTTTTCCTCTAGCTTTTTCCACACCATTTCGTGAAAGTAAAAAGCCACCGTATTCACTGCTGGCTCAACGAGTGCCACCAGACCACCCACAACCATACTACCCGTTAGTAAATAGGCAACAGTAAATGCTACCGCAAAGTGCATAATGGCAAATGTTATTGTCTTTTTCACAATTGGCTCCTCAAATTCGCTCTAATTGGTTTCACTTAATTCGTGATGATTTATCGTAATGAGAATTATTATCAATTGCAAGCAAGATTACTAACTCTTTTTGTAAAACAAAGTAATCGCTTTTTTTAATCAAGGCACAAAAAAACGGCGTAAGACCAAAATGACCTACGCCGTTTTTAACAATCAAATAATAGCGCACAACTGTTGTGTTGCAGCTGTACGTACAAGCATCGCCTATACGCCTTTTGCTGTGCGGTGCTTTATTTGCGCTAACTAATTTGTGAAACCTAAGTCGTGCTATTTCATTTGAGTAATTTCAACACCGATAATGCAACTTGCATCGGTTTCCGGTTCACATCGCACCACATTAGCAAGGGCTGCTAGTGATGGTATTTGGGAGCTAGAGGACTCAATGGCAACACTAATCTGCGTTCCCACCTCAATGGCTGGTTCATCAACTTCTAAAGACATGCCCGTTGCGCTTATATCCCTACACATTGCCTGCATCGTACGGCTAGACTCATCGTCGGTAACCTGTAATTGACACGGCGAGTTAACCATCATCCTGAAAAAATTACGCTTGTCGTCGTATCCTAGCATGCCTACTTCCTCTGATTTCTAGCTCACGCTTACTACCCTCTTTCTGTTATAGATTGAGGATAAACACTTGTCAAACTAAGTGATTAAATTACGTACAATTATGTGTACATACAGTGTCTAATAGCAAGAATTAAAAATCGTCTAAGAACAAGGTAATACGTTTTGCCGATATGGGGTAAGCGGTACCAAGCTGTTGTGCAAACAAAGATACTCTTAATTCTTCAATCATCCACCGCGCGTCATCAAGGGCCTCTGGTACCTTTCCCTTCGGGTATTTACTGCGAGCCTTTTCCCATTCTTTGATACTCTTTTCAATGGTCAGTTGATGCATTCTGTCTTTGTTAGGGTCGATGGGCAGTTTTTCCAACCTACGTGAGAGACCTTTTATATATCTGTTCCAATCCTCTAACCTTCCCTCACCAATTTGCGAGGCAAACCCAGGATAGACCAACGACGCTAAGTGAGCCTTGCAATCGCCTAATGCGTTAATCATTGTCAGTGGCACATTACCCTTCATTTGCTTTTGACATTGATGTGCAAGCGTAAGCCCCTGCTCTACTTGCTTAGCAATATCGAGCACTCTGTCATTAATGTCAGCCCTGACTTTATCAACACAGGCTTCAAAGTCTGTCTTTTTTCTAATATCAGTATTACGCGCTTTGCAAAAGTCAGACACTAAGGCATCGATACCCGCAAAAATACAGTCATCAATGAGCGCTTTAACATGACCAAAGGGGTTAAAGTAAAGACCCAGCTTTGCTTTATTCGGCAGCTTGTTTTGTAAGTAATTCAGTGGAGAAGGCATGGCGTTTTTAATTAAAACATTCACGCCTTGTCGATGTTCAAGTTCGGCCTTATCGGCTTCATCAACAAGGGCAATATCTACTTTGTCCCCCCGTCTTACCAGCGCTGGGAATGCCTGTACTTCAAAGCCCCCCACCTTTTGCACAAAGGTTTCAGGAATGCTTTCAAAATCCCACTGCTCAATATCGTTTCGTTCTAAATCAGGGGTAGCCGCTTTCTCGAACGTCTTTTGCACTTGTCCTGCACACTGCCGTTTCAGGGCGTGCAAATCATCACCAACCGCAATATTTTCATTGTTATCGTTGGTCACAGCAAAATGCATCTTTAAGTGTTTGTCTAGTTGCTCGAAGTTCCAATCTTCTGGCTCAATCACAACACCTGTCATTTTGCGCAATTTATCAGCCACTGCATTTACCATCACTACAGGGCGATTGTTTTTGTCTGTTTCACTGATATCGGCAAGGCAAGCATCTGCAAAATTAGGCGCAGGAACAAAGTTTCTACGCAAACGTTTGGGCAAGGTTTTTATCATTCCCACAATAAGCTCGTGCCTTAGCCCCGGTACTAACCAGTCAAAACCAACATCATCAACTTGGTTAAGTACGGGCAGCGGAATAAGAACAGTGACACCATCGTCTTCAGCGTTCGGTTCAAAGTTATAACGAAGGGGCAGCGTGACGTTACCTTGTCGCCAAATATCAGGAAACGCATTGGCAACAGACTGCCCAGGCTGCTGACGATAAACATCGTCTTCCGTAAAGGTTAGGTTTTCATTACTACCGTGCTGCTTAAACCACTTTTTAAAGGCTGCGTCGTTATTTGCCTCAACAGGAACACGCTGAGCATAAAAGCGTGCAAGCTCTTCATCGTCGACCAGCAAATCTCGGCGTCGAGTTTTTTGCTCAAATTCGTCTGCCTGCTCAAGCAATACTTGGTTTTCCTGCAGGAATTGATAATTGATTTTCGTATTGCCCGCCACCAGCGCTTCGCGAATGAATAGCTCGTGACAAATAGCGGGGTCAATAAGGCTGTACACTTTCGCTCGCTTCATCACAATTGGCAGCCCAAAAAGTGTTACCTTTTCAAAGGCAATAACAGCGCCTCTCTTTTTGGACCAGTGAGGCTCTGAATAGCTACTTTGCGTCACGTGCGTGGCAAGGGGCTCTATCCAAGACGGCTCGATTTTGGCAACCATACGGCCAAACAGCTTTGATGTTTCTACTAGCTCTGCCGCCATTATCCATTTAGGCTGTGCTTTCGACAAACCCGAGCCCGGAAAGATCATAAACTTGGTATTTCGAGAACCTAAATACTCTCGGTCTTTATCCTTAAAGCCCAAATGAGATAGAAGACCACTGGCAATCGCTTGGTGAATAGCCTGGTAGTCGGCCTCTTGACTGCTGATCCCAAATCCTAATTCGGCAATAGATTTTTTCAATTGGCTGACAATATCCTGCCACTCTCTCATACGCAGGTAGTTGATAAACCGCGTTTTACACCATTTCCTAAGCTGGTTTTGGGTAAGGTTATTTTGCTGCTCTTTAAAACCTAACCACAGGTTAAGAAGGCTGATAAAATCTGAGTCTTTATCTGCAAACTCACTGTGACTCTCATCTGCTTGTTGACGCTTTTCTTGAGGCCGCTCTCGTGGGTCTTGTATAGAGAGGCCTGCAGCGATAACCATAACTTCGCTAAGCGCGTTGGTACTGTCTGCTTCAATAACCATTCGCGCATAGCGAGGGTCGATAGGGAGCCGCGCAATACTTCTTCCCATTTTCGTCAGCTGCGTCTTGTTTTTGTGTTTTGCAATTGCTTGAATTTCTTCTAGCAGCCTAAAGCCGTCATTGATATTGCGATTATCTGGGGGCTGTACAAAGGGAAAAGCAGCAATATCACCTAAACCTAAGGCCAGCATTTGCAAAATGACTGACGCTAAGTTGGTTCGCAATATTTCTGGGTCCGTAAACTCAGGGCGGCCCAAATAGTCGTCTTCACTGTAAAGCCTAATACAGATACCGTCAGATACACGACCGCAGCGCCCTGCCCGTTGATTCGCCGATGCTTGAGAAATTGGCTCTATGGGTAATCGCTGCACTTTACTGCGGGCGCTATAGCGAGAAATACGTGCAAAGCCAGGGTCAATAACATATTTAATGCCGGGCACTGTGAGAGAGGTTTCCGCTACATTGGTAGCGAGTACAATGCGCCTACCGCTGTGAGACTGAAATATTCGATTTTGCTCTGAAGCCGATAAGCGAGCATAAAGGGGAACCACTTCGGTGTTGCGGTAATGTTGTTTACTCAGGGCATCTTGAGTGTCGCGTATTTCCCGCTCACCGCTGAGAAACACCAATATATCCCCTGGCGCTTCGCCCATAAGCTCATCGACAGCGTGGATAATTGCATCAGTTTGCTCCACTTCGTTGTCAGCATCTTCATTGGAGCGATAGCGAACCTCTACAGGATACGTTCTGCCGCTTACCTCGATAATGGGCGCATTATTAAAGTGCTCAGAGAAGCGCTCAGGATCGATGGTTGCAGAGGTAATGATTAGCTTTAGATCTGGGCGCTTATCTAGCAGCTGACGTAAATACCCCAGTAGAAAGTCAATATTAAGGCTTCGCTCATGGGCTTCATCAATAATAATGGTGTCATACTGATTTAAGAATCTGTCTTGCTGCATTTCAGCTAGCAGCATGCCGTCGGTCATCAGCTTTACATAGCTGCGTTCGCTGACTTGGTCGCTGAAGCGAATTTTAAACCCTACTTTCTCCCCAAGAGGCGTGTTCAATTCCTCAGCGATACGCGTGGCTACGCTTCGCGCGGCAAGTCGTCTTGGCTGCGTGTGTGCAATCATTCCGTCTACACCGCGGCCTAACTCCAAACAAATTTTTGGCAGCTGTGTGGTCTTTCCTGAGCCCGTTTCACCTGCAACGATAACAACTTGGTTATTCGCAATGGCCTCTTTTATATCCCCTCTTTTATCGCTGACGGGCAGCGGTGGATAGTCGACCTCGGGTAAATTGGCTTTTCGCTGGGCTTTTTTCTCAGCAGAGCGTGCAATGTCATTCTCTAATTTTTCAAATTGCTGCAGCAGTTTTTCATCATTGCGTTCATTGCCTTTTGGAACGACGTTACCGTCAGATGCAGACTTGGTTTCAGGAGCGGCTTTACCGTCAGATACAGTATTGGCTTTAGAAGAGGCCTTGGTTTCAGATGCTTTGGTGTCAGAAGCCTTGAGGGCTTGAACGAGCTGAGTAATACGTCGCTTCAATCGAAATTTATCAGCGGTAAGGCAAGCGTCAAGTTTTTGATAAAGCGGTTTTATTGCAATGGGTGAAGACAAAGTAACATCCTACGGAAAATGACTTTAAAGCGTAAAATTTGAATATTGGCAACTAGTACGAGAATTCAGGGCGTCTGGGTTAACTCATCGCCCTGTGGTTCACTGAATCGAGGGAAACCAAAGCTAATTGCCGTTATCCCGAAAACGAAAATCAGCATGGGATACCAACAATAAGGGGTAATGGCTAAAGGAGAAATCCCCACTACTGCCGCAGCGCTAAGAAGCTGGGCGCCATAGGGCACGAGCCCCTGAAAGCTGCATGAAAATATATCCAGTAACGACGCGGTTCGGCGAGGATCAACCCCATACTTTTCGTTCAAATCTTTAGCGATAGGCCCTGCGGTTACAATAGCAATGGTATTATTCGCAGTGGTTATATCTAAAAAGCTGACCAAACCAGCAATACTAAACTCTGCACCTCTTTTGGTGGTGACCCGTCGTGTTAGCCTTTGAATTAGCCACGTAATACCACCATTAGCATGCATTAACGCCACAATGCCGCCAATAGTGATAGCAATCATCGCTAAGTCCTGCATCCACCCCATCCCTTTTTGAATGCTTTGCATCATCGACAGTACACTAAAACTATCTTGGGCAAGACCTACTATGCATGCACTGGCAATACCAATAGCCAGAACGCTGATAACGTTAAAACCACTAAGCGCAAAACCTATAATGCACAGGTACGGTAAAATTCGCCAAAAATCATAGCTTTCTGCCTGCACAATTCCCGATGTATCCACATCAACAAATAAAAGCAAAATCATGGTCACGATGCACGCAGGCAGAGCCACCATAAGGTTTGCGCGAAACTTATCTTTTAGCTGCACTCCTTGGGTTCTGGTTGCCGCAATAGTGGTATCTGACACAAACGAGAGGTTATCACCAAACATAGCTCCGCCAACAACAATTCCCAGTGCCATTTCAATAGGAAGCCCGAGATTAGTAGCAAGGCCCGCGCCTATAGGTGATAGCGCGGTTATCGTTCCCATCGAGGTGCCCATTGCAAAAGAAATAAAGCAACAAATTAGGAATAAGCCCGGCAAAATGAGTGACGACGGGACAAACTGCAGCGCCATGTTAACTGTTGCATCACGGGCACCAATATCAATCGTAACGGCATAGAATGCCCCCGCAAGGAGGAAGATGAGCACCAGCAAGATGATGTTCTTATCACCACCGCCTTTACAGAAAGTTTGGACTTTTTCAGAAAAGCTCACTTTTTCGTTCTTGGGGTTAAGACAAAGGCCGTATCCAGCGCTGATAAAAAACGCAACTAAAATAGGCATTGAAGTGATGTCATTGGTCATCACACCCGTCACAACAACAAGAACAACAAAAAGAAGAATGGGCGTTAGCCCCATTGGATTTGGCGCGACAGAATTAGTTGGATGCACAGGAACTCGTTTGTGTTTCGTCAAATTTCATTAGGTGGAGAGGATAAAAGGTTTTGATTATATTGCAAAAGAAAATTAAAAACCTAATGGGCTTTCAATTTATCACGCACGTGTTTTGAGTATTAAAAAGTGACACGTCCAAATGAGGGTAGAAATACAAAGCGTAATGTATACGCTGCTTTGAATTTTCACCACGCCCAATGCATTTAAGGGGGCGCAATGAAAAAGAGGGAAATAGACAGATTGCAGTCTTACTTGGCGTGTTGACCTTGTCCCTTTTAGATAACTTCGCAACTATCGGTAAAAAGAGACAAAGCCAATGCATTTGATTAAACCGCGTGTCGATAGCCATCATTTAATTGCACATCAATGGCTTTTAACACCGACGTTCTATTAATGCATCCCAACAATATGCCGTCATCATCTACCACCGGGTAGACTTTGGGTTTTTGTTTCAAAAATAATTCCCCTAACTCAATCACTGACATATAGGGTTTTACGGAGAGTACCGGTGTTTTCATAATATCGCCCACCCGACATATCTGCTCTCGGTAATAGCTAGACGCAATCATTGTAGCAATGCAATCTTGCTCGGATAAAAACCCGATGACTCTACCTTTTATATCGAGCACCGGACCTCCGCTTTGTTGGGTGGATAATAGTGCTTCTACAGCCTGCGCAACTGGCATCTCAGCGTTCAACTTTACTGGATGCGTATTCATATAATCACTGACTTGCAACGATTCCATTTTTGTTCTCCAGCCGACGCGCCTATTAGCAATTAAATCGTAAAAGAATAAGCGATGCGACATTTTCATTATTATAAAAATCCGTGAAAGCGACATTCCCTCACTGTTTTAGCGTAGACCGAGAAATTAGCTCAGGCCAGTTGATTTAACAAAATTTTTACAGTGATGATATGCAACCGTTAAAAATACGGATAAACACGATGCTTCTCACCGACGTTTGATGCTTTTTACAAACAAAATAATGCCACTGATAAAAGGTTAAAATGTAGCAGGGCAGAAATTTGGCGCTGGCCGTATCCCAGTGTAAACTGGAGCGCAAATTTAAGGGAACATCTCGGTGGTTATGCAAACACCTACTTTTTTATGGCACGACTTTGAAACCTTTGGCACTAACACCCATAAGGACTTACCCTGCCAATTTGCAGCGGTGCGCACGGACGAAAACTTAAACATTGTGGGAAAGCCCATTAATATAATGAGCGCCATAGCCAATGACTATCTTCCCCACCCTGAGGCCTGCTTAGTAACAGGAATTACACCGCAGCAAACATTACGTGATGGTTCTAATGAAGCTGATTTTGCTGCAAAAATTTATCAGGAAATGTCCACGCCCAACACATGTAGCGTTGGATATAACAGTATTCGTTTTGATGACGAAGTTGCCCGCTTTTTGTTCTATCGCAATTTTTACGATCCGTATTCTAGAGAATGGAGAAACGGCAATAGCCGCTGGGACATCATCGACCTGGCCCGGGCGTGTTATGCACTTCGCCCTGAAGGTATTGTGTGGCCTGAACGGGATGACGGCTCGCCAAGCTTTAAACTAGAACTACTCACCAAAGCCAATGGCCTTGAGCACGGTAACGCCCACGACGCATTAAGTGATGTGTACGCTACCATTGCCCTTGCAAAGCTTATAAAAGAAAAGCAGCCAAGATTGTTCGACTACGCCTTTTCTCTTCGCAGTAAACAGGCGGTAATGCAGCAAATCGATCTCTCAAAGCCCTCGGTATTGCTCCACATTTCTTCCAAGCTACCCGCTTCACAAGGCTGCTGTACATGGATAATGCCTATTGCCAAGCATCCCAAAAACGGTAATGGATTCATTACCGTCGATTTATCTCATGATGTTGATAGCTTATTGAACGATACACCCCAAGAGATAAAACAAAAACTTTATGCCCCAGCGGAGCAATTTGCTAGCAAGCAAGAACGACCCGGCATTAAGGTTATCCATGCAAATCGTTCACCGTTTATTACCACTGCGAAAGCCATGTCTGAAGATAATGCAGTGCGTTTAGGCCTTGATCGCGACCGCTGTCTAGATAACTACAGAAAAATTGCGGCAAACCCCGAGATAGCCCAAAAGCTAGTGGCACTTTATGACATTGAGGATAAGCATGGTGAACAGGATATCGACCATGCGCTGTATAGTGGTGGCTTTTTAAGCGAGGAAGACAGGCGCTGGTGTGAGCAAGTTATTGAGTCTCGCCCGGAAAACTTGATAGCCATTGCTGACAATACCCAACATCAGGGTTTACGGGCACTACTTTTCAGATATCGCGCTAGAAACTTTCCCAATACGCTTACTGCGGATGAGATGACACGATGGCAGCGTCATCGCCACGCCCGATTAACCGATGCTTCGTCTAGTGGTTCTATCACCTTAGATACCTATTTGGTTAAACTCGAACAGCTTGCCCACGAGTATAGTGATAACCCAGACAAGCAGGCAATCTTGCGTGCGTTGTATCAATACGCTGAAAACCTTTGACGCAAAGCCAGTATCAGAATAAATTGTTGGGTATAAGGAAATAGTGGTCGGTTGTCGCAATACGTACGTTTTGTACTAACGATACGTCAGACAGTGACAATAGTTATAGAAAGTACCATTAAGTAACAATACGAGCGGCCGATAACACATCACGGTGTGCTCAGAGGATTATGTTGTCATGAATGGCGTTACAATTAGTTTCGATAAGTCTAGAACGTATATAAATATTCAGCTCGACCCTTCTTTATTTGATGCCGATATTGATATCAGTAGCATTCGCGCTGAGCTTGAACGCGGCGAAACATCTGGTCTGTACGTTTCAGAAAAATCACTAAAGTCTGCATGTGATACTGCTAACCATTATTTTAAAACTGGCGATAATACGATAGTAAGAGAGCGTATTGGCGAGCGAAAAAATGCCGAAGTTGAGTTTCGTATTCCCGAAGACAATATGTCGGCAAATTTAGTATTAACGGCACCTTATGGCGGCAAAATTCCCTCAATGGGCGCAATAATGTCTCTTGCAAGGAAAAGTAAGATTGTTAAGGGCATTAGCACTAAACGCATCAAGACGTTGCTGATACAGGCGAAACAAGCCACAAGCGGCGAAATCCTTGAGGACACCATAGCAAAGGGCCTTCCCCCAAGAAATGGTAAAAATTCTAAATTTATCCCTCTCGTTCCTAACGCATTAGAACGAATTTTAAAACCGCAAACCCAGGTGGGTGAGCGAGTTGATATGCGTAATTTGGGCGAGGTAATTTGCGTTAAAGTAGACACACCAGTTCTCAAACGCACGGCACCTACAAAGGGCCGCACTGGATTTGACATCAAAGGCAACAAGCTTCCATCCGTGCCAGGCGAATGGCTTGATTTCAAAATGGGAAGCGGTACCGTCGTATCAGACAGCGATTCAAATCTGCTTGTATCAAACATATCTGGTATGCCGAAATACCGCGATCAAATAATGAATATAGACGACACCTTTATTTGCACAGGCGTAAACGTGGGCTCTGGGCATGTCAATTATGAAGGTGCTGTACTGGTCAACGGTGATGTTACCGAAAAAATGCAAATTAAAGCGTCTGGCGATGTCACCATCAATGGTTTTGTAGAATCGGCTCTTATTGAATCAGGCGGCGATATAATTATTACTGAAGGCGCCATGGGCAAGGTTAACGATAACGATGGTGAATACCATTGTAAATTAATTGCTGCAGGCAGCATTCACGTTCAGCACGGACAAGGTGTTGAGGTGCAGTGCAAAGGCGATGTCACTGTTGGCAGACAACTAGCTTACAGCAGGTTGCGTTGTGGCGGCGCGGTTATCGTTGGTCAGTTAGACAACCCCATGGGGAATTTATTTGCCTGCGACATCATCAGCCAAGGGCGTGTTGAAGCAGGCACACTAGGCGCGGTATCTGGCAGTACGTTAAAAATAGATTTTAGCCCGGGCTTTAATTTATTATTGGAACGAAAAGACGGCTTAGATGAACTCCTTAAGCAAATTCGCGAAAATAACTCAAAGCACAAAGAAAAAATCGATTTACTGAAAAGTAAAAAGGTCCCTAAAGAGCTCAAACAAAAAATGACTGATGCTCTTGAGCTATTTAACAACGAAACTGCGTTACTTGAATGGATTGAAGGAAAAGCCTCTGAAGTGAAAGGCGCCAAAGAATCCTATCAGTCTGACGTTAAGTTGATAGCGAATAAGCGACTTTATCCTGGGGTTACTGCCAAACTTAACAACAGAAACTGGCGTTCGGAGCGCGAGTACAATCGCTCCCAGATTCGTTACGACGCACATCAGTGGCACTACGACCCTATTGTGTAGACGTTTTGTTTACCTTAAGTGGTCGGCCTGTTTTTGATTGTGAGTTAGTCATACGCCCAGCCCTTTAGCGCAATTTATGAGCCTGAATTGTTACTCGGCCACAGAGATGCTGTCTACACCTTCGCGCTTGGTTTTGTTTAAGGCTTTGAGTGTTCGCTCGTACCAGTCGGAAAACTCTTCTTCATCTTTCAGTTCAGCTAACCCCATAGACACACTCATTAGCGATGAAATTGCGTCTTCTTGCTTCATTCGTTCTAACAACCGATGAGCAAGCGTGGTTGCCGCATCCAGTTCCGTTTGAGGGCACAGAATAATAAACAGCTGTTCGTTAAAACGAGACACCACATCTACTTCTCGTATTGTGCTTAAACAGCTTGCCGCTGTTTTTCTCAACAAATCCTCACGCACAAAATCGTCGATAGCTCTCGTTTTAACGTCCCGCTGCGCTAAATCGATAAGAATGAGCGTTGCGGTTGTGTGAAAGCGCTGGAAACGAGAAATTTCCTCTTCGGCTCGCTGTATCATATGGTTTCGGTTGTACAGCCCGGTTGTTTTGTCGTGGGCAGATAAGAAAGCGAGCGTGCGGTTCTTTTCTAACAGCGTTGCCTGAAGCGCTCCGATCTCTACATCTTTTTGCGCCACGATATGTTGGTATTTTCGCACATATCGATTGCGGTAAATTAACCATAGCAACACAAGCAATACGATAGTTACCCAAAGCATCAATTGAGAATAGCTGCGGCTATAGCGCATTTTAACGTTATTCCAGCGCTTATAGATTTCTACTTTCTTTTCTTCAGGAATGCGCTCTATGGCGAAATTCAGTTTTGGTATTAGGTGGCTCGACGATTTGTTTACACCAAACGCTAGAGAGTCGTGTGGCTCTGCATACCCTACTATGCTTAAGTCTTTTAGGTTTTGATTATTGATATGCATGTTCACGCTAAGCAGTGAACCAACCATTACGTCGAACTTATCTTCACCAAGAAGATTAAGGCCTTCTCGCTCAGACGGCACCATTGCTAAACGTACATTGGGGTAATGACGATAAATGTATTCAAGCTGGCGATAGCCATCAACGATACCAACCGTTCGGTTACCTACCCCTGCATACCCTTGCAACATCGGAGTTCCCTCTTTTGCAATCAACACATTCGGGGCTTCAAAGTAAGGGAGACTAAAATCGAGAAACTGCCGGCGATAGTCTGAAGTATTCAGCATTGGAATAACTTGGCAACGCCCTTGTTGTACAAACTCTAAGCTTTGCTGCCAGCTTTCAGTGGGAACTAATGTAAAAGAGAGATTACCGATGTCGGCGATAATCTCAAGATATTCAGCAGATATACCAACATGAAGGTTATTGCGGATGGCTTCGTAGGGCGCCCAATTAGGATCGACGCAGTAGGTCACATTCTCAATAGTATTGTCGAGTATTTCGCTCTCAAACTCATTTTCAATTTGAGCGGATGCCGCGCAAATAAGCATATTTACGCTCAAGAAAACGGTCCCCCCAACATAGCTAAATAATTTCAAAGCCTTACCATTAATACTACCTGCAAAAACAGCGAGAAAGTATTCATTCTTCACCGCCATTTTGCAATGCTTTCAAGAACGTTTTTCTGCGACTTTCTGTGATTTTGCAGCTAACTGGTTACGTAACGTGCTGTTTGCGTTGAAACTCGGCCTTTTCATATGTCTTTTTCTTCATGATATCGGCCAGTTTAGATACCGCTACTTCAATATCCTCGAAGGATAAATAAAGTGGTGCAAAGCCTATTCGCAAAATATTGGGGGCCCGAAAATCTGCAATAACCCCCTCACCAATCCACGCCTGGCATATTGCATAGGCTTCTGGGTGCGACAGTGCAACCTGACTACCTCTTTTTTCGATAGGAGGGCTGACAATGTCCATATAGTCGCAAAGGCCTGCGCGCTTTCCTTCTGCGGCGAAAAACGCTTGAAGCTTTTTGGATTTTTCATCTATCGCTTTTAAGCTTATATCGTCGAACACTGACAAAGCGGCATCAAGCACACTCATGCTCAAAATACCTGGGGTGCCGCATAGGTTCTGACTCACTGAATCAGCAGCTTCGTAATCGGGCGTAAATGCAAATGGAGATTGATGACCCATCCACCCTGACAAAGGCTGTCTATATTGCTGTTGATGTCTTTGCGCTACATACACAAACGCCGGCGCACCCGGGCCACCGTTTAGGTATTTGTAGGTACAGCCTACCGCAAAATCCACGTTACACTTGTCTAATTCTACTGGAAACGCTCCTGCACTGTGGGCTAAATCCCACAATGTAAGAATACCGAGCTTCTGTGCTTGGCGAGTTATCGTCTCCATATTCAATTTAAAGCCGGAGCGAAAGTTTACCTGAGTTAGCATAAGTACCGCTATGTCGTCAGACAACTGGCCTTCAATATCGCCTTCATCTATGTAACGAATACTGTAGTCATCACCCAGCAACGTGAGTAGCCCCTGAACCATATAAATATCGGTTGGGAAATTGTCACGGGTGGTTGCTATCACCTTTTTGTCAGACTGCATATTGAGCGCCGCGCTTAGCACTTTAAACAGATTAATGGATATTGAGTCACAAGAAACGACTTGCCCTGCCTCTGCCCCAATTAGCGCGCCTATTTTATCGCCTACCTTTTGAGGAAGTCTTATCCAGTCGTGACAGTTCCAGCTTTTTATTAAATCCTTACCCCACTGGTTAGTTACCACGTCGCGAGCTCGCTCCTCAGCGGCCTTTGGTAGTGGCCCAAGTGAATTCCCGTCTAAGTAAATGGTATCGGGAGGCAGTGCAAATTGACTGACAACGTGGCGTAAGGGATCTTTATCGTCTAACTGCTTGGCGGAAAAAACCTTGTTAATCATTTGCTGTCACTACCTTTAGAAGTGCTTTGTAGGAATCTGATTTAGGATGTAGCCAATCAAAATGGCCACCGTTTACAATAGAGATTGTTTTGGCATGCTCGCTTTCGCTGTGCAAAGCGGGCACTATGGCGTCCGCATCACCCTGCATCAGCACAACCGGATACCCGATACGCTCTAAATGTGGTGTTGCTTGCTTATACGCCTCAACACGCACTTCGGGCTTGCCGCCCATAAAATTAGGCGTTGCGGTTTGACAACTATTTGTACCCTTGGCGTACTCGGTTACATTGGTAATCGCTGCAAGGCCGATAACGGCTTTAATATTTACGCTCTTCGGTATATTTAGCTCAGAAGCGGCAGCAAGCAGGGCCAAGTGACCTCCTGCCGAGTGGCCTACAATGTAGACATTTTTTTCTTCATTTGTTTGGGAAAGTGAGCGCGTTATTGTGTTTATCGCGTCTTGAATATCGTTAAAACTGCCGGGCCAACCTCCTCCTTCATCGCCCGTTCTTCTGTACTCCACCGCGTAAGTATCGATGCCTGTGTTAGCCAAAGCTGAATAGAAGCCAGCGCCATGGGAGGCATCATACGCATTGAGCCAGCAGCCTCCGTGGATAAAAATAATGGCAGAATGAGATGCGCTTACTCCATCGCTATCTCTTTGAGCTTCGTATACTGACACCGTTTGAAGCGCATCGCTGCCGTAAGACATTATGCGTGTCGGCACAGATTTAGGTAGCAGTAAAAGTGAGCTGTAGGGAACTTGGTCGAAGGACGTTAATGACTCTGGCGTCTTAGTGTCGTTGTGTTTTTCATCCACAGCGGTCAGTGATGAACACCCGGCCAAGATCAAAATGGTAACGACTAGCAAAAGTAATTTATTCGGCAGCCTAATCAATGCAGGCAAGGCTTTCTCATGCCAATCCGTAGCAGCACAGTTCATGACAGCGCTAATTTTGTGGGTGCGTTTTTGATAGCGTTGATGCTTGCAGTGACGTTTGTACTTATATTTAAGTTAGCGTCAGTGAAAGTGAAAACTGAATTTCCAGTATAAGCTTTAAACTTCATATAACGTTCTTATTATGTATTTTTTGATTATTTAGACATAAATGGCACCACAAATGGTGCCATTTAAGCTATTAAAATTATGTAACTATTTATGTACTTACCTCTATATTTATAGGTGTATTTATTGATGTACGTACATAGTTATTTATCTACCTAGCTACATAATCGCTGTTAAGTGCATTTAACTTGCACTCAATGACTTTTTACTCAATGAAAAACGTTGTAGTAATCTAACCTACAGCATCTCAACAGCAAGTGCTACACCTTCACCACCGCCGATACATAAAGAGGCAATGCCACGCTTTTTATTGCGCTGTTTAAGCGCATGAAGCAACGTAACAAGTAAACGAGCACCCGAAGCGCCAATTGGATGACCAAGAGCACAAGCGCCACCCTTAACGTTTACTTTACTCTCATCGAGGCCTAACTTTTTAATGGCAAGCATAGTGACCATGGCAAATGCTTCGTTTATTTCAAACAGGTCTACTTCTTCTTTTGTCCAACCCGCCTTGCTTAGTACCTTTTCCATTGCACCTACTGGGGCCACGGTAAAGTTTTCTGGTTCAATAGAATGTGTTGCGTGGGCCACCACTTTGGCTAGCGGCGTTAGCCCCATTTCTTTTGCTTTTTCTTCGCTCATTACCACTAGTGCTGCTGCACCGTCTGAAATTGAGCTGGAGTTTGCGGCTGTAACGGTGCCGTCTTTTTTGAAAGCAGGTCGAAGCGATGGAATTTTTTCTGGACGGGCTGAGCCCGGACCTTCATCGGTATCGACAACCACATCGCCCTTGCGACCAGAAATAGTGACTTTGGCAATTTCGTCACCAAAGGTTCCGCTATTAATGGCTTCATGAGCTTTTGATAATGAACTTAACGCAAACTCATCCATTTCTTCTCGAGTAATGTTTTCACTGTCGGCGGTATCTTGGGCAAAGCAGCCCATTGCTTTTCCGTCGTAGGCGTTTTCAAGTCCATCCAGCATCATGTGATCGAGCACCTGACCGTGCCCCATTCGATAACCAGAACGGGCTTTCGGCAGCATGTAGGGTGCGTTACTCATACTTTCCATACCGCCAGCTACAACGGTGTCTGCACTACCCGCTTTAATTAAGTCATGGGCAAGCATGACAGCCTTTAGCCCTGAACCACATACTTTATTGATTGTGGTAACACCTGCACTTAGCGGTAAACCTGCACCTAGCGACGCCTGACGGGCAGGCGATTGACCAAGACCCGCTGGCAATACACAGCCCATTACCACTTCGTCGATTTGAGAGACATCCATGCTTTCACACGCGGCTTTAATCGCCACATTACCTAAATCTATTGCACTCACTGGCGCTAGGCTACCGTTAAAACCGCCCATTGGCGTACGTTTAGCGGCAACAATCACTACTGTTTTATCACTCATAATCCAACCCTCAATATATAATAATTTCAATTACTTAAATATGCTCACTTTGCGTCATGTATACAAAAGTAAACACCTTGAACTGTGCTAAACAAAGACCGTCATCATGAAAAATTGACGTTAGCAAAATGTTACTTTACCTTTACGTAAAATGTAATTAACGTTAACGTAAACCTGTAACAAGGAACTGTCAACCAAACGCAACATTCTTACTTCACACAGAGAGTAAGCAAAGCCGAAGCGTAATCAAAAGAATGGCAGTGAATTATGCGCAATAAAGTATGCGCGCAACGTTAAGGACATGAGTCCACGTTTAAATTTTGGACAGCAAGAAAATGCTATACGACAAGGTATATGTAATGAGTCAGTCGGACAATGAAACTACTTTCGCCATTGGTGAGCTTGCGAGAGAGTTCGATATTACGCCCCGCTCCATTCGTTTTTACGAAGAGCAAGGGCTTTTATCTCCCACTCGCACTGGGCAAAACCGCGTTTATTTAAATAAAGACCGGGTTCGCCTAAAGCTAATATTGCGCGGCAAGCGTCTTGGCTTTTCACTTGCCGAAGTCAAGACACTATTCGACATGTACGACAGTAATCCAAACTCGGCCGTTCAGTTAGAAGCGATGCTTGAAATGTCCGAGCAAAAGCGTGCAGTGCTCAATCAACAATTAGAAGACATACAAATGTTGATGACAGAGCTGGACGACGTTGAAACCAGATGTAGAGAAGAACTCGCAGAACTTAAACGAGGAAAAATTGCATGAACACCTCCTACCCTACGATGAATTTTGGACTTGGCGAAGAAATCGATATGCTTCGAGATCAGGTCTATCAGTTTGCTCAAAACGAAATTGCACCACTTGCTGCACAGGCTGACGAAGATAACCAGTTCCCTAACCAGCTATGGACGAAGTTAGGCGACATGGGCCTTAACGGCGTGACGGTTTCAGAGCAGTATGGCGGATCAGGAATGGGTTATTTAGCTCATACCATAGCAATGGAAGAAGTAAGCCGTGCTTCTGGCGGCATTGGCCTAAGCTATGGCGCTCACTCAAATTTGTGTATCAACCAAATATACCGTAACGGCAACGAAGCCCAACGAGAAAAGTACCTTCCAAAACTCGTTTCTGGTGAGCATATCGGCGCCCTTGCGATGAGTGAGCCAAACGCCGGTTCTGACGTGGTAAGCATGAAGCTGCGCGCAGAGAAACGAGGCGACAAATACATCTTAAACGGTAACAAAATGTGGATCACTAACGGTCCAGATGCGCATACCTTTGTTATCTACGCAAAGACCGACCCAGCAGCGGGTCCAAGAGGCATAACGGCGTTTATCGTTGAGCGTGACTTCCCAGGCTTCAGCCGTGCACAGAAGCTAGATAAACTCGGCATGCGCTCATCAAATACATGTGAACTTGTGTTTGAAGACTGTGAAGTGCCAGCTGAAAACATCTTAGGAAACTTAGGCGAAGGCGTTCGCGTGTTAATGAGTGGTTTAGACTACGAAAGGCTTGTGCTATCTGGCGGACCACTTGGCATCATGCAAGCATGTATGGATATTGTAGTTCCTTATGTGCACGACCGAGAGCAGTTTGGTCAATCAATCGGACAGTTTCAGCTAGTTCAGGGCAAAGTTGCCGACATGTATACGCAAATGAATGCATCAAGAGCCTATGTTTACGCGGTAGCACAGTCTTGCGATCGCGGTGAAACCACCCGTAAAGATGCGGCGGGCGCCATTCTTTATTCTGCAGAGCTAGCAACGAAAATAGCATTGGACGCCATTCAATTACTTGGTGGTAACGGCTATATCAACGAATACCCTACGGGTCGTCTTTTACGCGATGCCAAGCTGTATGAAATTGGCGCAGGTACCTCTGAAATTAGACGTATGCTGATAGGTCGAGAGCTATTTAACGAATCTAAATAAGGTTTGTGAAATAAACAAGGCAGAGCGTCGTTAAAGGCTTAGCTAAATCGCATTGAACGCTCAGCGATAGCTGAGTGTACGAAGCGATTGGAAAGCGCGCAGACGCTAGAGACTGTAATTGCGAGACATGTATATTCAGTGAACTTCTGGTATAGATGTCTCTCGCACTTGCTTCCTAAGATTCAAGCCCATGCCAGAAGCTTTGCCTGTTTGCACATCTTAATTTTACGTTTGAAGCTTCGGATTAATAATAAAACGAAATACAACAACACCGACTATCCTTTTAGCTTCAAGATAATTTGAATAATAAATTAACAGCGCCGCTATCAAGTGCTAATACACAGGAGGGGGTATGCCCGTTCTACGTTCAAGTGTAAATACCAAATCTGAAACGTTCGCAGCAAACCGCGAACACATGCAGGCGCAAGTCGATGACTTGCACGAAAAAATAATGAAAATCGCACAGGGCGGCGGAGAGAAAGCTGCCGAACGTCATATCTCACGCGGAAAGCTTCTCCCAAGAGATCGTATAAACGCCCTTCTCGATAAAGACACCCCATTTCTTGAAATTGGCCAACTTGCAGCATGGGAAGTCTACGACGACTACGTGCCGTGTGCAGGTGTAGTGGCAGGTATCGGTATGGTTGCCGGCACTGAGTGCATGATTGTGGCCAACGACGCCACAGTAAAAGGCGGCACCTATTACCCGCTCACTGTTAAAAAGCATTTACGAGCCCAAACGATTGCCGAGCAGAACAATCTTCCTTGTATCTATCTTGTAGACTCAGGTGGCGCAAACTTACCTCGTCAAGATGAAGTATTTCCTGACAGAGAACACTTCGGTCGAATCTTTTTCAATCAAGCGAATATGTCGGCCAAAAATATTCCGCAAATTGCGGTAGTGATGGGCTCGTGCACCGCGGGTGGTGCCTACGTTCCCGCCATGGCTGATGAAAGCATCATCGTGAAAGAACAGGCAACTATCTTTCTGGGTGGTCCACCGCTGGTAAAAGCGGCCACTGGTGAAGTGGTTAGTGCTGAAGAACTGGGTGGCGGAGACGTTCATACCCGTATTTCCGGCGTTGCTGATCAATTAGCCAATAATGATCATCACGCTTTATCGCTTGCTCGAAATGCAGTCTCCCGTCTTAACAGAGAAAAGCCAAAGCTGCTTGATGTTAAAGAGCCTAAGCCACCTAAGTTCGATCCAAAAGAAATTTATGGCATTGTGCCTAAAGATAGCAGGCAGACCTTTGACGTGAGAGAGATCATCGCTCGCATAATCGATGATTCTGACTTTGATGAGTTTAAGCCACTTTACGGCACCACACTTGTGTGCGGTTTCGCCCGCCTTTTCGGGAACCCCGTTGGCATTGTTGCTAATAACGGCATTCTATTTGGCGAGAGCGCCATGAAGGGCGCGCACTTTGTTGAGCTTTGCGCTCAGCGAAAAATTCCTCTTATATTTTTACAAAACATCACCGGCTTTATGGTGGGTAAACAGTACGAGCATGGCGGCATTGCGAAACACGGTGCCAAAATGGTAACGGCTGTAGCCTGTGCTAATGTACCTAAACTAACGGTACTCATCGGCGGTAGTTTTGGTGCTGGTAACTACGGCATGTGCGGCAGAGCATACGACCCACGCTTTATGTTTATGTGGCCCAATGCACGTATTTCTGTGATGGGCGGTGAACAAGCGGCTGGCGTATTGGCTCAGGTTAAGCGCGATCAAAAAGAGCGTGCTGGCGAAAGCTGGAGCGAAGAAGAAGAAAAGCAATTCAAACAACCTGTTGTTGATAAATACGAAGAGCAAGGACACCCCTACTTCGCGTCAGCGAGATTATGGGACGATGGCGTGATTGACCCCGCAGACACTCGCTTAGTATTGGGTTTGTCATTATCTGCAGCACTTAATAAGCCAATTGAAGAAACGCAATTCGGCATATTTAGAATGTAGGAGCATCACGAATGGACAACACCCAAAGAAATAATCCCCAAAAAGAAAATATAGTATCTGACGCAGTAACGTATCACGTAGATGACAAACATATCGCTACCGTTACATTGAACCGTGCTGAAAAGCACAATGCGTTTAATGAAGACATGATTGCCGAGCTAGAAAGGCTTTTTAAAAAAGCAGGCCTTGATGACTCTGTTCGCGCTGTTGTTTTACGCGCTGAAGGCAAAAGTTTTAGTGCCGGTGCCGACCTCAACTGGATGAAAAAGATGGCCAGTTACACCGAGGCACAAAATCGTGAAGATGCCATGGGGCTTGCCTCAATGCTTCATACGCTTTACACCCTGCCAAAGCCTACCATTGCAAGAGTCCAAGGTGCTGCATTTGGCGGCGCGGTAGGGCTTATCGCCTGCTGTGATATCGCCATCGGCAGTAAACTGACTAACTTTTGCTTAAGCGAAGTAAAAATTGGTTTAGTGCCCGCGACTATCAGCCCTTATGTTATTGAGGCAATGGGTGCGCGCGTATGCAGACGCTATTTTCAAACGGCTGAAGTGTTTTCTGCAAGACGAGCCAGACGTTTGGGCTTACTGAGCGAAGCGGTCAATGAAGAAGACTTAGACAGCACAGTTAACGATATCATCGCTAGCATATTGAAAAATGGTCCGCAGGCCGTATCACAATCAAAGGCGCTGGTTCAGTGGGTATCCCATAAGCCAGTAGACAGCGACATGTTAAACGATACCAGCAAACTCATCGCCAAAGTAAGAACTTCTGAAGAAGGCCAAGAGGGCCTAAGTGCGTTTCTTGAAAAGCGCAAAGCAGCTTGGTTGGAGGCAAAATAATGATAAATAAACTCTTAGTGGCAAACCGCGGCGAAATAGCATGCCGAGTAATGAAGACGGCAAAACACTTAGGTGTAAAAACCGTCGCCGTTTACTCTGATGCCGACGTTAACGCACGTCATGTTGCCATGGCCGACGAAGCCATTCACCTTGGACCATCCCCCTCTAAAGATAGCTATTTACGCAGCGACCTTATTATTGAGCACGCAAAAGCACTGGGCGTTGACGCGATTCATCCGGGCTATGGTTTCTTATCTGAAAATGCCGAATTTGCCAATCTTTGTAAGTCTAATGACATTATTTTTGTGGGGCCGCCGGCGTCTGCTATTGAAGCCATGGGCTCAAAATCTGCTGCCAAACGGATTATGGAAGAAGCAGGTGTACCGCTAGTACCAGGCTATCACGGTGATGATCAGCAAGAGTCTACGCTTAAACAAGCGGCAGATGACATGGGCTACCCAGTATTACTAAAAGCGGCCGCAGGTGGCGGCGGTAAAGGTATGCGTCAGGTGTGGAACGAAGGCGAATTCACTCAGGCACTTAACGCGGCAAAACGCGAGTCTATGGCAAGCTTTGGCGACGATCATATGCTTGTAGAAAAGTACCTCACTCGCCCTCGCCACGTGGAAATACAAGTATTCTGTGATAGCCATGATAACGGCGTGTTCTTATTTGAGCGAGACTGCTCGGTACAGCGTCGACACCAAAAAATTATTGAAGAAGCGCCTGCGCCAAACATGACCCAAAGCATTCGGGAAAGCATGGGTGAAGCGGCAATCTTGGCGGCAAAAGCGATTAATTATGAAGGTGCTGGTACCGTCGAGTTCTTATTAGATGAGGACGGCTCATTCTACTTCATGGAAATGAACACCCGCCTTCAGGTAGAACACCCTGTTACGGAAATGATCACTGGCGAAGATTTGGTCCAGTGGCAGTTGAGTGTGGCAGAAGGCAATGCGCTGCCTAAAACCCAGCAGGAATTAACGTTAAATGGGCACGCATTTGAAGCCCGTATTTACGCTGAAGATCCAGCCAATAACTTCTTACCTTCCACAGGTGTTTTGCATTTGTTGCAACCACCTGAAGAGTCTTCACTTATACGGGTAGACACGGGTGTTGTGCAAGGTGACGAGGTGAGTGTTTATTACGACCCAATGATTGCAAAGCTTGTGGTATGGGGCGAGTCTCGTGATATCGCGCTTAAAAGATTATTGCATGCCCTTGGCGATTATCATATTGCGGGTGTAACAACCAATATCGATTTTCTCAAGCGCGTAGCAAGCAATAGCGCATTTAAGGCTGCAGAATTAACCACCACCTTTGTTGAAAAGCACAACGACGCATTATTTGCTGAGGCTAAGCGCGACATTCAGGCAAAGTTACCGGTAATGGCGATATTGGCCGTATTACGTCGCCGTTTTGAAAAAGGCTTAGCTGCTGACAGAGCAAGCTATTCCCCTTGGTTTACAGCCGGTGCATGGCGGGCAAACGCGTCTCACGAAGAGCAGCTTACGCTATTAGTTGGCGAAGAAGAGTTCACGGTAACGGTGTGTCATGTGTTTAATGCCGATGCATCTGCGGCATGGGAAATTACAACGGCAAACTCCACGGTGAAAGTCAGTGGCGCCATCAATGATCATCAGCTTAACGTTGAAGTAGCAGGTATTAAATCGAAATACACCTTCGCAGTAAGCGATGGCGATTTTGGCTTATACAACCAAGATACGTATATCAACTTCACTGTTGTTGCCCCATCTGAAGGCGATGATGATGAAAATAGTGGTAACACTAACTTCGATGCCCCAATGAACGGCACCATAGTGGCTCACTTAGTGAAATGCGGTGAAAAGGTGAAAAAAGGCGAGCCAATTCTCGTTATGGAAGCCATGAAAATGGAACACAGCATTGTAGCCCCTAGCGATGGTGTTGTAGACAGCTTTTACTTTGAACCAGGTGAATTGGTAGACGGCGGCGCAGCCTTACTCGAATTCACAAGTGCCGACGCACAGGGAGCTTAGTCGCCATGGGTATACCACAGCACGTCAGTATTGTTGAAGTTGGGGCAAGAGATGGTCTTCAAAATGAAAAGTCCATCGTTACTGTTGATGACAAAATTGCGTTTATCAACTTACTGTCTGAAACAGGCCTGAAGCGCATTGAGGCTGGAAGTTTTGTTTCGCCCAAATGGGTGCCACAAATGGCTGATTCTGGCAATGTGTTTACGGGCATCAACAAAGCCAACGCTATAGTCTATTCAGCCCTAACCCCAAACGTTAAGGGGTTAGATGCTGCCATAGAGGCTGGAGTCACAGAGGTGGCGGTATTTGGCGCCGCCTCTGAGTCGTTTTCTAAGAAAAATATAAACTGCTCAATTGACGAGAGTTTGCAAAAATTTGAACCCGTTATTGAGAAAGCCCATGCTCATAATATGAGAGTACGTGGGTATGTGTCATGTGTTATGGGTTGCCCTTATGAAGGTGAAATAGCACCTAATGCCGTTTCAAAAGTATCTAAGCAGCTGCTTGACATGGGCTGCTATGAAATTTCATTAGGCGACACAATAGGCACGGGTACACCTACGGCGACTCAGCGCTTACTAGATAGTGTGTTAACTGTGTTGTCCGTCGACGATGTTGCCGTTCACTTTCACGATACCTATGGACAGGCGCTTGTGAATATTTACGCGGCATTGCAATACGGAGTGGCGTCCATTGACTCTGCTGTAGCAGGCTTAGGCGGTTGCCCTTACGCTAAAGGTGCAAGCGGTAATGTGGCTACTGAAGATGTGCTTTATATGCTAAACGGCATGGGCATAGAAACAAATATCGACATGCAAAAGCTGCTTGTAGCGACAGACTTTATTTCGAAGGTGATCAATAAGTCTCCAGCTTCTAAAGTAGCCAACGCGCTTTTGACTAGCTAATTAGTGTCTTTTAGCCTAGGCGTTTTTGAGCTTAGGCTCATTTGGCAAAGGCTGTTTTAACCTATTTTTAAAGTAGTTTTAAAGTAACTTTAAACCACTGGGGCAGCCGCCTTAAACATATTAGGGTGCTAATTTATCGGCACCCTTTTTTTTTGTTGTCGAAACAGACTCTAGTTTGGCTTAATAAAATAGGCTTAATAAAATAGCCTTTTACCGCTTTTATTTTTCGTTCGGCAGTATCGCTGTGGATATCGTGGCCACAACCATCATGGCGGTCATAATATACACCACCGAGAACGACAAAAATGGGCCTATAGCGGCATACACCGCCCCGAAGGTGAGTAGGATTATGCCGATTGCCGTATTTGAAAACCCCACCAGTTCTGTGCGCTCTTGCCCTTCTTTGACATCAAGGCTGTATGTCTTTCGTCCCGTTCTTACCCCAGAGTGAGCAATAGACAAAATGAAAAACAAAACAGCAGAAATGATAAGTGTGTCAGACTCTATGATTAGTAAGCCTACGCAAGCAGCTATGGTAAGCACACCTGCTATTTGCAGCGTTAGCTTTGCGCTGTAATCTGCAACTTTTCCCCAAAGTAACGAAGAGCACATAGATGCTAATGCCTGCGCGGCAATATAAATAGGTAATAATTTCTGCGCATTATCACCATTTTCCAGCATGAAGTATGGGGCTACCAGCGCAGAATGAACAAAGAGACCTCGCACAAAGACAAACTGATAAACCGTTTTATCGAAACGGATAGAAAACATTTTGCCTTTATCATCGCCGTTGTCTTCTACCTTTGTTTTCAAATTGAACATGCATAAAAGCGTAATAGTGAACGATACCGCAGCGCACACCAGTACGCCCAGCAAAGCGTTATCTTTAAACGTGTCATCAAAGATGAGTAGAGGAACCGCAACCAGCAGCGTCATTACGCCTGAAATAGTAGACGCCAATCCAACAAGATTACCCCGCTCTCCCTTGGGTACCACATCTGCTTCAATGTCTTTAACGGTTAACGAACATGCAGAACGACCTAAGCTCAGCAGTATGAGAAAGCCTAGAATGCACAGTCCCGCATTAAAGCCATCAAGTAAGACTGCAGAGCACAATATGCCCACTACTGAGGAAATTTGAATACAAATACCCACACGCCACACTTTATACCGAGCAGCATTATTACGTAGATACATGCTAATGAGCACTTTAGGTAAGAGTGCACCAGATTCACGGATTGGCACCAACCACCCGACCATCCAAGCCGGCGCGCCAAGAACAATGAGTAAAGCGGGAAGCGTGGTTTTCGCAGAAATAAGTAAGTCTGCTAATTTATTAAACGATAACCCAGTTACTAAAAGGTGCTTCTTGTTGGTCATGATGTAGATTCGTTTTTTATTATATGCACAGTTTTACGAGGTCTTATGTTTAAGGATCATGTTAAAAGGCTATGTAAAAGACTATATAAAAAATCATGTTAAACGAACAAGATAAACGCTTACGTTACTAGCTTTTCGGTAAGCGCTTTGTGGAGAAATGCATTAGGCGTTATTTTCCACCACGGTTTTTAAATTCTCTAAACCCATTGCGAAATCTGGGCCTATTATGTCGTCTATAAATAAAACAAACAGCTTATTAATCGGATTGTTATCCACCGTGCCCTCATCGCGCCAAGTCACGCGGCTACCACTGTCTGTGGCTTCAATTTCTACAACACCGCTCGACCCCATATCCATTTCTGGGAAATAGAGCGTGTAACCCACCTTGCTATTGTGCTCTAGTTGAACAATTTCCATTTCACCATCGCCTTCGGTATCGCTTTTCCACTCAAGTCGCATGCCGATAGCACGATCCGGTCCTGCATAGGAAAGTTCCATATTGGGGTCTCGTTTGAACCACACTCCCCATTTTTCCCATTGCTTTAAATTTACTACGTATGGGTATACATCTGACGTTTCAGCATCAATGATGATACTGCGTTCCACGGTATATTGTTGAGGCATAAAGAAACTGCTGACAATCACAAGGACAATTAGCCCGCTCACAGTAAACAATAACTTTTTTAACACACCCATGTTTTACTCCTCTTTAATTACCGACAACAAAATATAACATTTAATTAACAAATGTCATTGTGCATTTGTCTAAAAACCCTTTTTAATGAAAAAGTAATTTGTCTCTGTTAGTAAACCAATCATCTATTCACACTGTGGATCCTAAATCGGGCGCGTTTGATTAGGGCGGCACGGGCAGCGGGTGCTTAACGTATTATTTTCTGAATATGCTCTTTTTGGCGAACACATTTTTCTTATATGCTTAACGAAACAAAAGAAAGCGCTATCATTGTTATAAATGTTAATGAAAAAGTGATGTAAAGTGATGAAATCAACCTATTATTTTTACAGGTGTTCTGTAATATGAGACAAAGAAAGTCCACGTATCTATCGAGGCGTGGAGACAAGGGATTTAATAATCAAAGAGCGCATTCAGCCGTGTTAATAGCGATTTTACCTAGTCAAAGAGATTTATCATCGTGTTAAGTCGGCACCATTTATAAACAGGAGTTGTTAAGAAATGACTGATCGGAGTTCTCGTTACATAAGCAACCTTACTCGTGATACTTATGCGTTGATTCTAGCTGGTGGTAAAGGCTCTAGGTTACACGAGCTCACAGAATGGAGAGCAAAACCTGCACTGTATTTTGGTGGTAAATTCAGAATTATTGATTTTCCTCTATCAAATTGTATTAACTCAGGAATAAAGCGCGTTGGCGTTGTAACGCAATACAAATCACACTCTCTTATTCGCCATCTTGTTCGCGGTTGGGGTCATTTCAAAAGAGAGTTAGGTGAATCTGTAGAAATTCTTCCAGCTTCTCAGCGCTTTTCAGATAATTGGTATGAAGGTACTGCAGACGCGGTGTTTCAAAATATTGACATCATAAGGGATGAACTTCCTAAATATGTAATGATTTTATCTGGTGACCATATTTATCGCATGGACTACGGCGATATGCTGGCTAAACACGTTGAGTCTGGCGCTAAAATGACCGTGTCGTGCATGTCTGTACCTATTGAGGAGGCTGCTGGCTCGTTCGGTGTTATGTCGGTAGATGAGTCATACCGTATAAACGGCTTTGAAGAAAAACCGGAACACCCTACTCCGCTTCCTCATGACGATACTCGCTGCCTGGCATCAATGGGCAATTATGTTTTTGATACTGAGTTTTTATTTGAACAGCTGCGTGTAGATTCTAAGAACAGAGGCTCACAGCGAGACTTTGGTAAAGATATCATTCCTTCCATCATTGAAGAGCACTTGGTTCATGCGTTTCCCTTTGAAGCCGATAACGGTGAGAAAGCGTATTGGCGAGATGTGGGTACGCTTGACTCATTCTGGGACGCTAACATGGAAATGGTATCACCTGTTCCGCAGTTGAACCTTTATGATAAAAAATGGCCTATCTGGACTTATCAAGAACAATTGCCACCTGCTAAGTTTGTGTGGGAAAACGAAGATAGACGAGGCGAAGCCATCAACTCAGTGGTGTCTGGCGGCTGTATTATCTCTGGTTCCACCCTGCGAAACTCAATCTGCTTTTCAAATGTTCGCGTGCACTCGTACGGACTGATTGAAGATGCAGTCATACTGCCTGGCGTTGAAATTATGCGCGGGTGCAAATTAAGAAAGGTAATCATAGACAGAGGCTGCGTTATCCCTGAAGGCACTGTCATTGGCTATGACCACGACGAAGACCGTGCCAGAGGATTCCGAGTATCAGAAAAAGGCGTAGTCCTTGTTACTCGAGAAATGTTAGGTCAACACGTAGGCGCTTACTAAGCGCCTAGCAATTTTACTATACCCTCGTTTACGAAGCATTCCATTGTTGTAAGGTGGTAGCAATAAATTCAGCTACCGCCTCTGGATGCTCTAGCGGAAACATATGCCCACCTTCAAGCTCGGTGTGCGTTATTGCGTTATGCTGAAGTAATCGAGAATACATTTCTGGTCTGCATACCTTGCTTTTTGTACCGGTAACTAACACTGCTGGACACTTAAGCTTTCCTTTGTACTTTCCAAGGTTATGGGGCACGTTTCGAAACAGCGCCGCTTCCACATCGGCTTTAAACGTTAATGAAATACTGTCCGGCTTATTTGCTGTTACAGCATTAACGTAATCTCTTACACAGCGTTTATCCATATCTCTAAATAAGGCTTTGCTATGAAAGTAAGCCACCATATCGGTATTAGCGGGCCACTGTGTGTTTCTTGTTTGAGCTAACTTTGCCGGGGTTAATTTGTTGATTAATGGTGTGTACTTGGCCAACCTAAAAAAGTGGCTCATTGGCCCTACCACAAGGGGAGGGTCTAATAATATTAGGCCTCTAAACAATTCCGGCGCCTCACATGCGGCCATGTACGATATTACCGCACCAAAAGAGTGACCAACCGCGAATACTCCACGCTCGTCCTTATTTTCAGTCCTTATGTGGCGAATAAGTTCTTGTACTTGATTGCGCCAGTTACCATTTACGGGAAGCTTTGGATCGTGACCAAAGCGCTCAACATGTAAACGATTAAAATTATTTGGCAATTCTGAAAATAAGGTGTTGTAGCTTCCCGCTGGAAAGCCATTGGCATGGGCGAAGTGAAAACTTAACTCTGCTGATGACACCGTGTCACTCCTGAACCTGATAAAAAGACTTCAAAATAAAAGGGGCTAATAGCCCCTTAATCATACAGTATTGCGATCGTTGGCGAGATAGTACTATAACCCTCTCGATTCTGCCATTTCCCAGTCTTTCACAATCTTTGTGCTTGTCCACAAGAATACGGTAATTGACAATGCGTACGGTACAACGAGATAAAGCAGTGCTTGCCTTAATGCTTCTGTTTCACCTAGTGATGGTACGAGGGATTGACTGATGATACCGGTTAGCGTTGGTCCGCCACCAAGGGCAATGATGTTAAGCACAAAGAAGAACAAGGCGGTAGACATTGCTCGCACGTTAATAGGTGCTAGTGTTTGCGCCATTGCAAAGCTTGGGCCTAAATAGGAACCGCTGGTGAACAACAGAAGCGCCATCAATCCTACCGATAACCACAAGTCTTGAACTTGAAGGGATGCATAAAACGCTGGCAAACCTACAATAAGCATAATAGCTGGCAACAGTGCATACGCTTTTTTATTGTGTTTGCCCCATCTATCAGCGATGTAGCCACCTAACCACACGCCTAGTGCATATGCAGTACCGTTAATGATGCCGAAGACTACCAACAGCTGGGTAATGTCTAAACCAGCAAAGGCACGCACATAGTAATCAATGATCCAGGTCGAAATTGCGTAGTTACCGAAAGAGCCAAAGGAAATGCCTAAAGCCATTCCCCACCACGTAGGAATTTTGAGCAACTGCTTCAACGACTTTTTAACGCTTGGCTTATTAGCATTTTCTGTTTGCGAGGGAGCGGTAACAGAGCGAGTGGGCTCTTTAACCGTAAATTTAAGCAGCAAGGCAAGCAAAACGCCTGGTATGCCTACGCTGTACATAACCGTTCGCCAATCGGCCGAGCCGCCTTGTAAGAAAAACGCCGAGGCAAAAAACGCGAGCATTATGCCAAACGGGATCCCCAGTGAGTAAATAGACAATGCGCCCGCTCGTTTTTCCTTTGGAAACAAGTCGGAGATAATACTGTGTGAAGGCGGGCTTCCTCCGGCTTCTCCAATACCTACCCCAATGCGCGCTATTGCCAACTGAACATAATTGCTGGCAAGCCCTGAAGCTGCTGTAAAACCGCTCCATAGAGTGAGTGAAATGGCAATGATATTGACTCTGCTATATCGGTCGGCAAGCCACGCGATGGGAATTCCCATCACGGTGTACAGCAAAGCAAAATAGATCCCTTTAAGCCATCCTAATTGCGCATCATCAAGACCCAAATCGGCTTTTATGAAGGGAGAGAGAATACCTATTATCTGACGGTCAATAAAATTGAATGCATAGACAAGTGTGAGAATAAAGAGTACGTAGTTGCGGTAACTTCGAGATACACCCGCTTCTTGTGCGGGTAAACCTTCAACGCTTGTATGGGCCATAACAGTCCTTTTAAATGAAGATAGGACAGTCTAGGCATGAGGTAAATTATTTGGCAACTAATTGTTACTTATTTGTAAACATAACGAAAATTTGTAACTGAGGCTTTTTGTTCCATACGGCTTAGGGTAGGATATTTAGCCTAAGACTCATCAGACCAGATAGGCAGTTATGACAGTAGATCAACTGTTAGATATCCCTTCCCTAACCCAAACTTCTGAAAATACCTGGAAGGTAGAAAACCTTGTTATTCCGAAAACATGGGGACAAGGTAGAACCGCATTCGGTGGTATTTCGGCAGGCATGTTGTACACCGCGGTAAAGCAGCAGATTACCGATGATAGGGTATTACGCTCATTCACCACCAACTTTGTTGGACCTCTCATGCTCGACACGCCTTTTTCAATAGAAGTTGCCTTGTTGAGAATGGGAAAAAACGTGTCTCAATACACAGCGCACGCCATGCAAGACGGTAAAAGCTGTGTGTTTTCTCAAGCGTGTTTTGGCATTGGCCGAGAATCAGGCATACGGGTTGAAAATACCGAAACGCATCAGATGTCTACGCCTAACAAAGCGAAGTTTATTCCTCAAATCCCTAAAATAACGCCGAAGTTTTTACGCTATTTCGACCTAGCGATAGAAGATGGCGGTATTCCGTTTACTCGCAAGAAAACCAGCATTTATCACGGGTTTATGCGCTTTAAGCAGCCACCAGCGCACATTACTGACGCTCATATCATTACAATGATCGATGCTTGGCCTCCTACGCTACTGCAAATGATGAAGCTCCCTGCCCCAGCAAGTACCGTAAGCTGGAACTTAGAGTTTATTCATCCGCATAAACCAGTATCACCCAGCGATTGGTTTGCGTATAAGGCACATACACGACAAGCTGCAGATGGGTATGGCCATACAGAGGCAACCATTTGGGACAAAGATAACGAGGTTATCGCAATAAGCAGACAGACTGTGGCGGTGTTCGACTAGTCTTTTGGCACCAAGCTTTTTAGCACCTGATGTTTCGCACCTGAGATTTGGCACCTAAGGTTTTAGTGGCCAGTGCCATGCTGGCCATTGTTGTTTCTCACAAACTCAATAAAGCATAAATGCGTTGGGGTTAAACAACGATATTACTGAAATACACTGAAGATTGGTGATATCTAAGGCATCCTCCAAGTCGTCTCTTTTTAATGTCAGTTGCTCGTGCAGCTCTGGTTTTAAATTATGATAGCTAGGGTAAATTTCAGGATTGACATTTTCCAGTGACAGCACGTAAGAAAGTTGAAGTATGCGGTTTGAGTCTGATTGCGGATCGCCTTGTACGTTATGAATATTCGCTATTGGATCTGAAATAGTATCTGGAATGCCCCATTTTTTTATAAGGCCCGCAGACACTTGGCTGTACGTATAGCCTAACACGCCGTACTGAAGTTCAGCGGGGGTGACTTGTTCACTGTAATTCAGGCAGCGTTTCGCAGCCTCTGGCAATGTAGACACTACAACAAGCTCGCCGATATTGTGCAGTAACCCTGCAACAAAGAATCGCTCAGGCTCTTTGATTGCTTTAATTTCAGCAAAGTATTTCGCTAGCAATCCGCAGGATACGCTGTGCTCCCAAAATTTATCTAAATCAATAATTTGGGCATCGACTTTTCCAAACGCCTGACTCACACCATAGGCTAATGCGAGGTCGTAAGTTGAGCGTGTACCAACCACTTGGACCGCTCTGGATACCGTGTCTATCTTATTAGGGAATTGATAGAGTGCAGAGTTTGCTACACGCAACAGTTGTGTGGCTAAGGACGGGTCGAAAGCGATAATTTCACTGATGTCATCTATGCTTGACGCTTCATCATCCATACAGCTTTTCAAGCGTAATACTGAATCTGGCAATACGAATAAGTCTTCGGCTTTCGAAACTAATTCATCTATGTTCATGTGTGCACTCACTCCAATGCAACCAATGTGGCGTTTGTGTTGTTAGAGAGGTCCGATTCTCCGTCAATACTGTAGGTATAGGCGTATTTATCTTGCTGGTCAACAGATGCCGCATCATCAAAAAGTATGATTTCTTTTTATATCAGAAACTTAAAATTGCAAAAATAGACTAAAAGATAAAGCGCTCTGCTAAATAAGTTAATGCCTTTCACAGACTTAGCAAAGCGTATTGCGCTCATTATAGCGCTGTACGAGCTTAAATACTTTCCGATCCTCTTTGATTAATACTTTTTTATACGAAGAAGCGTTTTTCCCCTACTCTTTTTGTTCACCCTCTTTGATGCAACAGTGACTAGCCTATACGCCTTGTTGAACCCTGTAATTCTCAACATCTCTTGATTGTTTTGGTATAGTCCGCGCACATTCGTTGCGAGAAGAAATTTTAATATGCTTAACATAGTGGTGATTGGTTATGTGTGGCCCGAGCCTAATTCGTCTGCTGCGGGGCAGAACATGCTTTCGTTGATAAGACAACATTGCGACGCTGGCAATAACGTAACCTTTCTTACCGCTGCTGCCGACAGTATTCACAAGGCTGATCTGGCAAAATTTGATGTTACAAGCGAGGCGATTGCCCTTAACTGCAGCAGTTTCGATGAGCGTATTCGTGAAATAAGCCCAGACGTGGTTATCTTTGACCGTTACATGACGGAAGAGCAATTTTCCTGGCGAGTAAAAGACGCATGCCCACATGCATTAAGAGTGTTGAATACGGAAGACTTACACAGCCTTCGACAGGCGCGCCACGATGCGGTAAAAAGCTCAGGTGATGCATCTAATGCTCAGCTCAACACTGAGCTAGCGCAACGAGAAATTGCCTCTATTTTGCGTAGCGACTTAACGCTAGTTATTTCACAATATGAAAAGCAGCTATTGGAACATCACTATAACGTGCCACGTGCTCAACTTCGATTGCATCCCCTTTTTGTTGAGGACGCCCCTATAAGCACGCCTGACTACTCACAGCGTCAACACTTTGTGCACATTGGTAACTTTCGTCATGCGCCAAATTGGGACGCTGTGCTGCAGTTAAAGCAGCATATTTGGCCAGCAATTCGCAAAAAAATTCCTGATGCCCAACTACACATTTACGGCGCCTATCTGCCGAAGAAAGCCTCTCAACTACACAACGTTGCACAAGGGTTTATTGTAAAAGGCTGGGCAGAAAATGCAGAGAAAGTGATTTCAAGCGCTCGCGTCCTCATCGCTCCCATTCGATTTGGCGCAGGTATTAAAGGAAAACTGCTTGATGCCATGCGCACACACACCCCAAGCGTGACTACTTGGCTTGGCTCTGAAGGGATAAGCTCTGAAGGGATAAGCTCGGAAGATAAAAGCTCAAAAGGCGATTTGCTAGATACACACACCAACAACGAAAAAGAAGCAAAGCCAATAGCTACCCAGTGGCCGGGCGCTATTTGCTCACCTATTATGGATAAGACTGCTGTCGATAACTTTGTCGAGCATGCAGTATCACTGTATCAAAACGAAGTAAAGTGGCAGAAAGCGAGCCAGCAGTGCGAAGAGGTGCTTAAGGCTTACAGAGCACAGGCTGACGACCTGACGCTACCTGAACAGCTGCAGTTGCTGTTCAACGGGCTAAAAACCCATCGGGAATCGCTCTTTTTACAAAGCTTGCTATGGCACCAGAGTTTGAATGCGACAAAGTATATGTCGCAGTGGATAGAAGAAAAGAATAATTAACAGGCTATAGCGTAAGGGCCAAGATTAAAGAGGTTAAAGGGATTAAAAGAGGGCCAAAGGGATTTAAATGGATTTAAATGGATTAGTCGTCACTTAACCTGGCACTTTCAGATATAGAGCTAGACCAAACCTGACAGTCTCTTGTGTACGTGAAGCAGCCGTTGGCTAATTGCAAAATCATGGCGGACGCACTGGAACAACCTCGATACCTTGTTCAATTACCCAGAAGATATTCGCAGGGCAATTTACACCACCAACGCCATTGAATCGTTTAACAGCGTTATCCGTAAAGCCATCAAGAAGCGGAAAATCTTCCCCAGCGACGATTCCGCTAGAAAAATGGTGTACTGAGCAATAAAAGATGCCAGTAAGAAATGGTAAATGCCGATTCAAAACTGGCGTCAGGCGATGAGTCGTTTTATTATCGGGTTCGAGAAACGCCTCGAAAAGCATATTAACTAATAGCAGTTACACAGAATCTGTTACAGGCACTTCAAATAAGTTTATCAGCCAACATTATATACAGGGCGTTAACCTCAAAGGGCTTTCCAATATGGCCGTCAAAGCCTAACTCATAGTAATCTTTTCCATCCAATATTGGCATTTGGATATCCATGTGTACGTGATCAAAGAAACTAAGCTAATACGACCTCCTCATTATTTACAAAACCTACGAAATAAAGAGAGCTTTTAAAAAAGCCTATATTTCTAACTTGTTAGGTGTTTACACTCTATCCTTACTAGCAGATTTCCACAAAAAGATATGCTGGGTCCGTTGTTAAAATTGACCCAGCAGAAGCGTGATTATCTAAAAATAAAACATTCTAATCACAAACTCGGAATGTATACATTAGACGACCGTTTTGAAAAAATTCAATTAGTTGGCAAGAAAAGCCAGCTATTCCGCCAGGATGGCTTGGCAGTCCATTGTCGTCGCCTGGAGGCGTACCAGTCCCAGTGCCACCACCTCCAATATCGGTTGTGTTCATTGATATGATCCCCATGGCTGCGGCGGCCTCAAATCGCTCTTCCAAGCATTCATTTTCAATCAACAATGGCCCATTAGCGCCTCTTAGTTCGGCCAGTGAAAACCCTGCGACTCTGGATGCTCCCTCATTAATTGTTAAGCTACCTGCTGGCATCCCGTCAGATTTATAGGCCGGTATGTTCGTATCAAATACCAACACATCCGATAGTGAGGTTGTACGCTCAGACTGTGAAAACGTCACGGCATAAGAACTCGCACGAGTGGCTCCTTCTGATGTCATAGAATATTGCACCCCTCGAAGTCCTAGTCCGTATGAGCGATTGGTCTTGGTTGGCTTTAAATTTAGGTCATTGTTTTTAGATAGCAAGCCGGTGCCAATCTTGGTCAAAGCTACAGCTCTTAAGTCTGAAAGCTTGTTTGGATCTAAAAGCGTACTTAAAGCTGTGTTGGTCGGACAATTACCACTGCTTGCAGATGATGTTTTGTTGTACAAATCTGATTTAATAAATGAATTATCGCTCAGGCTCCCAACAGCTTGATAGGCACCAGATGCTTCAATAATGGATGCATTCAGATCTTTGTGAAACTGCATGAGTATTCTGTACGCCTCTCTAGCATTAGCGCTCAAATCTAAACGTTCAGCTCGCAAATTCCAAGGAGCTTGCTGCTCGTGAAAAACATTAAATCGATATGAGTTGCCAGTCGCTTCATCTACCAACAACACTTCTTTACTTCTAGATGAGCACTGTACGTTCATATCGAAGGTTGGAGAGCATTCCAAAGGATTTGCTTGAGTCTTTGCAAAGCTACGAGCAGAAGATTCGGTAGAGCACGTTGTACACATTTGAGCGGTCTGAGCGGAAGCTGTGGTTATAAGAAGTAAAGAAAGAAAAACAGACACTTTAATTTTCATGAACATTCCTTGATTATGTATTAATAGTGATTTGAGCAAAAAACGCTCAACGTGACGGTACCAATTTATATATTAGGAAGCAACTAAACATTATCAAAAACCAAGACAATATCGCCTGATGCTTTCGTTGCTTTATGGCTGTGGCATACGCAAAGCTGAATTGCTAAAACTTAGAGTCAAAGACATAGCCTTCGCTACGAAAAATGCGTTTGTTTTTAGAGGCAAAGACGGTAAAGATAGAGTCACGATGTTACATAACAATCTGACAGCTTCACTTCAGAGTCAAATCGAAACAGTGCGGCAAATCTATCAAAAAGAACTCGCAGAGGGAGGGGAGGAACGATTTTGCCTACCGAATTAGCGAGAAAATCCCTTTATGCAATTAAAAAGAGTTCAAATGGCAGTATTTGTCCCCTTCTACGAACCGATGCCAGCATCCAGTGGATTGTTATTATCGTCGGCATCACTTGCATTGGCCGGCATTGACCAAAACATTGAGAGAAGCGGTTAAGGCGAAAGGGGTTACAAAACAGGTGACTGCACATACCTTCAGACACTCATGTTATTGGCCAACATTCTTCTGGAACAACAAGTCCATTAGATAGGTAATTTCTTAGTGGGTGAAAATCCGCTTTCCACCCCGAACAGATCGTCAGCTAGCATTTGGTGCAAGACCGCAATTCGCTCTTTCCAGCCCCTGTAATTGAACTTCTCTAATGTCCGCTTTACGGCGAAAAGTGCCGAAAGCAAAACCTATCCTTATGACCGCAATATGTCGTTAATTGTAGTCTTGAAGGATAAAAATTGGTCTGCTTTTGGCATAAAGGTAATGCTTGATTAGCTCAATTGTGAATGCCCGCTTTTTGTCTTGTCCAGAGATTCACGAACTTTTCTAACCGGCACCTGTATTGCATTAAATAATGCACACATTAACCAGTGAGTACAATTATGTATCCTTTAGCAATATACAAAAAGAAAGAAGCGTGGAATAAAAAATAAATTAGTTGGTCAGCAGCTAGCGTTAAAACTTCAGCAGATATGGGCAATACGCATTCGACTGGAATTGTCAGGACATATCCGCAATTTAGCACTTTTCAATTTAGGACTGGACAGTAAGTTACGAGGTTGTGATCTTGTATCGTTGAAAGTAAGAGATATAGCTCAGGGCACGAATATTCAGTCGCGGGCTATGATTGTTCAAAAGAAAACTGGGCAAACGGTTCAGTTTGAGATAACGAAAAACACGCGAGACTCGATTAAAGCGCTTATTCAAAAAGACAAATTAAGCTCGTCTGATTATCTGTTTAAATCTCGGAAGAAATCTTTTGATCACATATCTACTAGGCAATATTGGCGTATTGTTAATGGCTGGATAGAATCAATCGATTTAGACGCTACGCAATACGGAACACATACTATACGCAGAACAAAACCGTCATTGATATACAAGAAAACCAAGAATCTCAGAGCCTGTCAGTTGCTACTCGGACATACAAAACTTGAAAGCACTGTAAGGTACCTCGGTATCGAAGTAGAGGACGCTCTTGAGATATCTGAAGGGGTTGATATTTAGACGTGCAGTTTAATTTTTTAAGTTGAATATAGTAATCCATTGGATTACTATGACGCAATGAGAACGACAATAGCTGAACTACCAGAATACATAAAGCGAGCAGATGCGCTGTTAAGTGAATCTGAACGAAAAGGTGTCATTGATTACTTATCTGAACATCCAAAAGCAGGCGATGTTATGGAAGGTACTGGTGGGATTAGAAAGTTGCGTTGGAGCAAAGGTAATAAAGGTAAGAGTGGCGGCGTACGTGTCATTTACTATTATCATGATGAACGTATACCACTTTTTCTATTAACAATATTTGGCAAAAACGAAAAAGCTAATTTAGTAAAAGCAGACAGAAATGCTTTATCTAAACTAGTTAAACTACTAACCACAAAAGCATTGGAGAAATATAATGACTAATGCATTCGACAGCATCGCTCAAGGCTTACAAGAAGCCATTGATTTTACTGAAGGAAAAAAAGTCGAAGCTAAAATCCATAGAGCACCAGAAGTTAACGTTGTAGAAATACGCCGTAATCTTGGTTTAACCCAAATGGAGTTCGCTTCAAAGTTTTGTATCAGCGTTTCAACTTTACGTCACTGGGAACGAGGTGATCGCAATCCACAAGGACCTGCACTTGCTCTATTAAATGTCGTAGCTAAAGAGCCTAAAGCTGTTATGAGAGCACTTGGGTAAAAACGCTAATCAAGCGTTGGAATGTATGCGGTATTCAGCAACTCTGAACGTCCGCTTTGGCGCTTTTGTTCGCATTAAGGACTAAATATCAAACGTGTCTTCTATCGCTCAGATCGGCCATGCAATTTGCAAGAATAAATATGGACTGATATCGTGGCTACGATAAAGTTGCTCGGTAATTAGGCCGACAGTTTCCCTTGGAAATCACGTGTTACAATTCAAAGCTCTTTTAATTGGTGCACCACTGATTTTATTCCGTTTCCTCGAGACTCGCTCATGTAGCGCTGCAGCTGGCACTCATTTAAGTAAGCACCAAAATCAAAATTAGCGCGCTCTTGCTGTTCTAGACTATTGGCTTTTTCAAGCAGAACCGCGAGCACGCCTCGAATGACTTTACTGGGTGAATAGGCAACAAATTCATCGTAGAACCCAGCGCGCTCACCGCTCTCACCGCTCTCACAGCTCTCGCTGCTCTCAAAATGGAGTAACGCCAACCACACTGGGCTCTCACAGCCCTCTACTGAGTTAGCATCGCGCCGCAAATGCTCAGGCATTGCAGGTAATTTTTTACCTGCTAGCATTATGGTTCGAGTAAACTCATCCCAACTTTTAGCCTGTGATAGCTGCTGTGCAAGAGGAAGTAATTGCATATTCGCCAGTGTCATCACTTTAAACCCGCTTTACTGTTTGGTTAACTACTTACTTTCGTCATCACCGAGCTTTGAAGTTTTATCCTCACTTGGCTGTTCATTTAGCTCTGAGCCTAGCTCTTCACTCAGCTCTGGCGCTGTCATCACCAAGTTTTCTACGTCGCTTTGCGTTGGGAACATAACCAGCTCGACGCCATTTGTTTCTAGACCAGGCAGCCATGTAGATACAAATTCGTTTAACGGCGTGCTAACACACATACCGTCAAGGCCATTTAACGTAACAAACGCATTCGCCAAGTCGCGATGGGGGAAAATAGGAAGACGCACTGCACCATCATCTTCAAGCATAACGAAACCTTCAGAGCCTTGTACTAACCACACCTCTTTGGCTTTACTCACATAACTGATAACCAACATCTGTCTTTCTTCTGCAGACAGCTTCATTGCTTGGTCTATGACTGTATCACTTAATTTTTCACTAATAGTATTTGGAAACACGGCGGTTCTCGTCTTAAAATTTTCGGCAAGTATACCTGTGCCAGTTGTGTGTGCAACGGCAATTAGTCCAATGTCGAGATGCCGCTTTTCAAACGTCTGTGATACCATTAACACCTGGTTTATTTATGACAGCATCTACGGCGTTTTACCAAATCGTTTTGTTTGTCTCTAGTCAGGTATCTTTAACGTGCTTTTAAGTGTTATCCGAGTCTAAATAAATTGCCCAGAACACATACAAATGATGAGACAGGACAAAAGATTACCTCCATGCACACACTTTTTACGGCATTAAAACAGGATACCCTCGATAAACACACCACCTTAGAACAAACGCCTCCTTTTTCGCTATTTCACAACTTATCCGAGTTTAATATTTCAACGTATAGTGATGTGCTTAGCGTAATGTCAGTATTTCATAGCACGACATCGTCTCATGTTTCAAAAGCGCTAAACGAAACACCGAGTCTTAATAGGCTTGCAGAGATGTTAAACACAGATGAAGTTTCTGCCGCCCTTCATCGCGATACCAACGCATTGCATTGTAATTTTGCCGAAAGCTTTGATACTGAGAGAGGTGTTGATATTGAGAAAAGCGTTGAGACTGATATGTCCGTTGAGACTCAGGCACAAACTAGTCAAAACCTAGATAGTCAGACAGCCAATGCGCTTGAGAACCAACTCAGCTTTCGCGGGCAAAACTCAGCGGCTATCGCAGCTATATATGTATGGCTAGGCTCTTCCATGGGAGCAAACATGATTAGCAGACGTCTTGAAAAGCTCAATAACGATATTCCAACAGCCTATTATTCAGCAATGGCAGGGTGCGCTAAAGCGTGGGTCCCGTTTAAGCAAACCGTTGAACATATATTGGCTGAATTAACGCTTGATGATGACAAGGGTATTCGAGATATTGTGGAAGATGCAAACTCGTGGTTTTCATTTTTAATTTCCCTAGGCAAGGCCCAGACAGGTAAGTAATCCCTGAATCCCTCCATTTATTCTCCAACGTATAAATTATCTTAATCAACCCTCTCTGCTTGTTGGTATATTATTCTTTGAGAAATATAAATAGCGGCAAGCACCGAACATTAGCACTGAACATTAGCGCCGATATGCATTAAGTCCGTTAAGCGTGTCGCAAGTTTCTGGTATTCTAGGCCCATCATTGAATTGTTAGAAAAGAAAATATGAAAGTTGTATCGTTTAACATAAATGGGATCCGTGCCCGTCTTCATCAGCTACAAGCATTAATAGATGCGCACCAACCCGACGTTATTGGTTTGCAGGAAATAAAAGTTCACGATGAACAGTTTCCTGTAAAAGCTGTTGAGGACATGGGGTACGAGGTCTTTTTTCATGGCCAAAAAAGCCACTATGGTGTCGCCTTTTTAGCGAAAAAGTCGCCAACGGCTGTCATTAAAGGCTTCCCCACGGATGATGAAGATGCCCAACGCCGCATGATAATTCTCAAAACCACCGACGATGCAGGCGACCCCGTTACCATTTTAAACGGGTACTTTCCGCAGGGTGAGAATCAAAAGCACGAAACCAAATACCCCGCTAAGAAAAAATATTATCAAAATTTAATGACCTACCTTAATGACAACCATACGCCTGACGAAAAAGTCATTGTTATGGGAGATGTTAACGTGTCGCACACCGATTTAGACATTGGCATTGGCGAAGAAAACAAAAAGCGCTGGTTAAGAACGGGGAAATGTAGCTTCTTACCAGAAGAGCGTGAGTGGCTAAACACACTCATGTCTTGGGGTTTTGAGGACAGTTACCGAAGCCTAAACCCACAAAGAGACGATGAATATTCGTGGTTCGACTACCGCTCTAAAGGGTTTAACGATAACCGAGGCCTACGAATAGATTTGATCCTCGCTACACCATCGTTGCACAGTGCGCTGAAAGACGCAGGTATAGATTACGAATTACGGGGAATTGAAAAGCCCTCTGATCACGCCCCCATTTGGGCTACGTATGAGTAAATTAGTGACTCATACTCATTGGTAAACCTTAAACGCTTTTAAGTGCACAAACGCGTAGCGCTTAGCTAATACTACTATACGCAGGAGAAACAGTGAGTACATTGCAAACGTTGGCGATGGTTGTTTACGGGCTTTTCGTTTTAGGCTCGCTTAAAAACATAGACCTCGTTCATTTCGCAAAGACTAAACATCAGCAACATCTGGTGTTTGGTACTGCTGCAGCACTTTTTGTGCTGTGGTTGCTAAAGGCAGGTATCTTTGAAGGGTTAGACGTGCACTTCCTTGGTCTGTCTGTACTCACGCTCATGCTCGGTTTTCGCTACGCGGTTGTTTCATCTTTTATTGCACTTATTGGTGCTCACATCATTGGATACGGAACTTGGCAGAGTTTTGGGGTAAATGGCCTGCTCGGCACAGTACTTCCCATCGCCATTACGTACTTTTTCTTTATGCTGTCGTTTCACCGCATTCCAAGGCAGCTCTTTGTTTACATATTTGTGTGCGCTTTTTTCCCAGCCGCAGTGGGTATTGCGCTAAAAACCTTTGCCTTAGGCGGTTATTTCTTCATTGAAGGCGTCTACTCCTGGGACATTGTTTTCTCAAACTACGTGGTGCTTATTCCACTGCTCATCTTTCCTGAGGCATTGCTTAACGGCATGGCAATTACCCTACTTGTTATTTATCAGCCCACTTGGGTTTATACCTTCCACGATAAGTTTTACCTCGATAACTGAGAATAGATAAATATGCTCTAGCAACCGGATTTCTATAACTAATTGTTAATGAGATTTTAATTATTTTTAATCTACACTATGTCTAACAGCAAATAAGTAGTTCATTTTATGCGCATAAAAACCTATTCATCAGATGAAAAAGACACATTAGCGGCCGCAAAAGAAGTGTGCGGTGCACTTCAAAACGATGGACCAACATCATTAGTGTTTGCGTTTACTAACGCAGAGCACGATGCCAGCACCCTAGTCGCGTCACTCAACGAATCTGGCGCCCCTTATCTATTGGCCACCTCGTGCTTGGGAAGCTTATTATGCGATGAGTCCCGCGCACAGGCAGACGCAGGTTTAAGTGTGCTATCGATTTTTGATGAAGCTGGCGCATTTGGTGTTGGAAGCGCCGATTGCTCAGAAACTGACGCGTTTAGTGCAGGTGCTAGCGCCCTTGAAAGCGCGCTTATGAGTGCAGGCCGTCCGTTTGAAAGCCCCTCTCTTATATGGTGCGCGCTTCCACCCGGTGAGGAAGAAGCCATACTCAATGGTTTTACCAGCGTTGTGGGCGAGCAAGTACCTATTTTTGGTGGCTCGGCCGCAGACAATACCGTAGAGGGCAATTGGTATATCAGTACGTCATCACACAGCGGCGCCAATTGCTTAGCAGTGGCAGTGATGTATCCTTCCTCGCCGCTAGGGCTTAGCTACAGTTCTGGATATAAGCCAACTGAAACCGTTTTTAAAGCGTCGAGTGCTCAAAACAGGCACATACTAGAGCTCGATGGCGTGTCCGCTGCAAAGGCGTATAACAAGGCGACAAATGGGTTGATAGCTAAAGAATTGGCCGGAGGTCAAATTCTAGGGCTTACCTCTACAGCCCCATTAGGCAAGCCAGTGCAGCTAGAAAATGGCGCACTTAATTACCTTTTGTGCCACCCCGATGAGGTATGTAGTGATGGCGGCCTTAACGTGTTCTCCGAGGTTATAGAAGGGGAAGAGCTGGTGTTGATGGAAGGAAGCATTGCCAGTTTAACGGCGCGAGCAGAGCGGGTTATCAACAACGCCATCATGCTGCTACCAGATGATAGCAAGCCCGTTGGCGTGCTGTTGGTCTACTGTGCAGGCTGTCGATTAACGGTTGGCGATGAAATTCACCCGATGCTCACATCCCTTCAAGAAAAATTTGAGAGCCTGCCTATTTGCGGCACTTACACCTTCGGTGAACAAGGTCGATTTTTAGACGGTAAAAGCAGGCATGGTAATTTAATGATATCAGCGGTCGTTTTTTCTCAATGACGGTTTTTCTTGATAGTAGGTTTTTTGGCCTCAGTTTTTTAATAACCGTTTTTAATAACCGTTTTTAATGGCAGCGTTCAGATGAGTAAGGATTACGAAAACGTTCTTGAAGACTTAGCCCTCGTATATCGGCTGAAAGAGCAGGCAGAAGCCCATAAAAAAGAAAGCGATGCGCTGCTCGCTGGCATACGGGCTTTGCTTACTGCAAAAAATGAAAAAGAGCTGTATACCAAAATGTTTGGTATTTTTCGCAGCCTTTACAGTTACGACGTTAGCTTTGTATTAGAGAACGACAGCAAAGGCAAAATGCGCTGCACCAATACCACTCACCCTAAGTTATTAGATACCATGTGGGACGTGGACGAAACACTTTCTCGGGCCATAAAAAGCTCTCCAGTGGCGCTTTTTAATGTAAAGCTACAGCCAACATGGCGCGAGCACCTTCACCTTTTTGATGCTCCGATAACCTCTGCATTACTGTGCCCATTTAGAGTGCACCACCAGCAGGCAGTTATGGTGTTTTGTCATCAAACCTTGGGATTCTATACCCAAGAGTATGTGGATATGGCAAACCGCTACCGCACCTTTACTCAACAAATGTCTATGAGCGTTCAGGCCAAACTAATGGCCCTAGAAACCATTAAACTAAAAGAAGAGAAGGCCCAAGTTGAAAAGAGCCTTATCTCATCAGAAAAGATGGCGTCTCTTGGTCTGCTAGCCGCGGGTGTCGCCCACGAAATTAATAACCCCATTGCGTTTGTGAATAGCAATATGATGTTTATTAAAGACGTATTACCATCGTTAACAAGCATGCAAGATATTGTGCAAGAGCTTGCGAGGGCCACCACTGACGAAGAGCGCGCTGCTGTGGCTGAAAAAGCGAAGCAGTGGACAAGCAACAACAAAATAGGCCCCATTGTGGATGAAATTGCCGATATCTGTGAGGAGTCTGGGGAAGGGTTAAATCGCGTTACTGAAATTATCACTAGCTTGCGCTCATTTTCACACAGCTCAGATGTATCAATTGATGACACCGTCAATATAAACGACTGCATCACTAACGGCCTTAGACTGGTTAATAGCGAACTTAAACACAAAGTGACCATCAATACCGACCTTGCAGATATACCGTTGATTAAGGGGAAAACCGGTAAATTAAATCAGGTGTTAGTAAATTTGTTCGTTAACGCAGCGCAGGCTATGGATAACGGCGGCACACTGACTGTTACAACACAATGCAACTATCTAGATGATAATGAAGTAGTGATAGTGACCGTGCAAGACACCGGTAGTGGTATAGAGAAAGACGATTTAGAAAAGCTATTCGACCCCTTTTACACGACAAAACCCACAGGCAAAGGCACAGGTTTGGGCCTATATATATCGTTTTCAATCATTGAATCTATGGGCGGAAAAATAAAGGTAGATAGCGAAGTCAATGTAGGCACTACCTTCACGCTTCAGCTTCCTGTTGCAAGCAGTGATAGTGAAACTGATGATAGTTAAACTGGTGATAGTGAAAGCGACAATGGCAATGCTGATAGCGCTAACGCTAATAAAGCGCCTTAAATAAAAAAGCCGCATCGATGTAATGATCAATACGGCTTTGATATTTACTAGAAAGCAGAATGTTGACGCTTTATTTCTTGAAAAGAATATCCATCACTTCAGATAACTCGCCTTTCCCAGCACGAATTTCTTCTTCCGATAAACCGGCAATCTCATGAGGGAAAACAAGCCATTCGTCGCTTTCGTTAATATGGTAGTCAGGCACTATGTCTGTTTTGTTGTTTTGCGGCTTGTACCAAGGACAAGCAATGCGAATGTCTGTAGGTGTGTTTAAACGCATCAGCTTGTTGATTTGTTTAATCAGTGCGTCGACGCTGCGACCTGAATCAAACACATCATCAACAATAAGAAGCTTGTCGCCCGCATTGGCTTTTTCGACTAAGTAGTGCAAACCATGCACACGAATTTCTTTTGCCTGCTGATTAATGCCGTAATAAGACGACGTGCGCACGGCAATGTGATCGGTTGACGTATCTTTGAATTCAAAGAACTCCTGCACGGCAATACCTATCGGTGCACCACCACGCCAAATACCTATAATAAAATCTGGACGGAAACCATCGTCATATACCTTTGCGGCTAAACGAAAGGAGTCCTGTAATAGGGATTGCGAAGTGATAAAATTCTTGTTCATAACGTCTCATTCGGCGAAATTTAAAAGACCGCGAGTATAGTGAACTTCACGGTGTTTTGCACGGAAAACTCGGTTTATTCCTGTATGCCTTACTTAAACAGACAGGTGATTTCTTTCGATTTGTTATTCACTTACTTTGCTAGAGGCTCGGTCAGTAAATCATTCATTTTGTAGCACTAGAGAAGGCTGCGTTTTCATGGCTTTGAAGGCAGGGTAAATACTGGCCAATACGCATAGCAACACAGAAATGCCGGTTATGCTGACAATTTGCATGACATCCATATCAATTGGCAGTCCGCTTCCATCGGCCGCCAGAGTAAGTGGAGAGTTAACCAGCTCTAACACGTTATTAAGCTGACTGGTAATAATGCAACCCAAGACCAGTCCAATTCCCGCGCCTTTAATTCCGTTAAACAGGCCATTTAAAACAAAAATCCACATGACCGTTTTAGGCATCATGCCTTGGGTTTGCAATACGGCAATATCGCCCTGCTTTTCTGAGACCACCATCACAAGAGCAGATATAATATTAAACGCCGCCACTGCAATAATAAGCAGCAGCATTAACATCATCATGTTCTTTTCCATTTTTACCGCATCAAACAAAGGCCCTTGCCGCTCTCGCCATGTCTTTACATGGGCAATATCAATACCCAATTCACTTTGAAGAGTGTTAACTGTGGTTAAATAATCGAATGCGTCGTTTAAAAACAGCCGCACCGATTCGCCCTGCCCTTTAGTGTCGCGAAGCAAGCGATTAACGTCGTTAATATTCATATACAACACTTTATCGTCCATTTGCGAGCCCATATCAAAAACCCCTGATACTGTTACCAGGCGTTGGCTCGGCATTCTGCCAAATGGCGTATATACGCTAGCACCGGCAACCATCACGCGGAGTCGATTCCCTACGCGCACATCTAACTTTTGCGCTAATGCTCGACCTATGATGACTCTAAAGCTACCCGCTTCTAAATCGGTAAAACGTCCCTGCTCCATGTTGTTCGCTACCATGGTGTGTTGCTTCATTTGGTCAGGATGAACTCCGTGAACCTGCACACCTCTTAAATCTCGTTTAGACTGCACCACCGCTTCCGTTTCTCGGTACGGCATAACCGCAATCACATCATTAATGGGCGATGTTGCGAGCGCGCTCGTTGTATTGTTTCTGGCTTCTGAGGATATTTCAATATGGGGAACAATGCCTAATATACGCTGTTTAAGCTGCCCTTCTAGCCCATTCATTACCGACACAACGATAATGAGCGCCGTAAGGCCTAAGGCAATACCTGCAACTGAAAAGCGATTGATAAAAGATACAAAGCTGGTTTGGTTGGCCTTGCTAGATTTGGCATATCGATAGGCTATTGATGCTGAAAGAGGATAGGACATGGCGCCTTGCTTTAATAAAGAAATTAACGTCTCGTACCCCAATGGCGTGGCCACCCCATTAACATGGTCTCCCCATTAGCGAGGATCAGGCTTTAATTAGTCAAAAGGTGAGATGACGAGATACACCCAAAATAGTAAAGTGGGTATACTACGTGTAAGCTACTGGCTGCACAAGAATTAGTGGCAGGGGAATGTCGTGAGTACACTTAGCCTAGATGAAAAGAAAGCCCAATTCGACGAATACTTTTCAATTGTCTCTGGCATTAACGTCAATGTTAGGCCGCTAAAGGACAATGAAGCCGTTCCAGATGAAGAAGGTATTGAAGAAGCCATGCCCTATGCATTTCGTATTGCCAGTGAAATGGCAACCATCGAGGCGCAGGCAATTAGACCCCTTCGCAATTTAGGCGATCACGCCGAATCGTTGGCCGACTTTCTTAACCATCAATCTAGAAAAATAGATCTCATGATGTCTTTTGTGCTGCATCAGCAAGATGAAGAGGCACAGCGCTATCGCTCAGTAAAATATGGAGGCGGAGGCGTTATTATTGAGTCAGCATCGCCGTTAGACATTGGCACCACCGCTGAACTAAAACTTTTTCTAGACGCCGAAGCGGCAGCCATATTCTGCTACGGTGAAGTTATTACTTGCGAGAGCGTGGAAGATAGCTACCATATAGCCTTTATTTTCAGTGCCATTAGAGAGCAAGATCAAGAATTACTGGTGCGAGCTAGTCTGCATGTTCAAACCCAGCAGCTTAGAAAGCGCGCGAAAGAGAAAAAATCTGGATCCTAATTGCCACCATAAGCAGTACTCATTGCCATCTAACATTGGTATAAATTGTATTAAACAGTTATAGGACGTCATGACAGCCACCTTATTATCGCTGCCTCTTCCGGCGCAGAAGAAAGACGCATCGTCTCAGGATCATAAGCAATGGGGGCAATTACAGGGTAGCAGTACTGCGCTTTGTATTAGCCAAGCACAGGAGCAGTATAACGGCCCAATAGTGCTGATTACTGCCGATACACCATCGGCAATGAAGTTAGAAAAAGAGCTCGCGTTCTTTATGGCGAACAAGCCCTCGGCCAAAGATGTCCCTATTACGTTATTTCCTGATTGGGAAACCCTGCCCTACGACTCATTTTCTCCTCACCAGGACATTGTTTCTCAGCGTTTAGAAACCCTCTTCAGATTTACCCAGCAAGTTGACGGTATTTTTATTGTTCCCGTTAACACCTTAATGCAACGACTGGCGCCTACAGATTATCTTGCCAAATACTTGTTAATGCTGAACAAAGGCGAAACCCTAGACAGAGACCAATTCAGACGCAATTTAGAACAAGCCGGCTACTTACACGTTAGCCAGGTAATGAGTCACAGCGAATTTTCGGTGCGCGGCAGCATCATAGACCTATTCCCAATGGGTAGCGAACAGCCGTTTAGAATAGATTTATTCGATGACGAAATAGACTCTATTCGCTATTTCGACACTGAAACCCAGCGCTCAGGCGACGCCGTTGATAAAATTCGACTGCTCCCTGCTCGTGAATTTCCAACGGACAAAGACGCGATCACGCTGTTTCGACAGCAGTTTCTTGAAAAATTTGATGCCAACAACGCCTCAGAGAGTATTTTCTCTCAAGTGAGCAAAGGCACCATGCCTAGCGGCGTAGAATACTACTTACCGCTGTTTTTTGAAAAAACAGCCACGTTATTCGATTATCTTCACCCTAAAAGCATGCTATTGCTTCATGGCGATGTGCAAGATGCCAGTGAGTTTTTCTGGGCCGATGTAAAAGAGCGTTACGAACAATACCGGTATAACCTAGCTCGCCCATTACTCGCACCCGATGATTTATTTCTACCTATTAATGAATTGTTTGGCCAAATAAAACAGTGGCCTCGCGCCTCTATGCGCAGTGAAATACTAGAAGATAAAGCGGGCAGCACGAATATGCTGTGCGAAAAGCTAGACAACATTGCCATTAACTCGCAGAAAAAAGTGCCTGCCGAACGCTTAATTGCCACCGTTAATGAGGCAATCAAGCAAGGCGCAAAAGTACTGTTTTGTGCAGAAACGCAAGGCCGTCGTGAAGGGTTAATGACCGTACTGGCAAAAGCAGGCATTAAGCCTAAGCCAGTTAACTCATTTAACGAATTTCTATCAAATCACGATGCCATTGGCATTACCGTGGGATTGGTAGAGCATAGCTTTCGCTGGAAGAGCAAAGAAGGCGAGCTGCTTTTTATTACTGAAACCGAGCTTCTCGGGCACAAGGTAAGTCAGCGCCGTCTTCGCGATAAGCGCACTGCAACCGACGAAAGCGCCATTATTCGCAACCTAGCTGAGCTGTCTGTTGGGCAGCCGGTGGTGCACCTCGACCACGGTGTTGGCCGTTATCTTGGTATGCAGACCCTTGATGCCGGTGGCGTCACTACCGAATATTTATGTATTGAGTATGCTAAGCAGTCGAAGCTGTACGTACCCGTAGCCTCATTGCATTTAATTTCTCGCTACACCGGCGGCGATGCGGATAACGCTCCGGTGAACTACCTAGGCTCAGATGCATGGTCGAGAGCCAAGCAAAAAGCCGCTGAAAAAGTGCGCGATGTAGCTGCCGAGCTACTCGATGTGTACGCCCGCCGCGCCGCTAAACCGGGCTTTGCTTACAACATAAACTGGGACGACTACCAAAAATTCTCTGATAGTTTTCCATTTGAAGAAACACCAGATCAAGCACAGGCCATTGCCGCAGTAATATATGATATGGGCAACCCACTAGCCATGGACCGTTTAGTGTGTGGTGACGTGGGCTTTGGTAAAACAGAAGTGGCCATGCGAGCAGCCTTCTTGGCGGCCAACCACGGTAAGCAAGTGGCTATTTTGGTGCCTACTACCCTACTTGCACAGCAACACTATGAAAACTTTAAAGACCGTTTTGCCGACTGGGCCTTTGAAATAGAAGTAATGAGCCGCTTTGTAAGCGGTAAAGCACAAAAAGACGTCACCCAGCGCATTGGCGAAGGTAAGGTCGATATTGTGGTGGGAACCCACAAACTGCTATCAAGCGATATAAAATACAAAGATTTGGGCTTAGTCATTATCGATGAGGAGCACCGGTTCGGCGTTCGTCAAAAAGAAAAGTTAAAATCGCTTCGCGCCGATGTAGACATACTCACGCTTACTGCCACCCCTATTCCGCGAACGCTAAATATGGCGCTTTCTGGTATGCGCGATTTATCCATTATTGCTACACCGCCAGCCCGACGACTTTCTATAAAAACCTTCGTGCAGCAACGTAACAAAGCCACTATTCGCGAAGCCATTATGCGTGAAATTTTACGGGGCGGTCAGGTTTACTTCCTACATAATGAGGTGGACAGCATTGCGCGTACCGCCGAGGAAATAGCTGAAATTGTGCCTGAAGCCCGCATTGCCGTGGGCCATGGGCAAATGCGTGAACGGGACTTGGAAGGCGTAATGAGCGACTTCTATCACCAGCGTTATAATGTACTGGTGTGTACTACCATTATCGAAACCGGTATAGATGTGCCAAGTGCTAATACCATCATTATGGACAGAGCCGATCATTTAGGCTTAGCGCAACTGCATCAGTTACGGGGCCGTGTGGGTCGTTCTCACCATCAGGCTTACGCATATTTGTTAACGCCCCATCCTAAGCGTATGACCAAAGACGCCGGTAAGCGCCTAGACGCCATTGCTCAGTTAGAAGATTTGGGTGCGGGCTTTGCACTCGCGACTCACGATTTAGAGATTCGTGGTGCCGGTGAACTGCTAGGCGACGATCAGTCTGGGCAAATAGCGAGCATTGGTTTCAGCCTTTACATGGATATGCTCGATAAAGCAGTCAATGCGTTAAAAGATGGCAGAGAGCCGTCGCTTGACGATGCGTTGTCTGGCCACACCGAAGTAGAGTTGCGAATTCCAGCACTACTGCCAGAAGATTACATTGCCGATGTAAATACTCGACTGTCGCTTTATAAGCGTCTTGCCAGCTGCATGACGCAAGATGATATTGACGAATTCCAAGTGGAATGTATCGACCGCTTTGGCCTTTTGCCAGAGCCTGCTAAAAACCTTGTGGATGTGGCTGAAATAAAAATAAGAGCCGCTGCCATAGGCATACTAAAAGTAGACTTGTCTGCTACAGGCGGTACCATGGAATTTAAAGAAACCACCAAGGTTAACCCTGCCTACATTATTAAGCAGGTTCAAACTAAGCCAAACACCTTTAAGTTTGAAGGAAGCCAAAAGCTTCGCTTGGTGAAGAAAACCGAAACAGCTAAAGAGCGCATTGCGTTTATTAGCGATATCATTGCCGATTTTGCAAAGGAGTCGCGATAACATGACGTTATTTCGCAGGTGCACACTAACTGCTGTGTTGGCCGCTTTTATAGCCTCATCGTTGTTGGTCAAAGCAAGTGCCAACGACGACTGGTGGTTTGATGTAGAGGTTATTGCATTTAAACGCAACAAGGCACTGACTGAGCTAGAAGAACAGTTTAATTTGGCAGAGTCTTTTGCGGTTCCCCAGAGTGAGGCGGATGTGATCAGTGCGGTAATCATGCCTGACATTCGATTTATCAAGCAAAACTTGGCCACTTGCGATATCAACGGCTTGCCTAAAAAGAAGCCCTTACCTGCTTGGCCTAACGACCTGAGTTTGCTTGTACCCGATTTTGATACTGACTTTTTAGCGTTAAATACAAGTAACGCGCTTAACAAGATTGTGCTTAACCAGACAGGCCAGCTTGATGACTCAACTTCTGTCGAAAGCCCAGAGTCTTCAGAATCTACTGGCAGTGCCACAGTACCCTCTCTAGAAACCATTACATCGTATTGGGTAGACGCAAATTGGACTGATTTTTTCGGTACCAACTCAAAGCAAACAGTCTCAGCACCTCAATTCACCTACTGCGAAACCGAGAAGCCTTGGCTTAGCATTAACCAGCTAGCCAATGGTATTAAGTGGGTGCGACATAGCGTTGATAACAGTATGCCTGCGCCTGCGCAGCTTCCCGTTGTTATAGAAGGCAATGACTGGCCATTAGCATCAAAAACTCACTTGCTCTCTAGCGATATGCAAGAACTCACCTCTATTTCTCGTCAAATACGCTCTAATCGCCAGTTAGAACGCCTGCTTCATGTAGCGTGGCGACAGCCGGTTAAGTTTGGCAAAAATAAGGCGTTTAACGTGCGCCTTTTTGGCGGCACTAATTACGCAAGTCACTTTAATAAAGACGGCGAACAAATAATAGATAAACGCACTGCGGTTACTGAAACTGCAGTCACTGCAAACACAGCACAAGCAGCGAAAGAAGCGACAATAGGTGTTCTCAATGAGGATGAACAGACGGCCATCGTGAGCGACGTTTTTTTCACGTCGCTAGAGCAGCGTTTGTCACAACCAGAGCCTGTCTCGTTTAAAACCTTTCAGCGCTTAGAAACACAGGGCGATTTAAGCGACGAGACCACAAACGATAGTGGTGCCTTCCGCGAGCCTATTTGGGAAATTGACGGCCGAATGAAGGTATTTCTTAAATATATCAACCGAGTGCCCTACCTACATATCGACAGTGAGATGTTTTATCGACATCAGGTACCTACACAATATTTCAGTGGAAGCGACCTAAGCTCAGAGCTTAATTCATCAATCAGCGACACATTTGTGAATGGTGATGGTGAAAGCAGCGTATTGGAAAGCAATGCATCAGAAACCAGCGCTCAAACAGTAGAATATCAGCTGGTATCCATACCGCTTGCCGAGCAACGTCGCGTGATCAGTAAGCAACTGCACTATTTTGACCATCCGCTGTATGGATTTATTGTACAAATTCGTCGCTATGAACGTCCTTTACAAGCCGCCCCCCAAAACGACACCCAAAAATAGGATTGCTGTTAAATGAAAATTTATACTCGAACTGGCGACAAAGGCAGCACGCAAATATACGCTGACAAAGCGATCCGCGTAGATAAAGATGATTTAGTGGTACAAAGTTACGGTGACATTGATGAGCTTAATAGCCACATTGGTTTGCTTGCTGCCTCCGTACCTAAGCAACATCGCACACCGCTACACACCATTCAACGTAACCTTTTTCAGGCAGGCTTTGCCATATCGGCCAGCTCAACGTTAACGGAATCAGACATTGAGTCACTTGAAAGCCTTATCGATGAGTTAACCAATCAAATGCCGCCGAACACATCGTTCGTATTGCCAGGTGGCAGTGAGGATGCGGCGCAAGCTCATGTTTGTCGAGCGGTATGCCGGCGTGCAGAACGTGCGGTAATAAGCTTGGCCAAGCACTACGACGTGCCCGAGGTGGTTCATGCTTACCTAAACCGCTTAAGTGACTTCTTATTTACCTTTGCACGCTTTTTAAATATCGAAGCTGGTGTAGACGAAGTAGCGGTTTAAGTACCGGTAAGCGCTAGCGGCTTTATAACCGCTGCTGCGACTGTATAACTGCTGCGGCGCTATAAGCACCGCAGTATCTCTCAAAAAGCTTAGTTTTTATACGTGCAATAGCTTTTCTATAAGTGCCACTGCACTTTCGTACTGCTCACGCAGGCCCGCAGGCAATACTCGCCCGTATAACTTCATCACGCGCTCGCGTTTCAGGCTATCTTCCTGAGACTGCTGTGCAATACGCCTTTCTAACCCATCAAGAATTTGCTCGGCCCCTTTAGCATTGTTACAAGCCAACACCATATCGCAGCCTGCATCAAGTGCAGCACTGGCACGCTCGACATAGCCGCCGGCAACCGACGCTCCGTGCATAGACAAGTCATCAGAAAAAACAGCGCCACTAAAACCAACATCTTTCTTTAATATCTGCTTAAGCCAGCGGGAAGAGAAACCTGCCGGTTCTGAGCATACTTGATTGTAAATTACGTGGGCAGGCATAACGCCATCTAGCAACTCCCGCTCTATTAACCGTTCAAACACCACCATGTCGGTGTGTTTAATCTCGTCAAAATCTCGCTCATCAAGGGGTAATGCAATATGTGAGTCTGGAGCAACGCTGCCATGACCAGGGAAATGCTTACCAATAGCAGGCATGTTTGCCGTTTTAAGCCCATCGATAAGAGACGCAGCTAACCCCACTACATCTTTGGCATTATCAGCAAAAGCGCGGTCACCTATTACTTGCGACACGCCGTTGATATCTAATACAGGGGCAAAGCTAAAGTCGATATCAAGTGTTTTAAGCTCTACTGCTAACGCAAGCCCGCACGCGTGAGCAAGAGCAGCGCTTTCGCCTTCGTTTTTCGCATGGCGCAAAATATCGCCCATGGCGGGAATGGCGGTAAACCCTTCACGAAAGCGCTGTACTCGCCCTCCTTCGTGGTCAACTGCGATAAGCAAAGGCTTATTCGCATACCGGCGTATATCTTTTATCAGTGCACAAAGTTGAGGCTTATCATGGTAATTACGAGAAAATAAAATAACTCCGCCGACGACGGGATGCGCCAGCTTTTCTTTTTCTTCAGGCAGCAACTCTTCGGCCTGACAATCGAGCATTAATGGGCCCACAGCACACCCTTATTGTTATCAATAATTGTGCGTTCAGTTAGTCTCATAAAACATCACTTCTCATTGTTGAGTTTGTTGGGGTAGGATAGAGAAAAAAAGGGAGTAATTCACGTGATAAATTGGATCAAGTGGCTTGTTGTTGGTGCTGTACTGTTGTTGTCGATTGCTGCAGCTGCTGTGTACACCACATTATATTTAAGTTTACCCAAATTAGACGGTAACAGCGCCACCTATCACGTAACCCAACCTACCCAGCTATCGAGAGACTCACTAGGTCATGCTGTTGTAAACGCTGAAAACCTATTTGATGCTGCTTACGCCCTAGGGTTTGCTCACGGTCAAGACCGCTTTTTTCAAATGGACTTACAGCGCAGAGCAGCCTCTGGCAATTTATCAGCTTGGGTAGGAAGTGCAGCATTAGACTCAGATAAAAACGCCCGTTTTCACCAATTTGAGCAACGAGCGCAAACCGTTTTTGAAAACTTACCCAGTAAACAACAAGAGCTGCTTATTCGCTATGCTCATGGCGTTAATGAAGCCATTGATGAGTACACCACCCTTCCCTTCGAATACATTGCAGCCGGTATGGAGATAACGCAGTGGCGCCCTACCGACAGTATTTTGGTTATTTACAGCATGTATTTAGATTTGCAGGACGGGCAGGTAAAGTTAGATCTTGCAAGAACCGCCCTTAAAGATACTCTTGGGGATGACATTTATCGCTTTATGACCCAGCAAAGTCATTTTCAGGCTGCCCTTGATGGTAGCGAACTGCCTTTATCCGACGCCCCTATTCCTGAATATCCTAGCCAGTTTAAAGCCGCAGACGAAAGTAAAAATGAAAGTGAAAATGCAGATACTCAAGCTTATAACAACCGTAGCATTAATGGCGTATTGCTTAATGATTTAGCTCGTTATACCGACCCTCGTTATGCCGATCCTCTTTATACCCGCGCTCGTTATAACAGCGCTCGTTACAGCTACAAAGGCATCGAACTTCCTGAAATAGGCAGTAATAACTATGCGGTGTCAGGAAATATTACGCCCACCGGAGCAGGACTGCTGGCAAACGATATGCATCTAAGCCTTCGTGTACCCGTAATTTGGTATCGCACTCAACTTAATTACAGTGACGCAGGGCAAGATGTTTCTATTACAGGCGTGTCGCTGCCAGGTTTACCCGGCATTGTTGTGGGTACCAATGGCAATATAGCCTGGGGCTTTACTAACGCTAACTTAGACAACGTAGATTGGGTGGCGCTGAATAGCGATACAGAAACCACGACAGTGACAGAAACCATTCCCCTTCCCTCAGGTGCTCATGAATACACCATGGAAGTCAGTGAATTTGGCCCCGTTAAAACGCTCAACGGAAAACGCTATGCCCTTAATTGGGTTGCCCATCACGAATTTGCTGCCAATTTAGCTATTGTAGATTTTGGTGGTGCTAAGTCTGTGGATGAGGCTATAGATATAGGAAAGCGAATTGCCAATCCTACGCAAAACTTGGTGATGGTTGATAGCGAAGGTAATACGGCGTGGATGCCGGGCGGCGCAACGCTTCACAGAGAAAAGGCATCGTACACCGCAATATCTGAACAAGAAATGCGAAACAATCCCCCTCGCCCAGCAACCATGCTGCCCTTGGTAAAAAACCCTGTCTCCAATAGACTATGGACCGCCAATGCTCGGGTTATTGCAGCAAAGGACGTATCTCGACTAGGCGATGGTGGATACGCACTTGGAGCAAGAGGCAGACAAATAAGAGACCGGCTGTTTGAAAAAGACACCTTCACCGAAACTGATTTTTACGCCATTCAGTTAGACAATCATGCTCAGTTCCTTATTCCTTGGCATAATTTACTCAGTGGCCTACTCACTATGCAAAATGTAGAGTTTAAGCCAGATCTGACCTACTTAAACACATGGGGAGCCTGTGCTTGCGACGACTCTGTGGGTTACACCCTGGTAAAGCACTTTCGTCGTGAAGTAGTACAAACCCTTTTTGGTGAAATTTTATCATCCCTTGATGAACAAGGCGTACAAAGCCGCACGCTTCTGCGTGGAATTGAGCCTGCTACGTGGCAACTCATACAAAATCAGCCAAGCAGCTGGCTTCCCAAGGGAACCGATACTTTCGATGAGTTGTTGGTAGATGCCTACAGGCGAGCCAAGCATAAGCTTCTTGATAAATACTCACCTCTTGAGGCGAACATGGACATGCTTAACTGGGGAAGTGTCAACACGTTAACAGTGAAGCACCCTTTCTCAGCACAAATACCGTTAATAGGTGATAAGTTAAACATGGCCCCAGTTGCAGGTTTTGGTGATACCTATATGCCCGCCGTGCAGTCTACTGGGTTTGGTGCTTCAGAGCGTTTCTTTGTGAGTCCAGGGCATTTAGACAATGCTATTCTCACCCTACCTGGCGGGCAGTCTGGCCATCCATTGTCAGAATTTTTTACAGCAGGTTTTGACGACTATGCCACTCAGGCGGCGACGCCTCTTTTGCCTGGCGATATTATTTATTCACGCACATTTTACAAGAAAGAAGAAGAAGAATGACGCCGGCCATTACGCTGCTATCCAAAAAGCGAATAAAACACAGCGTGCTAAAGTACGAGCACGACTCAAACGCCTCATCTTATGGGTTAGAAGCCGTTGAAAAATTAGGATTGCCTGCTGAAAGCGTGTTTAAAACATTGGTAGTGAGCTATGAGAGTAAGGGAAATAAAGAGCATAAAGAATTAGCTGTAGCCGTTGTACCCGTTACCACTAAGCTTAGCGAAAAGAAAATGGCAAAAGTGTTGGGTACAAAGAAAGTGACCATGGCCAGTGCCGATGCAGTAATCGCATCCACAGGGTATGTGCTTGGTGGTGTTAGCCCTTTGGGACAAAAAAAACGACTTGTTACGGTTATTCACGAAAGTGCCGCAACGCTTGATACCATTCATGTGAGTGCGGGCAAGCGTGGCTTAGAGGTCGCGCTAAGTGCAGCCGACCTGGCCGCACTCACCAATGCAAAATTTGCCGAGCTGTCAATATAAGCGCTCTGTATAAGCTTTCTATATAAGCTTTCAGTAAAAGCGCTCTGTATAAGCTACACTGCAAGCGCTTTGTATAATCTATCTGTGAAAGCGCTCAGTGTGAGCTGTTATGAATGAGGAGACTGTTTGAGCTGTAGGTATGAATGCTTAAGAGCCTGTTTTACCGAGCCCTTACTACCTAGCGCTTACTGCCCAGCTCTTACTACTGAGAGCTTACTGCCTAGCTCCTACTACTGAGAGTTTACAGGCACTGCATTGGCTTGTTGAAGCCATTGCTCTCTCGCCTCTTTTATTACCGCATCACTGGGTGAGTCGTTACCCGCAATGGTAACGGCAATTTGCTGAATAATAGCATCTCGCTTTTCAAGTAAGGCATCCGCACGGGCAAATAAGTCCTGTGCCTCTGGGTATTTAGCCTTAAGGCTGTTAATGCTCTCTAACGCATAGTAATGCGTTTCAAATTCTTCGTTAAAAAGCTGGCGCTTAGCATTAAAAACTACGTAGTCTTTTGCTGCGCGAGAGCGCAAGTATTCAAGGTCGTCAGCCGCTAAGTTAGCCGCATCACTAACCTCTAAGGCTTGCTGAAGCCAGTATTGAATTTTTTCATCGTTGTTTTGATTTACTGCCTGCTTTACACCCTCTTGCAGGTCGCTTGCATGCAATATCTCCATTACGGTGATAACGGGTACGCTCGACGCTTCTTGGTCGCGGTTATCAGCATCTACGGATAAGAAAACGAACCATGCAGCTATGGCTACTAATACAATAGAAAGAACGACAAGTGCTTTTTTCACACTATCCTCCAGAAAAATAACATAAGAAATTCAGTGCGAGCGCACTGTAAAAAGAAGAAACACAAAAGAGCGAGGGTTCTCCCCGCTCTTTTCATGTTTTACAACGTTATAATTGCAGCAGTGTGCAAATTACTCGTCGACAGGTGCTGAGTTTTCAACTCGGCTTTTAAGTTTTTGACCAGGGCGGAATGTCACCACCCTACGCGCTTTGATAGGAATATCTTCACCCGTTTTAGGGTTACGTCCAGGACGTTCATTCTTATCACGCAGGTCGAAATTGCCAAAACCTGACAGTTTTACTTGCTCACCAGATTCCAGAGCGCC
>CENT01059455.1_pt1 | contig 65727 bp, 68 predicted proteins | sample 530141 | NCBI WGS metagenome assembly CENT01 (sample SAMEA2591074, study PRJEB7988) | marine metagenome | isolation source: saline water (ENVO:00002010), including | reverse complement strand
CCAGCGGCAGCTCCCTGAATACGCTATTGAGCGTGGCAACTGCCGCTCTGGGCCTGATACCTTTATTGTTGAAAAACCTCTCTCTACTCAAAGGTGGTGTCACTACCGACATAGAGTAAGGCTAAGCGGCAGTAATCAGGCGCTTCATTGCTTCGTTTAAGGGCTCATCGCCATCGGTAAGCTCGATAATTTGCTGGCGGATGGTGGGCTTAGCAATGAGTGCTGCCAGGGTATTGGCTACATTGCCCCTTTTTACCGAACCATAGGTGAGGGCATAGTCGAGACTTACCTTATCATCAGCATCTTCATCGAGCAGTGTGCCCGGGCGCAGGATAACCCAATCCAGCGATGATTTTACCAGATGGGCGTCGGCTGCTTTCTTCACCTGCATGTAATGCTCAAACCCTTCGCCGAGCCCTTTAGTGCGCCCGGCCTCTGGAAAGGCCGAGACTAAATAAAAACGTTGAATACCCATTTCCTCGGCCAGTTCGGCCAGCAGTGCCGGGGTCTCGCCGTCGATTTTGCTGGTTCTCTCCTTACCGCTGCCCGCAGCGCCGGCGGAAAAAACAATAATCTCCTGGTCTTGTAACAGCGCTTTATAGTCGTCGCGGGTAAGGCTCATCATATCGCCTTCAACCGGTTTCGCACCTTGTTGTCTGAGTGAATCGGCCTGTTCAGGCTTGCGGTGTAATGCTGTTACCTCGTGCCCCTGGGCAATCAGTTGCGGCAGAAGACGATGACCCACACCGCCGGTAGCACCAATAAAAAATACCCGACTCATAACACCTCCTCGGTTGAAAATTTCATAGTTCACAATGGGAGTGGGGATAACATTAAGTGTTTTCTACCCGGTAATGGCAAATCTGGATTAGCAGGCAAGGGTTACAGAGGATTACTCAAACAAAGGATATTCGTTGAATAAAGCTTGTGCAGTCATAAGAAGCTCTATATAATGCGCGCCCTTACAGCCACCCAAATTAAGTTCCTTGTCTCCATGCAGATGGCTGTACTGCGCGAGGCTACAACCGTAAGGAGCGTTTTAATGCGTCATTACGAAATCGTTTTTATGGTTCACCCTGACCAGAGTGAACAAGTACCAGGTATGATCGAGCGTTATACCACAATCCTGAAAGCAGATGGCGGACAAATCCATCGCTTGGAAGACTGGGGCCGTCGTCAACTGGCTTACCCAATCGAAAAACTGCATAAAGCACACTACGTTCTGATCAACGCTGAAGCGACTGCTGAAGCTGTTGCTGAACTGGAAACTGCTTTCCGTTTCAACGATGTTATCCTGCGTAACATGGTTATGCGTACCAAAGGTGCGGTAACTGAAGCTTCTCCTATGATGAAGGAAGAGCGTCGCGAACGTCGTGAAGATTCTGCTCCTCGTGGCGAGCGCGCAGAAAAACCTGCAGCATCAAGCGAAGAATAAGGAGAATTAATCATGGCTCGTTTTTTCAGACGTCGTAAATTCTGCCGTTTCTCTGCAGAAGGTGTTGTTGAGATTGATTACAAAGATATCGCTACGTTGAAAAACTACGTAACAGAAAGCGGTAAAATTGTACCTAGCCGTATTACCGGCACCAGCGCTAAATACCAGCGCCAACTGTCTAGTGCTATCAAGCGTGCACGTTTTCTTGCACTGCTTCCGTACACTGACTCTCATAAGTAATCTGGCGAAGAATAAGGGGTAGCATCGATGGAAATCATTCTACTGGATAAAATCGCCAACTTAGGCGGTCTGGGTGACACTGTCACAGTTAAAGCTGGCTTTGCACGTAACTTCCTTTTCCCACAGGGTAAAGCAGTGCCTGCAACCAAAGCAAACGTTGAAAAATTTGAAGCGCGTCGCGCAGAGCTGGAAGCGAAAATCGCTGAACAGCTGGCTGCTGCTCAGGCGCGTGCCGACAAGGTTGCTGAGCTTGGCGAAGTAACTATTGCTGCACCAGCGGGTGAAGAAGGCAAACTGTTCGGTTCTGTTGGTACTCAGGACATCGCTGATGCGATTACTGCAGCTGGCGTAGAAGTAGCGAAAGCAGAAGTTAAACTGCCTACCGGTACCCTGCGTGAAACTGGCGAGTACGACATCGACCTGCAATTACACTCTGACGTAATGGCAACTGCTAAAGTAGTTATCATCGCTCAGGCGTAAGCGCTAAGTGATTTACAAAAAACCGCGCTCCGGCGCGGTTTTTTTATGTTTGTAATAATACTTTCTAGCGACGGCCCAGTTTACGAGGGCCAAAGCGGCGCCGCGATATCACCTGCTGTTCATCTTCCTGTTGCATCTCGGCGATTTTCGCCTGCAAAGCCTTTCTGCTCTGGCTATCTTCTGCATTCGGGGCACCATCTTCCTTCATGTTTATCAGCGCTGCCTCCACCACAGGGTTAACCTGATTAGCCCGTGAGGTATCAAAGTCGGACTCTTTGGCCAGCGTATCGCCAAACACTTTGTCGGGCTCATCGTTATTCATTTCCAGCTTTCTGAATTCTGCTTTGGTTTCTATCAGTGCCTTAACTGCCTGAGCCTGAGTCTCACTAAACTTAAACTGCTGGCTTTTTAGCTGCATTCTACCACCGAAGTAAAAGGCAATAATCACGCTTAGTAGTGTCCAGTAGCCGTCGGGGATTGAACTTAAGGCCAGGGTTATTTCGGCAAGGTGGGTGGGCGAAAAATAAGCGATCACAAAGATGAACAGGATCAGTGACACTATCATGGGCCGGATAAGGCGGTTAAATGCATCGGCCAGTGAATCTGCCCAGGTGCGGTTTTGGCGCGCATTAAACTCGGCCTGATAGGTTTTTAACAGCGCCATTTGTTCGTCGGCGGAACGTTGTGCGTCTTTTTCTTTGTTGGAAGTAAATACGCCAGCCACAGTTTCTACGCCTTTAGAGACGGAATCGGTAATTGCCGAGATGGGGTTTTCAAAGAGTTTGCTCATAACCGTTTCTCCTAGGCCACGCGGTAGTCAGGTAAGAAGCTTCTGGCTCTGGCCAGCCAGCCTTTCAGAAAGACATTCTGGCTGGCGTCATTGGTTACAATATCGGCGTAGAACATCTGGCGTTCTTCAACCAGTGCTACAACCATCCAGTCGCCCAGTTCCTGTAAACACGCAAAAGCCTGGGCTTTACTCTTAGGGCCCATCAGACCGTCCACCACCAACGGGCCATAACCCGCGTCGTTACAGACTTCCTGCAAAAATTTGATGGCTCGCCGCGGGCCATGGTTAACCGCACTGTCGAATAAAAAAGGTTGTATCTCGGGAGGCAGTTTATCGATGCGGGGAACGCGATAATAATTCAGTTCGTAAATATCTCTGGCCGTTTCCACATCCAGGGCTTTCACCATATCAGCCGTAACAGCGACCTCCAGATAGCGCGAGAGCGTTTTTTGGGTAATGCCAAAATTGGTCGGGCCGCCCCGGTCTGCCGGGTGATTAACGTACCCCCCTTCCTTAACCAGAATTTCGTCGATCATTGTTTCTACATCCATGTTGCCTCCTGCTATTAGGGTCGCCTGGTTAATAATTAAACACTCAAACCCGGTGATTTGCCACCTTTGTGGTTAATTAATGTGCAGCTGGTGGGGCGTTACGCCTGGAATAGATGGCGGTAAGAACGAAGCATCAGGCGGGCACTGCTGTGGGCAGTAAAGCGTCGCTCCGGGCAGGAGCGGCCTTTGCCTTGCCGGCGGGTGTAAACCCAGGCCTGGATGGCTTTATTACGTAAACGCAGACAAACCCTTTCCCGTTGGTAATAAGGGACGTCCTCCCAGTGGTCTGCCGCTTTTAGTTGTTCAGGCGTTAGCCAGAGGAGTGAGCCGCGCACGCTTTGGTGCGGCGAAGGCTGGATAAACCGATAGCCGTCGTAGCCCATGCGCAAGCGCCATCCGCGTAAAACTGCGGGTGCGGCGGTGACAGTACGGCCAAATAAGCGGCGCTGATAGCGCGGCAGCAGCAATGTACCGTAACAGAATACCGCAGCCGATTTGGGCGGCAGGGTCAAATGGTCAGCGCCTGGACTTAGCGATGGCTTTCTCACACTTGCCCCGCCACTCATCATCCAGTACCTCAAGGTCAACATAATGACTGGCTCTGGCAAAATAGTCGGGGTTGTAAACGCTGCGCATCAGCTCACCAACGCTAACAGTGTGCTCCGGTCTGCTTTCAAGAGAAACACCATCGCCAGTATGGATAATGCCGGTTTGCAATACCCGGTAATACCAGCCGGTAATGCCGTGATTGCCGGTAAAACGGTCGAGATTAGGTGTATTAAATCGCTGGTTAATTTTATTACAGGGCGCGCGTGGGGCGCCTACTTGCACAACCACTTCACCAAAGGTGTAGACATCACCAATCATCACATTTTCATCGGTCATGCCCTCAACAGTGAGGTTTTCGCCAATGCTGCCGGCTATGGCTTGCTCAGCCAGGGCCGGATAATGTTGCTTTATTAACTCGTAACCTGCGAGACTGTACTGATGAAGCACTTTTTCCGGGCCGCCATGCAAGCGCTTATTGGCCTGGGTGTCTTCGTCGGTTCTGTCCTGATGAACGGTAAGAAAATAAGCCGGCTGTTTACAGATGGCTGATAGCGCTTTTCTTGGTCCGAGCGGCGCGGGTTTTCCGGCATATAACGCGGCTACTTGCATAATCGTTCCTCTTTAACGGCTGGGAGGAGTATCCCGGTGCCAACCAGTATAGCGAAATTGGTAGTAATACTTCAGCCAGCAAAACCGTTTCGTGCAAAAAAATGCTGAAATTTATGTTTGCCATTTAAACCTTTCAGCACAGCCGGACGACAAAGCTTTTGACAACACTAAAGAAAAGTAAGCAGACACACTCAGTATGACGGTAGAACAGGGAAATGTAGTAAATGCCGAAGCAGCATTTACCCAACATCAACTGCAGCAGCAAATAGAAGCGGCACAGCAGGGCGATATGGTTGCCTACCGGCAATTGTACGACCGGTTTGTAGGCAAGGTGTATGCGTTGAGCTACCGGTTAACCGGCGATGCAGCGATGGCAGAAGATGCCACCCAGGAAGTGTTTGTTCAGGTATGGCAGAAGTTAGGCAATTTTTCCGGAAAGAGCCAGTTTGCCACCTGGCTACACAGCGTGACAGCCAACATCACCATTAGCTATCTGCGTAAGCAAAGAGGGTGGTTAAAACGGATGTTTTCTATGGAGCCGGAAACGGAACAACAATTACTGGCTGAACCGGCAACAGACCTTACGCAACTGGACAAATGTATTGTGAGATTACCGGAGCGGGCGAGGCTGGTGTTTGTGCTGCATGCGGTGGAAGGATATCGGCACGAGGAGATTGGCCGCATGCTCAATATGGCAACCGGTACCAGTAAGGCCCAGTATCACCGGGCCAGAGCATTTTTAGAGGAATGGTTGGGAGAAGGCAGTGAATAATCATCCGGACAATTTAAAGCGACAGCTCGACAAGCTGCCCGAGGATATTAAGCCATCACGGGATTTATGGCTGGGCATCGAACTGGCCATTACCCATGATGCGCCTGCCCAGCCAGCGCGCTCGCGGTGGCCGTTGGCGGCTGCAGCTGGCTTAGTTTTACCGGCAGTACTGGTGTGGCTGTTTATGAGTGGTAGCCAGCCACCGGTGGGTTCTACCAATCCCACCGTGGTTGCCCAGATGAGTAAACAATTTGAATCGCAGAAGGCTTCATTACTGGTGGCTTACCGCGACCAGAACGCCGTGGCTGATAACTGGCAGGGGCAGCTGGCTGAACTTGAGTCAGCGGCCGATGCAATTAAGGCCGCTTTGAAAAACGATCCGAATAACATGGCGCTCTTGCGAATGCTGCAAAGCGTGTATCAACAACAAATTGACCTGATTGAGCGAGTGCACGCGCCCAAATGGCAACAAATTTAATAGGTGAATTATGCAATCTTTAACGACTACACATTTTATGAAAAAACCTTTTATTAAGAGAATATGCTGGGGCGCGGCAGTGGCAGGCGCACTGCTGTCTGCGAGCGCGCTGGCTCAGGAAAAGGTCGACCGGGTGCTCGATACCGACAGCAAGCCCTTTGTGGAAATGGAACACGTGTATGGCAAAGCCGACATTAAAACCTGGGATAAAAATCAGGTAAGAATCACCGGTACCCTGGGGGAACTCACTGAGGAGTTTACCTTTGAAAAACGCGGTAACTCAGTAGTGATTGATGTAGAGGTTAAAAATAATCACTATCGCTGGGAAGATAAAGACGAAGCGAAGGACAATCTAACCGTCTATGTGCCGGTAGGCAGCCGCTTTGCCTATGAAACGGTTAATGCCAATGTAAAAATAGAAGGGCCACAGGGCGGTACATCCATTGAAGTGGTCAACGGTGATATTGAGGGCCGTAATCTGGGCGGCAAGGTTAACGTTGAATCAGTAAACGGTGATATCGAACTAAAAGGGATTACCAGCATGCTGACTGTTGAAGCGGTTAACGGCGATATTGAAGTGGAGCACGACAGCACAGAACCGCTCGAGGTAGTGAGTGTTAACGGTAAAATTGACGTGCGCAGCAATAGCCGCGAAGTGAGCGTAGAAACGGTGAACGGTGATTCATCCCTGGAGCTGGTTGAGGTAGACGATCTGGAGATGACCTCAGTGAACGGCGACGCGCGGGTATCGATGAGCCTGGCGGAAAATGCCGATGTAGAAGTTGATACCGTGGGTGGTAGCATTACATTGAACTTCAGTGGCGATGTGTCGGCCCGTTTTGAACTGGAAGCGCACGCAGGCGGCAGCATTCGTAACAACATCAACGATAGCAAAGTCAGCAAGGCCAAATACGGCCCGGGCCAGTGGATAGATTTCACCGAGGGCAATGGTAACAGCCGGGTACGAGTCTCCACAGTAAACGGCCGCGTAACGGTAAGTAAGTGAATGAGCGACACAGTCGCTCATTCATCCCGGAGATTTCGAAAGAAATCATCCGGGATCTCTTTTGCTGTTATATCGGAAGATACGCTGTAGCTATCCGGTATCTCCCCAAAATTGTTACTCATCCAAAAGAACATTTACAGGTAGTCAGGCTGTTCAGGAGATACCGGCTCGGCGGCCGGTATGACGGGAAGTAATGTCATTCGGGACCTCTTTTTGCTGTCATGCCGGAAGATACGAAGTATCTATCCGGTATCTCCCCAACAGTTTTACTTATCCAAAAGAACATATACAGGTAGTCAGGCGGTTAAGGAGATACCGGCCATGCTGCAGGGAAGACGGTGTATTTTGACTGCACCAGTAATCTCCGCATCTTGTCGGGGTGCCGACTGCACCCAAAGGGGAGGTGGCTCCCCTTTGGAAACCTGCCAGTTCTTAAATCGCGAAAAGCATACTGTCGATAGGTTTTACTGGATCTGCCCATTGACAGTATCTCGTGATAACAAGAACCAAAAGAAAAGCCAAAGCGCTGACGCGCACTTATCTTCAGTCATTAACAACCTTTGTCATACCGGAAGATACGCAGTTTCTATCCGGTATCTTCCTAAAAGTTTTACTCATTCAAAAGAACATAACATTTAAAGGTAGTCAGGTTATTAAGGCGATACCGGCGCGGCGGCCGGTATGACGGGAAGAAATGTCATCCGGGACCTCTTTTTGCTGTCATACCGGAAGATACGCTGTAGCTATCCGGTATCTCCCCAACAGTGTTACTCGTTCAAAAGAATATTTACCGGTAGCAAGGCTGTTAAGGAGATACCGGCTCGGAGGCCGGTACGACGGAAAGAAGTGTCATCCGGGACCTCGATGGAAATCTTTGTTACCCTGACTGGCCTGTTAACCACTGCGTAATTTCATGGCAAAACCGAATAAAAAAGGGCCGGTAAAAACTGTCCAGATAGCCTGTTTACAATGTAAGGCACCGCTCTTTAAGTATCGCAAAGGCGGTAAGGGCGCCTTGGTAAAATGCTTTAAGGAACGAATTGTTGAAGATCACACCACAACTCCTTGCTACTGCCCGGGTTGTGGTCAGGAATTTGCCCGGGAAACCCTTATTCGCGGCGTGCCCGCCTATAAGATGATAGGCGGAAAAGTACACATGAAGTGAGGCGGTTAAAGTTTTGGCGGGTTACTGGCGAAGCAGCGCTTTAACTTTATCGATGGGCAAAGCATGGGCTTTGCCGCGATGGCCGTCTACCTCTTCGGCCATCAGTAAACTGTTATAAATAGCTTCTTCGGTGGCTTCTATCACGGCCTGAAACAACGGGGATATCTCGTTGTTCGACAAAGACGGAGCAAGGTGAGTACTGTCTTTTTCGCTGCGGCGCAGAGCTTCAGTGGTACTGAATGCAATAACGTAATCGCCGGAACCGTTGGTCAGGCTGGCGCCGGTTCTGGCCACGCCGCCCATGGCCCGCTTAGCAAGGCGGTAGAGATTACGGTCTGACAACGGCGCATCGGTGGCAACCACTATCATAATCGAGCCGTCTGCTGAGCTGTCATTGTTGAGTGCTTCTGACAGGTAATACTGGCCTAGCTTTTCGCCAATCGGCCGACCAGCAATTTGCAAAATACCGCCAAAGTTACTCTGTACCAGCACGCCAAGTGTGTAGCCGCCAAGACTTTGTGGCAGTTTACGACTGCTGGTACCGATACCGCCTTTAAAACCAAAAGCCCGGGTACCTGCTCCGGCGCCCACATTACCCTCTGCTACCAGGCCACTGGTTGCCTGCTCAATTGCCTTAATAACCTGCCTGGGTGTGATAAAACGGCTACGGATATCATTTAAAAAACCGTCGTTAGTTTCGCCCACTACAGCATTAACCGAACGCATCTGCTCGTTGCCAGGTTGTTGAAGTGTCCATTCCACCACACCGGCAATGCCTTCTGCCACATTTAATGTATTGGTGAGCACAATGGGCGTTTCTATTTCCCCAAGTTCCTGAATCTGGCTGATGCCGGCCATTTTGCCGTAACCGTTACCTACAAAAACGGCGGCTGGCACTTTAGTCTGGCGCAAGTTGCCACCGGCTGGAATTATCGCAGTCACCCCGGTGTGCTGCGCTTTACCCTGATGAAATGTGACATGCCCCACTTTTACACCCGCTACATCGGTAATGGCGTTGAGCGAGCCGGTGGGTAATACACCCGGCTGAATGTTAAGGTCTCTGGCCCGAAGTTGCTCAGCTGCTGCGGGAGCGATAAAGCAGACAAACAGCCAAGCTAAGGCCTGTAGGGAAATATGGGAATATATGCTCATGCTGACCTTCCGATTCTGAAAGCTAATTAAGATTATTATTTAAAAATAACAACATAGCATAGCCAGGCGGCAAGCAGGCAGGTCAATACGCTCAGGTCGTCAGATTTAGCGCCGCAGCCAGTTTCTGGTAACTTTGACAGCGCGCCTTGAAGCTGTGTGTTACTGCTACGGCCAGCACTTCATCCACGTTGAAAAAGGCCGCCTGGCGATGCAGTTCACTGGCACATTCCTCTGGCGTTCCGGTGATCATTGAGTCGCGGGTTTCCATAAAATAAGCCTGATCAGATGGTGAGAGTTGCTTGTACAAATCCATGCATTGCTCCGGTGGTCGTAACGATTCCCGGATACCATGGCGAAACGCCAGCACTTTCCAGTAAGTATGGGAGGCGGCCAGCAGTTGAGCTTCTTCTTTACTGTCTGCGCAAATTACCGCCTGGGCGATCATTACCTGCGGTGATTGAAAGCCTTCGGGGCGAGCTTTAAATTGTGCTTTGTAACGGTTGATGATGGAGGCCGGGCGCTCGTGAGTACCAATAAACAACGCCAGCACAAACCCAAGACCAAAGTGGGCGGCCAGATCCACACTGCCGTCGCTGGAGCCTAAGGTCCACAGTTGCGGCGCATGGCTGTCCTGCGGAGTCGTTTTTAATCCCTCAAATACGGTGTCGGTAAAATTATCGCCATCTACAAAACCGGTGAGCAATGCCACCTGGTTGGGAAACTGCTGGGCGTGTGTTGGCGCATGCGGATAAGCAAGTGCCTGTGAAGAGGCTTCATTGCCGCCAGGTGCGCGGCCAAATCCCAGATCGATTCGGTTGGGGTGATAAGCCTCCAGCGTTTTAAATACCTCTGCCACCTTATAGGGGCTGTAGTGCGACAGCATTACGCCGCCACTACCAACCCGAATGTGCCGCGTATGCGCGGCAATCTGGCCAATAACAATTTCCGGACAAGGACTGGCATAGCCCGGGGTGGCATGATGTTCGGCAATCCAGTAACGGTGATAGCCCAGTTCATCAGCTTGTTTGGCCAGCTCCAGGGTATTGCGTAATGCCTGTGCCTGCCCTTGCTCATCGTGCACCGGACTCTGATCGACAATACTGACTTTTAATTCACTCATCACATTTAACGCCTGTAAAAACTCATAGGAAAAGTTTAACGAATATCGAATTGTAAAAATAAGCGTAAAAATGCAATCATTAATCCCAAAAATGGGATTAACTATGAATTACCAGGATCTGTATCTGCTGATTAAAATTGTTGAGTGCGGCTCCTTTTCGCAAGCTGCCCGGCGCCTCGGGATGTCAACGTCGACACTGAGTCGTCGTATTCAGTCTCTGGAGTCGTCAGTAGGCAGCCGACTTATACGCCGCAGTGCCAGGCATCTGAGTTTAACCCAGGCCGGCAGCCTGCTTTTTCAGCGCAGTCAGGCGCTTTACAACGAGCTGGAGAATATCTCGCTAAGTGTTAAACAAGAGGTGGATTCGCCTTCTGGCGAACTCACCATCACCGCGCCTATCGGCTTGTCTGCGCAGGTGCTGGATAACTGGTTTTTCCGCTTTATGGATGCTTATCCAAATATCGCCCTCAAGCTCAATTTGGTTAATAAGCAAATAGACCTTAAGCAGGAAGGAATTGATGTGGCTTTTCGGATAGGTAATCAGGCCGTGCAGGACTGGGTGGTACGAACGTTATTTTCGTCGACCTACTCATTAGTTGCGGCAACAGAGCTGCTGACCAGGTTACCTGAAATATCGCATCCTGATGAATTGCATCAACTCCCCTTGCTGGCAGCCCGAAGCCTCTCTACGTGGCAACTGACCCATCAAAATGGCGAGCTGTTTGTTATTGATGTTAGCGGCCGCCTGCTGGTTGATGAAATGAGTACTTTATTAAAAGCCATAAAGCGAGGCATGGGAGTGAGCCTGATGCCTGATTACATGCTGCCGGAAAATCTGGCAGATGCCGGGCTAACCCGCCTGTTACCTGCATGGCAAGCACCGAAGAAACCGGTGCAGATGCTGTATTCCGACCGTCAGTATATTCCGCGTAAGGTCCGCGTATTTATCGAAAGTATATTGCAACAATCTGTGCATTATCAGCCCAATCGTTAAGCTTGACTTAAGGTCGCCGTGGCATAAATAGCATTACTCTCAAAGCAACCTGTTGTTGCCTTTACATTGCGGTTAGAGTTTATGCGGCGTTCATTTTATTCTAAAACTGTCAGCACAGCATGTATGTTTGGTTGCATGTTGATGCAATTTTCGGCCTTTGGTGAAACGCTTTCTCAGGCAGATTGTAACCCTGCTGAACACAATGAGCACCCGCAGAAGATCGGGGAAATTGTGATTAACAGCCAGGATATATTTGGCGAGTCTAAGGCAGATACCGGGTTTATTCATCGTCTGGCTAATCGTTTCCATATTACTACCAATGCCGATGTCATCGCTGAACGCCTACCCTTTAAAAAAGGCCAGCAAGTAACCCCTGACCAACTCGCCGAAGCTGAGCGGATCATTCGTCGCGAGATGTATATTCGTGATGCGAGAGTCACCTATATTGATACCTGCAACATTGATGACATGGCGCGTATTCAGGTAGAAACCTGGGATAACTGGTCGTTGTTGCCGTCTGTTAGCTTTGGCCGTAAAGGCGGTAAAAACCGCTTCGAAGTGGGATTTAAGGAAGATAATCTCTTTGGTCGCGGCATACACGCCAGTGTTGAATACAAAAGTGATGAGCAGCGCTCGGGCTATCGTTTTGTTACTCGTGCACCCATCTCCTTTATCCCGCATAGCACCATCTTGCTGGATGTTGAAGACAACGACGATGGCAGCATTGTGCAATTTCAGTTTGATAAGCCGTTTTATCAGCTCTCCACCGAAAACCGCTTCCTGGCTAACTATTTGTCGTTCAAACGCGTGGATGAAATTTTCCAGAATGGCGGCACCCGTAATGTGTTTGAGCATGACGGTCATCAGTACGATCTGGCTTACGGATTTCTGTTAGAGCGTGAAGGCAACGATTTGCATCGTCTGACCTTCGGCGTCACCGATCAGTTGGATGAATTTGCACAACCAGAAGATGGCATTGAGACCGGGTTCCGTCAGGCCATTCCGATAGCGCGCCGGTTTGTGTATCCCTGGGTGGAGTACGAATATCTGCAAAATGATTTTAAGGTGCTGCAGGATATTTATCTGACTAACCAGAACGAAGATATCAATCTGGGCTGGTCGGCAAAGGTAAAGCTCGGTTATGAGACTCATTCCCCGGACAGCTCAACGGGGGTTCACCTTAACAGCTCCGTATCCCGGGGATACCTGTGGGATAGCAATCTGTTACTGTTGGGCGCTGATTTGTCTGCCACGCTTGGCGTGCTGGAAGACGATTATTTTAGCGCCAGTCTCCATGGCGAATACTTTGACCGCTTGAGCAGCAAGTTCGCGTTTTACACTTCTGGCTTGTTGTCGATGAGCCAGCATCCGTTTTATGACCTGCCGGTTACCCTTGGTGGTGAGAGTGGCGTACGGGGTTATCCGCTGCAATATCAGCATGGAGATGACCGGGCTAAGGCATCGGTAGAACTTCGTTATTACCCCCAAATTAATATTTACCGTGTGCTGGATATGGGCATGGTGGCGTTTCTGGATGCCGGTAAAGCCTGGTCCGGTGAGAGCAGCCGCGATAACGAAGATGGCGGTGTGCTGGCTAGTACCGGGCTTGGGGCAAGGTTTTATTCCAATCGTTCCAGTCACCGCAATGTTATCCATGTGGATATGGCTTTCCCGCTCAGTAATGGCGAAAACGTCGATAGCTGGCAGTGGCGACTGCAAGTAAAACAATCTTTTTAACCCTATTAAGCGAATGATAATGACAACTCAACCTGTATTCCGATTGGCAGCTATTCCAAAGTTCCAATGCAAAGCGGTGCATTTGTTACTACTGGTTAGTGTGGTGACTATCTTTTTGTTTAATCGAACGTTTCTGGCCATGTTCTGGTCCGGAGTGAATATCAGCTCGGCACATGACGTGCTGTTTGCTCTGAGTGTTCCGCTTTTTATGGTCATAGTAATGACCTTGCTAACGTCTTTGTTGTCACTGGTCGTGGGCTTGCGACTTGCCATAATGATTAACTTTGCGTTTGCTGCGCTGGTGAGTTATGCCACGTCTTCATTTGGCATTGTGTTTGATAAGGAAATGCTACGCAATATTTTTGAAACCAATTCGCAGGAGGCGTTCAGTTATGTAAACTTATCGGTAATCGGTTATGGGTTACTGGCCGTGCTAGTGCCTGTGGTAATAATGATGAGGATTCGGTTTCGCGATACGTTTAAGCAGCGCGTAGTGTCGGTGTTTGCCGTGAATGTACTGGGGGTGCTGGGCGTTATTGCTATTGCTGCGCTGTTTTATAAAGACTATGCGGCGTTTTTTCGTAATCATAAGGAACTGACCAAATACATTACGCCGGTAGCGGCTTACGACTCTACCTATAAATATGTGCGTGATACTTACTTTACTGAGCCTACGCCGTTTAAAATGCTCGACCCGGCTCCACAGCTTAACCCCTATGTCGCCAACTCAACTACGCTCACAGTAATGGTGGTGGGGGAAACCGCCAGGGCAGATCATTTTCAGTTACAAGGCTATCCACGGGAGACTACGCCTAACCTGGATCGTGAAAAGGTGCATTACTTTAGCTCGGTCTCCTCATGTGGCACGGCTACGGCAGTTTCTGTGCCCTGTATGTTTTCGCGCTTAAACCGTGATGAGTACGATCACTTTACCGCAGAGCATCAGGATAACGCGCTGGATATTATTCAGCGAGCCGGTGTGGAGGTTGCCTGGGTTGATAATAACTCCAGTTGTAAAGGGGTTTGTAAGCGCGTACCCAGCTTTACGGTAGAGCCGAATGAGGACTTTGGTGAGTGCAATAAAGACACCTGTTACGACAGCGTACTGGTGACTGCGGTAAAACAATATATCACCCATTCAAACCGCCCTAACAAGTTGCTGGTACTGCATATGATTGGTTCGCACGGCCCGACATACTATCAACGCTACCCTGCAACCTTTAGGCGTTTCACACCGGATTGCCAGCAAAGTGATATTCAGAATTGCAGCAATGAGGCGCTGATTAATACTTACGATAACACGATTGCCTATACCGATTACGTTTTAGGTGAAATTATTGAGGTATTGAAGCACAGTGGCATCGATAACACCCAGCTTTTATATGTTTCTGATCACGGCGAATCTCTGGGCGAGTCAGGGTTATATCTACATGGTTTTCCCTACGCTCTGGCGCCTGAATCACAAACTCATGTGCCGATGCTGTTCTGGCAAAATCTGCAGTCTGATTATGCCGGGGTTAATCGGGATTGTGAGGGAAAATTCGCCTCACAAACCATCTCCCATGACAATGTTTTCGATATGCTGCTGGGCATGACCGGAGTGGAGTCGATTGCCTATCGGCCGGAGAATAATGCGTTTAGCCATTGTGACAAGTCACTGGCCGGTATATTAAGTGACTATCCGGTTGCTGCGGCACCGTAACCAGGCGCCGCTTCGACTATTGCTGAGTGACCAGCACCAGTTTTTGTACCCGTCGGCCGGTCGAGACTTCAGAGGTGTAGAGATTGCCCTGGCTGTCGGCCACCACGCTGTGTAACCAGGTAAACTGGCCGGGGTAACGGCCGGGGCGGCCAAAGCTGCCAAGCACTTCATAGGTCTCGTGCCAGAGTACCCAGATACGGCCGTTCATCATATCGGCTACATACATGTATTGGTTGTCCGGTGAGAAGGCTACATCGGTGGCAGTGCCAAGGCCCATGGTTTCGCCAGCAATCACTAAGTCCCGCACAAAAACAGCCTTGCCGTTGGCATCGTTTCTAAACACCTGCAGGCGATTGTTGCGCCGATCGCACACATAAATCAGGCCGTTATCAGACTTTGTCACGCAGTGCACGATATCGCCAAAGTTGCGCGCATCGGTGTTGATTTTATCAGCCCCTGCGGTGGCCTGGGATACATCAAAATCGCCTGCGCGGGTTCCACCCCCAGGGATGGATGCATAAGCGCCCCAGTATTGTGAAAACGCATTGTCGATGGTGTTGAAACCGATAATACGTTTATTGATATAGCCGTCGGCGATAACCACTTCATTGGTGAAGGTATCGTGATAAATATCCGCCGGGTTGCCCAGCGATTGTTTGCTCTGGTTACCTTCTGTGCTGTTACGCGTACCAAACTGGCGAATGAATTTACCCTCCGCCGTAAAATTCAGTACCACGTGATCGCCTTTGCCGTTGCCGCCCAGCCAAACCGTATTGTTATCGTCTACAAATAAGCCGTGTACGGTTTGAGGCCACTGGTTAACCCCGTCAATCTCCGGCGCGATGGACTCGCCACCCCAGCTGTTTTTCACTTGTCCGGTGGGGGAGATTTGTACCACATGGGGAGCAGCTTCACAGCAAACGCCGGTAGGCGGCGTTTGTTCGAGTGCCAAATCAAGTGGGCTCAGCGAGTTGGGGCGGTGCAACAACCACAGGTTGTCGGCCTTATCCACCGCCAGCCCCGGCACCTGACCAATAATCCAGGTATCGGGCAAATCAGGCCAACTGGCATCCACTTTAAACACTGGCATCGGGCGCGACGCGCCTGGCTCGGGGTAACTCTCCAGCGCTACCAGTGTCTCACTGGCAGTCGCACTGATTGAAATTAGCCCGGAAATTAGCAGTAACAATGACGTTATCTTCATGACATTCCTGTTTGGCGAACGGCCTTGGTTTTGAACTTTAGTATATAGGCTTCGCCATGATAAAGGATCATTTTCCCCTAACAAACGATGCAAGCTAGCGCTAAATATCGCATAATAACCTCCTTGCAAATTATTCAGGTATATCGTCAGGTGAAAGTTGTTCCGGCCAGTTCCGACAAAAGCGTAGAAAAACTCAAGGTGCCGCCGCACAGCATTGAAGCTGAGCAGGCCGTGCTGGGCAGTATGCTTATCGATCCGGAATCCTGGGATAAGGTGTCTGAGCTGGTTACCGATGCTGAGTTTTATAACCGCTCGCATCAAATTGTGTTTAAGGCAATCCTTGATTTACTGGCGCAAAGTCAGCCGGTCGACCTGATTACTGTGTCGGAATTACTCGAAAATAACGATCAGCTCGAAGACGCTGGTGGCTTCGCCTATTTAGGCGAGCTGGCTCGCAACACGCCAAGTTCTGCCAACGTTACCGCTTACGCCAAAATTATTCGGGAACGGGCGATTACCCGGGAACTGATTGGCGTAGCCAACGAAATCGCCGAAGTGGGCTATAATCCGGAAGGTCGCGACAGCGCCGATATCCTGGATATGGCCGAGAGCAAGGTGTTTGAGATTGCGGAACGGCGCACTGGTGCCTCAGAAGGGCCACAGAGTATTGAGTCGGTGCTGGGTAAAACCATCGACCGTCTTGAAGCGCTGATTAAAGACAACCGGGAAGTCACCGGGGTAACCACCGGTTTTTCCGATCTGGATAAAAAAACCAGTGGTATGCAACCTTCCGATCTGATTATTGTTGCCGCCCGTCCCTCAATGGGTAAAACCACCTTCGCGATGAACCTGGCGGAAAATGCCATGCTGGCGGAAGACAAACCGGTACTGGTATTCAGCCTTGAGATGCCGTCGGAACAGATCATGATGCGTATGCTGGCCTCACTCAGCCGGGTAGATCAAACCAAAATCCGTACCGCACAGCTCGACGATGAAGACTGGGCGCGTATTTCAAACACCATGGCGATGCTCAAAGAAAAAGACAATATCTATGTGGATGACTCCTCCGGCCTGACGCCCATGGACGTGCGTAGCCGCGCCAGAAAGCTGGCCCGGGAGCGCGGCGGACTAAGCATGATCATGGTGGATTACCTGCAGCTTATGCGGGTACCATCATTAAGCGACAACCGTACGCTGGAGATTGCGGAGATTTCACGCTCACTCAAAGCGCTGGCCAAAGAGCTGAACATCCCTGTTATCGCCCTTTCACAGCTTAACCGGAGCCTGGAACAACGGGCCGATAAACGTCCGGTTAACTCGGACCTGCGGGAATCCGGCTCAATCGAGCAGGATGCCGACTTAATCATGTTTATTTATCGTGATGAGGTGTATCACGAAAACAGTGAAGACAAAGGCGTGGCTGAAATTATTATTGGTAAGCAGCGTAACGGCCCCATCGGTACCTGTAGGCTCACCTTCCAGGGGCAGTTTTCACGCTTTGATAATTACGCGGGTCCCGCAGTACCGGATGAATATTAAAAGTACGGTTAAGCGCTTAACAACCAGTACATTAACGCACCACCGGTAAGGATCCCTATCAACAGAGCAAGCAGAACACTGAGTGTTTGTTTGCCAATGTTTATCGATTGCCAGCTCGACGAGTCAGCTTTGGGAACTACCAGTAAGGAACGCTGTGGTACTTCAAACACTGCGCTCAGGCTCATCACCGTTTCTGTGGCTGCGTTACCTTCTTTTTCTACCCGCTGAATGGTCCTCAGACTAACTCCGCATAGTTCGGCAAGTTGTTGCTGGGTCCATTGGTGTTGTTGTCGTAGCGCTTTTATCTGCAGCGCATCGATTTCCACAGCGCTGCTCCTTATGCAACCAGGTACTTGACTAGCGCAACCGCTGACAAACCAAATAAGAACCCAAACGCAAACATTTTCAAAATATTAAGCCAGCTGCGTTTGGATGATGAGACAAATGCTTTTGACTGAGACGCGAGTAATTCGCCGTTTTTAAACACTTCGCACTCCAGATTACCGCGCATTAAACTGGTAATATGGTACCGCACAAGGTACTTATGGCCGTTGTGTACAAAATGGTGTTCACTGACAGTTTTCAATAGTTCGCGTTTGCTCGATACCGGGTTATCGTTTACATAGACCGTTTCTTTTCCTGACCAGGCAGAGCCGTTCACGGCAATATCGGTATCGCCATCATTAAAATAAAACCAGTATCCATCGATGAAATTGGGTGATGCCATTGCTGCACTTTGGTTGTGTTTAGAAGAACTTAAGTGTGCCATATTCGGGACTCCATACCTATATAATAAGCTGTAATTTTCGTGTGTCGTAAGTACAAAGGCTGTGCTTAATTGACGCCACTATTGCAGCATGATTATCCGGCGAAACGTGACGACAACGGGGCGACTACATACCGACTGGCATATGACAGCGGTTATGACACTCATGTATTTCAATTGTCTAATTGGTTGTGAGTGCTTGCTAACTTTTTTCTGTCCGGAGGCAATTGACCTTGCTTATTGCACCGGTTTTTAATAGCCGTTACTCTGATGGCCGCTTAACTCCGGTATCCGGGAGTTACAGTGCGAGTATGTAACGGAGCAGAAGAGAAGCCCCTATGATAAGAATAATCAGCCTCCTGACCGTATTGGTCGCTTTGCAGGCATGTCAGACTTTACCGGACACTTCGAAGAACGAGGTAATGAATTTGCCCTATAGTGAAGTGGCTAGTCAGCGTTATCAGATTGCAGCGTCGAATATCGCTTATGCACACAGTTCATTGCAGCGCATTTACTACTGGCCAGCTCAGGTAAAAACCCAAAGTGCACTCATTTTTATCCACGGTGGTTGCTGGCTGAATGCTTATGATTACACCCATGCCCGGGGCCTTTTTACGGCGCTGGCAACACAGGGGGTGGCTACCTTTGCCATTGAGTATCGCCGAACAGGCGATGCTGGTGGTGGCTGGCCGGGCACGTTAACCGATATTCAACAGGCCTTGCCGGCAGTTAAGCAATGGCTGGATGAAAAAGCTCTGGGTGACGTACCCGTTTATCTGGCTGGTCACTCTGCAGGCGGTCATCTGGCTCTGCTGGCTGCACAGTTTTTAACGTTCCCGGTCGAAAAAGTCATTGGCCTGGCTGCCATTACCGATCCCGCTACCTATGCCAAAGGGGCTAACAGTTGTCAGACAGCGACGCCGCAATTTTTTAACGGTATGCCAGATGAACTCGCCGAGGCATATGCGGCTGCAACGCCGGATGTTGCGAGTATCGAGGCGCCGGTTATTCTGCTTCAGGGTGATGCTGATGCCATCGTACCGGTTCCCCAGAGTCAGCTGGCGGGCAGTGATGCCATTATCAGTGAAGGGGCAGGTCATTTTGACTGGTTACACAGCCAGACTCCGGCTTATCAATTGTTGTTGAATCAATTACTGGAAGGAGCCGAATAATGTTGTCCATTACACAGAATCTCGATGAGCAAGACATTCTGGCTCCACTACGCGAGCAGTTCCAAATACCACCGAACACCATTTATCTGGATGGTAATTCACTGGGACCTTTACCCGTTGCTGCCAAAGAGCGCGCTATCGACGTCGTAAATCTGCAGTGGGGACAGGACCTTATCACCAGCTGGAACAAGCACGCCTGGATTGATTTGCCCCGTCAGTGTGGTGAGCTGATTGCACCGGTTATTGGCGCCGCGCCCGGGCAGGTTATTTGCTGCGACTCAATTTCCGTTAACTTATTTAAAGTACTCAGCGGTGCCTTACGGATGCAGGCAGGGCGTAACAAAGTGATAACCACTGCAGATAACTTCCCTACTGATATTTATGTGATTGAGGGGCTTAAACAACAATTGGGTGAGGCGTCCTGCGAGCTGGTGCTGTGCGAGGAAGGGGATATCGAAGCACAGCTGGATGAAAGTATCGCCATTCTGTTACTGACCCAGGTGAATTTCAGGAGCGGGCGATTACTGGATATGCAAAAGATCACTGAGTTAGCCCACTCAAGTGGAATTCTGGTGGTCTGGGATCTGGCCCATTCTGCCGGCGCATTGCCAGTAAAGCTCGATGACTGCAAGGTGGATTTTGCCGTAGGATGCACGTACAAATACCTTAACGGCGGCCCTGGCGCACCAGCATTTATTTATGTAGCTGAGCGTCATCAGAGCGCTTTTCAGCAACCGCTTAGCGGCTGGATGGGGCACGCCAAGCCGTTTAGCTTTAACTCAGCTTACACGCCCGTAGCCGGAGTGAAGCAAAATCTCTCCGGTACACCTGCTGTCATTGCTATGAGTGTGCTGGAAGCGGCACTTGAGATTTGGTCAAACGTCGATATGTTGCAAGTAAGACAGAAATCCATGGCCATGGGCGAGTTTTTTCTGGAATGCCTGAAAGCCTGCGGTCTGGATGAGGAGTTTACTTGTGTGTCGCCCGATGCTGCGCTGGACAGGGGCAGTCAGCTGGCCTTTCAGCACGAACATGCCTATGCGATTTGCCAGGCCTGGATTGATGCCGGTGTGATCGCCGATTTCAGGGCACCAGATCTGCTCAGAATCGGTTTTACACCGCTTTATATTAGTTTTGAGGAACTGTGGCACGCCGCCGAAAAACTGCAGAACATTGTCAGCAGACAAACTTATTTAGCACCGGAGTATCAGCAAAAGCTGGCGGTGACTTAGTCAGCTCGGAGTCTGGTTTATTAATATTTGTAGCGAAAGTATAATGCAATAAACAAGCGGCTAGGGCTAAAACTATGCTCTAAGGCATTGCGGGAAACATAACGAAACGAACCTTTCCAAGCCTGATAGTAGGCGGGGGTTTGTTGGATAAAGCTAAGCAAGGGACGCAGGGTTTTTAAATCGCTGATCCGCAGGCTACTCTGCCCTTGGGTAGCAACAAAAAACCAGAAACGTTCAAATGCCTGCTGGTCTATTGCACCGACCAGTCGTTTAACATGCTCGTAGGAGCCGGCTTGTGCGGTTGATAACTGCTTGCCACGGTTTTTACGAGTAATACTTTCAGTATTTATACGATAGTCCACTAAAGGTTCATCCAGCCCGCCAAACTTAAAGCCGGCTTTAAGCGACTTGAGATACAACAAATAATCCTGGGCACTTTTAGTGACAGGGTAACCACCGTTATCCCGGATAGCTTTGGTTCGAAACATAAGACTGGGGTGGCAAAGCCGGCTATTAAGTAATAGTTCAGCTGCTAATACATCACTGTCAGTGCTAACCGGATAGCCACCGATCTTATTACCCTGCATATCAATATGATTAACCGTGGTACAACTTAACACTATTTCTGGATTAGCTTCCATGTAAGCAAATTGTTTGGCCAGCCGAGACGGGTGAGCAACATCGTCTGCATCATGTCTTGCAACATAGCGACCTTCTGCACTTTCAAGGCCTTTATTGAGTGAATTACCTACGCCAATATTGGTTGGATTAGTGATAATGACGATACGTGAATCTTTCGCTGCGTAGTCTGCCAGAAAATTCTTGGTTTCCTGATTACTGCCGTCATCCACAATTAAGAACTCAAAATCTTTGAATGATTGCTCTAGAATACTGTTGATCGCTTCACTAAGGTGGGTGAAGTCACCATTTAACACCGGCATCAAAACAGAAATGGCACAGGACATATAACGTTCTCAACAAATATTGTGTATTGCCAAAGCGTCGTTTAAAACAAACTGAAAAGGGCTTTTGGCAATCCCTGCCAGCTTTTATCATAAAGCTTGATGATTTTACGACTAAGGCTCGTCGCTCGTGATCAGCCTTCATCGAGAATAATAACAAAGTGATTATTATGCAAGTATCGGGGGTAGAAGCAATCGATTGCTGTATAAACCGGCAAGGAACTTAACCTGACTTCAACAGGACATATTCATCTCGCGCACTTAAAATTGGATTGACATTGACTTCGTTCCAGATCACGAGTTCTTCAACCTGCTTTGCCACCTCGCGGCCAGTATCTGTCAGGCTATATTCTTCGAGTGGCGGGATAACCGGATGCGCGGTGCGCAATACAAAGTCGTCTGCTTCCAGAGCGTGAAGGGTCTGAGAAAGCACTTTTTCACTCACCCCGGTAATAGATTTATGAAGTTCGCTGAAGCGGAGGGTTCCCTGGAGTAACTTTAGATTGCTGTGACCGGTGCTACCGGCCAATAATGCCGGCTTATTATTCAATATTTACTGACAGCGCGGGATGCCAGCCACATTGTAGCCATTGATCGCAAACCGGAAAAAGCGAAAGAACTGGAATCGCAGTGAACTATGGTTCGTACCGCTGACTACTCATCTCCTGAAACTTTAAAGACAGCCCTTACCGGAGTAGATAAATTACTGTTAATCTCCTCCAGCGAGGTAGGACAGCGCTTTTCACAGCATCGAAATGTCATTGATGCGGCTCAATTCGCCGGCGTGAATCTGCTTTCCTCTAGCTTTATAAAACGCTTATCAAACAAAAACGCCTGCAACCGCAGGCGTTTTTTGAATATCGAACCCGTTAAATATTATTGAGCGGGAACTTCAATGGTCTCACTCACCTTAACTTCGATACGACGGTTTAAGTGATGGGCTTCCTTGGTGTTAGCGGTATCTAACAAACGCTCTTCACCGTAACCTACCGTATTTAAGCGGCTTGCATCGATATCATATTCGTTAACCAGTACAGACTTTAATTCTTTCGCACGGCGCAGAGATAAGTCTTTGTTGTATGCTGCTGCACCAGGTGCTGACGAATGACCTTCAATGGTAGCTGAAGTGCTACCGTAACGGTTCAGGAACTCAGCCAGGTCAACGATTTGTGGATCACTGGTGTCTTCAATGTCGGCACTATTGTTGGCAAACAGGATACGTACTTCAATTGAGACTTCTTTATCGGTAAACACAGTACAGCCATTAGGGTGTACTTTATCGCCCTTTGGTGTGTCAGGGCAGGCGTCCTGACTGTCGATAACACCGTCGTTATCTGAGTCTGGCTCGATTGCACAGCCTACGCCGTCAACAGCTACACCGGCACGGGTGTTCGGGCACTGGTCCTGGCTGTTAATGACGCCGTCGCCATCTTTATCAGCGTTACAGCCCATGCTGTCTACTACTGTGCCTGAAGGCGTACCCGGGCACTTGTCCAGAGAATCCACCACGCCATCGTAGTCGGAGTCAGCCGGTGCGGCTGTGGTCATAGGCGCAGGGGTTGGCTCTGAGTAGCTTGAAGTGCTGCCGAAAGTGTAAGAGACACCCAGCTTCACGCTGTAGTCGTATAAATTGTCGCTCAGATCGCGGTAAGCCGCAATTTCACTGATAACGGCAACATCGTCGTTAACGGCCCAGTGTTTACCCATACCGTAACCCAGCATTTGGTAATCATCGCCGACGTCCTGATGGTATAAACCACCGAAAACATAGAAAAGGTCGTCCTGGAAGAAGTACATGGCATCAACACCCAACATCGGGCCGCTTTCATCGCTGCCGCCGTTGGTACCATCTAAATCAAGATACGAAGCTGAAATTCTTGCTGCCCAGCTCTCATCGAAACGGAAACCGTATTCAGCACCCAGACCAAAACCATCATCGAGCTGACCGGTAGGCTCTGGTTTGCCTTCGTCCGTGCTGTAATAGAGCCCATAGATACCAGCCCAGTCTTTCGCTTCTGACTCCTGAGCGAATGACGGAGCAGAAACTAAGCCTGCGGCAATGAGTGCGAGAGTAATAGTTGATTTTTTCATTATTGACTTCCTGTGTTGGCAATAAAGTGTGTCCTGTAGCTCTATGCTAAAGCTGTGCCAGCATTAAACTATAGTTTAGCAATTATACGCCTGACTGGCCCTGGAGAGTAGCAATAATTGAGCGCGAGCCCCCGCTGTCGCGGTGTTCGCCGAGGATGATACCCTGCCAGGTTCCGAGCGCGAGTCGTCCTTGTTGTACCGGGATGGTTAACTGACATCCCATGAGGCTGCTTTTGATATGAGCGGGCATATCATCAGGCCCTTCGTAAGTATGAATGAAATACGGTGTGTTTTCTTTAACTGTATGATTAAAAAAGGATTCTAAGTCCTTTCTTACCGAGGGGTCGGCATTTTCGTTAATGGTTAAACTGGCGCTGGTATGTTGCAGCATAAGGTGCAACAGCCCCACCTCAACATCACGAATCTGCGGTAATGCGCCGGTGATTGAATCAGTAACTAAATGAAACCCTCGGGGATGAGGTGGTAGAGTAATTTTTTCAGAGTGCCAGTAATTATTTATCAAAGCAGATTTCCAGATATGCCTTTCCGAGTTCGTGGTTAAACGGCAAAATAATCTTCGGCCCGTCTACCTGATGGCTTATACTGTGTTGCTTTCCGGAGACAACAACTGGCGTAGCCATGCCAAACTCATAACCTTTCTCGGCCAGATCGCGCTTGGCGTTACCACAAATCATGTTGGTAATTTCACCTACCATGTCGGCAACTTCTGCATCAATTTCACTGGACGCTTCGCCCAGCATATTTTGCATAATGCTCAGAATTAATCCTTCATCGAACGTGATGGACATCGAGCCTTTTACATTGGGGCCCACCATGCCAATTAATCCTGATACGTCGCCATGGGCCACGTCATCACTTTTTTTCTTGGGTTTACCAGGGGTTAGCGTGGTCTGCGCCATGGTTTCCAACACGTTTAACAGACCGCCAATAAAAGGGTTTACGAACTCAGCATTCATGTTGTTCTTCTCCCAGTGTCGTTGACTCACTCTCCTGACAGTCTGCACAAAGGCCGTGGGCTTCAATGGTTTGCTTGGAAATTTTGAAGCCGTGTTGTTTTGCCTGGTTATCCAGGGTTTCTTTCAATCCTTCCGACTGTATCTCTGAGACGTCACCACAACTGTCGCAAATTAGAAACTGTACCGGGTGGTGGCAACCAAAATGATAGCAGGCCACAAACGCATTAGTGGATTCAAGACGATGGATAAGACCAAAGTCGAGCAAAAAATCCAGTGCCCGGTATACGGTTGCCGGTTTGGCGCTGGACTCGGTTTCTTTGAGACCGTCGAGCAGCTCATAGGCTCCCATGGGGCCGTGCTTTTCCAGCATGAGTTCATACACCTTTTCCCTAAGTGGGGTAAATCGTGCTCCCCGTTGCTCACAGTAGGCTCTTGCTTTACTTATTATAGTGCTATTTTTCATGCTGAATTTTAATAATTTTGATACGAATTAGTGGCATAAGAAATTATGATAACTGTTTAAGGGCCAGGACGCTAACTGCTACCCGGTGACAGAGTCATTGACCAGGCCATGCATCCTTTGAATTAACCTGTCTTCCAATTCAAAGCGGTCATCCAGAGCTTCTCCTAACTGAGTAATAGCCACTTCAAACTCCCGGGTATTCTGTGCGTTAAAGCCTTCGGCAAATTGATCATTAAAGTCCAGCGCCTGGTCGGTAGTCACGCTGATTTTTGGAAATAACTCCTGTTTCAGGGCTTGTCCATCGTTATCGTCGCTGACCAGCATTTCATATACTTCAAAATGGCCTACCGACAGGTAGTCCATAAGTAGTGCACAAAATTCGTTTACCTCGGCTTCATCAGGCAGAGTATTCGCTGATTGGTAATTGACCCCGGCTAAATGACAATACTGGATCAGCAACTGTCGACGTTCATCCAGCCAGTTATCAATGGTTTTACTCGCTCCGCCCCAGCGTTGCCGGGCTATTTCTACCTGATTTAACACTCTGAACTTCCTCATGAGGTTGTCATCAATCTAATTTGAGTATAACACTGCCTCAGAGTCTCACAAATGACAGTCGGAAATAATTCACCTTAACCACCTAAAGGATAATAGGAATTAACCGTGCAGCAAGGAAAAAGGCAGCGCTTCTTGGCTCAATCAAATGCCACTGTGTTAGGATATACCTAACGTCGTAATGGTAGCTGATATGTTAAAGTTTACAGGAAACTCCTTAGTGCAGCCGGGTCACTGGCTTATCTTCAATCGCGATCAGTTACTGGTGCCTGAAGAAGGTGATCTGCTGCCATTAATGAGTTGGTCAGATTTGCCTTTTTTACATCATTATCAGGATCAGGTTCACCACCTGCATGCCGCTGACTTACCGCTCTCTCATCCGTTATATATTATCGATCTCGGTGCCGAGAATATCAGTGCTGCCGGTTGGCGCAATGCTGGTTTACGCGAATTGATGACCAGTGAGCCGCCGGTAACCTATGAAACCCTCTCCCGCGCCTGGCAATATGTACACTTTCAGCGCACGCATCGATTTTGTGGCCGCTGTGGCTCACCTACCCAGCCCGTGGATTGGGAGATGGCAGTACAGTGCCATCAGTGTGGGCACCGTTGCTACCCGCGTGTTTCGCCGTGCACGATTGTGGCGGTTTACCGTGGTAAGGAAATCCTGTTAGCCAGAGGTGTGCGTCACAGTAACCCCAAAATGTATTCGATTATTGCCGGCTTTGTTGAAAGCGGCGAAAGTGTCGAGCAGGCTACGCACCGGGAAGTCGGTGAAGAGGTGGGAGTTAAAATTAAAAACCTGGAATACTTTGGCAGCCAGGCATGGCCATTCCCGCATTCACTGATGATGGGGTACATCGCCGAATATGACAGTGGCGATATTGTTGTTGATGAAAAAGAAATTGTTGATGCAGACTGGTATCACATTGATAACCTGCCAATGCTGCCACCTAAATTGTCGATTGCCGGTAAGATACTCGAAGCGCTAATTGAGCGTCTTCGCCAAATGCCTTAAATGCGCCTTAAATCGGTAAAAAAAACAATAAAAAACCCCGCAAAGTGCGGGGTTTGAGTATGTTTAGCTGAGGGCCCGTTGGCGAGCTTCTGTACTTATGCTCAATAGTAGTAGCAGAGCATTTGCGATAAATCAAGTAAATCGCTGCAATTTTCATCAGGCTGCTCATTTATACGCATCATTCGCCAAATCTTGTTATACTCGCCGCCAATTTTTGTAGTGTAATTGATTCCGGGGATCCCCATGGCAGAAACCAATGGCAGCCTTGAGCGCCCAGCTTTAAAAAATGACCGCTATCTGCGTGCGTTGCTCAAGCAACCTGTAGACGTAACACCGGTATGGATGATGCGTCAGGCTGGTCGTTATTTACCAGAATATAAAGCCACCCGTGCCGTTGCCGGCGACTTTATGTCGTTGTGTAAAAACGCCGAGCTGGCTTGCGAAGTCACCTTGCAACCCCTGCGCCGTTTCCCGTTGGACGCTGCCATCCTGTTTTCGGATATTCTAACCATTCCTGACGCGATGGGACTGGGCTTATATTTTGAAACCGGTGAAGGCCCGCGTTTTGAACGCCCGATTACCTGTAAGGCCGATGTCGACCGTATTGGCGTACCCGACCCGGAAGGCGAGCTCCAGTATGTCATGAACGCCGTGCGAACCATTCGCCGTGAGCTTAAAGGCGACGTGCCTCTGATCGGCTTTTCCGGCAGCCCGTGGACACTGGCCACCTATATGGTTGAAGGTGGTTCGAGCAAAGCCTTCACTAAGATTAAGAAAATGGCGTTTGCTGAGCCGCAGGTATTGCACGCACTGTTGGGCAAACTGGCAGACTCTGTGACCAGTTACTTAAATGCACAAATAGCCGCCGGTGCACAATCGGTGATGGTGTTTGATACCTGGGGTGGTGTGCTGTCACCACGGGATTATAAAGAATTCTCGTTGCAGTATATGCAGCGCATTGTGGAAGGCTTAACCCGCGAGAGCGAAGGACGCCGCGTTCCGGTTACGCTGTTTACCAAAAACGGCGGCATGTGGCTGGAAGCGATCGCAGCAACCGGCTGTGATGCGGTAGGCCTCGACTGGACCATCGATATAGCCGAGGCAAAAGCCCGGGTCGGTGATAAAGTGGCCCTGCAAGGAAATATGGACCCATCCATGTTATATGCACCACCGGCGCGTATCGAACAGGAAGTCGGCGATATTCTGGCTGGCTTTGGTGAAGGGACTGGCCACGTGTTCAACCTTGGTCACGGAATCCATTTGGATGTGCCACCTGAGCACGCCGGTGTGTTTGTGGAAGCGGTACACCGCTTAAGTGCCCAGTATCACAAATAAAAAGCGATACTTAGCCGCGTGACCTTAAGCGTCGCGCGGCAATCCTTTCTCAATAGTCCGGGTTAGCCTGGCTAACTGGCGGTTCTCGTCACTGTTGGCCTGGTGTTTACGGTGCTGTTGCGCCAACGCCCATTCTAAGTGGGGCAAAACCAGTTCACAGGCTTCATCTTTTGCTGCATTGAGCGCGGTAATATACTCTTCTGAATACGGTGCATTGCCGATAGCAACACAAAGATTGCGCTGCCATTTTGCATAACCGATGCGGCGAATCGGCGAGCCTTCGGTGTTGTGCAAAAATGTCTTTTCGTCCCAGCCAAATAAGGTCAGTAACGACTGCCCGTGAAGCACCTGGCGTGGGTGAAAGTCACTTTCTGCTGTTACCGGGGCAAAACGATTCCACGGGCATACCAACTGACAATCATCGCAACCGTAAATACGATTCCCCATGGCAGGGCGTAAATCCTCCGGGATAACGCCGTTATATTCAATGGTCAGATAGGAAATGCAGCGTCTGGCGTCGACCTGGTAGGGGGCGACGATGGCCTGAGTGGGGCACATGGTCATACAAGCGGTGCAGGTACCACAGTTTTCTTCTACCGGCTCATCGACCGGCAGCGGCAGGTTAATAAATAACTCACCAAGGAAAAACCACGAACCGGCTTGTTTATTCAGGGTAAGAGAGTGCTTGCCGGTCCAGCCCAGTCCGGCTTTTTCGGCGATGGCATGTTCCAGTACCGGTGCAGAATCCACAAACGGGCGGTACTGGGTACCTGCCAGCCGCTCACTGATCTGCTCGCCAAGCTGTTTAAGCTTTTTACGCAACACCTTGTGATAATCGCGGCCCAGGGCATAGCGGGAAATATAGGCCATGTCGCCGTCTTTAAGATGGCGGGCAAATGACGCATCCGGAGGGAGGTAATCCATTCTTACTGATATTACCCGAACAGTGCCCGGCACCAATTCTGCCGGCCGGGCCCGCTTCATGCCGTGGCTGGCCATGTAATCCATTTCGCCGTGATACTGGTTATCCAGCCATTGTTGCAGGGCATATTCATGCTGACTAAGATCAATATCACTGATACCAACCTGCTGAAAGCCTAGCGCAACGGCCCAAGCCTTGATATCGTCTACCAAATTGACCAGATCTATCGATTGTAAAGTGGACATGTACACATGCTAGATACTCAACTGCTCGACAGCTTACCATATAAACTCTATCGCGCCGACCAGGTTCGGGAAAATGAACGCAGTGCGGCTGAACAGTCCGGTGTGGAAATGTTTGAGCTGATGCAGCGCGCCGGTAAGGCCGTATTTAAGCAGTGTCAGCTGTTACTGCCCAACACCGATGTGTTTTTAGTGCTGGTAGGCCAGGGCAATAATGCCGGTGACGGTTACATTGCCGCATTACATGCTAAAGAAGCCGGTAAACAGGTCTTGCTGTGTGCTGTTGAACCGCATCGCATCCTCGAGGGCGATGCTGGCACGGCGCAGCAAAAATGGCTCGACGCCGGCGGCAAAATTGAGCCTTTTACCGCTGCCCACCTGGACAAATGTGAGCTGATAGTGGATGCGCTGTTAGGCACTGGCATTAATAGTTACATCCGCAATGAGTTTGCCGACATTATCGATGCGGTCAATCAGGCCGATAAGCCGGTAGTGAGTATCGATGTGCCTTCCGGCCTTGATTCCAATACCGGTCAGTCGTTGGGGCGCTGCATTGAGGCCGACGTTACCGTCACCTTTGTTGGCATTAAACCCGGTTTAACCACCGGTGCCGGTAAACAATCCTGTGGCCGCTTGGTGTTTGATGACCTTGGTATTGGTAAAGCTTTTGTTGAACTGGCCCGCTCCTCTGCCACACTGCTTACTATAGAACAGTTCCAGGGCATGGCCCCTCGTGAAATCCACAGCCATAAAGGCACCTATGGCCGGCTGCTGTGTATCGGCGGTAATCGCGGCACTGCAGGCGCTATTCGTCTGGCGAGTGAGGCAGCTTTGCGCTGCGGCACCGGGCTGGTGAAAGTATTCTGCCATGAGGCCTCAACGATTCAGGTGAGCGCCGGCCGACCAGAGCTGATGGTGTCTCATGAGAACCTGCAGGATGCGCTTAACTGGGCATCCTGCGTGGTAATTGGCCCGGGGCTTGGCCAGGATGACTGGGCGCTGGCCGCGTTTGAACAAGCCATGAAGCATTGCCAGACCCACCCTAAACCCATGGTGATTGATGCTGATGCATTGAATTTGTTAAGTAAACATGCGCTGTCGTACACCATAACCGATTGCATTATCACGCCCCATGCTGGTGAAGCGGCGCGATTACTGAATACCAGCGTAGATGAGGTGGAAGCCGACCGCTTCAACAGTACTAAACAATGTGCGCAGAAATTTCATGCTACCTGTGTGCTGAAAGGGGCCGGTTCGATTATCGATAACGAAACCCAGACCTGGGTGTGTCAGCACGGCAATCCGGGGATGGCCACAGCTGGTATGGGCGACGTGTTAAGTGGTATTCTTGGGTCATTGCTGGCTCAGGGGCTCAGCAAGGATATTGCAACCAAGTACGGTGTTTCCATCCATGCCAAAGCCGGCGATGAGGTAGCACGCCTGTATGGTCAACGTGGGATGCTTGCCAGTGATTTGTTCGAGTCACTGCGAGCGTTAGTTAATCAGTAATCATTGAATAGTAGTAATTGGTATGGCATTAGCGCGAGGGGCGTTTTACGCGGCAACTGAACAAGATACGGCGAAACTGGCCACTGATCTGGCTCAGGCGGTCAAGCAGCAGTTACCACAAGGAATAGTTGTCTATCTGCAAGGCGATCTGGGAGCCGGTAAAACTACGTTCAGCCGCCATTTTATTCAGGCTCTGGGTCATTCAGGTAATGTTAAGAGTCCTACCTATACGCTGGTGGAACCGTATTCGCTGGCGGGCCTTGAAATCTTCCATTTCGACCTGTATCGACTGGCAGATCCTGAAGAACTCGAATTTATGGGCATTCGCGATTATTTTGGCGATAATCGCGTTTGCCTTATTGAGTGGCCGCAAAATGGAGGTCAAAACTTGGCACCAGCGGATTTAGTGATTAGTATAGAACCAGATAAGTCTGGAAGACGATTCAGCATTGCTGCGATCTCGCTAACAGGGCGAGCTGCCTTGCAGCTGTGTAAAAGGATATAGCCTGGCGCTGGTTCCGATCGTTCTTCGTGAGAATTTACGGCCTGATAAATATAATTCAACACCAGGGCTAAGTATGTTGCGCGACAAATTACTACTATTAATAAGTTTGTGCTTGCTTACCTTTAGTGTGAGAGCTGCAAACGACATAAACAATATGCGTGTATGGCCTTCAGAGGGCAGTACGCGGGTGGTTTTTGATCTCAAAAGTTCCCCTGAATTTACCTATTTTACCCTTCGCAACCCGGACCGACTGGTGATCGATCTGGCCGCAACCCAAAGCGATACGTCGCTGGATATCGATAAACAGGGCCCGCTGCTTAAACGGGTCAGATACTCCACACCTAAAGACAATTCATCTACCCGTATCGTGCTGGAATTAAACCGCAAGGCTGAAACCGCGTTGTTTGCTATTGGGCCGGCCGAAGATAAAGGCCACCGGCTGGTGGTCGACCTGGTGGATACCGCTCCCACCGGCGAACCAGGGGTCGTGCTGGATATGAATCAATCCAGCCGCGACCGCGATATTATCGTGGCAATTGACGCCGGACATGGCGGTAAGGACCCCGGCTCAATCGGCCCGGCCGGCAGCTTTGAAAAAAATATTACGCTGAGTATCGCTAAAATGCTCGAAAGCCGGATTAACGTTGAAACCGGTATGCGTGCGGTAATGACGCGCAGTGGTGATTATTACATCTCGCCAAATGGTCGTCCGGAAGTGGCCCGTAAGCATAAAGCGGATTTACTTATTTCGATTCACGCCGATGCGTTTAGTCAGCCTCAGCCCCGTGGAGCTTCAGTATGGGTGTTATCTATGCGCCGTGCTGACAGTGAACTGGGTCGTTGGCTGGAAAAAAGCGAACGCCATTCAGAACTGCTCGGCGGCGCGGCAGAAGTTATTTCCGATAATGCCTCGGAGCGTTATCTGGCCGAAACGATCCTGGGTTTATCCATGGACCACTCCATGTCTACCAGCTATGACCTGAGTAAAAAAGTCATCAGCGAGTTAAAGGGAATTACACGCTTGCACAAACGTGCGCCTCAGGCGGCAAGCTTTGCGGTACTAACCGCTCCGGATATTCCTTCCATTCTGGTTGAGGTCGGGTTTATTTCGAATCCTCAGGAAGAGAAAAATCTCAACTGGTCCAAATACCGCCAACAACTGGCAGATGCGCTGTTGTCGGCCACCAAGCGCTATTTTCGACAAACACCGCCGGATGGCACGCTTTGGGCCTCGATAAAATCGGAAAGCCGCACCCATAAAGTACGCAGTGGGGAGTCTTTATCCCTGCTGGCACAGCGCTATAATGTAAAGGTCAGCAGCATCAAAGCTGCCAATAATCTCAATAGTGACATGGTCCGCATCGGGCAGGTGCTCACTATTCCAAGTACCTAAGCAAAACGTTAACAGGATTTTCTTTGCCAATTAAATTATTGCCGCCCCGACTGGCAAACCAGATTGCTGCCGGTGAAGTGGTGGAACGCCCCGCCTCAGTCGTGAAAGAGCTGGTGGAAAACAGCCTGGATGCCGCTGCTACGCGTATCGAACTCGATATCGAAAAAGGCGGTCATAAGCGCATTAAATTGCGGGATAACGGCATAGGTATCGCTAAAGACGAGCTGGAGCTGGCTTTGTCGCGCCACGCTACCAGTAAGATAGCGACACTTGATGATCTGGAGAAGATTTTGTCTCTGGGATTTCGGGGTGAGGCGCTGGCCAGTATTTCGTCTGTCAGCCGCCTGTCGCTAACCTCGAAGCCGGCTGGGCAGGAGCAGGCCTGGCAGGCAAACTGTGAAGGCCGTGATATGGCGGTAAGCCTGCAACCCGCGGCCCATCCCGACGGCACCACCATTGATGTGGCGGATATTTTTTACAACACCCCGGCACGGCGCAAGTTCTTGCGCACCGAAAAAACCGAATACCAGCATATTGAAGACGTCATCAAGCGCATTGCGTTGAGTCGCCCGGATGTGGCTTTTATACTGCGTCACAATGGTAAGGTAACCAAGCGGTTCACCGCCGTGGGGGAGGATCAGCTCGCCTCACGAGTAGGGCAGGTTTGTGGTCAGGCGTTTTTACAACATGCTATCCACACCCGCTGTGAGTACGATTCCATCACGCTTGAGGCCTGGTTGGGTGATGCCAGTCAGATGCGCAGCAGTAACGACTGCCAGTATAGCTTTGTTAATGGGCGCGGTATGCGCGATAAGCTTATTCTGCATGCTTTACGGCAGGCCTACGAGTCAGTACTGGCACTGCCTGAGCAACCGGCGTTCGTGGTGTATTTAACCATCGACCCGAAAGAAGTGGACGTCAATGTGCATCCGGCAAAGCACGAAGTAAGGTTTCAGCAAAGCCGGCTGGTACATGATTTTATCTGCAAGGCTATTTGCGACGCCTTGAGCAGCAGTGCCGGGGTGCAGGACGCCATGTTGCCGGAGCCTTCACCACAGCCCAGCCATGATTATATTCGCCCGCTTGTGCAGCGCAGCGACAGTCTCTACAACCCGCCAGCCGGAACATCCCATCAGGTGCGTTCAGGTGGTGCAGATAATCCTGTAGGGCGCGGTGCACCGTATACACCGGCTGGCAGTCGGGTAAGCGGCCAGTATCAACAGCATTATCAGCAACTCATGACTCCAACTCCCGATCAGGCAGATAACCCAGGGAGTGAATTACGCTTTGTAGCGTTAGCAGGGGCGAGGTTATACGTCCAATCCGGCCAATGTGTGTTGCTGGAATTCCAACAGTTAGTTAAACCCTGGTTGGTTGATAAATTCAACCAGGCGAGTGTCGCTCAACCGTTGTTAATGCCGGTGGCCGTAAGTCAGAGTCTGACTGCAGAAAGTTCGGCATTTTTAACTGAGCAGGGCTTTGACATTAGCACTGCGGGCGGTAAATCGCGTCTGCTTAAAGTACCAGGCGGGCTGCGCCAACTCCCTTGGGCAGGCTTATTTCCGGCGCTGGTAGAAGCATCTCCTCAACAGGAAGATGCGCTCCACTCAGCGCTAGCCCGGACGCTGCAATATCAGGAGACTAAACAGTTGCCATTGTGGCTGTGGTTTGATCAGCTGGCGGTTTCGGCGCAAGCTGACATACTTGAACAATACGGCCTTGGTGTGGCGCAGCAAAAGCTTATTCACTGGATAACAACACGCAATGAGTAATCAAACCGGCCCGGTGGTATCAATAATGGGCCCGACCGCATCCGGCAAGACCGGATTGGCGCTGGAATTAGCCAGTCAGGTACCCGCTGAGATAATCAGTGTCGACTCGGCACTGGTGTATAAACACATGAATATTGGTACGGCCAAGCCGACCGCCGAGGAAATGGCGGTTGCGCCGCACTGGCTGGTCGATATTATTGAGCCCACTGAGGCCTACTCTGTGGCGGACTTTGTGGCTGATACCACACGTCTGATCGGTGAAATTCACGGCAGAGGAAAGCTGCCCATTCTGGTGGGCGGCACAATTATGTATTTTAATGCCTTGATAAATGGTATTTCGCCCCTACCTAAGTCTGACTCAGAGATTCGTGAAGCGATTCTCAGAGAAGCGAATGAGCGGGGCTGGCAAGCAATGCATGCTGACCTTGAAAGGGTCGATCCGGTCAGCGCAGGGCGCATTCATCCGAATGATCCGCAACGACTGACCAGGGCGCTGGAAGTGTATCGCAGTTCGGGGAAGTCTCTAACTCACTGGCAGGAAAAAGCAATTTACCGTTGTCCGTACAAGATTGACCAGTTTGCGATTGCGCCGCATGAGCGAGCCGTGTTACATAGTCGAATTGCAGAAAGATTTGATTTGATGTTAGCCCAAGGATTGGTAGAGGAAGTGAAAGCGCTGTACGAACGCGGTGACCTTCACGAGGACATGCCTGCAATCCGGGCTGTAGGATATCGTCAGGTATGGCAGTATCTTAAAGGCGAGTTAAGCTATGCAGATATGCGTGATAAAGGTATCATTGCAACCAGGCAGTTAGCGAAAAGACAATTAACCTGGTTACGAGGGTGGCCTGACTTAACGTGGCTTGACACATTTGCTAAAGATAATTTGACTAAAATTACTGCAAAAGTCACACTTTAGGTTTAACAAGTGTGATATAAATTTAATTAGCGCTGGGACAATTTTTAGAGTTGTCGGTTTAATAATAAAAATTAAGGATCTGAGATGGCTAAAGGGCAATCATTACAAGACCCGTTTTTAAACGCATTACGGAAGGAGCGGATTCCGGTTTCTATTTATTTAGTTAACGGTATTAAACTCCAGGGGCAGGTAGAGTCATTCGACCAGTTTGTTATCCTGCTAAAGAACACAGTGAGTCAGATGGTTTATAAGCATGCTATCTCAACGGTCGTGCCTTCACGAGCTATTACGATGCCAAGCGCGCAAGGGGATTCTGAGAACAAAAGTGAGTAATTACAAAGGTAACCTGCTTGTTTGACCGTTATGAAGCCGGTGAACAGGCTATACTTGTTCATGTAAATTTTGCCGATGAGGACAGTCGTGAAGACTTGGCTGAGCTGGAATTACTGGTTTCATCGGCGGGCGTTAGTGCTGTTGATGTACTAACCACGTCCCGGGGCGCCCCTCATCCAAAATACTTTGTTGGATCGGGGAAAGCCGAAGAAATCGCTGCTGCTGTCAAAGCCCATGAGGCCAATGTGGTGATCTTCAATCATGCCCTGTCTCCTTCACAGGAACGCAACCTCGAAGCAATCAGCAAGTGCCGGGTGATCGATCGAACCGGTTTGATTCTTGATATTTTTGCGCAGCGTGCCCGAACTCACGAGGGTAAGCTTCAGGTTGAACTAGCTCAACTGCGCCATATTTCCACCCGTCTGATTCGAGGCTGGACACACCTTGAGCGTCAAAAAGGCGGGATTGGCTTGCGCGGGCCGGGTGAAACCCAGCTCGAAACTGACCGCCGTTTATTGCGTGGCAGAATCAAGACAATTCTGCGCCGCCTCGAAAAGGTAGCCAAGCAACGGGAACAAGGGCGACGTTCGCGCAAGCGGGCAGAAATTCCCACCATGTCCCTGGTTGGGTATACCAACGCCGGTAAATCCACTCTGTTCAATCATATTACAGATGCCGATGTGTACGCGGCCGACCAGCTGTTTGCCACACTGGATCCGACCCTGCGTAAACTCGATCTTAAAGAAGTTGGCCCGGTAATTCTGGCGGATACGGTTGGTTTTATTCGTCATCTCCCCCATGATCTGGTAGCGGCCTTTAAAGCCACCCTGCAGGAAACCCAGGAAGCGGACCTGTTGCTGCATGTAGTGGATTATTCTGCCAACAATTATCTGGAAACCATGGGTGAGGTGAATACCGTGCTCGATGAAATCGACGCCGGTGAAATTCAGCAGCTGATTATTTGCAATAAAATTGATCAGTTGGAAGAAGTTGAACCAAAAATTGATCGGGATGAGGAAGGCATGCCAATACGTGTATGGTTGTCTGCCAAAACCGGTCAGGGCACTGAGCTGTTGTTCGAGGCAATTAATGATTGCCTGGCGCAGAGCATGGTAAGTTATACCCTGAAAATCCCACCGGCACAGAGCCGTTTGCGCGGTGTTCTGTATGAATTGGATTGTATATCCGAACAATCCTACGATGCGCAGGGGGACTGGGTGGTTGATGTGCGAATGCCGGCAGCCGATTGGAACCGGTTAGAAAAGCGTTTGGATCATGGTTTATCAGAGTTTGTAGTGAAACACTGATTTGACAGTTTCATATAGTTTGAAATCTAAAAACAATAGAATTCAGTATTAAATAATTAAATTTTCGGAGTACTAGCATGGCTTGGAATGAGCCGGGTGATAAAAATAATGACCCGTGGAAAAATCGCGGAGGACGAGATCAAGGTCCCCCGGATTTGGATGATGTGTTTAAGAACCTGTTCGGTAAGCTCGGTAAAATGGGCGGCGGCGGTGATGGCGGCTCAGGCAAAAAGCTGGGCGGCATCGGCGCGGCATTCCTGATTGGCCTGCTGGCAATTATTTACTTTGTCAGTGGTTTCTACACCATCCGTGAAGCAGAATCTGGTGTTGTGCTGCGATTTGGTGAATATAACTCACTGGTAGAGCCGGGTTTGCGTTGGAAACCAACCTTTGTTGACTCGGTTATTCCGGTCGATGTGCAATCCATTCGCTATCAATCATCTTCAGGTTCAATGCTGACCGAAGACGAAAACGTGGTAAGTGTACAAATGGAAGTGCAGTACCGGGTTGTCGACCCGTACCGCTGGACGTTTGCGGTAACCAGTCCGGAAATGAGTCTGAGTCAGGCGCTGGACAGCGCGATTCGTTACGTAGTGGGACATTCCACCATGGATGACGTGCTGACCGACGGTCGTGAAATGACCCGCCAGCGTGTGTGGGAAGAGCTGGAAGCCATTCTTGAACCCTATAACATTGGCGTAGCCATTGTTGATATGAACTTTAAGGATGCTCGTCCGCCAGAGCAGGTGAAAGACGCGTTTGATGACGCCATTGCCGCCCAGGAAGACGAGCAACGCTTTATTCGTGAAGCAGAAGCCTATGCCCGTGAAATCGAGCCTCGCGCCCGTGGTCAGGTTAATCGTATGAACGAAGAAGCCCAGGCTTACAAAGAGCGTGTAACGCTGGAAGCTCAGGGTGAAGTGGCACGCTTCGAAGAGTTATTGCCGCAATATGAAAAAGCGCCGGAAGTTACTCGCCAGCGTATCTACCTGGAAACTATGGAACAGGTGTTCTCGAACACCAGTAAGATCATGGTCGACAGTGGTGACGGCGGCAACAATATAATGTATTTGCCGTTGGACAAGATTTTAGAAAATAAAGGCGCGGAAACAAAATCTTCCCTGGAACGTATGCGCAATACCCTCGAAGGTTTGCAGAATAACGTTACCAACTCGACGAATACCTCGCGTAACTCAACAGTATCCGGGTCGGGCTTGCGTGGCGACAGCAATCGTGGTGGGAGATAAGACAAAATGAAAAACTTTATTATCGCAATTCTTATTACCCTGGTGGTACTGGCTTCTGGTTCATTGTTTGTAGTACGTGAAGGACAGCGGGCCATCGTCATTCAGTTCGGAAAGGTACAGCGTGATGCCGAAACCGGCGATACCAAGGTATTCGAACCGGGTCTGCATTTTAAACTACCGTTTATCGATACAGTTCGTCAGCTTGATGCGCGTATTCAAACGTTGGACGATTCGCCTGATCGCTTTGTAACCTCTGAGAAGAAAGACTTAATTGTTGATTCTTACGTTAAGTGGCGCATCGAAGACTTCGCCCGCTATTATCTGTCGACTAACGGCGGTAATAAACTGCAAGCTGAAGCGCTGTTGAAGCAGAAAGTAAACAACGGTTTGCGTACCGAATTTGGTAGTCGTACGATTGCCCAAATTGTTTCGGGTGAGCGTACCGAATTGATGGAGCAAGCTATGATCCAGGCGTCCAGTTCTTCTGACGAACTGGGTATTGAGATTGTTGATGTTCGCGTAAAGCAAATCAACCTGCCCACCGAAGTGAGCAACTCAATCTTCCAGCGAATGCGCGCCGAACGTGCTGCAGTAGCTCGAGAACATCGCTCACAAGGTCAGGAACAAGCTGAAGTTATTAAAGCTAATATCGAAGCCAAGGTGACAGTTATGCTGGCAGATGCTGAACGTAATGCCCGACAGCTTCGCGGTGAAGGTGATGCGACCGCGGCGCAAATATATGCTGAAACATACTCTAAAAACCCAGAGTTTTATGGTTTCCTGCGCAGTATGGATGCCTACCGTGCCAGCTTCAATAGCAAGAATGACATTCTGGTGGTTGAGCCGGACAGTGACTTCTTCCGTTATATGAATAAGCGCTCAGGTCAGTAAATAAATCGACTAAAGTTAAAAACCGGCTTTTACAGCCGGTTTTTTTATGGGTGAATTTTGCTGCTAAAAGTCGCCAACTCTGCCAAAGGGAATCGATTTAAGGTAAACTGCCGCTATAAAAATAATGGCCTCCAGAGCCAATAACTTCCGGTCACGGACTGCCGGACTGTAGTCGTCGTCCATTGCAAGGTGGGCAACGATTACAGCAATAATAAGAAAGACTGAGGAAACGTTTTGACAGAAAAAAGTATTACCACGACAGACAATAATAAGGGCTGGTTTTCCCGATTTTTAGCAACGGTTGAATGGTTAGGTAACCTGTTACCTCATCCCGTTACGTTGTTTGCCATCTTAACCGTGTTCATTGTGTTGCTGAGCGGCTTCTTAAGCTGGCTCGGTGTATCCGTTGCCGACCCAAGACCAGAAGACGCGCAAACCGCCTCCGGCACTATCGAAGTGGTTTCGTTAATGAGCGTGGAAGGTCTGCACTGGATCATGACACACATAGTGACCAACTTTACCGGCTTTGCTCCGCTAGGGACGGTACTGGTGGCGTTGTTGGGCGTTTCTGTAGCGGAACATTCCGGGCTGTTATCTACTGCCATGCGCGCCCTGGTGCTGAATGCGCCACGCCGGTTGGTTACTTTTATTGTGGTGTTGAGCGGTATTCTCTCCAATACGGCTTCAGAGTTGGGCTACGTCGTACTTATTCCGCTGGCTGCGATGATATTCCACTCTCTTGGGCGCCATCCTCTGGCGGGACTTGCCGCTGCCTTTGCGGGCGTGTCTGCCGGTTACAGTGCCAACCTGTTTTTAGGCACCATCGACCCGTTACTGGCCGGGATAACAACGCCTGCAGCGCAGATGATTGATCCAAACTATGTCGTTGGCGCTGAGTCCAATCACTTCTTTATGATTGCCAGTACTTTTGTTATTGCGGCGCTGGGTTTCTTTGTCACCGACCGGATTGTTGAGCCGCGACTGGGCCATTTTGATGAGTCGAAGTCAACCATGGTGCTCGACGAAAAAGCCATGGCATCGCCTAGCGCACAGGAAATGAAAGCCATGAAAATGGCCGGTCTGGCATTTCTGGGGCTGTGCATAGTAGTCGCACTGGCCGTGGTACCTGAAGATGGTGTACTGCGTAACCCAGAAACCGGCGGATTAAAAGGCTCACCCTTTCTGAAAGGGATTGTGGTATTAATTTTCGTCATGTTTGCTATCCCGGGGTTTGTTTACGGCAAGGTTGCCGGCACGATGAAGAATGACCGCGATGTCATCGAAGGCATGGCGCGCAGCATGAGTAGTATGGGTCTTTATATTGCACTGGTTTTCTTTGCTGCCCAGTTTGTGGCCTTTTTCAAGTACACCAATTTAGGCACAGTGTTAGCTGTTGAAGGTGCTGCACTGCTTATCCAGCTGGATTTGAAAGGCCCGGAAGTCTTCCTGTTATTTATTCTGATGTGTGGACTGGTAAACCTTTCGCTGGGTAGCGCCTCAGCGCAATGGGCCGTCACAGCACCAGTGTTTGTGCCAATGCTAATGCTGCTTGGCTATGCGCCGGAGGTGATTCAGGCCGCTTACCGTATCGGTGACTCGGTAACTAATGTGATTTCACCGATGATGAGCTACTTCGGATTGATCATGGCGATGGCGGCCAAGTACAAGAAAGATGTCGGTATGGGAACACTCATTGCCATGATGCTGCCTTATTCGATGGTGTTTATTGTCGGCTGGACACTGCTGTTTTATCTGTGGGTGTTCGTATTGGGTCTGCCAGTAGGCTGGGAAACCCCCACCTATTATCAGCCATAGCAGTCCAATTTAGTCGTTGCGCCGTATTATTAGCAGTTAACTATTTTACTATTGAGATTAAATATTTATGAAGTACACCGGTAACGCGGGATTCAGCCATCATCAGGCAGATAAAATTGGTGTTTTAATTACCAACCTGGGTACCCCTCAGGCGCCGACGAAAGGTGCACTGAAACCGTACCTCAAAGAGTTTTTATCTGATCCCCGGGTGGTAGAGGTACCACGTCTTATCTGGTGGTTTATTCTCAATGGCATTATTTTAAATATACGTCCAAAACGGTCAGCCGAGGCCTACGCCTCGGTATGGTCTGAGCAGGGTTCTCCATTGATGGTGCATACCAAAGCACAGGCCGAAGCATTGGCTAAACGCTGCGAGCGGGAGTTTGGTGACGATGTGATAGTGGATTTTGCCATGCGTTATGGTGAACCCGCGGTTAGCAAAGTGATTGAGCGTATGCTCAGTACCGGGGTGCGAAAACTGTTGGTGGTCCCGCTTTACCCGCAATATAGCGCCTCAACCGTCGGCTCTACCTTTGATGCTATCGCCGCCGATTTTCAACAGCGCCGGTGGTTGCCGGACTTCCGGTTTGTCAGCCATTATCATGACCGCCCGGGTTATATAAAGGCAGTTGCCGAAACGATACGTCAGCATTGGGAAATAAACGGCCAGGCTGAGAAGCTGATATTGTCCTATCATGGTGTGCCGCGCCGTTATCTGGATAACGGCGATCCTTATCACTGTGAGTGTCTTAAAACCTCCCGTCTGATAGCTGAGGAACTAGGGCTTGAAAATAGCCAGTACATGACGACCTTTCAGTCGCGGTTTGGCCGCGAAGAATGGTTAAAACCCTACACTGATGAAACGCTTAAGGCTCTGCCTGCAGAGGGCGTAAAGTCGGTGCAGGTGGTTTGTCCGGGCTTTTCCGCGGACTGTCTGGAAACCATCGAAGAGATTGGCGAAGAGAACCGCGAATACTTTATGGATGCCGGTGGCGAGCGCTATGAATACATCCCGGCCCTCAACAGTGAACCGGCGCATATCTCAATGCTGTTCGATCTCGTAAAGGAAAACCTGCACGGCTGGCAGGCAGACTCTGACGTTGAACTGCGTGCACAACTGGCCAAAAAGCACGGATGTCCAAGATGAAAGATTACTCCGGTACGGCACCAAAACCGTTACTGAAAGCACAAAAGCTGGCGAACCTGCTGGATACGTCGGTGAAAATTCCACTGATTAATTTCCGCATCGGGTTAGACGCTCTCGTAGGGTTAATTCCCGGTGTGGGCGATGTGTTGATGTTAGTGGTGTCGTTTCGGATCGTGCAGCTTGGTAAGCAGATGGGGCTCCCCAGGGGACTGATTAAAGTGATGATCCGTAATTGTCTGCTCGACTTTGGTTTGGGGTTTATCCCGGTGGTCGGGGATATTGCGGACTTCTTTTATAAAGCCAACCAGGCCAATGTGCGGGTTATGGAAAAATACTGGGTCAGCAATAACAAGGATGCCATCGATAAGCATACCCAGGACATGTTGGAAAATTGGAAAGCCGCTCAGTAAATCGCCCTGATTCATTGTCGAACTAAACTATTTTTCGTGGTCTGCGTAGCAACTAGTATTCTAAGCCAATAAGCAGAAGGAATATGAAAGCAGCAGATTTGTTTGTTCAAGCCCTGGAAGCCGAGGGCGTCGAGTATATCTTCGGCATACCTGGTGAAGAAAACCTGGATTTACTTGAGTCACTTCGCCATTCATCCATTAAGCTGGTACTTACCCGACACGAGCAGGGCGCGGGGTTTATGGCTGCAACCTACGGTCGACTCACCGGTAAGGTGGGCGTCTGCCTGTCCACGCTCGGTCCCGGCGCTACCAACCTGGTAACGCCGGCTGCCTATGCACAGCTTGGCGCTATGCCCATGCTGATGATTACCGGCCAGAAGCCAATCAAAACCAGTAAACAAGGGCGTTTTCAGGTCGTTGACGTAGTCGATATGATGCGGCCCATTACCAAGTACACCACACAAATTGTCAGTGGTGAGCGCATTCCTTCGGTGATTCGAGAAGCCTTCAGACTCGCGGCTGAAGAACGCCCCGGCGCAGCACATATCGAAATTCCCGAAGATATTGCCCGGGAGTCGACTACTGCCCCCCTGCTTAAGCAAAGCCAGTCGCGTCGCCCGGTTGCCGAGGAGAAGGCAGTAGAACGAGCCAAAACCATGATTGAGCAGGCCTCGGCGCCGTTATTGCTGATTGGTGCAGGCGCTAACCGCAAACTCACGGCTAAAATGTTGCGCCGCTTTGTGGATCATACCGGGATCCCGTTCGTGACTACGCAAATGGGTAAGGGCGTATTAAATGAGTCTGACCCCTTGTTCGTTGGTAATACGGCGTTATCTGACGGTGATTTTGTACACAAGGCAATTGAGCGGGCCGACCTGATTATCAATGTGGGTCATGATGTCGTAGAGAAACCGCCTTTCTTTATGCATCAAAACGGTAAGCAGGTTATCCATATTAACTTTGAGCCTGCGGCCGTGGATCCGGTGTATTTTCCACAACTTGAAGTGGTTGGCGATATCGCTAACAGCGTCTGGCAGATTAATGAGCGTATAACACCGCAGAAACACTGGAAACGGGACCTTTATCAGGATGTGCATGATGCGTATGTGGATCATCGTCAGGAGTCAGACAGTGACGACAGATTTCCTGTGCTACCGGAAAGACTGGTTAGTGAAGTTCGCGCCGTTATGCCCGAACATGGTGTGGTAGCGCTTGATAATGGCATCTATAAAATCTGGTTTGCCCGCAATTATCCCGCCTACGCGCCCAACACCCTGTTACTCGACAACGCACTCGCGTCTATGGGCGCTGGCCTGCCATCGGCAATGGCGGCAAAACTGGTCAATCCTGATGAGCCGGTAATGGCGGTTTGTGGAGACGGCGGCTTTATGATGAACAGTCAGGAAATTGAGACCGCAGTAAGGCTCAAGCTGGATTTGGTGGTGCTGATCCTGCGTGACGATGCCTATGGTATGATCAAATGGAAGCAGGCACACATGGAGTTTGATGACTTCGGCTTGGATTACGGCAACCCTGACTTTGTAACGTATGCCCAAAGCTATGGTGCTAAAGGTCACCGGGTAACCGCTACTGAGGAATTAGGGCCACTGATGCGCCAGTGTATCGCCGAGCCTGGTGTGCACATTATCGATTGTCCGGTAGATTATAGCGAGAATGACCGTAAATTAAATCTGGATATCCGCCGTTTGAGTGAGCAGTTGTAAGTGAAGTATCGCCATGCTGGATAAAAGCAAAGTCACAGGTAGCGTTAGCAATGATAACGTTTCGGAACAAGAAATCGCCCGCTTTAATGCGTTGGCCCAGGAATGGTGGGATCCCAACGGGAAATACAAAACCGCCCTGGCATTTAACGCGGCGCGGACCGAATATATGATTGCCCAACTTGCGAGCTGTCACGGGCGCGATCCATCATCACCAGATTGTCTGGAAGGGCTGCGCATTCTCGACGTTGGTTGCGGTGGCGGTCTTATCAGTGAGGCGCTGGCCAAACGGGGCGCAATAGTGACGGGTGTGGATGCCAGTGCCATGAGTATCGAAGTGGCCCGCCGCCATGCACAGCAATCCGGACTTTTAGTGGACTACCGGCATTGTCTGGCGGGCCAGCTTCTGGCCGAGGATGAACGATTCGATGTGGTCATTAATGCTGAGGTGGTAGAGCATGTACCGGATCAGGCTGCGCTGATAAACGACTGTGCCAGGCTGGTAAAACCGTCGGGCAGTCTGGTACTTGCTACTTTAAACCGCACCGTAAAGTCGTGGATCATTGCTATCCTGGGTGCAGAGTACGTTATGCGCTATCTGCCGATAGGCACACACGACTGGAAAATGTTTGTGAAACCCGAAGAACTGGCTGGCTGGGTAGCCCCCGAACACTTTAAACTGGTTAACGAAACCGGCATGAAGCTGAACCCTATTACCGGTGTCTGGCGGTTATCATACTCGCTGGCTGTCAATTACATTCAGATTTACCGGCGTTAGGCCTTTCGGCCGGCCGCCGGACAATCAGGCCCGCATACCATTTTGTAGTGACCTGTGATGCTAATCTTATTGATTCTTAATAGTAATTCAAGGATTCTGTTGACAAAGACAGGGGGCGAGTATATTGATTGAGGTGACCGGACTGTTTCGATAACAGCTTTTCCAACCAGGGTAAACCATGACGGATAATGTAACAGCTTGCAAGGTAGCAAAACCCGACATCGCGACACGGTTGCGGCGGGAAACCCGCGACGCACATTGCCAGATCGAAGCAGTGATGAGCGACCTGCTGTTTGCAACACCGCTGGATCTGCAGGCCTATCAACACATGCTCAAACTGCATCGCTCTTATTATGAGTTGGTTGAGGCAAAGCTCGGACAATTCCACACTACCGCAGCCATGATGAGAGAGCGCTGCAAACTTAGCTGGCTCGATAGCGATATCAGGTACCTGAAAAAAGACTGCGGACAGAGTGTTTCTGACCACGGATCTTATGCAAGTGAAGCACTTGAGTTGCCAGAAAACGAGGCCCAGGCATGGGGGTTTTTGTACGTGTTTGAGGGCGCTACCCTCGGCGGCGGACATATCCTCGACAGGTTACGTCACCAGCCGCATTTTAAGGGGCGTTCAGGGTTACGTTTTTTCCACAGTTACGGGCCGAAAACACCAGCCATGTGGCGGGAATTTCAATTATCCCTGCAGCAGTTTGTGGCCGCCAATCCAGGCAGTGAAAAGCAGATCATTAACGGCGCCAACCTGTCATTTTCAAATATGTATGCGCTGATGAAAGGAGTTCGGGTTGACTGATAACTTTGAAGTAACGCTGGATAACTGCCACAAGGAGCCAATTCATATCCCCGGTTCGATACAGCCCCATGGTTATTTGCTGGTGGTTGAGCCGGCAACTATGACGCTGAGTTGTGTTAGTGAGAATGTCACCGAGTTGTGCGGTGCAGATCTGTCAGAATGCATTGGCAAAAGCCTGTCTGAAGTCGTTGATGCAGACTACTGCGCTATCATTAGTAAACAATGGCAAAGCGAGAAGTTACAGCTGTTTAATCCTACATCGGTGCAAATTAAGCACGTTGACTCCACACTGCGCAAGATGACCGCTATTGCCACCTATAACGGTTCGGTGATTCTGATTGCGCTGGAGCCGGACAGTAAGGTTAGTGATAAAGCCTATGAGTCGGTGCTTAAAATGCTCAAGAACTCCGTTCAGTCACTGATGGGCGTGCACAAACTCGACCTGATTTACCAGACCGTAGTGGAAGAGGTTAAACGGTTCTCTGGTTTTGACCGGGTGATGCTGTATCAGTTTGACCATGAATATAATGGAGAGGTGATTGCCGAGGCCAAAGAGCCTCACCTTAATGCGTTTTTAAAGCAGCATTTTCCTGAGTCGGATATTCCCAAACAAGCCCGCGAGCTGTACGTCAAAAATCCTATCAGGCTGTTGTGTGATGTAGAGGCAGAGGTGTCCCGCTTGTACCCTGTTCAACCTCACGTTGATTTAAGTTATTGCTCGCTGCGCAGCGTCTCACCGATTCATATACAGTATTTGCGTAATATGGGCGTCAAAGCCTCCATGTCCATCAGTATCATTATTAATGGTAAATTATGGGGGCTTATCGCTTGCCATCATTATTCACGTAACTTCGTGCCTTTTGAGGTGCGTGAAATTGCCCAGTACATCTCTGTTATGCTGTCACAGCTGATATCAGTCAAAATTCAGGAAGAAGATACCCAACGTAATGCCCGCCAACTGGCTATGCTTGGCCAGATCTCAGCGGCCATGGCTGAGGAGCAGGAATATCAGAATGCGCTGAGGATAAAAGCTGATCAACTGCTCGCGTTGGTGGACGCCAGCGGCGCAGTATGGTGCCTTGACGGCTCGCTACAAACTGCGGGGGATGTGCCTGAACAGAATGTCATAAATCCATTACACCAGTGGCTGGCTGAGCAGGTAACTGAGCAGGAAGAAGCCTATTTTACGCACCAGCTTGGCATCGATAACCCACAATTTGCTGAACTTGCCGACATAGCCAGTGGGGTGATGATGGTGTCGCTTTCGGCGGATAACAGTTCGTATATTCTGTGGTTTCGCAAAGAAATTATTCAGGCGAAAAACTGGGGCGGCAAACCAGAAAAAGTGATTGAGTTTACTGATGATGGCAGTCATCGGTTAATGCCGAGAAGTTCATTTGAACTCTGGAAACAAAATGTTTATAAAAAATCCGCACCCTGGCAGGAAGCCGAGCGGGAAGGTGCGTTAAAGCTGCGCAGTATGATCCAGAGTAAAATGATTATCGAATCTGAGAAAGTATTGCAGATGAATAATAAGCTCGAAGAGTTGGTAACCCATCGTACTGCCGAGTTAAATCTGGAAATCAAGCAGCGCAAAGCCGCCGAGTTACATCTGCTGGAGGCGCTGGAGACTGCGGAAACGTCCAACCGTGAATTAGAACGCTTTGCCTTTATTGCCTCCCATGACTTACAGGAACCGCTGCGAAAGATTCAAACTTTTGGTGACCGGATCCAACGCTCCGGCGACACTTTCTCAGAGAAGAACCAATCTTATTTAGAAAGAATGCGGGCGTCTGCCGAGCGGATGCAAACGTTGATTAAGAATACCCTGAGCTTTTCACGGCTGAGCAGTGACGCCATGAAATTCCGTTCCATTAACGCTAACAGTGCCATTCAAACGGTGCTCGACGATATATCGTTACTGGTGAACGAGAAGCAGGCGGATATCAGGGTAGATAAAATTGGTGTCATTCTTGCTGACAAAGGGCATATAATGCGGGTTTTCCAGAATTTACTGCAGAATTCCCTTAAATTTGTTGCTCCAGAGCGACACCCTGTCATCGAAATTACGGTGGTGGACCGAACGGAGGAACATATTACCCTGGCATTTAAAGACAATGGTATTGGCTTTGACAATCAGTATGCCACAAGAATTTTTAACTTATTTGAACGCCTGCATGGCAAAAGTGAGTTTGAAGGAACCGGAATGGGCCTCGCAATTTGTAGAAAAATTGTAGAAAAACACAATGGAAGTATCTGGGCCGAAGGCCGTGAGAACGAAGGTAGCGTTTTTTACATGCAACTACCGGTGAAGTAAGCCGTCAGTGAGGTTGTTGAGATAAAATGTTATAATGTACGAGCTATGAACAGTTTAGAAATTAATCAAAAGAAGATCAGTGAGTTAAATTTCATCTACATTGTCGATGACGATGAAGATGATCGCGAGCTGATTACCGATGCCTTAATCGACAGCAACTTAATGCAAACCCAGATCAAGACCGCCGTAGATGGCGCGGATTTGATGGAGCAGCTAACCAATGGTGGTTCTCTGCCGTCATTCATTATTCTTGACCTGAACATGCCAAGAATGGGCGGGCGCGAAGTATTAAGCGCTATCCGTGAAAACACTGATTTGAAACACATTCCGGTGATTATGTTCTCCACATCTGATACCGATGTGGATGTTAAAGACTGTTACGATCTAGGCTGTAACACTTATATGACCAAACCCTGTGACTATCTGAGTCTAACCGACGCGATGCAGGTAATCCTCCTTTACTGGACCGGCAATTCAACGTTATTAACCGTTCAGTAATCCACTCTTCACCTGTTTTGCGGGCGAGTCTTGCCCGTGAAGCATGGTTTACTCTGCTGACATTCATCTTAATGTACACAATTGTGAGTTGATTTGGTCGTCAAATCCATTAGTCTGATTGTTCTTCACTGAACAGGAGCTCGCGATGAAAATCTACGATACGCAAACAGCACCGAACCCGCGCCGGGTCAGAATGTTTCTGGCCGAAAAGGGGGTTAGTGCCGAATACATACAAGTAGACCTGAAGGGCGGCGAAAACCTCTCCCCGCAAATGCTAAGCAAAAATCCTATGGGTAAGTTGCCTATTCTCGAGCTCGACAATGGCACCTGTATCAGTGAAAGCGACGCTATCTGTGCCTACATCGAAGCCGCTTTTCCAAACCCTCCATTGTGTGGCGAAAGTGCCATAGAGAAAGGCATTGTTGCCATGTGGCAGCGGCGGGTAGATTTATGTCTGATGTTACCTGTGGTGCATTGCTTTCAGCATACCACCGGGTACTTCAGCGATCGGATGACACCGGTTGGTGACTATGGTGTGGTAGCTGGCAAAGACGCGGTAAAGTTTCTCGATGTGCTGGATAAACAGCTGGCAGATTCCACCTATATTGCCGGAGATAACTTCTCCATCGCTGATATTGTCGCTCTATGTGCCATCGACTTTGCCCGGGTGGTGAAGATTCGAATTGGTGAGGAACAAACGCACTTGCAACGCTGGTATAAGCTGGTGAGTGGCCGCCAGAGCGCTAATGCTTAATTGGACTGCACAGATAGGGCGCTAACCTTCAACTGGCATCAAGTTATTCGATGATAAGCGCCCGGGCATTGGCCAGGGTATCGGCTTCGCTGGCAGGCTTATCCCAGCGGATGCGATGAAAGCGGGGGAAGCGCAGAGCGACACCGGATTTATGCCGGGAGGAAGGATGAATAGCATCAAATGCGACTTCCACTACCAGTTCCTTTTTTACTTCCCGGACCGGACCAAAGCGACCCACGGCATTGCGTCGCACCCAGTTATCGAGCTTTTTTAATTCCTCGTCGGTAAAGCCTGAGTAGGCTTTGCCGATGGGGAGAAGCGTGTCGTCCTGCCATACGCCAAAGGTGAAATCCGAATAAAAACTCGAGCGTTTACCATGCCCTCGCTGGGCGTACATGATAACGGCATCAAGATGCAGTGCCTCACGTTTCCACTTATACCATTGGCCGCTCGGGCGGCCGGGTTGATAAGGACTATCTTTGCGTTTGAGCATCAGGCCTTCAACACCTGGATCTTCTGCTGCTTTGGCATAGGTCTGCTGTAGTTGTTCACTGCTAGCTACAGACAATAAAGGCGAGATAAGCAGATGGTTGGAAGCAGCCCGGGAGAGCCAGTTGATCAGTCGCTGACGCCGCAGCGTTAGCGGCAGCGGCGTGATGTTTTCGTGGTTGTCGGTCAACAGATCGTAAACCACAATGCCGGCGGGACGCTCGGCAATGAGCTTCTTTGACGGTTTCTTGCGATTAAGCCGTTGTTGTAAAGCGTTAAAGGATTCAATTTTACCGTTGTTTATCACCAGCAGTTCACCATCAATAACGCCGTGCTCGTCTATACCTGCCAGTACATCGGGAAAGGACTCACTGATGTCGTCTCCTGTGCGACTGAAAAGCGCTTTGCCTTGCTCAGTCATCACCAGTTGGACACGGATACCATCGTACTTGTACTCAACCTGCCAGTCTTCAACGGATAATTGCCGGGCTTTATCTTCAGGCAGCGGGTGCGACAACATCACCGGATGGTAGGTGACTGCGCCGGCAATATCGGGTTTCTCTGCACGCCCTTCCAGCCAGTCAAATAACTCGCGATAAGGGGGCCTGAGTGCGTGCCACAGGGTTTCAATTTCGCTGATCGGTACATCGCCGTATTCAGCGAGAATACGTTTCACACTGCGAGCCGACAGACCCACCCTGAGGCCTCGGGTACCGAGCTTAAGTAATGACCAGCGCTGCTCGGCTGTCATGCCGGATAAGTAATGTACCAGCAGCGCTTTCACCTGCTCGCGATTGGCCTGACGGAACTGGTCAATAAGCTCTGCCAGACCGGGGAGCTCGATGTTGGTGGTAGCGTCGGGCCACAAGTGAGCTACCGTTTCGCTCATTTCACCTACATAGTCATAACTCATGGCAAAAAGGTCAGGATCTACCCGCTCCAGCATCAGATTCTTTACTGCATTGCGTTTAAAAAACTCGAACTTCAGGGTGCCGGCTAAGGCGGCGATTGCCCAGCCGCGGTCAGGGTCTGCTGTCTGCGCCAGATAATGCCGCAGCAGCCGACTCTTTTCATTGTTACTGCTGGTGAAATACAGTTGTTGTAGGAGTTGGGAAAAAGTTTCCATTAGTCTGTGGCATCCTCGTCATAGCCAATCAGCGATAACGCCCGGGCTCTAACGCCCTGAGTGGTTAGCTGGTGTAACAATGCGTCCTCCCGGCCATGGGTGATCCACACTTCCCCCGGACTGACTTCGTCGATGGTATCCAGCAATGCCTGCCAGTCGCTGTGATCAGACACTATCAGTGGGAGTTCCACCTGGCGCTGGTGAGCCCGGGCACGAATTTGCATCCAGCCGGATGCCATGGCTTTGCGTACCTCGGGTAACGAGCGTGACCAGCGGTCGCTGAGGGCTGACGGCGGCGCCAGCACTATCTCACCGGCAAGTTCCGATTTATCAGCTACATCCGTCACATCAATTAGCTGGCCCAGGTTGATGCCGTGTTCTTCATACAAATCACAAAGCCGTCGTTGGGCGCCGTGCAGATAAATAGGCTGGTGATAACCCAGAGCCCGCAAACCAAGGATCATGCGCTGACATTTTCCCAGAGCGTACACGCCTACCAGGTGGCAGCGTTCAGGGAACAGGGCAAGTGATTGCAGTAGTTTTTCACACTCCTGCTCGATAGGCGGGTGCTTAAATACCGGCAGGGCAAAAGTTGCCTCGGTAATAAAAACATCGCAATTAATGGCGGTAAAGGGCGGACAGGTTGGATCCGGCTGACGTTTATAATCGCCGGAAATCACCACCCGGGTGCCGCGATAGCAAAGCAGAATTTGTGCGGAGCCAAGGATATGACCCGCCGGATAAAAGGTACAACTAACCGGGTCATCAGGGTCACCAAGCTCAATGGTGTGGCCATAGTCGAGCGCCTCAACGGTTTCCGCCATGTCCTCACCGTAACGGGTGCGCATAATGGCAATGGTGGGGGCAGTCGCTATCACACTGTGATGCCCGCCAATAGCATGGTCGGCGTGTCCATGGGTGATGAGGGCGCGGTTTACCGGTGCGGTAGGGTCGATGTAACAATCAGCGGCGACGCAATAAAGGCCGTTATCCCGTGGTTGTAGCCACTTATCAGCTTGCAAAAACACTCCGTTAAATTAACCATTTGGCATCTTTTACGCGGTGTTAGTCAGAAAAGCTCAATAGCCGCCTTTAACAATGTAATATTCGCCGTCAGAGGTTAGTGAGACATGCAATTGAGCCACTTCGTCAATGGTTTTGCGACCCACTTTTTTCCCTGCTGTCAGGCAGGTGGTTTGCTGATAGGCCATTCCGTCGGCAAACGGGGCTTCAAAGGACACATTTTCTAAAAATCGATAGCATTTTTGCTCGCTGTCAAACGCAATCAACCGACTCATGGGCACATCGCCATGAGTACGGCCGATAGTTGGTAAAGGCCCATCACTGCAGGCAGTGGTGAGTACGGTAAATCCGGTAAGTATACAAAATCGTGCGGCAAATAAATTCATGCAGATGAACACATTAACAAAATGAACTGGCAGTATAGCGAATGTTGAGTGCGGTATTAAACCGCTTTGTGCGCGGGCACGTATACTCTAACCAGTTAACCAACCGGATTTGTTACTGCTTTTGAGTTTCCCTTTACCCGCCGAATTTAACGCATGGTTCAGCCAACAGGGCTGGTCACTGCGAACCTATCAACAGGAGATGCTCAACCGTGCCGAAACGGAACAGTCGACGCTGCTGATAGCGCCTACTGGTGCCGGTAAAACGTTGTCGGGTTTCCTGCCGTCACTGGTAGATCTGCAGCATGAAACCGCTGAATATCTGCATACGCTGTACATTTCACCGTTAAAAGCATTAACCCAGGATATTCATCGTAACCTGTTGCGCCCCATAGAAGAAATGGAGCTGCCCGTTACGGTGGAGACACGCACTGGCGATACGCCGTCGCACAAACGTCAGCGCCAGCGTAAACGGCCTCCGCATATTCTGCTTACGACTCCTGAATCGTTAATGCTGATGTTGTCTTATACCGACGCGCCAAAAATATTCGGTAGGCTAAAAAACGTTGTTATCGACGAAGTTCACAGCCTGATTGGTAATAAACGTGGTGATTTTACTACTCTTGCCCTGGCCCGACTGGAATCGCTGGCACCCGGTTTCAAGCGTATCGGTTTATCGGCGACGGTGGCTAATCCCATGTTGGTGGCCGACTGGCTGGGGCCTACCGGAGAACCCGCCGCGTTGCTCGAGGTTGAAGATACGGCCAAACCCGCCATCAGCATTTTACGTTCAGAGCAGCGCATGCCTTTTGGCGGCTTCATGGCCAAATACGCTATTGGGGATATTTATCAGGCCATCGTTAATGCCGGGACTACCCTGGTGTTTGTGAACACGCGGGCACAGGCTGAGTTATTGTTTCAGTTGTTGTGGTCAGAGAATTCTCAGGTTCTGCCTATCGCCCTTTACCATGGTTCACTGAGTAAAGAGCAGCGGCGCAAAACCGAAGAAATGATGGCCTCTGGTAAGCTCCGTGCCATCGTCACCACCTCGGCCCTGGAACTGGGCATTGACTGGGGTGATGTGGATTTAGTGATTCAGGTTGGCGCCCCGAAAGGCGTTAGTCGCCTGCTACAACGCATTGGACGGGCTAATCACCGGTTTGAGGAAGCCAGTGAAGCCTTGCTGGTACCCGCCAACCGCTTTGAGGCACTGGAGTGTCAGGCCGCCATTGAGGCCATTAGTATGGGCGCGCGTGATGGCGCGTTGGTACAGCCTGGTGCCATGGATATTATCCCGCAGTTTATTATTAATTGCGCCTGCTCCGGAGCGGTGACGCCTGAAGCTTTGTATCAGCAAATACTTAATGCTGCCCCATATCAGGGGCTGGCAGCGGCTGAGTTTAATCAATTGTGGCAGTTTAGTGTGGACGGTGGTTATGCGCTTAAAGGTTATGAGCGTTATCAGCGCCTGACACAACAACCAGACGGCACCTTTAAACCGGCCAGTCAGCGGGTTGTCCAGCGTCACCGGCAGAATATCGGCACCATTGTTGAGGCGGGTAAGCTTAAAGTGAAGCGGATCCGGCGCGGCAATCAGGGCAAAATTATCGGTGAAGTGGAAGAGTATTTTGCGCAGCAACTTACGCCAGGCGATACGTTTTTATTCGCCGGTGAAATGCTGCGTTTTGAGGCCATTCGGGATATGCAGTTACATGCCAGGCCAGATAAAGGCAAAGAGCCGAAAATTCCAAGTTATGTGGGGGGGCAGTTACCGCTTTCAACCTATCTGGCCGATGGGGTACGGGCGTTATTAAATGAGCCCGCTCAGTGGCAGGCGTTACCCGGGCAGGTACGTGAGTGGCTTAGCCTGCAACAGGCTTTCTCGCAAATTCCGGCCCGGGATAAGGTGCTTATCGAACAGTTTCCTTACCGCCGCGCGTTTTATTCACTGTATTACACCTTTGAGGGCCGCAAGGCTAATCAGACGCTGGGCATGCTGCTGACCCGGCGGATGGAAAAGCTTGGCCTTAAGCCACTAAGTTTCAGTGTAACAGACTACGGGTTGTCGGTATGTGCGCTCAAGCCGCTGGATGAAACTCATATCGCTACGTTATTCCAGCCGGATATTCTTGGCGATGAACTGGAAGACTGGATGCTTAACGCGCCTATGCTTAAACGCTCATTCCGCCAGGTGGCTATTGTCAGCGGGCTTACCGAACAGCGCTATCACAGTACACGCAAAACCATGAAGCAGGTGACCTTTTCCACCGATCTAATTTACGATACGCTGCGTGAATACGAGCCCGACCATATTCTGCTTAAGGTCGCCCGCGAAGATGCCGAGCGTGAGTTGCTTGATCTACGGCGACTGGCAGATACTTTGATACGATTTGTCGGGAAAACCCAGTTTATTGATTTACCTAAGGTGTCACCTATGGCGATCCCCATTGTGCTGGATGTCCGCAGTGAACAGGTTAAAGGCGCCGGCGAGCAGGCGCTCCTTGATCAGGCGGCACTCTATGCTGAAGCCGAATCCATGCTTGATGAGGTCAGGGCACTACTTTCGGGTGACGGCTGAACATGCTTTCGACCACCCGGTTACAACAGTTAATCGATACGAAACAGGTATTCCCCATCCGATTCGGTGGCAGCCTATGGCTACTCGATAGCCGCGCGGCGCTTTACTGGCCAGAACAGGATTGTTTGTTACTGGCCGACCTGCATTTCGAAAAAGGCAGTTACCTTTCCCAATATGCCTCGCCGGTGCCGCGCTATGATTCCCGTGCAACGTTGAGAAGCATTGCGGCTCTGCTGGCTTGCTATCAACCAAACCGGGTGCTCTGCCTGGGCGATAGTTTCCATGATGTCCATGCATTTGACCGCTTTTTAGCCGAAGATGTAGCGCAACTTAAGACGTTAGTGCTGAGTGTGAAGGAATGGATCTGGCTGGAAGGGAACCATGATCCTCAGGTACCTGAAGCGCTTGACGGTTTGCGTGCTGAGAGTTATCCACTACACACTCAGCAGGGCAGCGTGATCCATTGCCGGCATATTCCACAGGATAACGACGGCTTGCAGATTGTCGGTCACTTCCATCCCAAAGCCCGGTTTGCTTCAGGCAAGCGGCGTTTTCGCGGAAAAAGCCTGGTGGTTACTGACAAACTGATGCTGATGCCGGCACTCGGTCAATATACCGGTGGGTTAAACATAGAAGATGAGGTGTTAACGGCACTGGCACCTAAATCGCAGCGCCAGTGCTATGTATTGTGTGAACAGCGTGTTATTGCGCTGCCTGGGGGAAACTAGGCTAATCGCGCCAGCGCTTAACCAGATCGTCGTAGGCGTCGATGCGGCGGTCACGGAAGTAAGGCCAGATCCGCTTGACCTGTTCGGTGCGGGTCATATCCAGATCAACCAGTAAGGTTTCTTCCTTATCGCTGCTGGCCTGGGCAAGGATCTCACCCTGTGGACCGGCAACAAAGCTCTGCCCCCAGAAATGAATACCCGGATCGCCCTCGGTAGGCGATGTTTCAAAGCCAGTGCGGTTAGCCACGATTACCGGTACCGAATTGGCTACTGCATGGGCCCGCTGAATGGTGTGCCAGGCATCATGCTGACGCTTGCGCTCATCATCGGTGTCGGTCATATCCCATCCAATTGCGGTGGGGTAAAACAGAATTTCAGCGCCGGCCATGGCCATCAGGCGGGCGGCTTCCGGATACCATTGATCCCAGCACACCAATACGCCCAGCTTACCCACACTGGTTTGAATGGGCTCAAACCCCATATCGCCTGGCGTAAAATAAAACTTTTCGTAAAAGCCCGGGTCATCCGGGATGTGCATCTTGCGATATTTCCCGGCGATCTCACGGCTGCGGTCGAACACCACGGCGGTGTTGTGATAAAGCCCTGAACCGCGTTTTTCAAATAATGAGGTTACCAGCACGATATTGTGCTGCTCGGCGATGTTGCCAAAAAAGTCGGTTGCCGGGCCAGGAATAGGCTCGGCCAGGTCGAAGGCATCGGTATCTTCGTTCTGACAGAAGTACAAGGTGCTGTGCAACTCTTGCAGTAAAATCAGCTCGGCGCCTTGTTCAGCCAGCTCGGTAATTCGGGCCGCGCTTTTATTCCAGTTGGTGGCTTTATCGTTGTCGGCGACAGACTGTTGTACCAGTCCAACCTTTAAGGTGCGCTCAGACATAACGGGTCACTCCTGAGTTTAATTGGTGAATGACATCGGTTTTTAAGGTATTACAGGGTACCTGCATGGAAATGCAGTGGAGGCTGCCAAACTGTTGAACCAGAGTGGCACAATTAACCGGCACAATTTCGTGATGCGGGAAAGCCTGCTGCATCACCGCGACTGCCTCGCTGTCTTCAGGCTGACCGTAAACCGGTAATAAAACGGTATGATTACAAATTAGATAATTAGCATAAGATGCCGGTAACCTGTCGCCTTCGTCGTTAAACATGGCAGGTAACGGCAATAAATAGCGGGTATGATCAGGCAAGGCTTCCGCGCATTCCTGTACCAGCGCAGATAAGCCCTGATAATGGCTGTCTTCGGGGCGATTGTCGGCCGCCTGGATCACCAGGCCGCTGGTGGGCGTGAAACGCACCAGAGTGTCGATGTGACCATCAGTATCGTCGCCTTCCAGGTGCCCGTGGGCGAATATCGACAGCTGTGTACAACCCAGATAAGCGGTAAATTCCTCACGGTAAGCGTCGCCGCCCATGTTACCGTTACGGGCTGGGTTATAAAGGCAGGAGGCGGTGGATAACAGGTGACCGTTATCGTCTATTTCTAACGCGCCACCTTCAGCTACAATCGCCGACGTACGCAGCTTTTCGCGGCACAAAGGTGCCAGATAGTGCTGATTAACCAGATTGTCCTTGCTGGCGTCAAACTTATTACCCCAACCATTAAAGGTAAATTCTACCGGGTAGGGGGCGGCAGGATTGCCGCAGCTTAAAAAAGCAAAGTCCCGCGCCCAGGTATCATTGTAATCAGCTTTAATAAGCATCACCCGGGCATCGACTGCCAGTCGGCTTTCGATATCGTCCATATCTTCTTCACGGCACAACAATAGTACGCCGGCCTGATTGGCGTTGATAATGCGAATAACAGACATATAAGTCTGACGAGCATCTTCCAGCCACGGCGCCCAGTCAGTCTCCTGATGAGGCCAGGCAAGAATCACCGCTTCGCTGGCTTTCCATTCTGGAATAAGTGAGGTGGTCACAGTGTTTCCTGATTAAGTATTTTACGAGGCAATTATACGCTGTCGACCCTTATGGGCCAACAACTTAGGCGCAGGATGTTGACTACTTTAAATTTCTGCCGCCATTTAAATGTAAGGTCTGACCGGTGACATATTCAGCGCTGAGCAGATAGTTTACTGCTTTGACCGCTTCCTGAGCGCCGGGAACGAGACCCAACAGGTTTTTGTTGAGGGCCTTTTCGCGATATTCCTGGGTGTCGTCATCGTTAAACATCACCAGTGACGGCGCAATGCTATTTACTTTTACATAGGGCGCATAAACCCGGGCAAACGACAGGGTGAGGTTGTGCAGCGCAGCTTTGCTCGCTGCATAAGCGATATGGTTTTCGCTGCCGGTGTCCTGTACATAGTCTGTCATATGGATAATGTCTGCCAGCGTACCGTCTTCAGACTGCAAAGCGTCTTTCAGTGCAAGGTTCAGTTGGTATGGTGCATTGGCATGAACCATCATCATGTCATGCATCAAATCGCCAGGCGCAGTTTCCGGGTTTTCCGGCACCCAGTCAGACGCATTGTGAATAATGCCGCGTAACTTTGGCGCAGTGCGTTTTATTTCTTCTATTGCTCGCGAAATACCCGCCTGAGTGCTAAAATCCGCCTCCAACACAATTGCACCGGCATGTTTCAGTTCGTCAACGGACGGCTTGTGTCGTCGGTATGTGATGATAACCGGTTGATCGTTGGCCAGCAGATCCTGCGCAATCGCTAGTCCGAGACGCTGACTTCCGCCGGTGATGAGTATAGGTAAAGACAAAAAATACCTCCGATAATTTTGGTACTGATTACGACTTTACACGGATTGCAGATCGTTTTAATGGCAAATTAACAGGTTATTTTAATCCTAAACTGCAGTCTGGTTAGTATAAGCAGGGTTAGTCGTTGTTACGGAATGAGTGAATGTTAGCAAAAGAAGCGGTAGTTGTGCGCGATGCGGTAAAACTGGGGATTTCCAAAGAGGCATTGCTGGTGCATGAAGCACTGGTAGAAAAAGGCCTGGAAACACCTATGTTAGAAAATGGTCTGAGCGACGAAGCGAAGCGCCAGCGGATAGAGCACGCCATGCGGGACGTGATGGAAACGCTCGGCCTGGATTTGTCTGATGACAGCCTGTCGGAGACGCCAGAGCGCATCGCTAAAATGTATGTCGATGAAATATTTTCCGGCCTGGATTATCGTAAGTTCCCTAAGATCACCCAGATCGAAAACAAGATGCAGGTGGGTCAGCCGGTTCAGGTAAGTGATATCAGCCTTACCAGCACCTGTGAACACCATTTTGTCACTATCGATGGGACTGCTACGGTAGCCTACCTTCCAAAGGATACCGTGATTGGTTTGTCCAAAATCAATCGTCTGGTAAGTTTCTTTGCCCAGCGGCCCCAGGTGCAGGAACGCCTTACTCAGCAAGTGCTGGTGGCATTACAGGCACTAACCGGTACTGAAGATGTGGCAGTAGTGATTAACGCCACGCATTACTGTGTAAAGGCGAGAGGCGTACGCGATAGCCTTTCTTACACTAAAACATCGGCATTGGGCGGTCAATTTCTGACTGATATGCAGTTGCGTCGTGAGTTCTTCGGCGGCTAGTCACATAAGACTTAGTTAAAAACAAAAAGGGGACGCTGTTACAGCATCCCCTTTTTTGATTTCTGATATTTACTTCGCGCTGTCTTCCTGCTCTGAAACGATAAGGTTAATTTGATCGTTGATACCATTGGCAGCAATGATCTCGAGCTTTTGCTGACAATGCTGACACGCATCAGACTGTTCCTTATACATGTCTAAAACAGTTTCTCTGGCTATGGCATTAATATATCCACAGCGAGGACAGCGATATTCCAAATAAGCCTGGCTTAGCATTTTCCGTTTGCTCCTTGTTTTACCGAAACAGTGATTCCTTCTTTAACAACCATCAGCTGATTGCCCTGTCTCTAACTGTACCTGGGTATATAAGTGATACCCGACGCCTCATTATCTCAGTAATGAGCTCATAAATGTGAGTCGCTACATCACATGACCTAAGTATAGCAGTTATGTGAAAAGTCACCGGCGAATTGGCAATTTAACTGGTGATAAATACTGTGTAATGGGCGGGTACGATCAGTACGAGGCGGGAAGTAGCTGAAAAGGAGGCGGGATGCCTCCCTTTTTCTGTTCTTTTTAGCCAAATAACCAGCATTGTTGGTAAGGCGCCAGGTGAATGTCTGAGGACAAATCGATACTATTGTTGCTAAGCAAATCTGTTGCGGGTTTACCAGCAAAAACTTCCAGAACGTTGCTTTGTAGAGTTTGTGGGTGTTCACTGAAGTTACATAGAACCAACAATTTCTGTCCCTCGTCCGCCACCCGGCAGTACACAAAGCAATGTTGATTGGACGTTTGTAAAATATGAGTACGGGCCTGACCAAACACGGCGTGTTCTTTACGCAAATTAATAAGTTGTTTCAGACCGGCAAAAATCGCTTTTTGGGTTTTTCTTTCGAGCGAATCAGTGGCTGCGGGCGGCGCTTCAATGTCGCTGATTAGTGCTGAAGTAACGGCAATTCTGTTTACCCAGCGATCATCATGGGCTTTGGCGGGGTCGTCCCGGTAACTGTAGTCATTAAGTAATCCCATCTCATCACCGGAATAAAGCAATGGAATGCCACCGATACTCATAATTACTCCGTGCACCAGCATAATGCGGCGCATGGCGGTGTCGATGGCCTGTTGATCTTTGGCTTGTAATGCACCTTCCAAACCGCATAACGAAGCCAGCGAGCCGCATACACGACAATCACCGTTTGATGGATTTTCTGCAAACGGCACGCCGTCAGCATAGGAGCCCTCGAAGCGACCGGTAAAGAACTGATTCAGAAAATAGCGATGATCGTATGGGTTAATGCCCAGTTGATGGGCCACGGCATCATCAAAAGTCCAGCCGATATCATCATGGCAACGTACATAGTTTACCCAACTGCAATCCTGTTCAATGGCAAAGCTCTTTTGCATTGAGCTGGTGAGCAAGCGCGTCTTGCGCGTCGCCAGGCTGTTCCAGATAAGAGCCATCAACAGTGGGTTATAGGAAAGCTGGCACTCATCCTGGCGAATATACTTAAGCACTTCGTCAGGGTGAACTATAGCTTCCGACTTAAACACCACCGCCGGCGCTGTGATTTGCAGGCAGCAATTAAACGCCTGGATCAGTTTGTGTGCATTAGGCTGATTTTCACAGTTGGTGCCCATCTGTTTCCAGATGAAAGCCAGTGCATCCAGGCGTAAAGCCGCGCAGCCAATGTTTGCCAGAAACAGCATTTCTTCGGTAATGGCGTTAAATACTGCCGGGTTGCTGTAGTTCAGATCCCACTGAAAACTGTTAAAGGTCGTCCAGACCCATTTTTGCATCGTCTCGTTCCAGGTAAAGCTGCCACGGCGAACCTGCGGAAAGATTTCTCGCAGGCTTTGTTCGTACTGGTCGGGGATGGTGCGGTCATCAAACAGGTAATAGTAGTTCTGGTAATTTTTATCACCGGCCAGCGCGGCTTTAGCCCAGCGGTGCTCGTCGGAGGTGTGGTTAAACACAAAATCCAGTACCAGATTAATCCCGGCTTCTCGTAGCGCTTTAGATAGCGCCTCAAGCTCTTTCATATTGCCCAGCACCGGGTTGACTTTACGATAGTCAGACACGGCATAACCGCCGTCGCTGTCACCTTCCGGCGAGGCATAAAGCGGCATAAGGTGCAAATAAGTAAGCCCGAGTGACTTAAAATAAGGAATTTTGGCCTGCAGTTCGGTAAGGGTAGGGCCCATCAGATCAACATAGCATGCCATACCAACCTGATTTTCCTGCTGGTGCCACAGCTTGTCATCGCTGCTTCTGGCTTTATCCAGACGTTTTAGATCGGCCTTACGGTTTTTAAGCCCCCTGGCCAGCGACAGAACCAACTGTGACAAATGATAATAACAGTCATATTGATGTCCGTAGACATCTACATAGCGGGTGAACAATTCGTGAAAATGGCTGGTGAGACGATTAGTGAAAAGCTTGAGATCGCGTTGTGATAAAAACGATAAGTCTAACCCTGCCAGTATTCTGCTCAGGCATTGTTCACTCGACGCCGCGTAATTCATCAGTATTCTCCAGCCAACTGATTTGCTTCAGGTGGTTTTACAAAAGTTTCACAAATTTATTTACAGCAAAACTAAGCTTTGCTAACTTTAATCTTAAACGATTAAGTTAATTTAGCAAGAAATTTACAAGTAAATATCCATCTAAAGTCAAGGCTTACTGGTAAGGGCTTTATTTGATTACTAATTTCTTAATTTAAGCTAAAAGATTAAGTTTTGTGTTTGTGTTATTTTTGTTAATTGATGGCTTCTGGATGCGCAGGTGAAATCTCTGGTCTGATGCTTAACATTACAGCAAAAACAACGGATATAAATTCAACCGAAACGATGTCATGATAATCCGTGGTATAACTGCGGGTTAATTGAACAACGCTTGCAGAACTTTGAGGTAATAGCAGATGGCGTTAACTGAACCTTATTACGCGGTGATTGAAGCCGGTGGTACCAAGTTTAACTGTGCAGTAGTGACACCCGGGCGGGATATCGTGGCGGAAATTCGCATTCCAACCACAACTCCCGAAGAGACCTTAGCGAAAACGGTTGCGTTCTTTCAGCAACAGCGTGAAGCCGGCTATGCTTTCACCCAGATGGGAATTGCCAGTTTTGGCCCACTGGATCTGAATCCTGCCTCGGCTACTTTTGGTTATATTACAAAAACACCCAAGCCAGACTGGAGTCATACCAATTTAGCTGGTTACCTGGCTGCGCAATTGGAGTGTGCAGTGACCATTGATACCGATGTTAACGGTGCCGCACTGGGCGAATATCGTTGGGGTGCTGCTCAGAATACTAACGTGGCGGTATATGTAACGGTAGGCACAGGTGTGGGCGGCGGCGTGGTAATCAACGGCAAACCTTTGCACGGACTGGTACATCCGGAAATTGGTCATATGCTGGTGCAGCCTCCGTCTGGCATTCAAGGCGTGTGCCCCTTTCACCAAAACTGTGTGGAAGGATTAGCTTCAGGTACCGCGTTAGGCAAAATCTGGTCGCAGCCGTCTGACACTTTTGCCGATGATCACCCGGCCTGGGATGGTCTTAGTGAAGTATTGGGGGATATGTGCCATAACCTGATGGTGACGTTAAGTGCTCAAAAAATCATCCTGGGCGGCGGCGTGATGCAAACACATGGCCTGGTTGAAAAAGTAATTGCGGCAGCACGTGACAAACTGAATGACTATATTGTTATGCCCGACGGGATAAACCTGGAAGACATCATTTGTTTACCAGGCCTGGATACCCGCTCCGGGCTGTTTGGTGCACTGGCGTTACTGGACAGCTAAATTTCGTAGAGTTCCAGTGGTAAGCCATCAGGATCGTTAAAGAATGTGAAGCGGCGTTGGGTGTAAGGATCGATCCTGACCGGTTCACATTCAATCTGATGGTCGGCCAGGTGTTGAATGGCCGCATCGATATCCGTAACTTTAAACGCCAGGTGTCGAAGCCCCTGGGCTTCTGGTCGGCTGGGCCTGGCTGGCGCGCCGGGAAAAGAGAACAGCTCAATCTGTGTACCATCGGCTAACGCCAGGTCGCACTTATAGGAGTCACGCTCAGCCCGGTAGTTCTCAGCCACTACCTCAAACCCCAGCACCTGTTGATAAAACGCCCTGGAGGTTGGGTAATCACTACAAATGATGGCAACGTGGTGAATAGCGTTAAACATATTAGGGCACTTCCTGACCGCGGGCAGATTCGAACAGCTGATACCAGTGTTCACGGGATAAGGTTAGCGTTTGTGCTTCTGCGCAGGCGGCTATACGCTGTGGATTAGTGGTACCAATGACCGGTTGAATGCAGGCCGGATGGCGCATCAGCCAGCCCAATACAATCGCTTCTCTGCTCACGCCATAACTGGCGGCCAATTCGCTTACCAGTTTGCTGGTGGCGCAGCTCGCATCGCCATTGCCAGAATATTTGCCCTGTGCCAGTGGCGCCCACGCCTGCAACTGAATTCCATGCTGCTGACAATATTCCAGTGTCCCCGGTGTATATCCATTCTGACTATTGTGCGGGCTGTTGGTGCAGATCCCTTCTTCTACCCAATCTCGGTAACCGAGGCTCATTTCCAGCTGATTAGCAATTACCGGAAACGGCAGTAGTTTATTAAGGGCATCAATCTGATACCAGTGCATATTAGACACGCCCAGGTAGCCAAATTTACCTTCCTGGTGTAATCGTGTGAGGCACTCCGCCACAGCGGGTAAATCGGCCAGTGGGTCAGGGCGGTGCAGCAATAACACATCCAGATGGTCTATATTGAGTCTGCTCAGAATGCCTTCGACCGAGGCTGAAATCCACTGGGGTGAAAAGTCGTAGCGCTTGGGCCCCTGATTGTCTTCAAAACGGATCCCGCATTTAGACTGAATGATCATATTTTCGCGCCAGTCTGGCTGATTGCTCAGCACGTCGGCAAAGACTTTTTCGGCGTTGCCATGGGTATAAATATCGGCGTGATCGAACACCGTAATACCCGACGATAATGCTTGCTCGACGGCCTTAGTTGCTAAGTTTAAATCATCTTTGGTATAGGGTTTGTGAGACCATTTGCCACCGAGTCCCATACAACCGAAGATAAGTTTAGAGGCATGTGGAAATTGTGTTTTTAGCATAATGAATTTGTATTTTTTATCCTGGCCACAGCCTATCTTAAACCTTTAAGTGATACAAACCTAGTTGACGGTCGTATTGAGGGCTGACATCTGTTTTGGTTATAAGGAAATATTATGTTTCGTTTTTTAATGGTCCTTTCCACGGTGTGGTTAGTGTGCGGGTGTACGTCCGTGCCAGAAGGCGTTAAACCGGTGCAAGGCTTTGAGGCCGATCGCTATCTGGGAACCTGGTACGAAATTGCCCGTTTTGACCATAGTTTCGAGCGTGGCCTTTCGCAAATTACGGCCAACTACTCAATGCGCGATGACGGTGGTATTCGTGTGCTTAACCGCGGCTACAACGCCGGGGAAGGTGAGTGGAATGAGGCTGAGGGTAAGGCTTATTTTGTGGAGGATGAGCAAACGGGGCATTTAAAGGTGTCTTTTTTCGGTCCGTTTTATGCAAGTTATGTAGTGGCTGAACTCGACAAGGAAAATTATCGCTATTCGCTGGTGACCGGCCCGGATAAGACATACCTGTGGATACTGGCGCGAACGCCGGAACTGCCACAAGATGTACTGGACAGTTTACTCGGTAAAGCAAAAGCGCTGGGGTTTGATACATCCAAACTTATCTGGGTTGAGCACAAGGATAGCTCAAGCTAAATAAATGTATTGCTTATTATAAAATGTCTGACCTGTGCTATACTCGCGTTTTTTTTACTTTCGGGCATAGACCATGGCAAACGAACAAGCAGTATTTAAACGTGCAAATGACGCATGTGAGTTATGTGGCAACAGTGAAGGCCTTAGCCTTTATATGGTACCAGAATCACCTAACGACTCAGATAATTGCGCAATAGCAGTTTGTTCGACCTGTTTACCGCAGTTAAACGACGAAAGTGAGGTGGATGTGAATCACTGGCGCTGTTTAAATGAGGCTATGTGGTCTCAGGTGCCGGCAGTGCAGGTGGTTTCATGGCGGATGTTAAAACAGCTGGAAAGCGAAACCTGGGCTCAGGATTTACTCGATATGTTGTACCTCGACGACGACACACTGGAATGGGCCAAAGCGGGGATTGACGACAGAGAACCCACGCTGGACAGCAACGGCGATGTGCTCAAAGCGGGGGATTCAGTACACCTGATCAAAGATCTCACCGTTAAAGGCGCCAATTTTACAGCCAAGCGTGGCACCCCGGTTCGTAATATCCGCCTGACTAACAACCCATTGCACATCGAAGGCAAAGTAAACGGCCAGACCATAGTAATCATAGCGGCTTATACGAAGAAGTAAAAACAGGCGTAGCCTGTTTTTACCCCGGAATCACCGTGAGGTGATATCCGGGG